>Ga0070741_10017696_pt1 | contig 11666 bp, 9 predicted proteins | sample Coa_R1_4_FD_66440 | JGI IMG/M metagenome (GOLD analysis project Ga0070741, IMG submission 66440) | Surface soil microbial communities from Centralia Pennsylvania, which are recovering from an underground coalmine fire - Coalmine... | ecosystem: Environmental > Terrestrial > Soil > Unclassified ...
ACGCTGCCCGCGGGCGGCGCCGCGGTCACCCTCGCCTCGCTCAAGAACACCGACACCGCGAACTACAACGAGGCGAAGGCGCTGCTCGCCAAGGTGTTCCTGGTGCTGCCCGCGAGCGGCGCGGTGACGGGCGTCTACGCCTACACCGACACCGCGCGCGGCGTGTGGAAGGCGCCCGCGAACGTGTCGCTGAACGACGTGCTCGAGCCGGTCGTCAAGCTCGACGACACCGCTCAGGGCCCGCTCAACGTCGACCCGACCTCGGGCAAGTCGATCAACGCGCTGCGCGCCTTCGCCGGCAAGGGGACGCTCGTCTGGGGCGCGCGCACGCTCGCCGGCAACGACAACGAGTGGCGCTACGTCAACGTGCGGCGCTTCTTCAACATGGTCGAGGAGTCGGTGAAGAAGTCGACCTACTGGGCGGTGTTCGAGAGCAACGACTCGAACACCTGGGTGAAGGTGCGCGGCATGATCGAGTCCTACCTCACGCAGAAGTGGCGCGAGGGGGCGCTCGCCGGCGCCACGCCCAAGGACGCGTTCTTCGTGCGCGTCGGCCTCGGCACGACGATGGACGCCCAGGACATCCTCGAAGGCCGCATGAACGTCGAGATCGGCATGGCCGTGGTGCGGCCCGCCGAGTTCATCATCCTGAAGTTCTCGCACAAGATGCAGGTGTCCTGAAAGGAGCCCTGAGCCATGCCCGCACAATATCCGCTTCCCGTCTTCCACTTCACCGTGCAGTGGGGCGGCACCCGCGTCGGGTTCTCCGAGGTCACCGGCCTCACGCAGGAGAACCAGGCGATCGAGTACCGCGACGGCTCCTTCCCCGAGTACTCGTCGATCAAGATGCCGGGGCTGCGCAAGTTCTCCAACCTCACCTGCAAGCGCGGCGTGGTCAAGGGCGACAACGACTTCGCCAACTGGCTGTCGACGGTCAAGCTCAACACCGTCGAGCGCCGCGACCTGGTGGTGAGCCTGCTCAACGAGGAGCACACGCCGGTCATGACCTGGAAGGTGCACAACGCCTTCCCGGTGAAGGTCGAGGGGCCGCAGCTCAAGGCGAGCGGCAACGAGGTCGCGATCGAATCCATCGAGCTCGCGCACGAGGGGCTCGAGGTGCAGAACGAAGCCTGATGGCGCACTACTATCCTCCGAAGGCCTTCCACTTCAAGGTCGAGGTCCAGGGGCTCGAGGGCAGCGACAACGACGTGCGCTTCACCGACGTCGGCGGGCTCTCGGTCGAGATGGCCACCGAGGAGGTGGCCGAGGCCGGCGAGAACCGCTTCGTGCAGAAGTACCCCGTGCGCGCGAAGTATCCCGAGCTCGTGCTCAAGCGCGGGCTGCTCGTCGGCTCGGCCGTGTTCGACTGGATCCGCGACGCCGTCCAGGACTACGACATCGTCCCGAGGGACGTCGACGTGAAGCTGCTGAACGACGACCACCAGCCGCTGCTCACCTGGCACCTGGTGAACGCCTATCCGACCAAGTGGTCGGTCGCCGACCTGAACGCCTCGGGCAACGCGGTCGCGGTGGAGACGCTGCAGATGTTCTATCAGTACTTCACCGTGAACGCCGCCGCGGTGCCGCCGCTGGAGGCGTGACGTGCCGGTCATCGTCGACGAGATCGTGATCTCCGTGGAGGTGGCGCCGCAGGACGGCGCCGCGGGCGCGCCCGCCGCCGCCGCGGGCGGCACCCCCGATGCGCAACGCGCCTTCCTCGCCGAATGCGTCGAGCGCGTGCTCGACGTGCTGGCCCGCCGGGAGGAGCCGTGATCGGCGACGACAAGGGCGAACTGAACCGCCTCACGATCCGCGGCTACGTCAAGGCGGACTGCAAGGGCGACTTCGTCGAGTACACCGCCTACGTGAATCCCGCGGAGGTCACGCTGGGATTCGAGGCGGACTACGCGCAGCAGACCGGCGCCGGGAACACGCCGGGCCCGCAGCACTTCAACCGCATCAAGTCGGGCGACCTCACCGTCGCGCTGTTCCTGGACGGCACCGGCGCGAACGGGCGCAAGGTCGTGGTCCAGGACGAGATCCAGTCGTTCATGAACGCGACCGGCTACGACGGCCAGGGCCACGAGCCGCGCTACCTGCTGGTCGGCTGGGGCAAGCTGCCGGTGTTCCGCTGCCGGCTGAAGAGCGCCTCCACCGTATACAAGCTGTTCACGCCCGGCGGCGTGCCGCTGCGCGCGGTGATCACGGCGACCTTCACCGAGACCGTCGACGCCGGAACGAGCGAGCGCAAGGCCGGGAACGAGTCCGCGGACCTGACGCACGTGCGCCTGGTCAAGGCCGGCGACACCCTGCCCGCCCTGTGCCAGGCGATCTACGGCGAGCCGCGCCTGTACATCGACGTGGCGCGCGCCAACGCGCTCGACAACTTCCGCGCGCTGCGCCCCGGCATGCAGCTGCGCTTCCCGCCGCTCGCGAAATAGCATGCCCGCCGCCGCCCGCACGCTGCCGATCTCGTCCGCGCACCGCGAGTTCACGGTGAAGGTCGGCGGCCAGGCCCTCGGCCGCGAGCACCGGCTCGCGGCCGTGCACGTGACCAAGGCGGTGAACCGCATCTCGTCGGCGCGCCTGCACTACTACGACGGCTCGGCCGCGGCGAGCGATTTCCCGCTCAGCAACACGGGCACCTTCGTGCCGGGCGCCGAGGTCGAGATCCTCGCCGGCCCGCCCGACGACCCGGCGTCGATCTTCAAGGGCATCGTCGTGCGCCAGGGCATCCGCGTGCGCGACCAAGCCGCGCCGATGCTGATCGTCGAGTGCCGCCACGCCGCCGCGCGCCTCACCGTCGGCGCGAAGAACGCCTTCTACCTCGGCGAGAAGGACAGCGACGTCATCGCCGCGCTGCTCGCGGCGGCGAACGTCGACGCCGACGTCGAGGCGACGAGCGTGAGCCACCCGCAGCAGGTGCAGTTCCGCGCCACCGACTGGGACTACCTGCTCGCGCGCGCCGAGGCGAACGGCAAGATGGTCTTCACCAACGACGCGAAGGTCGCCGTGCGCGCGCCCGCGCTGTCGGGGACGCCCGCGGTGTCGCTGCTCTTCGGCGCGACCATCATGGAGCTCGACGCCGAGATCGACGCGCGCTCGCAGTTCTCGGCCGTGAAGAGCGTCACCTGGGATCCGGCGCAGCAGAGCCTGCTCGAGAAGGACGCGGCCGACCCGGGCGTGTCCGGCCCGGGGAACCTTTCGAGCGACGACCTCGCCGGCGTCGTCGCGCTGCCCGCCCTGGAGCTGCGCCACGCGGCGCTCGAAGGCGGCGAGGCCCAGGCCTGGGCCGACGCGCAGTGGCTGAAGTCCAGGCTCTCGAAGGTGAACGGCCGCGCGAAGTGCGAGGGCATCGCCACCGTGAACCCGGGCGACCTCGTCGACCTCTCGGGCATCGGCGAGCGCTACAGCGGCACGGCGTTCGTCGCCGGCGTGCGCCACGAGTACGACGGCGCGCAGGGCTGGAAGACGCACCTGCAGTTCGGCTCGGTCGACACCTGGGCCGCGGAGGAGCGCGCGATCTCGGCGCCGCCCGCCGCGGCGCTGCTCCCGGCGGTGAGCGGCCTGCAGATCGGCCAGGTCACGAGCAACGAGGACCCCGACGGCGAGCACCGCGTGCGCGTGCGCCTGCCGCTCGTCAGCGACCAGGCCGACGGCGTCTGGGCGCGCGTCGCCTCGCTCGACGCCGGCGACCAGCGCGGCTTCTTCTTCCGGCCCGAGATCGACGACGAGGTCGTGGTCGGCTTCCTCGACGACGATCCGCGGCGCGCGGTCATTCTCGGCATGCTGCACTCGAGCGCGAAGGCCGCGCCGCTGCAGGGCTCCGACGCCAACAACGAGAAGGTGTACCGCAGCCGCTCGGGCATGCGCCTGTACTTCGACGACGACAAGAAGATCGCGCTGCTCGAGACGCCCGCGGGCAACCGGCTCACGCTCTCGGAGCAGGACCAGGGCGTGAAGCTCGAGGACCAGAACGGCAACAAGATCGAGATGAGCGCCTCGGGCGTGAAGATCGAGAGCGCGAGCGCGCTCGAGCTGAAGGCGGGCTCGCAGCTGAAGCTCTCCGGCCAGGCCGGCGCCGAGCTCTCGAGCCCGGCCACCTGCAAGGTGCAGGGCAGCATGGTGCAGATCAACTAGGGACGGCGATGCCCGCGGCGGCCCGACTCGGCGACACGAGCACCCACGGCGGCGCGCTGACCGGCCCCGGGGTGCCGACCGTGCTGATCGGCGGCATGCCGGCGTCGGTCGCGGGCGACCTGCACGCCTGCGCGATCCCGCCGCCGCATCCGCCGGCCACGCCCTTTCCCATCGGCAGCGGCACGGTGCTGATCGGCGGGCGCCCGGCGCTGCGCACGAGCGACGCGTGCGGCTGCGGCGCCATGGCGGCGGTGGGCGCGCCTACGGTACTGATCGGCGGATGAGCGACTTCCTCGGCACCGGCTGGAGCTTCCCCCCGCGCTTCGACCGCGCCGCCGGCCGCGTCGCGATGGTCGACGACCTCGAGGACATCGAGGAGAGCCTGCGCATCCTGTTCGGAACGCGCCGCGGCGAGCGCCTGTTCCGCCCCGACTACGGGCTCGACATGCACGACATCCTGTTCGATCCGCTCAACACGACGCTGCGCACGCTGCTCGAGGAGCGCGTCAAGCTCGACATCCTCCAGTACGAGCCGCGCATCGAGCCGCTCGCGCTCGGCGTCTCGGCGCCCGACGCGGCGTCGGGCCGGCTCTACATCGAGCTCGCCTACCGCGTGCGCGCCACCAACTCGCGCTACAACCTCGTGTTCCCGTTCTACCGCATCGACAGCAACGAGGTCGCGGGCTCGGCCGGAGGCGCCTGACCTTGGACATCGTCGAGAGCCTGATCGCGCGGCCGGGACAGACGCAGGACGAGCGCCTGCCGGCCGGGCTCGCGCCGCGCTTCGTCGACGTCGAGGAGCGCACCGCGGCCGACCTGTACCGCTACGCGCGCGCGCTCGCCGCGCAGGTGAACTTCTTCGACGCGCCCGGCGGTACGGTGCAGGCGACGGGCGACTGGACGCCGTTCTTCGGCGGCGCGCTGCCGGCCGGCCGCGACGGCACGACGCCGCCGCACCTCGCGCTGCTCGCCGCCTTCCTCAAGCTCTACCGCGTGCCGCGCGCCGCGATGAACGGCATCGGCGCGCGGCACCTGGAGTTCTTCTACCGGCGCGTCCTCGGCTTCGCGGCGCGCGTGCCGCGGCCCGACCGCGCGCACCTGCTGATCGAGCTGAAGAAAGGCGCCGAGCCGGTCGCGATCGGGCCGGCGCACGCGTTCGGCGCGGGCAAGGACGCCGCGGGCGCCGAGCGCGTGTACGCGCCGCTCGAGGAGACCGTGATCAACGCGGCCAAGGTCGAGAGCCTGCGCTCGGTCTTCGTCGACCCGGCGGGCGGCGGCACGGTGTGCTTCGCGCCGCAGGCCGACTCGGCCGACGGGCTGGGCGCGCCGCTGCGCGGCGACGAGGCGAAGTGGCGCGGCTTCGGCTCGCCGGACCTGCCGGCGGCGCCGGTCGGCTTCGCGATCGCGGCGCCGGTGCTGCGCATGGCGCAGGGACGGCGCGCGGTGACGCTCGCGCTCGAGGTCGACGGCCTCGGCGCCGGGCTGACCGCGACCCAGCTCGAGCAGCGCCTCGAGTGCTTCGTCACCGGCGCCAAGGGCTGGCTCGGCCCCTACGTGCCCGACGCGACGCTCGCCCCGGGCACGCTCGCGCTCGCGTTCACCGTGCCGCCCGAGGACGACGCGGTCGCCGACTACGACACCGCGAAGCACGGCCACGCGTTCGCCGCCGCGGCGCCGGTGGTGCAGGTGCTGCTCAAGGTCGAGGACGACGAGCACCGGCCGCAGGGCTACCGCGACCTGATGCCGGCGGTCGTGCACCGCGCGAGCGTCGCGGTCGACGTCGCCGGCGTCACCGCGCTCGCGCTCGAGAGCGACCTCGGCCCGCTCGATCCCAAGCGCGCGTGCATGCCGTTCGGACCGACGCCCGTGCCCGGGTCGCGCTTCATGGTGGGCTGTCCCGAGGCGCTCGCGAAGAGCCTGTCCGAGCTGAGCCTCGAGCTGAGCTGGCTCGGCGTGCCCTCGCCCTTCGCCGGCGTCTACGCCGACTATCCCGATCCCCCGACCGAGTCCTCGCTCACGGTGAGCGCGGCGCTGCGCGACGCGGCCGGCCACACGATCCCGGCGTCCCGGCACTTCGCGCTGCTGCAGCCGCGCGACGGCGCCAAGGTGACGATGACGCTGATCGGCGCCGGCGCCTCCCCGGCCGCCGGCGCCGGGCCGCGCTTCGAGGCGCTGCCCGCGCTGCGGCTGCGCGCCTTCGAGCTGGGCGGCGGCGCGATGTTCAGCGTCGCCGCGCGGCGCGAGCGGCTGCGCTTCCCCGTCTACGGCTTCGGCGCGAGCCCCGCGCCCGAGCAGCGCGCCGGCTTCGTCACCTTCACGCTCGACCGCGACTTCGGCCACACCGACTACCGCTCGAAGCTGCTCGCGCAGCATCCGCTCGCGCACGAGCCTTATACGCCGACGCTCTCGGGCATCTCGCTCTCGTACAAGGCGGCGAGCGCGGCCGTCCCGGTGGATTCCGCGTCCGACGCCGACTTCGCGAGCGGCGAGCTGCAGTTCTTCCACGTCGGCTGCTTCGGCCAGCGGCGCGAGCACGGCTGGCTGCGCGCGCAGCTCGCGTTCGTCGCCGACAAGCGCGTGCCGCTGTTCCCGGACTACCCCGACGAGGGCGAGCTGCTGATCGGGCTGTCGTCGCTCGCCGCCGGCGACGGCGTCTCGCTGCTCTTCAAGGTCGCCGAAGGGAGCGCCGATCCCGACGTCGACCCGCAGCCCGAGGTGCGCTGGGCGGTGCTGTGCGACAACTACTGGAAGCCGCTCGCCGGCGGCGACTCGGTGCGCGACGCCACCGACGACCTGCTCGCGACCGGCATCGTCGCGGTCACCGTGCCGGCCGAGGCGACGACGCAGAACACCTTCCTGCCGCCGGGCCTGCTGTGGCTGAAGGCGTCGGTGCAGCGCGACACGACCGGCGTGTGCGCGCTCGTCGCCGTCGCCGCGAACGCGATCGAGGTCGAGCGCGCCTCCGCCGCGCCGCCCGCGGCGCGCCTGTGGACGCCGCTGCCGAAAGGCACGATCGCGAAGCTCAAGACGCCGGTCGCCGCGGTGAAGGGCGTGAAGCAGCCGTACGCGAGCTTCGGCGGCACGGTGCTCGAGTCCGGCCGCGCGCTCGACACGCGCGCCGCCGAGCGGCTGCGCCACCGCGCGCGCGCGATCGCGGCCTGGGACTACGAGCGCATCGTGCTCGAGGCCTTCCCCGAGATCCGCAAGGTCAAGGCCGTGCCGCACTGCGCGGTGCAGGGCGGCTTCCTCGATCCCGGGCACGTGACGCTCGTCGTCGTGCCCGACCTGCGCCTGCGCAACGCGGTCGATCCGCTGCAGCCGCGCGCCGACGCCGACACGCTGCGCCGCGTGCGCGAGCTCGTGCAGGCGCGCGCGCCGATGCGCATCGGCGTGCACGCGCGCAACCCGCGCTTCCAGCGCATCCGGCTCGACTTCAAGGTGCGCTTCCGCCCCGGCGTCGAGTTCAACTACCACGCGCGGCTGCTGCGCGAGGCGCTCATCGACCACCTGTGCCCGTGGCGCCACGATCCGGGAGCGGCGATCGCGTTCGGCGGCACCGTCCACAAGTCGCAGCTGCTCGACTTCGTCGAGGACACCGGCTACGTCGACTACGTCACCGACTTCCGCATGCACGACCTGCGCGGCGGCACCGCAGACGCCGAGGACGTCGAGGAGGCGCGCGCGCAGACGCCCGACACCATCCTCGTGTCCGACGCGAGCCACGACATCGCGCCGGTGCCCGACGCGGCCGCCGCATGAGCCTGCCCGCGATCCCCGTCGTGCGCAAGCCCGACCTCGAGCCGCTCGGGCTCGACCAGCAGCCGCTGTTCGACCTCGGGATGCGCGCGGTGCGCGCCTACGCGAGCGAAGTGTGGACCGACCACAACGTGCACGACCCCGGGGTGACGGCGCTCGAGCTGCTGTGCTACGCGCTCACCGACCTGTGCTACCGCGCCTGCTACCCGATCGAGGACCTGCTCGCGCTCGAGCGCGGCAACGCGGCGGGCATGGCGGGCCAGTTCTACACCGTGCGCCAGGCGCTCCCGAACGCGCCGCTCACCGAGCTCGACTACCGCAAGCTGCTGATCGACGTCGACGGCGTGCGCAACGCCTGGATCCTCCCGGCCGACGCCGATCCGATCTACGTCGATCCCGCCGCGGGCGAGCTGCTCGCGGCGAGCCCGGGGACGCCCGACATCCGCGAGGTGCGGCTGCGCGGCCTGTACCGGGCGCTGATCGAGCTGCAGGATCCGGACGCGGCCCCGGCCGACCGCGCCCGCGTGGTCGCGGCGGCGGCCGCGGCGCTGCAGTCGCACCGCAACCTGTGCGAGGACTTCACCGGCGTCGACGTCGTCGATACGCAGGCGTTCCTGCTGTGCGCCGAGGTGGAGATCGAGCCGCAGGCCGACCCGAGCGAGACCTATGCGGAGATCCTGGTCGCGGTGCAGGAGCACCTCGCCCCCGGCGTGCCGCGCCACGCGCGCTCGGACATGCTCGCGCGCCCGGCCGCCGACGGCAGCGAGCGCACCGATCCCGATCTCTACGAGGGTCCGGCGCTCGCGCACGGCTTCATCGACGATGGCGAGCTCGCCGCGGCCGAGCTGCGCGCGACCATCCGGCTCTCCGACGTGATCGCGCTCGTGATGGACGTCGACGGCGTGCGCGCGGTGCGCGAGATCGTGCTGCGTCCCGCCGACCCCGACGAGGCCGAGGCGACGAAGGACGACAGCAAGTGGGAAGTTCGCGTCGATCCCGGCCGGCGATCGGTGCTCGACCCCGATCGTTCGCGCCTCGTCCTGTACAAGAACGGCATGCCGCTGCCGCGCGGCGCCGACGTCGCGGCGCGCTACCAGGCGCTGAAGGACGCGGCCGAGGCGCTGTTTCGCCCGCGCGCGATGGGCGACCCCGCGATCCCGCTCGGGCGCTGGCGCGGCGCGTCCGGCTACGCGTCGCTGCAGCAGCATTTCCCCGACGTGTACGGCATCGGCGGCGCCGCGCTGCCGCCCGGCGCCGGGCCCGAGCGCGCGGCGCAGGCGCTGCAGCTCGAGGGCTATCTCCTGTTCTTCGACCAGTGGCTCGCGAACGCCTTCGCGCAGCTCGGCGGCGTGCGCGACCTGTTCTCGCGCGATCCGGAGATCGCGCGCACGTATTTCGCCCAGCCGGTTCCGGGGATGGACGCGCTGTACCGCCCCGGGGCGGGAGCGGTCCCGCTCGAGAGCGCGGCCGAGGCGATCGCGCGCCGCAACCGCTTCCTCGATCATCTCGTCGCCCGCTTCGCCGAGCGCCTGCCCGACGATCTGCAGGTCCAGGCGGCGCTCTTCGGCGCGACGCCCGCCGCGCTCGCGCGCGCGAAGTGCGCCTTCCTCGCGCACGTCCCGCGCCTTTGCGCCGAGCGCGGCCTCGCGTTCGACTACACGGCCGATCCGGCGTCGAGCGCGCACGCGGCCGACGTCTCGGGCCTCGAGAAGCGCCTCGCGCACCTGCTCGGCCTGGGCAGCCTCGCGCGCGAGGTCTACCAGGAGCAGGACGCGGACGGCATCGACGAGTACCGCTGGCGCGTGCGCCGGCGCTTCGCCGACGGCGTGCTGCTCAGCGCCGAGGCGCACTACGCGACGCCCGATCTCGCCGACGCCGCCATGGCCGCCGCGATCGCCGCGGCCGCGCAGGCCTCGGGCTACCAGCGCCGCCAGACCGGTCCCGGCAGGTTCTACTTCAACGTCGTCGACGGCGCCGGCCACGTCATCGGCCGGCGCATCGAGTACTTCGCGACCGCGGCGGCGCGCGACGCGGCGATCGACGAGCTGATCGACCTCGTCGGCCGGGATCGCGGCGAGCGCGCGTGCGTGATCGAGAACATCCTGCTGCGCCCGCGTCCCGGCGCCGCGGACACCTTCCTGCCGGTCTGCGCCGAGCCCGCGTGCGCCGACGGCTGTCCGGGCGACGACCCGTACTCCTACCGCCTGCACGTCGTGCTGCCCGCGCTCGCGCCGCGCTTCCGCAACATGGAATTCCGCCGCTACGCCGAGGAGGTGATCCGCGAGGAGACGCCGGCGCACCTGCTCGCGAAGATCTGCTGGGTGAGCGACGACGACCTGAGCGCGATCGAGGCGGCGTGGCGCGCGTGGCAGGCGGTCCTCGCCGGGACCGATACGGCGGGCGCCGCCGCCAAGCTCGCCGCGCTCGCCGACGCGCTGTTCCGCGCGAAGAACGTGTACCCGGCGTCGGCGCTCGCCGACTGCGCCGCGCCCGAGAAATTCGTCCTCGGGCGCAGCGCGCTCGGCAGCGAGCCGCCGCCCCCGGCGTGAACGCATTCCAAGGAGCGTCCCATGACGACCGAAACATCGCTGAGCCTCGACGACATCGAGACCGCCTATACGGTGTTCGAGACCGACCAGGTCCTCACCGCCGACCAGCTGAACGGCGTCGCCGACTACCTCGACGACCAGCAGCGCCTGACGCGCGTCGCCCTCGTCGGCGTGGGGATCTCGTGCGGGCTCTGGCCGTCGCTGCAATCGGGCGCGGTGCGCCTCTCGGGCGGCGTCGGCACCACGACCGACGGCGACGTGCTGTTCTTCCCCGGACCGGTCGTCTACGACCACTACAAGCCCTACGACGCGACGACGCCGAAGTACGCGCCGTTCGCGTCGGGCGACGGGACGATCGCGGCGTACGAGCTGCTCACCGCCGCCCAGGCCGACGGCGACGAGCGCGCCGAGCCGCTCCCGGGATTCGACGCCGCCGAGTCGCCGCGCGCGCTCGCCGGGATGGTCGCGGTGCTCTACGTCGAGAGCTATCTCCACGATCCGGATCTGTGCACCGCGACCGACTGCGACAACCGCGGCAAGAACTGGCTGCACACGACGCGCCTGCTGCTGGTCGACGCCGCCTCGGCCGCGGCGCTGCGCGAGCGGCTCGACACGCCCGACGCCGCGGCGCGCGCGCTCGCTCCCGTGCCCGTCGCGCGGCCGGTGCTCGCCGGCGCGCTCGCGACCGAGGCCGACATCGCGAGCGTGTACGCCGGCGCCTGCGACGCCATCCACAAGGCGCTGCTCGCGGCGCTCGGCGCGCTCTGGACGCCGTGCAAATGGCTGCTGCGCGACATCGCCCCGACCGACCCCGGCCCGCGCTGGCAGAGCCGGCTCGCGGCGCTGCACGACGCCGCGCCGGTGCGCGGCCGGCAGTACTACTACGACTTCCTCAAGGACCTCGCCGACACGTGCAACGCCTTGCGCGAGTGCCTGTTCGGCGACACGGCCGTGTGCTGCCCGGCGCTCGACGCCTTCCCCAAGCACCTGCTGCTCGGCAGCCTCGACCCGGCGCAGCGCGCCGCGACCGGCCGCACCGGCTTCTATCCCTCGCCCGCGGTCAGCGACCGCTTCGAGCAGCGCGCGCACGCGCGCTTTCTCGTGCGCAAGATCGACGCGCTGATCGCGGACTTCGCGATCCCGGGTCCCGGGCAGGTCCGGATCACGCCGAGCGCGTTCGAGGACCGGCCGCTCGAGGAGCGCGCGATCCCGTTCTACTAC
>Ga0070741_10017697_pt1 | contig 11666 bp, 9 predicted proteins | sample Coa_R1_4_FD_66440 | JGI IMG/M metagenome (GOLD analysis project Ga0070741, IMG submission 66440) | Surface soil microbial communities from Centralia Pennsylvania, which are recovering from an underground coalmine fire - Coalmine... | ecosystem: Environmental > Terrestrial > Soil > Unclassified ...
ACAATGGGTCGGGCATGCACACGCACCAGAGTTTGTGGAAGAAGGGCAAGCCGTTGTTCGCAGGCAAGGAGTATGCGGGGCTGAGCGATATGGCGCTGTATTACATTGGCGGAATTTTGAAACATGCGAAGGCGTTGTGCGCATTGTGCAGCCCGACGACGAATAGCTACAAACGGCTGGTGCCGGGTTATGAGGCGCCGGTGAACCTGGCGTATTCGGCGCGGAACCGGAGCGCGGCGGTGCGGATTCCGACGTTCAGCGAGAGCCCGAAGGCGAAGCGGATCGAGTATCGTCCTCCCGATCCGTCGGCGAACCCGTATATCGCGTACACGGCGTTGCTGATGGCGGGATTGGACGGGGTGATCAACAAGATTGATCCGGGCGAACCGATGGACAAGAACATGTATGAACTGCCGCCGGAAGAATTGGCGAAGGTGCCGCAGGTGCCCTCGAGCTTGACGGAGGCACTGGATTATTTGGAAAAGGACCATGCGTTTTTGTTAAAGGGCGACGTGTTCACGGGGGATTTCCTGGAGATGTGGGTGAGCCACAAACGCAAGGAAGCCGATGCGCTGCGGTTGCGTCCGCATCCCTACGAGTTCTTCCTCTACTACGACGTGTAACCTGAACGGCGACTCAGGGTGAATCCTATAAGTGACATCAGGTTTTTTCCCTCGGAAACCTCGACGGAAACCCCGAAAATAAAGGGGTTTCCGGTTGTTAATAACGCGTGAACAAGAGTTAATATGTTCTCCTCGCAAGGGGTGGCGCCATTGTCTAAAAAACAGAGGCGAGCCAAGAGAGTAAAAACCGCTCGCGGATTTGACACGCGAGAACAAAACAACCCGGGGGCTCTGCCGCCCCATTAGTCATTGAATTTCAAAAACTTACAACCAGCCTTGACGCTTCCTCCGCGGCGGGGTCTGTCCGGGGGTGTCGCCTCTGGGCGGAGCCATCCGCGCGTCACGCACGAAATGCGGGCAAAAAGGAAGCGAAGCGGGGCAGAAAAAGCGGTCGGTGAATAAAAAAGGGGAGCCGCCGTGGAGAAACAAAAAATGCAAGCTTCAGCGGAAAATATATGGCCTGCGGCACAGAAGGCGCTGCGGACAATGCTCAATCCGGATATTTACAACTTATGGTTTCATCCGGTGAGGGCGGTGGGGCTGGAGGACGAGACGATTTTTTTGGAGGTGGCCAATGAGTTCTGCGAAGTATGGCTGAAGGACAATTACCTTGGATTGATCCGCGACGTGCTGGGGCAAACGTGCGGGCAAGATCTGAAGGTGAAGTTCATTGTGAACCCGGACGCGCCGTTGACGCCGTTGAGCAACGGGCACAATGCCGCGACGAACGGGGCGGTGACAGGCACGACGTCGGCAACGATTCCGACGGCGGAGCCCAGGGCGAAAGGAAAAGGCGCGGCGGCGGAGAGCCCCGAGGCGGGATTCAATCCAAAGAACACGTTCGACTCTTTTGTGGTTGGCGAAAACAACAACCACGCGCACGCGGCGGCGTATGCGGTGGCGCAGGCGCCAGGAAAGTCTTACAATCCGCTGTATCTGCATGGCGGAGTGGGATTGGGGAAGACGCATTTGCTCCAGGCGATTGGGCAGCATGTGGCGGGGACCAAAAAGGGGGCGAAGGTGATGTATATGTCGTCGGAGAAGTTCACGAATGAGTACATCGACGCGATCCAAAACAACCAGTTGATGCGGTTTCGGAAGAAGTATCGGCAGGCGGATGTATTGTTGATCGATGACGTGCAGTTCCTGGCGGGGAAGGAGCGGATTCAGGAGGAGTTCTTTCACACGTTCAACGCGCTCCACGAGGCGCGGAAGCAGATTGTGCTGACGTGCGACCGGCCGGCGGCGCAACTGGAGGGATTGGAGCACCGGCTGGTGTCGCGGTTTGAGTGGGGATTGGTGACGGAGATGCAGCCGCCGGACGTGGAGACGCGGCAAGCGATTTTGCGGAAGAAAGAGGCGGCGCTGGGGACAAAGCTGCCGGAGGAGATCACCAATTTCCTGGCGCAACGAATTCGGACCAATGTGCGGCGGCTGGAGGGGGCGTTTATTCGGGTGTCGTCATTCCAATCGTTGACAGGGAAGAAGCTCACCATCCCGGTGGTGGAAGGGCTGCTGCGGGAAGTCCTGCACGAGGAGGGGCGGTTCAACGTCAATATTGAATCGATTCAGCGGAAGGTGGCGGAGCATTATGACATCCGGCTCTCGGACATGACAAGCAAGCGGCGCCCGGAGAACATCGCGTTTCCGCGGCAGATTGCGATGTTTCTGGCGCGGCAGATGACGGAGAGTTCGTTGAACACGATTGGGGAGGCATTTGGCGGGCGGGACCACGGGACGGTGCTGCACGCGTGCCGGCTCGTAAAGGATCGCATGGAGGTTGACGCCAACGTGCGGCAGGCGGTGCATTATTTGGAGAAGCAGTTGTTGAAGTAAGGCAGGAAGAAGCCCGGCCGCAGCTTAGACCAGGCGCTCTTGGAGGGCCTTGGAAACGGCGCGGCTGCGGCTTTGGACGTCGAGCTTTTCGTAGAGGCGGCGGAGGTAGGTGTCAACGGTGTGATAACTGACGCCGAGGTCGGAGGCGATTTCTTTGACTGTTTTGCCTTTAACCAAGCCATCCAGGACTTCGCGCTCGCGGGGGGCAAGGCCGTATTCTTTTTCGGAAGAGGTGGTGTTGATCATGGCCAGCACCTGGCGCGCGATATGTGTGTCCAACGGAGCGCCACCGGCGAGGGCTTCACGAATGCGCGCGCTGATCTCCCGGGCGGCGGTGGTCTTGAGGAGGTAGCCTGTGGCGCCAGATTGGATGGCCTGTCGGACTTTTGGCGGGTCGTCAAAGGCGGTCAACATGATGATCTGGGTGGCGGGGGAGAGCGTCTTAATTTGCGGAATGGCCTCCAATCCGCTTATGCCGGGCAAGCCGATGTCCAGCAGAATGACATGGACTGGCGAGCCTTGGCTTAGGCGGGCCAGGGCGTCCTCGCAGCGTTTGAAGACGTCAGTGCGAAAATCCGACTCCAAGGCCAGGACGCGGGCGACGGTGTTGCGAAATTCCTCGTGGTCCTCAATGACCCAGACATGAATGATGGCGGCATCGTCCGCAGAGGCGGCTGGTGTGTGTGGGGGCCGGTCTTTGCGGTTGGGGGCTGTCATCGCGTTGGTGGAGTGTGCCTGATTGGGTTGCGGGTGGCATGTCACGGAATCGCGTGACAATCGCGTTACGGAGGATCAATCGATGTCCACGGCAAATCGGATAGTTGTGCCGGCGCCCGGAATGGATTCGATTTCGAGGCGGCCAGCCACCGCGTCGGCGCGCTGGCGAAGGTTGCGCAAGCCCTGTCCGCCGTTGAGATGGCCCGGCGCGAAACCACGGCCGTCGTCGCGCACGGCCAGTTCCATGTGGTCGGACTGGAGACGGACGGTGACATCGATGCGGCTGGCCCCGGCGTGGCGTGCGGCGTTGGTGAGGGCTTCCTTGTAAATGGCCATGACGTGGCGGCGAAACTCGAGGGCCAGTCGCGTGCGCGGCGGATGGTCCGGGCCGGCAAAATTGACGTGGTGAGTCTTGGAGAGGCGCCCGGCGGACTCTTTCATGCGGGCGATCATTTCGTCGAGAAAATCGAAGTCCGGGTTGATGAACCAACTGATTTCGCGGACGGCTTGGGCGGTGTTGCGGGCGATGCGATGGATGTCCGCGAGTTGCTCGCGTTCGGAGTCGGACAAGTTTGGGCTCATGGTCAGGAGGTCTGAATTCAAGACGACCGCGCCCATGTTGCTGCCGACTTCATCGTGGAGGTCGGCGGCAATTTGGGCGCGCAAGCGGCCGACGCGGGCAAGTTGGGCGAGGCGATAGCGGTGGGCCGCGTAGATGAGCGAGGCGATGGCAACAGCCAGGGCGGCTTTGAACCAGGCGGTTTCCCAGAAAAACGGCAATTGGACGATGGCGAGGCTGGCGCCGGTTTGGTTCCAGACGCCGTCGTTGTTGCAGGCGAGAACGCGGAAGGTGTATTTGCCCGGAGGCAGGCGCTGGTAGACGGCATGGCGGTCGCGCGTTTTAACCCAATTGGTTTCCAAGCCTTCCATGCGATAGCGGAATTGGACGTTCTCGGGGGCGGTAAAACTTAAACCGGTGTATTCCAGTTCCACCGGATCGACGCCAGGCTGGATGATGACCACGCCGGGATTCAGGGGGGAAGACGCAATCAGAGCGCTGGTTTGGGGCGCAGGGGCCATTGTCAAGTCCAGGCGGATGCTGGAGGAGGAGAGGGCCTCGATGATAACGGGCGGAGGCAAGGGGTTGCTGGGAATGTTGCGAGGATCAAAGCAAATGACTCCGCCGGTGGTGGCAAACCAAATGCGGCCGTCCCGTCCTTTGAGGACGGAGGGCTGAACACCGACGACGGATTCGGAGCGAGGAATTCCATACTCGCGCCCGTATTCGGTGAAGGCGACGGAGCGGGCGGGATCGCTGAGCGCGCCGAGCAGGTCGGCGGTTTTGACGCGGAAAATGGCGCGAGTGGAGCCCAACCACAAATAGCCGAGGTCGTCCTCTTCAATGCCGGTTACAGTGCGAGGGAGTTGGTTGACCGTATTTCTAAAGAACACAAAGCGCCTGCCGTCAAAACGCGCCAAGCCGGCTCCGGAGGTTCCGACCCATAAGGAGCCGGCGGCGGCGGCCTTAAGACTATAGATCTGCTCGGATTCAAGCCCATCGGCCGCGCCGAAGTGGCGCCACGTCCTGCTGTCCTTTTCACGCACGAAGAGACCCTGGCCATCACAGCCTGCGGCGAGCGCGCCGTCTTTGGCCTCGACGAGGACGCGAGGGTCAGGGCGCAGGTCTCCCGGCAAAGAGGCGGCAACCGTGTTGGTTCCATCATACGAAAAGAGGCCGGAGCTGTTTCCAAACCAGAGCAAACCATGGGAGTCCTGGAACAAAAAGGTGAAGTCAGGTGAAGCCCAGGCGCCATTGTTGACGTTCGTGACGCGCCAGGCGTTGGTGCGAGTGTAAACAAAGAGACCTTCGCTGTATCGCGCCAGCCACATTTGCCCGGGCGTTGACCTGCGGCAGGCCATCCAATCAAAAGACTCGGGCGCGAGGTTATCGATGCGGTTGCTGGAAATAATGCTGACGGCGCGGGTGGTGCAGGCCCAGATGTTGCCATCGGAATCTTCCGCGACGGATCGCACGACGTCGTTTTTCAAACCTTGTTGAGCGCCGAAGCGCTGCATGCAGGCGGGCTGAACTTCCAGGAGACCCTGGCCGCCGACGGCGATCCAAATATTGTTCTCGCGATCGACCATCCCCGTCATCGTGTAGGCGGCATGGCGCCATGGAAGATTTGCCACTTCGCGCGGCACGTTTTCGTGCGCATCGAGGCGATAGAGATCGGTGTGATATCCCACCAGCCAGAGGGCGCCATCGCGATCCTCGGAGAGGATCGGAAACACCGTTTCTGCCTCAGGATGTTTAATCAGGCGAGTGATGGATCGGCCGTCAAAAAAGCAGAGGAAGTTCTGCGTCTCCAACCAGGCGCCGGAATCGACCGAGAATGCCTGGTGAATGATCTGGCCGGGTGGAAGAGGGAGGTCCAACGTTTCGCAGTGGCCGGAGGGGAGAATCCGGCGAAGCTTGCCATCGATCAAGATGCACAGGGTCTTTGACTGAAATTGCGGGTGGGTTGGCAGAGGGCCTTTCATTTCACCGGAGCGCGTGGGCGGGACGGGGATCCACGACAAACCGTCATTGGTCCAATTCCGAGTCCACAAGTATCCTGCCTCGTCCATTTTGAGAGGCATCCAAGTGGCGACTTTGCCGTAATAGTTGAATCTGCCGCCAGCGTAGATAATTCGATCACCGAATTCCGTCGTAACGAGGAGACCGCCCGAAGCGGTGGACTCGACCCCAATCAGGCGGTCAGTGGGAAGATCCGGCGTGTTCGAAGGATCGAATGTGATGAAGCGGCGGCCGTCGAAACGCGCCAAGCCGTTGAAGGTGGCGCACCAGATGTAGCCATCAGGCGTCTGGCAGAGAGAAGTGACTTCGCTTTCGGGCAAACCTGAATCGGCCTGATACCAGCGGAAATTGTAATGGCGGGGATCGACTTCGTCGCCGCGGGTCAAGGAGGCGGCGCCCAATTGCGCGGCAACCAAGAGAATGCCCCACCAAACCCGCGCGCGCCCGGCAGATCGCAACGCACACATGGCTCGGGTTGACGCGGCAGACATAAGCGATTCGGCGACGCCGCTGAGTTTGACAGAGACGAGCCGGGAAGTCAGCCGCAAACGGCGCGCTGTTTTGCGCTTGGCATGAGCCCGCGAGGGCATTATCCAATCGCGCATCCGACAATCCCCATGAGCGTAAAGCCAGATGCGTTTTCCGAAGCAAAGGAACTGAGCCGCCTGGATGATCCCGCCGTTCGAAGCCGATGTTTCAAACTAAAATGGCGGAGCGAATGGCAGAACTGGCTTGCTCGCGTTGGCGCGTTTCTGTTGCTGCCGACGTTCTTTCTCCTGGACCGGGGGTATGCGGGACATACCTCGCGCTATTCGCACCGGCATTCCCCGCCTGTGCCGGCGTTAATACCGTACGGCTACGCGACGTTGGGAATTTCCGTGGCGCTGTTTATCAGTCTGATTGGATTCAGCAACTACTGTTTGTTGGACCCGGTCGAGCATCGTCTCTATCGAAACTTTCGGTTTCTATTTTGGCGCCGGCGGCGTGTGGTGTTTCGCGAGGGGGAAATCCTGGCGATCACGACGGATGGACAACCGCGTCGCGGCCGATATGGGGTCCACTGGTATTATCGGATGATGGCGGTGGGGCGGGACGGGCACAAGGAGCCGCTGAGCAACTGGCGGCAGGGCGGGTTGGACAAATGGAACGGCAAAGCGCGGCTGCTGGCGTCGCAATGCGGCTGCGAAGGACGCGAAGCGCCGGAGCGCTGCGAGGTTTCGGTGGAGAACGAAGGTGGACGGCCGGTTTTGAAGTTTTTGAACCCGGACACGGGAATGGGAAAGACGGTGGGCTGGCGCGTGGCTTTGGGGGCGGGCCTCGCCGTGCTCTGGTTGTTGTTCTTTTTTTTGCGGGCGGGGCGGTAGGATTATGGAGTGGCGATTTAAGGACGGCGGAGGCATAATGCGGAGCGTGCGATTTCCTGGGATCAGCGCTGATTCTCATTATTGGCCGGCGCAGAAGGATGCCCTGGGGGTGCAAATCCCGATTCTTTTGCTGACGAGCCAGATTCTTGACGGCGGAACGGTCTTCGCGATTTGTCTTTATGCGTCGGTCGGTTTTTGGGTTGGAGCTTACTGGGCGCAGAAGCGGCGGCCTTTGCCGACAAAAGCGGATTTGATTTTTGTTCGGTTTGGCTATCTGCCGCTGTGTTTTGTTTCCTGGCACGTCGCGGAGATTTCGCATCATTGGGATATGTATCATTGAAACTGAGTGGGTGGTCGCGACCGAAGGTTTGTCCACTGAGAAACGATTGCCCACGAAACACAGCGAAACACGCGAAAAAAACCAGGATGCCACCGATTATCGAGGTCCAAGCGCTGAGCAAGACGTATCGGACTTATAAGAAGGAGCCGGGGTTTGGCGGCGCGGTGCGGGGGTTGTTTCATCGGAAGTTTGAGCAGACCAAGGCGGTGGATGGGGTGAGTTTTCGGATTGAGGAAGGGGAGTTGGTCGGCTTCCTGGGTCCGAACGGGGCGGGAAAGACGACCACGCTGAAGATGCTCGCCGGGCTGTTGTATCCGTCGAGCGGGAAGGCAAGCGTGTTGGGATACACGCCGTGGGAGAGACAGGATGGGTATCGCCGGCAGTTTGCGTTGTTGCTGGGGCAAAAAAACCAGCTTTGGTGGGATTTGCCGGCGCGGGAGTCGCTGGAGTTAAACGCGAAGATTTATGGGATCGCGCCGGAGCAGTTCGCGCGGACGGTGGATGAGCTGACCGAATTGTTGACGGTGCGGGACAAGCTGAACGTGATGGTGCGGGAGTTGTCGCTGGGCGAGCGGATGAAGATGGAGCTGATCGCGGCGTTGCTGCACCAGCCACGGGTGCTGTTCCTGGACGAGCCGACGATCGGGCTGGATGTGCTGTCGCAGAAGACGGTGCGGCAGTTTTTGCGGGAGTATAACGTCAAGAGGAAGATTACGGTATTATTGACAAGCCATTACATGGCGGACATCCAGGAGCTGTGCCGGCGGGTGATTATTATTGATCAAGGGCGGATTTTCTTCGACGGGCTGTTGAGCGAGGTGATTGACCGCTTTGCGGATTCGAAAATCGTGACGATGGCGTGGGAGGCGGGCGCGGCGATGCCGGCAGGAGATTTGGGACGCTTCGGGACGGTGGTGGAGCAGGGGGAGAATCGCGTGCAGTTGAAGGTCAAGCGCGAGCAGGTGATTGCGGTGTGCAAGCAGTTGCTGGATGAGTTACCCGTGAGCGACATCGATATCCAGGAAACGCCCATTGAGGATGTCATCCGCCAGGTCTTCGGGGCGGCGCGACAGTGAGAGGGACTGTTTTGTAAAGTGGTGGGAGACGGGTCGCGCGGTCCCACTTTTTGAAGCGGGGATCGTTGTGTTCGGGGAGGGGTTCGACGGCGATGAGGCGGAGGTCGAGGAGGAGTTCGCTACGGTGGCCCAGCCACTCGTCGTGATAGAGTTTGCCGGCAAGAATGGCGGTCGCGACCAGAGCGACAACGACGACGATGACAAACTCGACAACTGAGCCGGAGGGGAAGTTAAAACCGCCAACGCCGTGGCTGAAGGCGTTGCGCAGATTGATCAGGTTCCCAATCCACGGCCAGCCCGAACCCGGGCGACTGCGCATCGCGAGGAAGGGCTGGCCGCAACAAAGGGCGCGCCAGATGATTTTCCAAGGAGGACACTGCCAACGGAGGATCGGCCAAACGATGAGGACGGCCCAAATAAAAAGATAAACGGTGACGGCCCGCCAGTTCATAGGTCGCAGGAAAAGGCCGACAAGCATCAGGCATGCGTTAAGGCCAATGACGGCGGCGAGGACGGGTTGGAAACGGGCGCGCAAGGCGGCGTATTGGCCATCGACGATTCGAAAGTCTGGCAGGGGCGTGGTGAGGAGGAGTTCGATGGCGCTAGTGCGACGTTGGTCGGCCATGAATTTGGCGGCGGTGTAGCAAAACAGGGCGTCGAACAGGCCATCGAGGATGGTGGCGGTGAGAAAGAAGACGGCGTTGTTGAGCCAATAGCGTGAGGCGAGCGCAAAGCCGACGATCCAGAGCGCGACTAGGATCGCCAGGGCCGACCAGGCGAGGCGTTCGGGGCGCGGATCGGCGATTGCGAGCCAGGTCATGGGATTGGTGTCGAGCCAGGCGCGGCGGTTTCTGCGCTGGGTTATGACGCGCCAGAATGATTGAAAATGGCTTGGGCGCGCGATGTAGCCGCTGGTTTCGCGACGCCATGTTTTCCGGAGGGTGAAGGCGGCCGCGACGAAGAGAGCGAACGACCAGCCGAGAGTCAGGCCGCAGTTGCGCCAGACTTCGAGGCCGGAACGCGTCTTCGAGCCAAACGCGATGAGCCACGGCGCGTAGGCGGGAGTGAGCAAGAGCCAATTGTCGGAGATTCGGTGGCCGCTCCATCCCTTGAGCCAGTAAATCGCCGGAACGAGAACGCAGAGGGCGGCGCCCACGCCAACGGAAACCGCTTTGGCCGTGCTTTCCTCTTCGCAGAGGGAAGAGCCGAAAGCGGAGAGGGCGAGGGTGAAGAGCAGGAGCGTCGGCAGAACAATGAGCGTGGCGGAGAAAAGCGCGAAGGAAATGCCCCCGGCGAGAAACGGGATGGAGAGAAACGGCGCGAGCGCCAGGAGTTCCGTGGCAGCAATAAGGAGTGAGCCGGCGAGTTTGCTGATGAAGATTTCGGGCATGCCGAGGCCGGCGAGAAAAAGAAAGCCGAAACATTGGTTCTGCCGTTCCTGCGCGAACATGCCGCCAGTCAACTGCAAGGCATTGGGCACGGCGAGATACACGCCATAGAAGAAGAGCCATTGATGGAGTGTTTGGGCGAAGCCAAACGGGGCGCCAAAGGCATTGGCCAGAAGGATGACGGCCGCCAGGCCCGCTCCCACCCAGGAGACTCGCTGGCGGGCTTTCCGGGGATCATGGCGGCGATAGGCGGCCAGCAATTCGCGCCAGATCATCGGCGGAACGACGAAATTGGCGGCCGGGGCGCTCATCGCAGCGATAATGCGGCAAAATGCGGGAGGAGGCGATGGATTTTGGGAAGACCTCCCCAGACGACGCTTTGGCGCCGGCGGTTTATTTCAACATTCCAAGTCTTGGGATTGGGCGACTTTCTCGCCCCAGCTTTCGCGGCGGCCCGATGATCACGAAAGAAGGCTGCTTCCCCCGACGCCGCCCATGGATTTGCCCGGCCCGCCCTCAGCCATTGTCCCTATTGTTGGCAGCGTGTTCGCGCGTATCTTCCACGTGCCCCCGGGCATTTTGGAAGGGTGAAGTCAGTCAAATGCGCCCGTCGCGTTCAAATTCCTCGACACGGTCGTCCGGCCTCGTCCTCATTGTTGACGATGCCGTGGACGAGGCGCGCTTGACCAAGCGGACGGTCGAGGGGGGGCTGCCGGAGTGCGACGCGCGCATTCTGGCGTCCGGCAAGGAACTGCTTGCCTACCTCGATGGCGAGGGGGCGTATTCCGATCGAGCCGCGCATCCCCCTCCCGCCGTGATCTTGCTGGACCTGAGGATGCCCGAAATGGATGGCTTCGAGACGTTGGAGCGCCTGCGGTCGCGTCCGCAGCAGGCCGGAGCGCCGGTGGTTGTGCTCACGGCCTTTGACGACCTGGCGAACCTGAAACGCGCTTTTTCATTGGGCGCGCGCGGATTTCTGCTCAAGCCGATGAACTTGGACTCCTTCCGCAGCATTCTCTCCAGCCTGAACATTTCCTGTTGACACGCCGGAGCCCGCAGGGCGACTTCACCGAACCGGGGCAGGGCTTGGCGCCGCTGAGACTTTCGGCTCCCGCTTGAGCACTCGCACCAAAAATCCCTTGTTCTCCATCATCTTACAGTAGCGTTTGATGAGGGTTTCCAAGCCACTTTCCGCAAGGACCTGATAAACCTGGCTGTCGGTTTCTGTCCTGCCCGGTTTTTCCAGGGAATACACCACCTTGAACTGAATCATAAAAAAGTCACCGGGTTGCGCGTGATTTCGATCCTGCCAGCGTGTCCAAACCAAGTCATGAGGGCGGGATAGGATAGGGCATATCGCCCGGAGGGAAATCAGGGATCTCCCTGATTCACCAATAGGCGGGAGCCTCATCCGGTCACGCAGGCCGAATCCTGGATAGCCGCCGCGCCAAAGGGCGGAACACGGGTAACAGGCTAACGCTGGGCGGATTCGTCCCGCGGGGGAAATTCGAAAGCCACTTTGCCTTTGTCTTCAAGAACTAAAAAGGCGGAGAAAGGCTGGCCGCGCTTGGAGATGAATTTGTCGAGCAAGTCAGTGCGGCCGTCGGCAATCAGTTTCTGGAGCTGGGTGTGGTCGATCGGTTGTTGGGCGATGGATTTGCCGACCTTGAATTTGCAGCGCTTCTTTTCGGCCTGGGTGTTTTCGCAGAGGTAATCGGTAGGGGTTTCGAAGACGCGGCCG
>Ga0070741_10017698_pt1 | contig 11666 bp, 10 predicted proteins | sample Coa_R1_4_FD_66440 | JGI IMG/M metagenome (GOLD analysis project Ga0070741, IMG submission 66440) | Surface soil microbial communities from Centralia Pennsylvania, which are recovering from an underground coalmine fire - Coalmine... | ecosystem: Environmental > Terrestrial > Soil > Unclassified ...
ATCATCACCTTGAGGCCAAGCCGATGGGCTTCGCCGACGAGCCGGTCGAAGTCGTCCATCGTGCCGAAAAGCGGATCGACTTCGGTATAGTTTGAAACGTCGTAGCCGAAATCCTTCATCGGCGACTTGAAGAACGGCGCGAGCCACACCGCGTCGATGCCGAGGTCGGCGAGATACGGCAGCCGCCGGGTAATGCCGGCGAGATCGCCGACGCCGTCATTGCCCGAATCCTGAAACGACCGCGGATAGATTTCGTAGATGACGCCGCCGCGCCACCAGTCGGCGGCGCCGGCACCCGGTGCTTTGCTCATTCCCTGTTCTTTTCTTCTTTTCCGGCCGGCCGCGAATCACATGCGGCGCGGATAGGCCCTGCCCTGGTCGTCAAAGACGTGGAGCGTCTTCAGCGGCGCGGTGAATGCGATCTCGGCTCCGCGCGAGATCGGAACATTGCCGTCGAGCTTGGCGATGATCGGCTCGCCTGTGCCGCAATCGGCATAGACCAGCGTCAGCTCGCCGAGATGCTCGACGATCTCGACGCGACCCGTGAAGATCGGCGTCTCGCCCGGCCGGGCGAGAGACAGGTCTTCCGGGCGGACGCCGAAGGTGCCCTTGCGGCCGACGGCGCTCTGCGGAATATCCGCGGACAGCTTGACCGGCGCATGACTGCCCGGCCGAACGCTCGGGTTGTCGCCGCCCGATTCGATGACGCACGGGACCATGTTCATCGACGGCGAGCCGATGAAGCCGGCGACGAAGAGGTTGCCGGGGCGCTCGTAGAGCTCCATCGGCGCGCCAACCTGCTCGACGACGCCGGCGCGAAGCACGACGATCTTGTCGGCCAGGGTCATCGCCTCGACCTGATCGTGGGTGACGTAGATCATGGTCGTGTTCGACATGCTCTCGTGCAGCTTGTTGATCTCGATGCGGGTCGCGACACGGAGCGCGGCGTCGAGGTTGGAAAGCGGCTCGTCGAACAGGAAGACCTTCGGGTTGCGCACAATGGCGCGGCCGATGGCGACGCGCTGGCGCTGGCCGCCGGAGAGTTGCTTCGGCAGGCGGTTGAGATAGGGGGTCAGCTGCAAGGTCGCAGCGGCGGCCTCGACCTTCTTCTTGATCTCCTCGCGCGGCAGCTTCTGCAGCTTCAGCGCATAGGCCATGTTGTTGAAGACATTCATATGCGGATAGAGCGCATAGGACTGGAAGACCATCGCGATGCCGCGCCGCGACGGCGCGCGCTCGTTGACCACCTCGCCGTCGATCTCGAGCGTGCCGTCGGAGATGGTCTCGAGACCGGCGATGCAGCGGAGCAGCGTGGACTTGCCGCAGCCCGAGGGTCCGACGAAGACGGTGAACTCGCCCGACTTGATGTCGAGGTTGATGTTCTTCAGCACCTCGACCGAGCCGAAGCGCTTGGAGAGATTGTTGATCTGCAGGTGCGACACGGCCTTCGTTCTCCCTCCTATTTGACCGAGCCGGCCAGCAGCCCGCGGACGAAATAACGCTGTAGTGAAAAGAAGACGATGAGCGGCACGATGATCGAGATGAAGGCCGCCGCAGTGAGCAGCTCCCAGTTGTCGCCGCGCGTGCCGAGAAGGTTCACCAGCCGCCCCGTCAGCACGACCTTGTCGTTCTGGGCGCCGAGGAAGACCAGGGCGACGAGGAGGTCGTTCCAGATCCAGAGGAACTGGAAGATGGCGAAGGAAGCGAGCGCCGGGAAGCTCAGCGGCAGCACCATCGTCGTGAAAATCTTGAAGTGCGAGGCGCCGTCGATGCGCGCCGATTCCATGATCTCGCGCGGCAGGCCTGCCATGTAGTTGCGGAGCAGGTAGATGGCGAGCGGCAGCCCGAAGGCCGTATGGGCAAGCCAGACGCCGACATAGCCCTTGGCCTCGACGCCGAACGCCCCGGCGATGTCGTTGTAAAGCCGGAGGAGCGGAATCAGCGACATCTGCAGGGGGACGACGATCAGGCCGACGATGACGACCACGGTCAGCGTGCGGCCGGGGAAGCGCATCCAGGCAAGCGCATAGGCCGCGAAGGCGGCAATCATGATCGGGATGACCGTCGAGGGAATGGCGACGGTGAGCGAATTGATGAAGGACTGGCCGATGCCCTCGGCCGAAAGCACGGCCTTGTAGTTGTCGAGCGTGAAGCGCGGCGGACTGCCGACCACATAGTAGATGCGCGGGCCGCCGGTGTAGGTGAACGGCGTCGGCGACGACCAGACATAGTCGCCGTTCGCCTGGACGGTGATCTGCCCGCCGTCACGCATGGCGGTCGTTCCGCCGGCCGGCGTGCCGCGAACATCAGCATTGGTGATGCCGAAGCTTTCGATCTCCTGACTGGCGCCCTTCGGACCGAGGAGATTGCCCTTGATTACCCAGGCGCCGTTTTCCTGCACCTGCGTCGAGGCCTCGGCGACGCGCGCCGTCGTCAGGCGCGTCGAATTGGTCAGCGCCGTCCACCAGCCGGAAACGGCGAGCTGATCGCGGTCGCGGATCGAGGAGACCAGCAGGCCGACGGTCGGAAAGGTCCACAGCGCGACAAAGAAGAGGAGCGAAGCGTGGACGAAGATGCGGCCGATCCTGATGCGCGGGAAACGGCCGCGCGAAACCATCGGCTGGGCGACTGCGATACTGGTCATCAGGCCGTCCCCACTTCAGCGCGTACCCGGCGGATGTTCCACACCATGATCGGCGTCACGGCCAGCATGATGATGATGGCGATGGTCGAGCCGCGGCCATAGTCGCCCGAGATAAACATCCAGCGGTACATCAGGTTGGCAAGCACCTGCGTCTGGAACTCGCCGTTGGTCATCGCGTAGACGATGTCGAAGACCTTGAGGACGGTGATCGTGATGGTCGTCCAGACGACGACGATGGTGCCCCAGACCTGCGGGATCATGATGTCGAAGAACTGGCGGACTTCGCTGGCGCCGTCGATGCGGGCCGCCTCCAGGGTCTCCTCGGGAATGCCGCGGAGCGCGGCCGACAGGATCACCATGGCAAAGCCCGTCTGGATCCAGACGAGGATGATCATCAGGAGGAAGGAGTTGACGTAGGGAATTGTGATCCACGCCTGCGGATCGAAGCCGAGCGCGGTCCAGATGGCGTTGAGGACGCCGATCTGCTCGATGCCGGGGCCGCGGTAGGTATAGACGAACTTCCAGATGACGGCGGCGCCGACGAAGGAGATCGCCATCGGCATGAAGATGAGCGACTTGGCGATATTGCCCCACCAGACGCGGTCGGCGAGCACGGCGATGATGAGGCCGAGCGAGGTGGCAAGCGCCGGCACGATGACCAGCCAGCCGAGGTTGTTCAGCGCCGACTGCCAGAAGACGCTGTCGGTGAAGGCCCAGGTGTAGTTGTCGAACCCGACGAACTTCTGGCCGTACTTGTCGTAGAACGACAAGCGCAGGGTCTCGAAGACCGGATAGACCAGGTAGACCGTGACGAAGAGGAGCGCCGGACCGACGAAGAGCCACGGGCGAATCCGGTTCCGGGCGCGGTCACGCCGGATGATATCGCTGCCCGTGACGCGATCGGAACTGAGGAGCCGGTCGAGAAGCCAGTTGGTTCCCCAGAAATAGGCGAAACACGCGACAAGGGCGATCACTACGGCGGTGATGGCGCCCAGAATCTGCTGGACCATTTCCCCCCACCCGGCGGAGCGTTGAACCGTCCGGTCCGGTGTTCACCACCGGAGCTAGTTCGGAACCGGACCCGAGGGTAACCCCGGGTCCGGCAATGTCGCTAGGCTAGCTGATCCTAAAGCTTGTCCCAGGCCGCCTGGATCTGGTCGGCGACTTCCTTCGACGACTTGCCGTTGGCGAAGTCGACCATGCCGGTCCAGAAGGCTCCGGCGCCGATCGGGCCGGGCATCATGTCCGAGCCGTCGAAGCGGAACGTCGTGGCGCCGAGCAGGATCTGGCCGTCCTTCTTCTGCACGTCGCTCGAGTAGACGTCGACGTTTGCAGTCTTCAGGGCAGACAGGAAGCTGCCGTTGGTCTGGGCCATCCAGATCTCGTGCGCGATCGGGGTCTTCAGGTAGTCGATGAACGCGCGCGCGGCCGGCGAGTCCTTCGTGATCGTGACGATGTTGCCCGAGCCGAGGACCGGTCTGCCGAGTTCAGGATGCGAGGCGTAGGGCGGGAAATAGAAGAAGTCGTAGTCGACGCCCGCCTTCGTGCCCTCCGGGAAGAACGCCGGAATGAACGAAGCCTGGCGGTGCAGGTAGCACTGCGGCGGGACGGTGAAGAGGCCCTTCGGGCTGTCACCGAAACTGGTCGTAGCGACCGCCTTGGTGCCGCCGGCGACCTTCTTGTCGTCCTTGATGATCGAGCCGAATATGTCCATGACCGCGATGACGCGCGGGTCGTTGAACTTCACGGTGTTGTTGACCCAGCCGTCATAGACTTCCGGCGGCTGCGTGCGCAGCATCAGGTCTTCCATCCAGTCGGTCGCGGCCCAGCCCGAAGCGCCGCCCGATTCGATGCCGACGCACCACGGCGTGCCGCCGTCGGCGACGATCTTGTCGGTGAGCGCGAGAAGCTCTTCCATGGTCTTGGGGACCGTGTAGCCCTTCTCCTTGAAGTTGTCGGGCGAATACCAGACCAGCGACTTCAGTTCCTGCTTGTAGGCGAAGCCGTACTGGTGCTTCTTGCCGTCCGGGCCTTCGTACTGGCCGAGCGCCGCCCAGGACGGACCGGCGGCGTAATTTTCGCTGATCCACTTGGTGGTCTCGTCGCCGAGGTCGACGAGCTTGCCCTGCTTGGCGAAGTCGGCGAGCAGGCCCGGCTGCGGCAGGATGGTGATGTCGGACGGGCTGCCGGCGGCGATATCGATGCGGGCCTGTTCCTCATAGTTCTTCGAGGAATTGTCCTGGGCGTCGATGCCGGTGGCGTCCTTGAAGTACTTGAGCACCGCCTCCCACTGGGTCTTGTCACCCTCGCTCGACCAAGCATCCCAGATGGTCAGCTTCTGACCGGCGAGGCCCTGGTGGCTGGCCTTGAACTCATCCAGCGACTTCCAGCTGAACTTCGGGTCTTTTCCGGGTTCGAAAATATCGGCGGCGTGAGCAGCGCCGGCGAGCAGCAGCGCTGACGCCGTCGTTGCCAGCAGCACATTAACGATCTTCATTCGGGAACCTCCCTAACGGGGCGTTGACGATACGGGAGGGGATTTGCGGATGCCAGAAAGCGGACGCATCGATTCCAATGCGCCGTTTGACCGACCCTGCCGTGTTTCCTCCCGCAAGCGCCCGGCTTCACGGCAATTCCAAAGCGCTTTGAGTTATTTTCGAGTATCCATGAAGGAGAGTCAAGGTCACAATTGACGGAGCGGAAATGACTCCTCTCCGCGCCGGCAGATGGGCAGCAAATTTTGTCTGTAAACGATTACTACCAAACCGCACCGGGCACTTCCCGATTGCGCTAACACCGTGCGGACGCATTTCGGTCCGACAGGCACTTGCGCTATGAAATTTAAAGCGCTTTGAATGGCATGGGAGGAACGGAGCCACAATGCGGCTCAAGGAATTGGCAGAGCGTCTCGGCCTGTCGCAGACGACGGTCAGCCGCGCCCTCAACGGCTTCCCTGAGGTCAGCGAGGCGACGCGGCAGCGCGTGGCCGAGGCGGCGCGCCGTTTCAACTACCGCCCGCATGTCAGCGCCCGGCGGCTCGCGACCGGCCGCGCCGGCGCGATCGGCGCGGTGCTGCAGACCGACCGCAACCTGCTCCTCGATCCGCACTACGTCGAGTTCCTCGCCGGACTGGGCGAGCGCCTCGCCCGCGACGAGATCGACATCGTGCTTTCGCCGACGCGCGCGGAGGACGAGAGCGGTGCCTACCGGCGGATTGCGACGGGCAGCCGGGTCGATGCGCTCGTCCTGTCCAGTCCGCTCATCGAGGACGGGCGGGTGGCAACTCTTGCCGAGCTCGGCGTGCCCTTCGTCCTGCACGGGCGCACGATCAGCAAATCGCCGCATGCCTGGCTCGACATCGACAATGAGGGCGCGTTCCATCACGCGACCAAGCACCTCCTCGACCTCGGCCATACCCGGATCGCGCTTATCAATGGCAGCTCGCGCCTGACCTATGCGGCGCACCGCGACCAGGGGTTCCGCAAGGCGCTGGCCGAGCGCGGGCTGGCGTCTCAGCCGCGCTTCGTCGCCGAAGGCGCGATGACCGACGAAGTCGGCTACCGGTTTGCCGAGCGGCTGCTCGGCGAACGGCCGCGGCCGACGGCGTTCCTCGTCTCCTCGATGATGATGGCGCTCGGCGCCTACCGCGCGATCCGCACCGCCGGGCTCGAGGTCGGGCGCGACGTCTCGGTGATCGCGCATGACGACGTCTTCCCGTTCCTCAACCCGGAAAGGCTGGCGCCGCCTCTCTCGACGACGCGGTCGTCGATCCGGGCGGCAGGCACGAGATCGGCGGAACTGGCCTTGGAATTGCTGGGGGGAAGGGATCCGGCGTCGATCCACGAACTGTGGCCGGTGGAGCTGATCATCCGCGGCTCGACCGGGCCGGTTCGGGCCGCTTGACCGGCCCGGATCGCTGACGGACAAGACCCGGAACGCATCGGATTGATACGGATCGGGGCATCTTGTCGGATCGAATCCTGCTCATCGCGGTCGACTGGGGGACGAGCCGGCTGCGCGCCATGGCGGTCGCGGCAAACGGCGCCGTGATCGAGGAACGCGACAGCGAGGACGGCATCGCCAAGGTCGCCGCCGGCGGCCACGAGGCGGCGTTCGAGGCGCTCGCCGCGGGATGGCCGCGCGAAGCGCCGGCGATCATGGCCGGCATGGTGGGGAGCCGGCAGGGATGGCGCGAGGCGGCCTATGCCCCCTGCCCGGCGAAGGTCGACGACCTCGCCAGCCAGATGCTCCGCTTCAGCGGCGCCGGAGGGCGGCGGCTGGCGATCGTGCCCGGCGTGATGCTCCGCGACCCCGGCCGCGACGGCGACGTGATCCGCGGGGAGGAAACGCAGATCGTCGGGCTGCTGGCGCAGGAGCCCGGCTTCGCCGGCGTGGTCATCCTGCCTGGCACCCACTCGAAATGGGCAAGCGTGACCGGCGGCGCGATCGCCGATTTCCAGACCTATCTGACCGGCGAACTGTTCGAGCTTCTCTCGAAGCACTCGTTCCTCCGGCACTCGGTGGCGGAGGGCGAAGGCGATCTCGCCGCGGCGCCGGGCTTCCGGCTCGGGGTGGAGCGGACGGCGAAGGCGGGCCTCCCGTTCCTTGCCGCGATCTTCTCGGTGCGGGTGCGGCAACTCCTCGACAATGTCGACCGCGCCGACAACCTCGCCTACCTCTCCGGCCTCGTCATCGGCGGCGAGATCGCCGCGGCGGCGGCCGCCGGACGCCTGACGCGATCGCAGCCGATCCGCATCATCGGGACGCGCTCGCTTGCCCGCGCCTACCGCGCCGCGCTGACGATCGCCGGGTACGAGGCGGAGGCGCTCGACGGCGGACCGCTCGTCGCGGCGGGCCTCGTCCACCTCGCGTCGAAAACCGGAATGCTTGAGGGGAACGCCGCATGAGCCGCCATCCGATCTTTGCCGGGCACCGGCCGCTCATCGCAATCCTCCGCGGCATCAGGCCGGACGAGGCCGAGGCGATGCTGGAAGCGCTGACCGGCGCGGGCATCGGGCTGATCGAGGTGCCGCTCAACTCGCCGGAGCCGTTCGAGAGCATCCGGCGAATGGCGCGGGCTGCGGGCAACCGGGCGCGGGTCGGCGCCGGCACCGTTCTCACGGTCGAGGACGTTCACCGGGTGCGCGACGCGGGCGGGCGGATCGTCGTCTCACCCAACCGCGACGACGCGGTGATCCGCGCGACCAAGGCCGCCGGGCTCGACTCCTATCCGGGCGTGTTCACGGCAACCGAGGCACTCGGCGCGCTCGCCGCCGGCGCCGATGCGCTGAAATTCTTCCCCGCCGACATCCTCGGGCCGAACGGAATCAGGGCGATCGCGACGATCCTGCCGAAGGGGACGCCGCTCCTTGCCGTCGGCGGCGTCGATGCCGGCAACATCGCGACGTATCTCAACGCCGGCATTGCCGGGTTCGGGATCGGGTCGAGCCTCTACAAGCCGGGGATGGGGGCGGCGGAGGTCGGGATGAAGGCGAAGGCGATGGTCGCGGCGTATGACGGCGCAACGGCCGGGTGAGCCGTGGCGGTTCGGCTCGCAGAGGCGCGCGACCTGACGCTGGTCGAGCGCCTGACGCACGACGCCTATGCCCGTTACCAGACCGAAATCGGAATCGTGCCGGGGCCGGTCCTTGAGGACTACGCGCCGCGCATCGCGCGCGGCGATGTCTGGCTGCTTTCGGCCGGCGGCGAGGTGGTCGGGCTGATCGTTCTCGAAGCCAGGCCGGGTCACCTGTTCGTGTTCAGCGTCGCCGTCGCGCCCGATCACCAGCGCGAAGGACACGGCCTTGCCCTCCTTCGCTTCGCCGACGCGCGCGCGACCGCGCTCGGCCTGAACGAGGTGCGGCTCTACACCAATTCCCTGATGGCGCGGAACATCGCGCTCTACGAGCGCTTCGGCTACGGCCGCACCGGCCTCAGGCCACATCCCACCCGGGCGGGTCATGCCATCGTCGATATGGCGAAGGCGCTGGGGTAGCGGCGGGGTGTGACGGTCTGCCGAACGGTGGGGACGCGCCTTCGGCGCTCTGCCCACCCTACCTTTCGTTGCCTAGCCCGCGGCTATCGCGCGGAGCGCTCCGGCCGGGTCGCGGGTGACCGGATCGCCGTGCGAGAAGGTGATGATCCTGAGGTCAGGGATCGCCGCCAGCGTTCCGGCAAAGCGCTTCAGCGCGGCGAGGTCGCTGACACTCAACCAGCGAACGATCCTCGGCACCGCCGGCTCGTCCCCCGGAACGCCCATCCGCCTGACCACGAGGCGGCCGAGGAGGCGGCTCGAATCGTAGGCGTTGGCGTTGGCGAAAGCGTCGTTGACGATCAGGGCACGGCCGCCCCCGGCGAGCGGGACCTCGTACACGTATTCGGGCGACTTGAGCCCCGGCACCGCATGCAGCACGAAGCCGAGAGGCGGCAGCATCTCCTCCGCCGACGCATCGGTCGGCGCCTTTACCCGCACCTGTTCCCGGATGGCAGCCGGGGCGACCACCGCCACACCCGGGTAGCGCTGCCTGTAGAACGAGGCGTCCATGGTGTGACTCCGGCTCGGCACGATCGCGAACGCCACCCTGCCGAGGCCCTCCAGCGCCTTCAGGCCGGCATCGTCGAGCGCCACCGGGCTGTGCAGTACCAGCCGCCCGTCGGCGAGGCGGAATACCGCCATGTTGCGGCGGAGCGGAAACGGCAGGCCACCCTTGACCAGCCACAGCCCTTCGGCGAGCGGCTCGATGCCGCCATGCGGATAGACCTGATGCGCCATCGCTCGCCTCCGACTTGGACCGCTGGGATAGTTCGGCATCGCACGGGCGTTTGTCGAGCGGGCATATCGTCTGGGCGGGAAGACGTGGCGGCGGAGGCCGGCGCGCGCACGAGCGCCGGGCGTCCTTCGAGACGCGGTCCTAGCGGACCGCTCCTCAGGATGATGCCCCTGGGTTCCCCGCATGGACGCGGCGCAAGACACGCCGCAACGATGGTTCGCAAGTGCCCGCCTCGACACTCATGGTGAGGCGCTCGACGCGAGAGCGTCGAGTCTCGAACCACGAGCCGGTGCGGCCACGCCGAGGTTGCCAGCGAGTCACCTCAGCCGGTCTGATGGTGCGTGGTTCGAGGCTCGGGCTGAAGCCCGAGCTCCTCACCACCATGAGGAGGTTGGAGAGAGTTGGAGCGGCGCTCTTCGACTGCCGGGATTGTGGCTCGGGTGAAGGCCAGACCCCGATGCGAATCGCGATATGCCGCTCAGGTCTGGACGTAGGTCGAGGGGCCGCGCACGTTCTCGTCGATGTGCAGTCTCTGGTGGAGCGAGGGCATGGCGCGCTCGGCGCAGTCGGTGCGCGGGCAGGTGCGGCACGAGACGCCGATCGGCGTCACCAGCTGGGGATCGGCGAGGTTGAGCCCGTCGGCATAGACCAGTTCGGTGGCATGGCGCACGTCGCAGCCGAGGCCGACGGCGCGCTGGCCGATCCGATGCGGCAGGCCGCCGGTGGTGAAGACGCTGGCGCGGCCGGTGGTGCGGGCGATGCAGAAATAGGTGCTGCCGTCCGGCATCCGCGACAGCTGCACGCGGATCATGCCGGGCGTGCCGAAGGCGTCATAGACGTTCCAGCGCGGGCAGGCCGCACCGAAGCGCGCGATGTGAATCCCGGAAGCCGAGAAACGCTTCGAGATATTGCCGGCGATATCGACGCGGATGAAGTGGAAGGGCACGCCCTCCGCTCCCGGCCGGCGGAGCGTCGTCAGGCGATGGCAGACCTGCTCGAAGGAAACGCCGAAGCGGCTCTTCAGCACCTCGACATCGTAGCGCGTGGCGCGGGCGGCATCGCGAAACAGCCGGTAGGGCATGAGGACGGCGCCGGCGAAATAGTTGGCGAGCGCGGTGCGGGCCAGCGCCTTGGCTTCCTCCCCCGAGAAGCCGGCGCCGCCGACCAGCTCGTCAAGGAGCGGATGGAAGCCGAGATAAGCGATCTGGTGCGCGATCTGGAAGACGCGGCTCGAGGCCGGCAGCATCTCGGAGATTTCCAGGCGCCGGGCGAGCTGGTCGTAGCGCCGCGAGCGACCCATCATCAGGTCGGCATGGCGGATCTCGACATCGACCCCGTGGCGCTGACGCAGGAGCAGCGTCAGCCCCTGCTGCAGCGAATGGACGGCAAGGCCGTTCTCGGCCCACAGGCGCTCGGCGGCGGTCTCGAGCTCGGGGAAATGATTAAGCCGTCGCTGGATGAATTCCGTCACCTCCTCCGAGGGGATCGCGACCGGCGCGGCCTCGGCGGCATCGTCGCCGGCGCTGGTCTCTCCGCCGGAGGGCAGATGGCGGCGGTAGGCCCCATAGACGTCGAGGACGGCGCGGCCGACGGCGGGGAGCGTCGCCACCAGTTCCTGGACGTCGCTCGCCTTCACCTCGGCGCTGCCGAAGATCGGGTCCGAGAAGGCCTCCATCAGTTCCAGCGACAGGCGCTGGTCGGTATCGGCGGCGAATTCCTTGATGTCGACGTGGAACTTCTCGACGAGCGTCAGGAGCACGCGGACGGTGACCGGGCGCTGGTTGCTCTCAAGCAGGGTCAGGTAGCTGGCGCTGATGCCGAGCTCGCGCGCCATCTGCGCCTGCGTCAGCCGCCGTTCCTGGCGCAGCCGCCGCAGCCGCCCGCCGATCCGCATCGCCTTCATCAGAGGCTCCCTACAAACTTGACAGCATTACTAATGCAGTTTGTGTTGTTGTTCACAATATTCCAGATTTCATAGCGATTTCAGATATTTATTGACCAAGGACGTTTGTCAAGCAAAGCTTGCTGCACTGCAAAGGGAGCACAGGCATGACAAACCCAGAGAACCGGTCCGCCGGCATCCGCCGCGACTATTCGCCCGAAGACGTCGAAAGACTGCGCGGCTCGGTGCGGGTCGAGCACACCCTCGCCCGGCTCGGCGCCCGGCGCCTGTGGAAGCTCCTCAACGAGCGGCCTTTCGTGCGCACGCTCGGCGCGCTCACCGGCAACCAGGCGATGCAGCAGGTGAAGGC
>Ga0070741_10017699_pt1 | contig 11665 bp, 11 predicted proteins | sample Coa_R1_4_FD_66440 | JGI IMG/M metagenome (GOLD analysis project Ga0070741, IMG submission 66440) | Surface soil microbial communities from Centralia Pennsylvania, which are recovering from an underground coalmine fire - Coalmine... | ecosystem: Environmental > Terrestrial > Soil > Unclassified ...
CGCCGCGGCGCGCGCGAATGAATACACGGTGCAGCGCGGTGACACGCTCTACCACATCGCCAGCGAAACGCGTCCGGACGACAGCGTCAGCGTCGATCAGATGATGCTGGCCCTGCAGAGCAGCAATCCCGATGCGTTCTACAAACCCAACATCAACAACCTGAAGAGCGGCGCGATCCTGCGCATCCCCACGCGCGACGAGATCGCCTCGGCGCCTTCCGGGACGCGCGCGCGTGCGCAGGTGCATCGGCAGATCGAAGACTGGCGAGGTACCAGCGCGCGCCAGGCGACCACGGTCGCAAGCAATGAAGCGCAGGCGGAAGCGGCCGCGCCGGCGAAACCGTCCGCAGCCCAAGGGGACAAGCTCGCGCTGGTTCCTCCGACGCAAGGCGGAGGTTCGGCTTCCACGCGCGCGGGCGAGAAGGGCGGCACAGGCACGGCAGAAGTCGCGGATCTGAAACAGCAACTGGCGACCGCCAAGGAGTCGCTGGCCAGCGCGCAGCAGGAGAACAGCGAACTGCAATCGCGCGTCAAGGATCTCGAGGACATCAGCAACAAGAACCAGAAACTGCTCGGCATGAAAGACGCGCAGATCGCCGAGCTGCAAAACAAACTCGCGCAAATGCAAAAAGGCGGTGCTGCTGCGGCACCCTCCGGCGCCGCGCCGGCGCCCGCTGCCAGCACGGCTGCGGCGCCGCCCATCGCCGCGGCCAGCAAGGGCACCACGGCGACCGGCAGAAATGTCGTCGCATCCGCTGCATCCGCGGCGACACCGCCGACCGCCAGCTCCGCGCCGGTCACGGCAGCCGCACCCAGCGTGCGGCCCAACAAAACTGCCGTGACGAAGCCGCTTCCCGCTGCTCCGCGGAAAGCGACGCCCGAAGCGCAGGAAGAAACGCCGTGGTATCAGCGGCCGATCTCGTGGATCGTCGCCGCGATCGTGATCGTGGCGCTGATCCTGCTGGGCCTGCTGCGCCGCCGTCCCCGGCCGCTGCCGGACGCGCCTTCGCTGGCGGAGCATTTCGGTCAAGCGCCGTTTCCGCCTGCGGCGCAGGAAGAACAAGCGGTGGTCGACGTACCGCACGAGCCGGAAGCCGCACCGGCGCAGGCACACATCGAGCCCGTGGTGGAGAGTGAACTGCCGCCGATTGTTGAAGAGACTCCGCGCCCCGTCGAAGCGGAGCAGGATTACGATTTCAGTTTCGACGAGCCGGTGGCGGAACCGGGCATGCCCGCCGTACAGCCTCCCGTGGCCGGTTCCGACGAGGTCACGCGCAAGCATGATGTCGCCGAACTCGACGGCGACAGCGAGCCTGAGCCGGTGCGCGAACCCGAAACGGTGCCGATCGCAGACGATGAGGTAACCCGCGAACATGCGACACCTGAATTCAGCGACGATCCGGTGGATACCAAGCTCGATCTCGCGCGCGCCTATCTCGACATGGGTGATCCGGCCGGTGCGCGCGCGATGCTGGAAGAAGTTCTCAACGAAGGTTCGCAGGCGCAAAAGGACGAGGCGAAGAGGTTGCTGGAAAGCGGAGCGTGAGAAACGGGAGACGTAAGACGTTAGACGTAAAAGCTTTTCGCCTCACGTCTGAGCGAGCGTAGCGAGCGATCGTCTAACGTCTCACTGGAATCATGCGCATCGCCCTCGGCATCGAATACGACGGCACGGATTTCTTCGGCTGGCAGCGGCTGGCACATGGACCGAGCATCCAGGCCGAAGTGGAAGCCGCGCTCTCGTTCGTGGCGGATCACCCGGTCGAAGTGACTTGCGCCGGCCGCACCGACGCCGGCGTGCACGCGCGCTGTCAGGTGATCCACTTCGACAGCGATGCGCGGCGCGATGAACGCGCGTGGACGCTGGGCGCGAATTCGCGTTTGCCGCCCGGTGTTTCGGTGTTGTGGGCGCGGCGGGTGCGCGACGATTTCCATGCGCGCTTCTGCGCGTGCGCGCGGCGCTACCGTTACGTGATCCTCAATCGCGCGGTACGTCCGGCATTGCAGGCGCGCTACGTGGCCTGGGAGCGGCGACCGCTGGATGCGGAGGCGATGCACACGGCGGCGCAAGTGTTGATCGGCGAACACGATTTCTCCGCGTTCCGCGCGTTGTCCTGTCAGGCCACGCATGCGCGGCGCGAAGTGCTGGCGATTTCAGTCCGGCGCGAGGGCGATCATGTGATCTTCGAAATCGAAGCGAACGCCTTTTTGCACCACATGGTCCGCAACATCGCAGGATCGTTGCTGAAAGTCGGCCGCGGCGAGCAGCCGGTGGAGTGGATCGCGCGCGTGCTGGAAAAGCGCGACCGTGCGCTGGCCGGCGCCACCGCGTCCGCGCAAGGCCTGACCTTCATCGGGCCGAAGTATCCGGCAGAATGGCAACTTCCGCCGGAAGTCACCTTGTAGCAGCGCGCTTGCGCGCGACCTTCATGCATCGCACCCGCGTGAAAATCTGCGGCATCACCCGTCTCGAAGACGCACTGCTCGCCTGCGAGTTGGGCGCGGATGCGATCGGCTTGGTGATGACGCCGAGCAGTCCGCGCTGCGTTCCGATCGAACGCGCGCGCGCCATCCGTGATGCCTTGCCGTCATTTGTTTCCGCAGTGTTGTTGGCGCACGATCTTCCGTTCGATCATGTATCGAAGATCATCGACGAAGTGCGGCCCGACCTGATCCAGTTCCACGGCAGCGAAAACGCGGCGTTCTGCGAATCCTTCGGTGTCCGTTACATCGAGGCGATCGGCATGGCGGGAGACGTGGACGTTCTCGCGATGGCAGCGGCACATCCGCACGCTTGCGGCTTCGTGCTCGACGGCCACGCACCCGGCGCGCAGGGCGGGCAGGGCAAGGTGTTCGACTGGTCGCGTATACCACGCGATCTCAATCGTCCCATCATCCTCGCGGGTGGTTTGAATCCGGAAAATGTCACGCGCGCGATTCACGAGATGCGGCCGTTCGCGGTCGATCTTGCGAGCGGTGTCGAATCCGCACCGGGCATCAAGGACCAAGACAAATTGCGCGCGTTCTTCGCGGCGGTGCGCGCCGCCGACTCGCCATGAACACCGTCACCGCGCCCGCACCACAAGCCGCTCCGATGGAGGAGTGCGATCCGCTCGCGTTCGATCTCCATGCCGCGGTCGCGCACGGCAAGCCGCTGGTGATCCGCGGCCTGGTGCGCCACTGGCCGATCGTGCAACTGGCGCTGCAATCGGACACCGCGTTCGCGCAGCGGCTCGCCGAACTCGACAACGGCGCCGATGTCACCACGCTGCTGATCGCTCCGGAGGCCAGCGGCATCATCGGTTACACGGAGGATCTCAGCGATTTCAATTACCAGCATTTCAAGGTGCCGATTACCCTCGGCCTGCAACGTCTGGCGAAATACAGCCAGCGTGAACGCGCGCCGGGACTGGTGATCCAGAGCGTTCCATTGCGCGAGTGCCTGCCGGGTCTGCTCGCCGATCACACGTTGCCGTTTCTGGATTCACACATCGAGCCACGCCTGTGGCTGGGCAATCGCACGATTACGCCCACGCATTTCGATTCTCAGCACAACATCGCCTGCGTGGTCTGCGGCACGCGCCGCTTCACGCTGTTCCCGCCCGAGCAATTGCCGAACCTGTACGTGGGGCCGCTGGACTTCGCACCCACCGGCGCCGCGATCAGCCTGGCGCGGCTGGATCGGCCGGGCGATCCGCGTTATCCGCGACTGAAGCTCGCGCTCGCAGCGGCGCGGGCGGCCGAGCTGCACGAGGGCGACGCGATCTACATTCCGCCGCTGTGGTGGCACCACGTCGAATCGCTGGAGCAGTTGAACGCGCTGGTGAATTACTGGTGGAATGCAGTGGATGTTCCGGGTTACGTGAGCGGTCACGCACGTGCCGCGCTGTTCCATTGCCTGCTGGCGTTCCGCGCACTGCCGCCGGCCCAGCGCGCCGCGTGGCGGAATCTGCTCGATTACTACGTATTCGCCGACGGCGATCCCGCCGCGCATATTCCCGAACGGCGCCACGGCGTGCTCGGCCCGCTCACGACGGACGTCGTGGAAGAACTGAAACAACGCTCACGGCAGAACCTCTGATCGAAATGAAACCTCTCGACTATCACGCCTATCCCGACCAACACGGCCGCTTTGGCGATTACGGTGGCGTGTTCGTGGCCGAGACGCTGATCGCGCCGCTGCAAGAATTGACCGCGGCTTACACGCGCTTGCGCAGCGATGCGGCGTTCGGCGCGGAGCTCGAACATGATCTCAAGCACTACGTCGGCCGGCCTTCGCCGATCTATCACGCGCCGCGGCTGTCGCGGCACGTCGGCGGCGCGCAGATCCTGCTGAAGCGCGAGGATTTGAACCACACCGGCGCGCACAAGATCAACAACACGGTCGGGCAGGCGCTGGTCGCGCGCGCGATGGGCAAGCGGCGCATCATCGCCGAAACGGGCGCAGGCCAGCACGGCGTTGCCACCGCGACCGTGTGCGCGCGTTTCGGCATGCAGTGCGTCGTCTACATGGGCGAGGTCGATATCGAGCGGCAGAAGATCAACGTTTATCGGATGAAATTGCTGGGCGCCGAAGTGGTGCCGGTGACATCCGGTTCGAAGACGCTGAAGGACGCGCTGAACGAAGCGCTGCGCGACTGGGTCACCAACGTGCACGACACTTTCTACATCATCGGCACGGTCGCGGGCCCGCATCCCTATCCAATGATGGTGCGCGATTTCAACGCGGTAGTCGGCCGCGAAGCCCGCGCGCAAATGCTGGAACAGTACGGACGGCTGCCGGACGTGATCACTGCATGCGTCGGCGGCGGCTCCAACGCGATCGGGTTGTTCCACGCATTCTTGAACGATCGCGACGTGCGCATTGTCGGCGCGGAAGCGGCGGGCGAAGGTTTGACGAGCGGGCATCACGCGGCTTCGCTCGCGGCCGGCCGGCCCGGCGTGCTGCACGGCAATCGCACCTATGTGCTGTGCGACGATGACGGCCAGATCACGGAAACCCATTCCGTGTCGGCGGGGCTCGATTATCCCGGCGTCGGCCCCGAGCACGCGTTCCTGAAAGACAGCGGCCGCGCCGAATACGTTGGCGTGACCGACGATGAAGCGCTCGAAGCATTCCATCTGCTGGCGAAAACCGAAGGCATCCTGGCCGCACTGGAATCCAGCCACGCCGTCGCGCTGGCGATGAAACTCGCACGCGAGATGCCAAAGGAAGCGCTGATCCTCTGCAATCTATCGGGTCGCGGCGACAAGGATGTGCATACGATCGCGGCGCGCGAGCACATCGAGCTGTGAGCGAGCGCATCGAAAAATGCTTCGCGGCCTTGCGTGCGAAAAAGCGCACCGCGCTGATCCCGTTCATCACCGCGGGCGATCCGCTGCCCGAAGCAACGGTCGAGATGATGCACGCGCTGGTCGAAGCCGGCGCCGATGCGATCGAACTGGGCATGCCGTTTTCCGATCCGATGGCCGATGGTCCGGTGATCCAGCACGCCAGCGAACGCGCGCTGGCGAAGCGCATCGGCATCGCGCAGATCCTGAAATGGGTGCGCTCGTTCCGCGAGCGCGATGCGCAGACGCCGATCGTATTGATGGGTTACCTCAATCCGATCGAAATTCACGGCATCGAGCGGTTCGGAAGCGAAGCCGCTGAAGCGGGCGTCGATGGCATGCTGATCGTGGATTGCCCCATCGAGGAAGACGCGACATTGCAACCGTTGCGCGACGCAGGTCTGCAACGCATCCTGCTGGCCGCGCCGACCACGTCCGACGCGCGTTTACGTCAGATCGCAGCGGTGGCGAAAGGTTATCTGTACTACATCTCGTTCGCAGGCATCACCGGTGCCGCGCGCTTGCAAATCGATGAAATCGAAGCGCGCGTGCATGCACTGAAAGCAATTTGCCAAGTACCGATTGCGGTCGGTTTCGGCATCAAGGACGCCGAGGGCGCGGCGCGAGTCGGTGCGTTTGCCGATGCGGTGGTGATCGGCTCGGCGCTGGTCGAGCGGCTGGCCGGGAGTAAGGACGCGAACGAAACCTGCAGCCGTGTTCGCGAATTCCTCGCGCCGATCCGTACGGCGCTGGATGCGCGCCGGACCTGATCGGCTGCTATCCTTCGCGTTTCTCCGTTTCCGTCTTCGCCCATGACCTGGCTGCAGAAACTGATGACGCCGCGCATCCGCACGCAGAACTCCGGTGGCAAGGGCAAGGTGCCGGAAGGCGTGTGGGAAAAGTGCACCGGCTGCGGCGCAGTGCTGTACAAGCCGGAGCTGGAGCGCAACCTGATGGTATGTCCCAAGTGTGGGCATCACCATGCGATCGGCGCACGCGCGCGGCTAGCCGCGTTCCTCGACGAGAACAGCATCACCGAGCTGGACGAAGAGATGCAGCCGGTCGATGCGCTGAAGTTCAAGGATTCGAAGAAATACCGCGACCGCGTTGCCGCCGCGCAGAAAGCCACCGGCGAAAAGGACGCGCTGGTTTCGGTGCGCGGCACATTGAAGTCCATGCCGCTGGCCGCGTGCGCGTTCGAGTTCGCGTACATGGGTGGTTCAATGGGTTCGGTGGTGGGCGAGAAATTTACGCGTGCGGCAGAAATCGCCTTGGTCGAGAAAATGCCGCTGGCCTGTTTTTCCGCCACCGGCGGCGCGCGCATGCAGGAAGGCCTGTTGTCGCTGATGCAGATGGCCAAGACCTCTGCCGCGCTGGCGCGGCTGCGCGAAGCCGGCCTGCCCTACATCAGCGTGCTGACCAATCCGACCACCGGCGGCGTGTCGGCCAGCCTCGGCCTGCTCGGCGATATCAACATCGGCGAACCGAAGGCGTTGATCGGCTTCGCCGGGCCGCGCGTGATCGAACAAACCGTCCGCGAAACGCTGCCGGAAGGTTTCCAGCGTTCCGAGTTCCTGCTGGAACACGGCGCGCTCGACATGATCGTCGACCGCCGCCAGATGCGCGACACCGTCGCCGAGTTGCTGGCAATCCTGACGAAGCAGCCGAAAGCCGCTTGAGCGACTCGCTTATGGCCAGTCATGCCCTATTACAAATATCCCGATGAACCAGACCCACGGGATGCTTGGTAGTAGGAGGAATTGCAGCACGTCAGCGACGGTGCAACCACCCCTTGCGTACATGGCCGCAAAATCTAGGCCCATGGCGAGAATCAGCAGCGCGGTGAAAACCAGAAACATCACTATGCTGAGAGTCGAATGCGGGTCGGTCCATGGAGCGATACCGACCGCGAAGGCGATTGCAGTTAAAACTGCCAAGCCGGGGAGAACCATCAGCAACTGCAACTTGTCCCGTCCGACCGCCGCCGCCACGACGTAGCCGACCGAAGCGGCGGCAGAAGCCCAGAGCGTCCATCCAATCTGATCAATCGCAAAAGTCTGATATTGGCTTAGCATCGGATTGAACGATCAACGCGTCGAGAAGTGCTGGGGAGAGTCGCGGTTTGATCTCAATTTCGCATCGAAGAAAGCGAGGATGCGTCGCCGATACTCCACCGGAGTGAAGCGCTGCAAATCGACATGGCCCGCACCGGGAACCAGCCAGAAGGTTTTGGGCTCTTCGGCAGCGGCAAACATGGCGCGAGACTCGGCGGGTGGCGTGTAGCGGTCCGCACCGCCGCCGATCAGAAACAACGGCGCTCGCAAATACGCAATGTGATCGATCGGCCGCAGGTTTTGCGGCGAGAGTCCTGTTCTCTTGCTGAGCGCGCTCAACGCAAAGCGAGAGAGCGCATGGCCGAGCGGTCCCAGGTAACTCGTCATTCGATTATCGAATGCAAGATCGACGGTCGGATAGACCTGCTCGAGCACGACAGCATCCACCCGCAAGGGCGGTGTGGCGAGCAGGAATGCCGCGCCACCCATTGAAGTGCCGATTACGCCAATGCGCTCGCCTGACGCACGTTTTCGCAGGTAAGCGATGGATGCAGCGACATCGTGCGCTTCGCGGTAGCCGAACGTGATCCGGTCACCGGTGCTTTCGCCGTGCGCACGAAAATCGATGGCGAGAACCGCGTACCCGGCCTGGTGAAGAAAACGGGCGCGTCCGATTTCCATCAGACGATTTGCATGGATGCCATGCAGCAGCAGGACTGCTCCGCCGTGAGGCTTGCCTTTGATGAACCACCCACGGATTACCATTTCGGGGTCACTCGCAAACGCGACGTTCTCCGCGCGAAGATCGGCCGGTGCGTTTCCCACATGCGCGTGAGCCGGCCCCATGACCAATACCGGCAACGCGAACCACACAAGCGCGGCGAGCAGCAGCAAACTCGCGATGGCGGCAATCAGAACGCGCGGCAGCTTGCGGCGGGACATTCGAAGCCTTATTTCGGACTCACGCGCAAGTTGATCCGGACTTTCGCAGAAGACAAGGTGGCCGCGCGCATCGGATACTAGATGACACGTGCGGGCTCATCACGTGATACCGGAGGCGGCATGTCCAATTCCACGCTGGTCGTGCAGGCGATCCGCGCCGCTCTGCGCGCGCGGGGCATGACTTACCGGGAATTGGCCAAGGCGCTGGGCGTGAGCGAGCCCACCATCAAGCGCAATCTCGGCCGCGGCGATTTCAGCCTGAGCCGCCTGGACAGAATTTGCGAGGTGCTCGAAATTTCGCTGCCGAACTTGCTGGACAGTGCTGCGGCGTCCTCATACCTCACCGAGTTGAGCGAGGCCCAGGAGCAGGCGCTGGTTCGCGATCCCAAGCTTCTGCTGCTGACCTATTTGCTGGTGAACGAATGGCGCATCGCCGACATCATCGAGACATTCGACCTGGACGAGAACGCGATCGTCGGCGCCTTGCTCGAACTGGACCGCCTGAAAATCGTCGACTATCGACCGCCGACCGCATTCGCCGGCTCACCGCTCGCAATTTCAGTTGGCGTCGGGATGGGCCGGTGCACGCGTTCTTCGTGGATCGGGTTGCGAGCGAATTCCTGCTCGGCGCGCTTGGTGAGTCCGATGCATTTCGGTTTGTCGGCGGCACCTTGAGCGCCGCTTCCTTCGCGCGCATGGGCAAGGCCATCGATCAGCTCACCCGCGAATTCGAGGAATTGGCGCGCCGTGATTCCCGACTTTCACTCGATGCGCGTGACGGGTGCAGCGCGATGCTGGTGCTGCGCCAGTGGGAATTTTCCGAGTTCACCAAACTCCGCAGACCGCACCAGCCCCGTTCCGGCCGGAAGTGAGTCCGATGGAAACTCGAACTCTCCAGCAATGGCTGGACTATCAGCAGCGCGTACATGCGCGCGGGATCGATCTCGGACTGGAGCGCGTGCACGAGGTGTGGCGGCGGATGGGTGCGCCGCGTATCGCGCGCACGGTGATCACGATCGGCGGGACCAACGGCAAGGGCTCGACGGTTGCGTTCCTGGAGGCGATGCTGCGGGCCGGCGGCATGCATGTGGGCGCTTACACCTCGCCGCACATCCTGCGCTACAACGAGCGCGTGCGGATCGACGGCATGGAGGCCGATGACGAGGCGCTGATTGCAGCTTTCGAGCGTATCGAAGCCGCACGTGGAGCAAACAGTGCGAATGCCATTCCGCTGACCTATTTCGAATTCGGCACGCTGGCAGCGTTCGATGTTTTCTCGCGCGCGAATCTGGATGTCGCGTTGCTGGAAGTGGGCCTGGGTGGGCGGCTGGATGCGGTCAACATCATCGATGCCGATGCGGCGATCGTCACCACGGTCGATCTGGATCACATGGAGTATCTCGGCAACGACCGCGAAAGCATCGGCCGCGAGAAAGGCGGAATTTTCCGCGCCGGCAAACCCGCAATCGTCGGCGAAAGCGATCCTCCACGAAGCCTGATCGACGCAGCACATCGCATTGACGCCGATTTGCGCGTGCTGGGGCGCGATTTCGGCTGGATGCCGCGGATCGACGCGATGACGTGGCGACGCATCAAGAATAGCCCGGGCGAGCTGCTTACCGGAGACGCCAAAGCTCGCCATACGATCAGCGGAGAACTCGCGCTCGTCGGCGCGTTCCAGCATGACAATGCCGCAGCAGCGATCGCTGCACTGGATGCATTGGGCGAACGAGTCGAATGGGATCCCCGCGCCACCACCGTCCATGGGTTCGGAGGCAACCAGGTCTTTCTTCCGGGCCGGCTGCAGAAAATTGCCGATGCGCCGCAAGTCATCGTGGATGTCGCGCACAACCCGCAGGCCGCCAGGGAGCTGGCGAACTGGCTGGATGCCGATCCGGTCAGAGGCGTGAATCGGGCAGTGTTCGGTGCGTTGTCCGACAAGGACGTGGCGGGGATCGTGCACGCTTTGCATCCGCACATCGCGCATTGGAACCTGGCCGGACTGGAAAGGGAATCGCCCCGCGGTTTGTCGGTCGCGGAACTCGCGCGGCGCGTGCGCGATGCCGCACTCGGCGCATCGCTCTCCGAATGCAGCGACGTGCAATCCGCGTTGCAAGCCGCTCGAGCCGAAGCCGCCGCCGCCGATCGCATCCTCGTGTTTGGTTCGTTCTTCGTTGTGGCCGCGGCCTTGCGTTGAACATCACCGCGCCCGCTGGCGACGCGTGGCTATAATCGGCGCGACGTTCGCTCGCTTGGGATCGCGTCATGGAACCTGCCCTGAAAACCCGCCTGCTGGGCGCCGCCGTGCTGATCGCACTGGCGATCATTTTCGTGCCGATGTTCTTCTCCGGCTCGTCGCAGAAGACCCCCGGCGATCAGAACGTCAGCCTGAAGATTCCCGATCAACCCGACACGCAGTTACAGACCAAGACCTTGAGCGTCGGTGCCGAAAGCGCCAGCGTCGCCAGTTCGGATCAGGTGACCACGGTGGATGCGGATGCCGGCAAGCCCGTGCCCTCGCCGCAGGACGTAGCGGTCGCACCTTCGGAACCCGCGCCGGCCGCGAGCGCGAACCAGCCGGAAAAGTCCGCGGCGCAGAACCCACCCGCGTCGACCGAGATCGCGAAAGCCACGCCGCCCGCAGCGCCGGTAGCCAGCACTCCCGGTGCGGCGGCCAATGGCGCATATTCATTGAATCTCGGCATCTATGGCGAGCGCGCCAATGCCGACAAGCTGATCGCAGCGGTGAAGAAGCAGGGGTTCCCCGCGCACGGCGAAAGCACCAATTACAAGGGCAAACCCGCCACGCGCGTGGTGGTGGGTCCGTTCGAGGATCGCGCCATGGCGGAAGCCGAACGCCTGACCTTGAAGAGCCTGCAGCCGAAGGTGCCCGTGGCGTTGATGGCCAGCGCCAGCGATCAGAGCAGCGACGCGCCTGCGAACGCCGTTCCCGCCAACAAGGCCGGCGGCTGGGCGGTGCAGCTCGGCGCATTCGGCAACGAAGCGGATGCGAACAAGATGCGCGATAGATTGCGCGAACTGGGATTCGACGGCTACGTGGATAACATTCCGTCCGGCAAGGGCAAGCTGTATCGCGTGCGTGCCGGCCCGGTCAATCTGCGCGCGCGCGCCGAGGAGCTGAAGACGCAAGTCGCCGCGAAGATGAAAATCAGCGGAATCATTGTCACTCAAAACTGAGTTCGCGCGGAGCGACGTGTGAATATCGCGGACATCATCATCCTGGCCGTCCTCGCGCTTTCCGTGCTGTTCGGGTTGATGCGCGGTTTCGTGGCGGAGGTGATTTCGCTGATCTGCTGGATCGCGGCGTTCTGGGTCGC
>Ga0070741_10017700_pt1 | contig 11664 bp, 12 predicted proteins | sample Coa_R1_4_FD_66440 | JGI IMG/M metagenome (GOLD analysis project Ga0070741, IMG submission 66440) | Surface soil microbial communities from Centralia Pennsylvania, which are recovering from an underground coalmine fire - Coalmine... | ecosystem: Environmental > Terrestrial > Soil > Unclassified ...
CGGCCGACATCGGCGCAGTGCCGGTCGAGGACGTCGAGCTTGTGGCGCACCTGGCCGGGATCGCCGAAGAGGTTGCAGGCATCGGCGTACTGCGCCACCAGCCGCAACGTCCGCTTCTCGCCGCCCCCGCCCACAAGGACGGGGATGCGGCCACGGACCGGCTTCGGATTGTTGAGGACGTCGCGGATGCGGTAGTGGCGGCCCTCGAAGCTCGGCGCCGCTTCGGTGAACATGGCCCGGCAGATCTGCAGCGCTTCCTCGAGCCGGTCGAGCCGCTCGCCGGCGCCGGGGAAGTCGTAGCCGTAGCCGGCGTGCTCGTCGTCGTTCCAGGCCGCGCCGAGGCCGAGGATGGCCCGGCCGGCCGAGATCACGTCGAGCGTGGTGACGATCTTGGCCAGCAGGGCGGGATTGCGGTAGGTGACGCCGGTGACCATGGTGCCCAGCGACGCCTGCTGCGTCCGGGCCGCCAGGGCGCCGAGCAGCGTGTAGGCCTCGAGCATCGGGTCTTCCTTCGGGCCCACCATCCCGATCTGGTACAGGTGGTCCATCACCCAGATCGAGTCGAACCCCGCACCCTCCGCCGTGGTGGCGATTCCGGCCACCGTCTCGAACAGCCGGTTGTCGGGCACCCCGGGAAAGGTGAAGCTCGGGATCTGCAGTCCGAGGCGGGTGACGCCCGGGCCGCTCACGACAGCCCGATCAGGTCGACGACGAACACCAGCGTCTCGTTGGGCTTGATGACGCCGCCGGCGCCGCGGCTGCCGTAGCCGAGGCTGGGCGGGATGACGAGGCGGCGCCGTCCGCCGATCTTCATCCCGGTGACACCCTGGTCCCACCCCCCGATCACCTGCCCGGCACCGAGCTTGAACGAGAACGTCTCGCCCCGGTCCCAGGAGGCGTCGAACTGCTGGCGGGTGCTCCAGGCGTTGCCGGCGTAGTGCACCTCCACGGTCTGTCCCGGCTGGGCCTCCTCGCCGGTGCCGACCTCGATGTCCTCGATGACCAGTTCCGCCGGGGGCGTCTCGCCGGCCGGCACGTAGACATGCGGCTTCTCGCTCATGTGCCCGACCCTACCCGTGCTGGCTAAGTTGTCTGGAGCAACGGACCCGTCGAGAAAGGACCGACATGGCCCAGCGGGGCATCCTGGCCTACGGCGCCTATCTGCCGTTCAACCGGCTCGACCGGAAGTCGATCTCGGCCACGCTGGGGCAGGGCGGCGGGAAGGGCACCCGGACGGTGGCGTCCTACGACGAGGACACGACGTCGCTCGGGGTCGAGGCCGCCCGCCGGGCCCTGCGGGCCCTGCCGGCGGGGGCGCCGCCCCCCACGGCGCTGTACTTCGCCACCGGCGACCCCGCCTACCTGGAGAAGTCCAACGCCGCCACGATCCACGCCGCCCTCTGCCTCGACCCGTCGGTGGTGGCCTACGACTTCGGCGGCGGCGTGCGCTCCGGCGTGGGCGCCCTGCGGGCGGCGCTGGAGCGGGCCGAGCCCACGCTGGTGGTGCTCTCCGACGTGCGGACGGGCCTTCCCGGCGGCGGCGACGAGGCGGGCGGCGGGGACGCCGCCGTGGCCTTCGTCACCGCCGGCGCCGGCCTCCCCGGGGGCGAGGGGGTGTCCCCCAGAATGATCGTCGCCGAGCTGGTGGCCGCCGCCGGCGCCACCACCGAGCTCCTCGACCGGTGGCGGATCCCGGGCGAGCCCAACGTCCGGCAGTGGGAGGAGCGCTTCGGCGAGGCCATCCTCGTCGAGCCGGCCCAGGCGGCGCTGACCGACGCCCTGAAACAGGCCGGGGTCCAGCCGGGCGACGTCAAGGCCGCGGCGGTGTCGGGGACGTCGCCCCGGGCGGCGAAGAAGGTGGCCGGCGCCCTGGCCGGGGCCGGGGCCACCGTGGCCGACGACCTGTCGGGCACCGTCGGGTTCACCGGCACGGCCCACGGCGGGCTGCTGCTGGCGGCGGCGCTCGACGCGGCGTCGGCCGGCGACACCATCGTCTCGCTCTCCCTGGCCGACGGCGCCGACGCCCTCGTCCTCAGAGCGACGGAGGCCCTCGCCGCGGCACGCCCGTCCCCCTCGGTGTCGGCCCAGATCGCCGCCGGCGGGTCGCCGCTCCCCTACCCCACGTTCCTGACCTGGCGGGGCATGCTCCGCCGGGAGCCCCCCCGCCGCCCCGACCCCGTCCGGCCGACGGCGCCCGCCTCCCACCGGGGCGAGGCCTGGAAGTACGCCTTCTCCGCTTCCCGCTGCCAGGCCTGCGGCCGGCGCCACCTCCCGCCCCAGCGGGTCTGCCTCGAGTGCCACGCCGTCGACCAGATGGAACTCGAGCGCCTGGCCGACGTGCCGGGCACGATCGCCACCTACACCCTCGACCGCCTCGCCTACTCCCTCAATCCGCCGGTGGTCGTGGCGGTCGTCGACTTCGACGGCGGCGGCCGGTTCCAGTGCGAGCTGACCGACGTCGACCCGTCCACCGTGGCCATCGGCCAGCGGGTGGAGATGACGTTCCGGCGGTTGTTCACCGCCGAGGGCGTGCACAATTACTTCTGGAAGGCCAAGCCCATCCCCTCTGCTTCGGAGGTCTGAGATCCATGGCCAGCAACGGAATCCGGGACAAGGTCGCCATCGTCGGGATGGGCTGCACCGCCTTCGGTGAGCACTGGGACAAGTCCGTCGACGACCTCCTCGTCGAAGCGGTGAAGGAGGCCTCGGCCACGTCGGGCATCCCGCTGGCCGACGTCGACGCCTTCTGGCTGGGGACGCTGGCCTCGGGCCTGTCGGGCCTGACGCTGTCCCGGCCGCTGAAGCTCGACTACAAGCCGGTCACCAGGGTGGAGAACTTCTGCGCCACCGGCAGCGAGTCGTTCCGCAACGCCTGCTACGCCGTGGCCTCGGGCGCCTACGACATGGTCATGGCCACCGGCGTGGAGAAGCTGAAGGACTCCGGGTACTCCGGCCTCGTGGTCAACATGGACGGCGGCGACGGCACCACGGCGGCCATGACCGCCCCGGCCATGTTCTCGCTGCTGGCCCCGGCCTACGCCAAGAAGTACGGCGTCGACGACGCCGAGCTCAAGGACGTCATGGCCCGCATCGCCTGGAAGAACCACTACAACGGCGCCCGCAACCCGAGGGCCCAGTTCCGCAAGGAGGTCTCCAAGGAGACCATCTGCGCCTCCCCGCTGGTGGCCGGCCCCCTCGGGATCTTCGACTGCTCCGGCGTGTCGGACGGGGCGGCGGCGGCCATCATCGTCCGGGCCGAGGACGCCCACCGCTACACCGACAAGCCGATCTACGTGAAGGGCCTGGCCTTCGCCGCCGGCCCCGCCGAAGGGCCGATGAGCCCGGAGTACGACTACACCACCTTCACCGAGGTCGTCCGCTCGGCGCAGGACGCCTACGCCCAGGCCGGCATCACCAACCCGAGGGCCGAGTTGGCCATGGCCGAGGTCCACGACTGCTTCACCCCCACCGAGCTCGTCCTCATGGAGGACCTCGGCTTCGCCGAGCGGGGCTTCGCCTGGAAGGAGGTGCTCGCCGGCACCTACGACCTCGACGGCGAGCTGGCGGTGAACCCCGACGGGGGCCTCAAGAGCTTCGGCCACCCCATCGGCGCCTCGGGCCTGCGGATGCTGTTCGAGGCCTGGCTCCAGCTCCGCCGGGAGGCGCCGCCGGAGCGGGCCATCAAGTCGGTCAGCGAAGGCGGGCGGAAGCTGGCCCTCACCCACAACCTCGGCGGGGCGCCGGGCGAGTGCGTGAGCTTCGTCTCGATCGTGGGGAGCGAACCCACGGAGTAGCGCCGCCCGGGGAGGATTCCGGGGGGTTCGTGGCGAATTGTCCAGTTGCGTGTTGGACGTTCGATTCGCCGCGTTTCGGGGGGTACTCATCGCTCCCCTCGACCGCCGGACCTGGCTGGCCACGAGCTACGCCGTGTTCGGGATGGTCGTGGGGGCGCTCGGCGCGCTCGTCCTGGCGCTGGTCCTGGCCTCCCTGGCGCTGAGCTTCACGGTCGTCGGCGCCCTGGCGCTCCTCGGGGCGACGCTGGTCGGCGCCCGGCGCCTCGGGCGGGCCGAGCGGGCCCGGGTGGAGACGTTCTTCGGCGTGACGATCGCCGACCCCCACCTGCCGACGGAGGGCAAGTGGTGGCAGCGGGTGGTGGCCCGGGCGACCCGGTCGGAGTCGTGGCGGGAGGTCGCCTACCTGGTGCTGCTCATCCCGATCAGCGTCATCGGCGCCGTGCTGGTGGTGGCGGCGTGGACCGGTGCGGCGGTGTTCCTGTTGCTTCCCCTCTACAACCCGGCGCTGGCCAACGGCGGGGCCCACGTCTTCGCCCTGGTGATCGACACCCCGCCGGCCAGCGTGGCCCTGGGCCTGGTCGGCGTCGGCCTGGCCCTGGCCGCCCCCTGGATCGCCCGGGGCGTGGCCGGCGCCGAGTGCCGCCTGGCCACCAGCCTCCTCGGCCCCTCGGAGCGGGCGGCGCTGGCCACCCGGGTCGACGAGCTGCGGGCCCGGCGGGAGCAGCTGTTCGACGTCGTCGAGGCCGAGCGGCGCCGCATCGAGCGCGACCTGCACGACGGCGCCCAGCAGCGGCTGGTGGCCCTGGCCATGAACCTCGGCATGGCCAAGGAGAAGTTCGACAAGGACCCGGCCTCGGCCCGGGCCCTCATGGAGGAGGCCCACCGGGAGGCCAAGCAGGCCATGGTGGAGCTGCGCAACCTGGCCCGGGGCATCCACCCCGCCGTCCTCTCCGACCGGGGCCTCGACGCCGCCCTGTCCTCGCTCGCCGGCCGGGCGCCGGTGCCGGTGGCCGTCGAGGTCCGGGTTGCCGAGAGGCCGCCGGCGGCGATCGAGACCACCGCCTACTTCGTGGTCGCCGAGGCCCTGACCAACATCGCCAAGCACGCCGGCGCCAGCCGGGCGGCCGTGAAGGTGGCCCGCCAGAACGGGCATCTCACCGTCGAGGTGACCGACGACGGCATCGGCGGCGCCGATGCCGGCCGCGGCACCGGTCTGGCCGGACTCGTCGACCGGGTGACCGCCGTCGACGGCCATCTGCGCCTCTCGAGCCCCGCCGGCGGCCCGACCGTTCTCACCGTGGAGCTGCCATGCGCATCGTGATCGCTGAAGACGCCGTCCTCCTGCGGGCGGGCCTGACCCGCCTCCTGGCCGACGCCGGCCATGAGGTCGTCGCCGCCGTGGGCGACGCCGAGGCCCTGCTCGAGGCCGTCGAGGACCACAAGCCCGACATCGTCGTGACCGACGTCCGGATGCCGCCGACCCACAACGACGAGGGGCTGAAGGCGGCCGTCGAGCTCCGGGCCCGCCACCCGCAGCTGGCCATCCTGGTGTTGTCGCAGTACGTCGAGGAGCGCTACGCCACCGAGCTCCTCGTCGGCGACACCCGGGGGCTCGGCTATCTGCTGAAGGACCGGGTGGCCGAGGTCGGCGAGTTCGTCGACGCCGTCGAGCGGGTCGGCAACGGCGGCACCGCCCTCGACCCCGACGTCGTCGCCCAGCTGCTGGCCCGCAGCCGGCGCGCCGACCCCCTGGCCGCCCTCACCCCCCGGGAGCGGGAGGTGCTCCAGCTGATGGCCGAAGGCCGGTCCAACACCGCCATCGCCCAGGCGCTGGTGGTCAGCGAAGGAGCGGTGGAGAAGCACACCAGTTCGATCTTCCTCAAGCTCAACCTGGCCCCGACCGACAGCGCCGGCCACCGGCGGGTCCTGGCCGTCCTGCGGTACCTGGAGGGCTGACGTGCGGCTCCGCCTCCCGAAGCGCCTGTCCCGGTGGCCCGGCCGGCAGGGCGTGGTGGCCATCGGGCTGGTGATGACGGCGGCGTTGGTGGGCTTCGCCGCCCTGGTGGCCGTCAACGCCATGGCCCGCCAGACCGTCCGGGAGGAGCACACCTACGCCTTCACCGGATCGACGGTGTCGATCGACGCCGAGCTCGGCGACGTCCAGATCGTGCCCGGCCAGGCGGGCGAGGTCACCGTCTCCCGCCGGCTGACCTACGGGCTGCGGCGCCCGTTCGTGTCCGAGCGGGCCGACGGCGACACGTTCCGGGTCGAGGACCGGCCCTGCAGCGCCGAAGCCGCCTTCCCCTGCCAGGTCCGCTGGCTCCTGCAGGTCCCCCGGGACCTCACCGTCGAGGTCCAGACCCGGGGCGGTTCGATCACCGTCAACGGGCTGCGGGGGACCATCAAGCTCGTGTCGACGTCGGGGGCCGTGACGGCGCTCAACCCGAGCGGGAAGCTCGTCACGTTGCGGTCCACCAGCGGCCCGGTCAAGGCCCAGAGCGTGAGCAGCGACCAGGTGGTGGCCACCAGCACGGCGGGCGACGTCACCGCCACGTTCCAGACGCCGCCGTCGCTGATGATCGGCCGCAGCCAGACCGGCCGGGTCGGCGTCGTCCTGCCCACCGGCGACGACCACTACGACATCAGGGCCAAGTCGCAGGACGGGAGCAAGACGATCGCCCTCTCGGGGGCCACCAACGACCCCAACGGCCGCCGGCGGATCGACATCCTGTCCACCTCGGGCGACGTGTCCGTCCTCCAGAGCCCGGAGAACTGACAGTCGGGCGGCGACGCCCGGTCGACAAGCAGTTCCCAGGGAACTCCCAGAATCGGCGGAGGCGGCTCCCACCGTCCGGGTCGATCGTTGGGCCATGAACGGTCAATTCCCCTGGTACGTCGCCCGGTCCGCCGGCCTGGTCGCCTGGGCCCTGCTGGCGGCGTCGGTGCTGTGGGGCCTGGCCCTGTCGACCAAGGTCCTCGGCCCGAGGGTCCGGCCCAACTGGATGCTCGACCTGCACCGCTGGCTCGGCGGGCTGGCGCTGACCTTCACGGGCCTCCACGTCGGGGCGCTGCTCCTCGACACCTACGTCCACTTCGGGCTGGTCTCGGTGCTCGTCCCCTTCGCCACGTCCTGGCACCCCGCGGCGGTGGCCTGGGGAGTCGTCTCGCTCTACCTGCTGGCCGCCGTCGAGGTGACGTCGCTGCTGCGGTCCCGCGTCCCGAAGTCGGTGTGGCGCAAGACCCACTTCCTCAGCTTCCTGCTCTTCGTGACGTCGACGTTCCACGGCCTCACCGCCGGCACCGACACGGGGGCGACCATGCTCCGCATCGGCGTCCTCCTGACCGCCTCCCTCTTCGCCGGCCTGACGGCGGCGCGCCTGGTGGAGGCCGTCGACCCGACCCCCCGGCCCAGCCCCCGCCCCCGCATCCCGCTCGACCGCCCCGGCCGCCCCGCCGGCCGCTGAGCCGGGGCGGCATCGTCGTCGCCGACGCCGACGGAGCGTCGCCGCCACGACAGTCGCGCCGGGCGGCGCTCCATAGAGTCGATCACAGTCGAAGGGAGGCCGGAATGCATGCGATCGACGTCTCGGAATGGTCCTTCGAGGGGCGCTTCGGCGACTGGACCGCCGATGCCCGCTACTTCGAGTACACCAAGGCGGTCAACCCGATCGGGGCCGGCCTCACGCCGAGGATCCCGATCCGGCACTTCCCGGCCGAGCTGCACCAGGGCGGGCCGACCCGGATCGTCTCCCTCGACCTCGCCGGTGAGCTCGGCGTGGACGGGCCCGCCACCAGCCCGGGGCTGCTGGCCAGCTTCGTGCGGATCGAGGCCGGCGAGGAGGTGGCCACCGCCCCCAACGCCACCTCGGAGCTGTACTACGTGTTCTCGGGACGGGGCACGTCGGCGGTCAACGGCGAAACCGTCGCCTGGGGCGAGGGCGACGTCCTCACCCTCCCCGCCGGGTCGCACTCCACGCACCGGGCCGACGTCGACACCGTCCTGTACTGGGTCCACGACGAACCGCTGCTCCGCTACCTCGGGGTGGAGGCCACCGTCCCCCGCTTCCGGCCCACCCGCTACCCGGCCGAGCGCTCCCGGGCGGAGCTGGCCCGGGTGGCGGCGGCGCCCCGGGCGGCCAACCGCAACCGCATCAGCGTCCTGCTGGCCAACGCCGAGCAGCCGCAGAGCCTCACCGTGACCCACGTCCTGTGGGCCATGCTCGGCCTGCTGCCGGCGGGGCAGATGCAGCCGCCGCACCGCCACCAGTCGGTCGCCCTCGACCTCGTCATCGACTGCCCTCCGGAGGGCTGCTACACGCTGGTCGGGAACCGGCTCGACGACGACGGGCGGATCGTCGACCCGACCCGGGTCGACTGGCGGCCGGGCGCGGCCTTCGTCACCCCGCCCGGTCTGTGGCACGCCCACCACAACGAATCGGGCCAGGACGCCCACCTCATCCCCGTCCAGGACGCCGGGCTCCACACCTACCTCCGCTCGCTCGACATCCGCTTCACGACCAGGGTGCGGATGCAGATCGGCGGGTAACCCCCGCCGCATTGGGTACGCTCCCCCGGGACGGTCGGTCGGGGGGAGGTTCCCGATGGCGATGTCGTTCTACATCAAGAAGAGCTTCACCGATCCCGAACCCGACATCGAGTTCGTGAACATCCACTACACCTGGTCTCCGCCCGGGCAGCCGCCCAACTGGGACGCCCACCGGGAGACGCGCTCGATGCCCAGGGGCGGCGTCCTGCTCCGGGGGATGGGCGGGACGACGCTCGACGACAGCGGCGAATGGACGCAGTCGGTCGCCGAGCGGGTCGACCTCCCCGACGACGGCGTCCGGCGCAAGATCCTGCGCCTGCCGAACATCGTCGTCGACCCCGAGACCGGCGCCTGGCACGAGCACTACGCCTTCCACCACTACTTCGAGATCTTCCATCGCGGCCAACGGCACTACAGCCCGCTGTTCAGCGAGGAGATCGTCACCAGGGAGATCGAGTACGTCGATCACGTCGGCAACGTCGGCGGCCTGTGCGTCTACTGGAGCATCTACGACTGGGACGCCCCCCAGTACACGCCGACCGAGGAACAGAACTTCGTGGCCTGGTACGGGGAGGACAACCCGTTCCGCTCCCACAAGCTCTACGCCTCGGAGGACAAGGACGAGTTCATCCGGATCCGCTCCGAGATGATCGCCGCTCTCCCGATGCCCCGACGGTTCCTGACCAACATCCGGGGGCCGCGGAGCGCCCCGGTGCAGCAGGGCTGGCACGCCGGCGGCCTCTACAGTCCCAACCGCAGCGACCGGTGGGAGGACTACTGGGGCTGGTACACCCACGTGCTGTGACGGCCGGCTGACGGGGGCGTCCGATGGAGAGCTACGAAGTCGAGAAGGAGTACTGGGACGACGGCGGCGGGATCGAGGCCGTCAACATCCATTACCTGTGGACGCCGCTCGGCGAGGACCCGGAGTGGGAGACCCACCGGCTCACCCGGTTCATGCCGCCGTCGCGGAGGGAGGGCGCCGGCCGCCGGCACCGCCGCCGGGTCCTCAAGATCCCGGCCCGGATCCCCGACCCGGACACCGGCGGCCTGACCGACCGGTTCCTGCTCCACCACTACTTCGAGATCTTCGAGGAGGGCCGGCGGCGCTACTCGCCCCGCTACACCGAGGAGATCACCACCGGAGCGGGAGCGGCGGCCGGCGGAGCGGCCGGTCGGGCCCGACGACAAGGCGGCCGGGGCGGCCCGGTCGGATTCGACGTCGGGTCCCGAGAGGCCGAGGCCGGCGCCGGCGTCGCCCGGCTCGGGGCCCTCGGCGCCCTTTCCTGGTACGGAGATCCCGAGCCCGGCGGCGGCCGGCGGATCGCCTACCGCGGTCCGCTGCGGGGCGACGGCCTGCGGCTCCACTTCGGCTGCGACGGCTGGAAGCAACCCGGGCGCGACGTCGCCCTCGAGCCGGTGGAGGACGGGGTATGGGTCACCGCCCCGCTCGACCTCGACGGGCACCTCACGGTCGAGGCCTGCGTCACCGACGGCGAGTCGTGGGACAACAACCACGGCGTCGACTACCGGCTGTGGGTCGGCGTCGACCCCGTCGACGGCCACCTCCACGCCAGCGGGACGGGTCACGGCGCCTTCGGCCGGCCGAGCCTCGAGGCGGCCATGGCCTCGGCGGGGATGGTGGCGGGCGTCGTGTCGTGGTTCGACAACGCCGCCACCGAGCGCCTGGTCGCCGCCGGGGAAGGGCTCTACCCGCTGGTCTGGGTGGCGCCCGGGTCGACGCCGGTCGAGGAGGTGGCCGACCGGCTCGCCGGCGGGTTCGTCGGCATCAAGCTGCACCCCACCCTCGACGGCTATCCCGGCGACGATCCCGCCCTCGACCCCTACCTGGAGGTGGCCGCCGCCGCCGGCCGCCCGGTGGCCGTCCACAGCGCTCCGGGCGACGCCGACCCCGACCACATCCGCCGCCTCGCCGAGCGGCACCCGTCGGTGCCGGTGATCCTGTACCACACCTACCTGGGGCCGGCCGAGGGCCGCCGGCGGGCCGTCAAATACCTCGGCGACCACCCGAATCTGTACCTGGAGACGTCGTGGTGCCGGTGGAAGACCGTCCTGCGGTTCGTGGAGGAGGTCGGGCCCGAGCGCGTCATGTTCGGGTCCGACGCCTCGGTGGACGGGCCGGCCCACTACCGGCGCCAACCGCCCAACGTCGAAGGGGCCGAGACCTACAACGACGGGCTGCTGGCGCTCGTCCGGGCGCTCGGGCCGGAGACGGCCCGCACGGTCCTGGCCGGCACCACCCGGCGGCTGTTCCGCCTCGACGACCCGCCGGGTCAGTCGAAGCCGGGTCAGTCGAAGCCGGGTCAGTCGAAGCCGGGTCAGTCGAAGCCGGGTCAGTCGAACGAGGCGTAGAAGCGCTTGCCGCCGTTGTCGTCCCAGCGGACGAAGTCGTCCTCCGGGAACGGCGACCCGGTGCGGAGCAGTTGGTAGACGTATTCGACGGAGTGCCCCCGGGGCCCCGACATGCGGGCGACGTAACGCCGGGGGAGCGGCACGGTCTGCACGAGCTCGTAGATGGCGTCGTCGGTCACGCCGTCCTGCTCGCCCGGCCCGCCGGGTGCGGCGATCGACGCCGGCAGCCCGTCGAGCGTGGCCTGGGACCAGTTCTGCGCCGTCCACCCGCCGACGCTCCACAGCACCCGGACCTCGGTCAGGTCGCCGGCGTGGTCGACGTACTCCACCTCCCGGGCGACGATCTCCTCGGTGAAGACCGGCGAATAGCCGTCGACGTGCTCGCCGCCGGGGCCGAACCGGTAGTGCAGCAGGTAGCAGTCCGAGCCCTCGACGTAGCGGGGGATCTCCAGCGTCGCCGTCCGCACGCAGGGGTCCGTGCCCGGCACCGGCACCATGACCTCCGCTTCCTCCGTGCCGTCCCAGGCGGGCTGGCCGCCGGAGGCGCACCAGACGTAGCGGATCTCCATCGACTCCACGCCGGGCCCCGGGTCGACCCATACCTTGGTCAGCTGGAACATCAGGTGTCGACTTTCACCTCGTAGCTCCGGATCGTCGGCTTGCCCATCAGCAGCGGGGTCAGCCGGCTCATGAGCTCCCCGGCGACGTCGCCGTCGACGTAGGCGGCCAGCGCCTCGCGGGACTCCCAGCTGGTGATCCCGACGATCTCGTCGCCGCTCTGGAGGACCTGGAGATGTCCGCACCCCTGCTGGCCCTTGATCTTCGGGATGAGATCGTGGAGGACGCCCCAGGCGTCGTCGCCGAGGCCGGGCTGGATCGTGCCGTAGAAGAGCCGGGTGTACATCGCACCTCCCCGCGGTCGGCGGCGCGACGCCAGCCTAATCCCGGCCG
>Ga0070741_10017701_pt1 | contig 11664 bp, 10 predicted proteins | sample Coa_R1_4_FD_66440 | JGI IMG/M metagenome (GOLD analysis project Ga0070741, IMG submission 66440) | Surface soil microbial communities from Centralia Pennsylvania, which are recovering from an underground coalmine fire - Coalmine... | ecosystem: Environmental > Terrestrial > Soil > Unclassified ...
CCGCTGGCCGCAGCCGCGCGGCACGCCAGCCGCCGAACGAGCCGGCCAGCAGGCCGCCCGCGACAGCCAGCACGACGGCGAGCACGATCGCTGCGACGGTCACCGACGCGGACATCGGCACGGACACCGTGGCGTGCGCGGTCGCGGCCGGATCGATCAAGCGGGAGACCGGACCGGATCCCGCGCTCTGTGCCTGGAACCCGCCGAAGCTGCTGTTCGCGGCCGGCACCGTGGCGGTCAGCTTCGGCGCCACCTTGTCGATGATCGCCACGCCGGCGAAGCCGAGGCCGATGCCCAGCAGGCCGCCGGCGATGCCGGTGGTCACCGACTCCCCGAGCACCTGGCCGACGATGCGGCGGCCGCGCCAGCCGAGCGCCTTCAGCGTGCCGAATTCGGGGGTGCGGCGGGCGACGGCGGCGAGCGTGAGCAGGCAGGCCACGGCGAACGCGGCGATCAGCACGAGGACCGCGAGCCACTTACCGAGTTCGTTCGCGAGCTTCGCGGTGCTGGCCAGGCTGCCGGTGACTTGGCTGGCCAGGCTCGCCTCGGTGGTGACCGTCGCGCCGGACATCAGCTGCTGGATCTCGCGCTGCACGGTGCCGATGTCGGACGCGCTGTCGGCGGTCACGTAGATCGTGTCGATCTTGCCCTTCAGCGACTTGCTCGTGGCCGGGTCGATGGAAAGCTTCTGCGCTTCGGCCAGCGGGATGTATACGTTGGGCGGGCTGGTGGACTCCGGCTGAGAGACCAGGCCGACGATGGTGAACTTGGTGTTGGCGAGGGTGACCGTGTCGCCGATCTTGAGGTCGTGCGAGGTGGCGTAGTTCGCGTCGGCCAGTGCGTTCGTCGTGTCGCTGGCGGTGAGGTTGCGGCCCTTGGTGAGGTCGGCGTTGGCGATCGGGCCGGCCGTCTCGTGGCCGGGGTCGATGCCGTCGACGCTGACGAAGGTGGGCTGCGGCAGCGAGCCGTTTTCGCTGGTGGGGATCACGATACGGTTGTCCTGGAGGAGCAGGCCGCCGGTCGCGCTCTTCACGTGGGCGAGGCGCTCGATGGCGCTTATCTCGCTGGTGGCCATGCTGCCGTAGTTCATGGCGGCCAGCGTGTCGATGACGTCGCCGCCCTTGAGCGCGTGGCATGTGCCGTTGGTGCACTCCTGGCCGGACGGGCCATTACCGGCGCCATTGTGGATCTGGACGGTGTTCCCCTGGCCGGGGTTGCTGGGCCGCTGCGGGGTCGTGGTGACGGTGAGATCGGTGCCGACGCCGTACAGGTCGGCGAGGACCTTGGCCTGGGCGTGCTTGACGCCGTTGGCGGCACCGATCACGGTGATGACCAGGCCGATGCCGACGGCCAGGCCGGCGGCGATGAAGATCGCCTGGCGCATTCTCCTGCGCAGTTCGCGCTTCAGGTACGTGATGAAGAACATGTGACCTGGTTTTACGCGGCTGGCCGTTGCACCAGGGTTACATCAGCAGGCGGCGCCGACGGGCTTGGTGATGTGGCGGAGGAGGTTCTCGTGCCAGACGTCGATGGTGAAACCGGCCACCTTGTAGGTCTGCGCCGGCGGGCCGAAGTCGGCGTCGAGCGTCCGCGTCCACTGGAAGTGGCTGCCCTGCACGCACGACATGCGGAAGTGCGGCACGACCAGGAACGTCGCGTCGTGCTTGCTGGCGTCGTACCAGGACGGTACCGAGTCCCGCTGGATCGCCATGAGGTGCCCGTTGACCTCGTTCCGGTTCACCGGCCGGACCTGGACCTTGCCGCCGCTGTCCAGCGTAACGCCGCTGGCCTCCCACCACGCCGCCACGCCGTAGTCGAGGTGGCGGGCCGCCAGGAAGGCGGCCAGCTGGCTGTCCGCGTCGGGGGCCGGCGGCTGCACCACGTCGTGCGCGAGCACCAGCCCGTAGCAGGCCAGCAGCGCGGCGAACGCGGCCAGGTGGCGGCCGCTGATGAGCTGCGCGGTCAGCAGGCGGGCGGCCAGGACCGCGCCGATCGGCAGCACGCCGACGATCTCGTGGGGTCCGCCGACGACGTTCGGGCCGCCGGTGACCGTATAAGAAATCAGCAGAACGGCCAGCGCTACCACGAGCACCCGGGTGACCAGGTCTTGTTCGGTGAACCGGCGCACGGCGCGACAGGCCGCCCAGGTGGCCAGCGCCACCCCGGCCAGGCAGATCACCGCGGGGGCGGCGTGGATGTCCTGCTTCCCGGAGAAGTCGGCGCCGTACAGCTTGAGCACGCTCTGCACGGTCACCCAGACGTGCGTGTACAGGGTGTGCACCTGGGCGAACGTGGTGACTGGCGGCGTGACGACGAAGCCGCCCGCCCGTCCGATTAGCCGCAGCGCCAGCGTGCCCGCCCCCAGCGCCACCGCCGAAGCGCCGATCAGCGCGCCCTCGTACCAGAACTCGCGCGGCTGGCGCGGCACCGTGTCGCGATGCCGGTACAGGTGCAGCGCGCAGACGGCCGCGATGGGAAGCATGCCTTCGTAGGTGACCAGGGGGTCGGCGACCACGGACCACGCCAGCAGCACGCCGATCGCCACCGGAACCTGCCAGCGCGGCCGGTCCGCGAACCGGTCGAGGAGGATCCAGACCAGCAGCAGCGGGACCTGGGTGAGGGTGTGGTCCGGGTCGGACAGGAACGTCGCGGCGCCGGACAGCATCGGCGGCGTGAGCATCATGCCGACGACCATGGACACCCGGATCAGGGCCTCGCGGCCGTCTGCCCGGCCCTTGGCGAGCACCGCGGCGCACACCACGACCAGGGTGTAGGTGAGCGCGGCCGCGATGTGCGCCGAGCCGGCGTTCAGCCCGTGCACGGCCTCCGCCAGCGCGTACAGCGGCAGGTCCAGGGTGTAGAACGACAGGTCGGTGAGCGTCCAGCCGTGCAGCAGCCAGTTGCCGTGCAGCATGTCCCAGGCCTGGAGCGCGTTCGACGCCCCGTCGGACTGGATCGGGAAGCTGTCCGCCTGCCTCAGGTAGATGCCGAACAGGACGAGGCCGCCGAGCACGAATCCTGCTGGCCAGGCCCAAGGGCGCCGCCAGAGCGCAGGAGTTACCGCGGCCTTCGGTTCGTCGCTCTGCGCTTTCAGCTCAGTAGCGGCCATGCGGTGGCGCGCTCCTTCTCTGCTTCGTCTTGTGCCCCTGCCGCGACTCGGTTCCCCTGACTAGACATAACGCGACAGTGTGCATGTTAACGCGACACACGGTACGAGCGCAGGCGCTTTGGCCAGGGCGGGCTTTAGCGAGAGGCCAGGTAGATGATGTCGTCGGGGCCGCGGCCGGCTGGGACCCGGGTGATGCCGGCGGTTGCGAACAGGGAGGTGAGCCGGGCCGCGAAGGCGGGGTTCTCGGCGGCCGCCCAGACGGCCAGCCGGCCGTGCGGGCGCAGCAGGTCGCGCAGCCTGGCGAGGCCGGGGTATTCGTAGAGGGCGGCGTTGCCCGGCCGGGACAGCCAGTCCGGGCCGTTGTCGGTGTCCAGGCAGATCGCGTCGAAGCTTCCTGCCGTGGCGCTGGCGGCGTACTCGGCCAGATCGGCCTGGACTACGGTGACCCTGGGGTCGTTGAGCGCCCCCTCGTTGTACCGGCGGAAGTAAGAGCTGCCCCAGGCGATCACGTCCGGCTCCGATTCGACCACGATCACCGTGCCGACCTTGGGCGTCTCGGGCCGGGGCGCGGGCCGGGGCGCGGGCCGGGGCGCGGGTCGGGGCGCGGCGAGCGCCTCGGCCAGCGAGAACCCGGCGCCAAGGCCGCCGATCAGCACGGCCGCACCGTCTCGCTGCCCGTGCAGTGCCACGCGGACGAGTTCGCGCTCCGACGGGCCGTTGCTAGTGGACATCAGGAACACGCCGTTCATGATCAGCTCAAGCTGCCCGTCCTGCGAGCGGCGCAGCACGAGTTCGCCGTGCTCGGTCGCACGGCGCTCCAGGACCTCAGCGGTCACGCGGATTCGGTGCCCAGCGTGAGGTACGCGAACCCGAGCAGGCCACGGTGCCCACGCAGCCAGAAGTCGCGGGCCTTGTCGAGCTGACCACGGACCTCGTCAACCCGCGGATGGCCAGGGTGGGCCAGCAGCCACTCCTCACGGTCGGCCGCAATGCCGGACTCGAAATCCTCCCACTCACCCCGGGTAACCGACTCGATGCGGAGCGGCCGGAAGCCGAGGGCGATCGCCTGGTCCGTGAGCCCGGCGATATCGGTGAAGTCGTCCCGGGACACGCCCGGCCACATCCGGCTCAGCTCGTCGTCCGTGGGCGGGCGCTCCCAGAACTCGGCGGCGAGCAGCAGGCGGCCACCGGGATTGACCAGCGGGCGCAGCATGTTCAGGGCCTCGGGAATGGCGGCGCCGAGCGCGTGCCAGGCACCGATGCTCAGCACAAGGTCGGCGCTCGTTCCCTTGATGTGCTCGGCGGCCGGGCCCTCGATGAACGTGACGCGGTCCGTCAGGCCCCGCGCGGCCGCGTTGTCCCGGCCGCGCGTGATGTCGGGGCCGTAGTTATCGATACCGGTGCCGCGGGCGCCCGGCGTCGCGGCCACGATGCGGAGCAGCAGCTCGCCCCACCCGCAGCCCAGGTCGAGCACGGCTTCCGGCCGTGCATCCGCGAGCTCGGCGGTGAGCCGGGCGGCGCGTTCCTCCGATAGCGGGCTGCCGAAGCTCAGCCGGGATCCCGACGCTACCGCCGGCGGTTCATCGCTGTTGGTCACGATGCGTGAAGGTAGCCCGCGGGGTATGCGTGGCGCAAATGATTTACCCGGTCACGTCGGCCACGATGCACGTGACGTTGTCCGGGCCGCCCGCGTCGATCGCCAGCGCGATCAGCTCCCGCACCGCCTGGTCGGGGTCTTCGGTGCGGCACAGGACGTGGCTGATGGCTTCGGCGCTGACCGTCGCGTGCAGGCCGTCCGAGCACAGCAGATAGCGGTCGCCCGCTCGGGCCTGGCGGAGCTGAAGGTCGACCTCATAGTGGCTCTCCGGGGTAATCGCCCGGAGCAGCAGCATCCGCTGCGGATGCGAGGCGACCTCCGCGGCGGTGATCTTGCCCTCGTCCAGCAGCGACTGCACGACCGTGTGGTCGTGGGTGATCTGGAACACCTCGCCGTCGCGGACCAGGTACGCGCGCGAGTCGCCGATGTGCACCAGGCCGAGCTGCGAGCCGGACCACAGCAGCGCGGTCAGCGTCGTCCCCATGCCGCTCAGCGCAGGGTCGGCGCCCGCCATCTCGCGCAGCGAGCTGCCCGCGCGGCGCACGGCGTGATCCAGGGCGTTGAGCAGCTCGGTTTCGGGCACCTGGGTGTCGAGCGGCCGGAGCGCGTCGATCACCGCGGCGCTGGCCCGCTCCCCCGCGGCGTGCCCGCCCATGCCGTCCGCCACGGCGAGCAGCCGGGCGCCGGCGTACGCCGCGTCCTCGTTGCCGGAGCGGACCAGTCCGGTCTCGGAGGCCATCGCGTACCTGATCGTCACCATGTCCGCCACAGCGGTGTCCTTTCCTGATAGGTATCCGATGAGGAAGGTGGCGAGCTCCCGCCGCTTCGCGGTCTCGGCCTCGATCGTGTCCCAGTACGCGGCCAGTTCCGCCGCCGCCTGCTGCGGCGGCAGCGTGCGCACCGCGCGGATGCCGGCCAGCGGCATGCCGAGGCGGCGCAGCCAAGCGACGAGCCTGGCCTGTTCGAGCTGGGCCGGCTCGTAGAACCGGTACGCGGACACCGGATCGGTGCGGGCCGGCGGCAGCAGCCCCAGCTCGTCGTACAGGCGCAGCGCCTTGCGCGACAGCCCGGACGCGCGCGCGAACTCGCCGCTGCTCATCAGCCCCACCGGCTGCCTCCCTCGTCGCCGGGCGGTTCGTGGTTCGTGCCCGGCGTCACGCCCAGACTGCGGCTGGCCCCAAGGGCCAGGTCAAGCCCGCGTCCCTGCGCGTCCCAGGCGTAGCGCGCGCTTGTCGTGCAGGATGCCCGAAACGCCCACTTTATCCGGTACGTTCGCCACTAGCTCCGGCCCCTAGAAGCGGCTCGAAATTATTGCGGACACTTACCCTCCCAGATTGGGGGGGTAACTGTCCGCAATAATCTGGGGCGCGTCCGAAACGACACTAATGTTCCGATATGGGGGGCGTGAGCAGCGGGATCACGGGATAGGTCCGGGCAAACGTGCAGGGAATCTTCAGCGGGGGGTCGGAGCGGGCGCGAGAGGCTGATGGGAGCAACCGGGCTGGCGGAGACGGGACCGGGGAGCGGCGTTACCGGGGTGCAACCGGAACCGGGGCAGCGTGGGCGGATGGAGGTGCACGCATGCGGGTGCTGGTGGTCGAGGACGACACCGAGATGGCCGACGCGATCGCGACCGGGTTGCGCCAGGAGCGGATGGCGGTGGACGTCGCCAACGACGGGGTCACCGCGCTCGAGCGGGCACTGTTCACCGGCTACGACGTGATCGTGCTCGACCGGGATCTGCCCGGGAAGCACGGCGACGACGTATGCGCGGAGCTGGTCCGGGCGGGCTGCCGCAGCCGGGTGCTGATGCTCACCGCGGCGGCCACGATCGAGGACCGGGTGGGCGGGCTTGGCCTCGGGGCCGACGACTACCTGCCCAAGCCGTTCGCGTTCGCGGAGTTCGTCGCCCGGGTGCGCGCTCTGCTGCGACGCGCTCAGCCGGCGCTCGCCCCCGTGCTCGAGGCCGGCGACCTCCGGCTGGACCCGGCACGCCGGAATGCCAGCCGGCACGGCCGGCTGCTGGAGCTGGGGCCGAAGGAGTTCGGGGTGCTCGAGCTGCTGCTCTCCGCCGGCGGCCGGGTCGTCTCCGCGGAGGAACTGCTCGAGCGCGTCTGGGATGAGATGGCCGACCCGTTCAGCTCCGCGGTCAAGGTGACGATGAGCCGGCTCCGCCGCAAGCTCGGGGACCCGCCGGTCATCGAGACGATGGCCCAGGCCGGCTACCGGATCCTGGCGTGACGCCGGCGCTGGCGAGCCGGCTGCCGCGGCGTACCGTCCGGCTGCGGCTCACGCTGCTGTATGTTGGGCTGTTCCTCGCCTCCGCAGCGTGCCTGCTGGTGATCATCTACTTCCTCGCCGCTCAGCAGTTGCCGAACGTCCGATTCACCAGTTGCACCGGAACGGCCGCTGGTACCGGGAACTCGGTGATGATCACGACTGGCCCAGGGGCCTCGGGGGCGGACACGCCCGGCCCGTCCGGGACCTGCCCGGCCCCTGGCGCCATCGGACCGCAACCCGCCGGCCCGGACAGCGGTTATGTGCTGTATCTCCAGCAGCAGGTGGCCGGGGCGCGGCAGGTGGCGGTGAACCTGCGCGGCGACGCGCTGGACAAGCTGCTGTTGGAATCCGGCATCGCGCTGGGCATCATGGTGGTCGCTTCGGTCGGCCTGGGCTGGCTGATGGCCGGACGGGTACTGCGCCCGCTCCGCACGATCACCGCCGCGGCCCGGCGCATCTCGGCACGCAGCCTGCATCAGCGCATCGCGCTGACCGGTCCCGACGACGAGCTCAAGGAACTGGGCGAAACGTTCGATGACCTGCTCGGCAGGCTGGAGGCCGCGTTCCGGGCGCAGCGCCAGTTCGTCGCCAACGCCTCGCACGAGCTGCGCACCCCGCTGGCCAGGCAGCGGACGCTGCTCGAGGTCGCCCTCAGGGACAAGCAGGCCTCGACCGAGTCGCTGCGCACCGCCTGCCAGCGCGCCCTGGCCGCCGGCGAGCAGCACGAGCGGCTGATCGCGGCGATGCTCACGCTGGCGCAAAGCGAGCGCGGCCTGGACCGCTTCGAGCCGGTCGACCTCGCGGAGGTCGCCGAAGACGCGCTGCTCACGAGCACGACCACGGATCTTACGGTGACCACCGCACTGTCCCCCGCACCGACGCGCGGCGACGAGCGGCTCGCCGAACGCCTCGTCACGAACCTCATCGACAACGCGGTCAGGTACAACGTGCCGGGCGGCCGGATCGACGTCTCGACCGGGATGCGGCACGGCCGTCCGTTCGTCGCCGTCACCAACACCGGACCGCGGGTGCCGCCGGACCAGCTCGGCCGGCTGTTCCAGCCGTTCCAGCGGCTCGATCCGGCCAGGGACGCGACCGGCAAGGGCGGCGGGCTCGGCCTGGGCCTGGCGATCGTCTCGGCCATCGCCACCGCCCACGGCGCCGACCTGTCCGGCCGCCCCGAACCGGACGGCGGGCTCAGCATGGAGATCATCTTCCCGGTGCGCCAGGCAGCGATGTCCGCCGCGGCGCGAGCTCCGGGAGGCAGTCCGGGCGCGCCTGACGACGTGCCCGGAATGGAGCAAATGTGTCGATTGGGGTAGCTGTTCAGCAAGCGTTGCGGGCATGATTGTGGCGCGTGGTCCGGTTCATGATCGCGAAGGGTTTTACCCCCGAAACGGGGGCAAAAGGCTTCGCGATCAACGCGCCAGCAGGGCTGTTACTCGGTTGCCGCGGGGTCGGGGGCGATGTCGTAGTGGGTGATGGTGGAGGGGGCCAGCAGGTACTTCGCGTCTTCGTCGTAGAGGACGGATTGCTCGATGTCGGGGCCGGCGAAGGCCTCGATGGACTCGCGGGAATCCCAGAAGCTGAGCGCGACGATCTCGGCGTGGTCGCCGTCGATCCGGGACATCACCCAGGCGCCGCGGTTGCCCGGCGTCCTGCCGTACTCGCCGCCGCCGGTCGCCCAGACGTAGGCGATGTATTCCGCGACGTGCTCGGCGCGGATGATGCCGCGCCACTGTCTGGCGATCATGACTGCTCCTGTTCTGCGATCCCGCCGCGGCAGGCCTCGGCGCGCGCATGGAAAATCGAACGCTCGCTTTCGTTGCTGGTCAGGGCGGCCGCGCGGGCGAACTCCGCGCGCGCCTCGGCCAGCCTGCCGAGCTTCTCGAGCAGATGCCCGCGCACGGCGGGGAGCTGGACGTAGCCGGTCAGCGCCTGCTGGCCGGTCAGGGCGTCGGCGATCGCCAGGCCGCGGTCCGGACCGTAGGCCATGCCCACGGCGACGGCGCGGTTCAGCTCCACGACGGGAGACGGGGACAGGTGGGCCAGCACCACGTACAGCGCGGCGATGCGCTCCCAGTCCGTGTCCTTGACCGAGACCGCCCGCGCGTGGCACGCGGCGATCTCGGCCTGCACCGCGTACGGACCTGGCGGGGCGTCGATGTCTTCGGCGCGCTCCAGCGCGGCCAGGCCGCGGCGGATCAGCAGCCGGTCCCAGCGCAGCCGGTCCTGGTCGGTGAGCAGCACCGGGTTCCCTGCCGGGTTCGTCCGGGCGGGGATGCGGGAGGCCTGGAGTTCCATGAGCGCGACCAGCCCCTGCACCTCGATCTGCCGCGGCATCAGGCCGGCCAGGACGCGGCCGAGCCGGAGCGCTTCGGCGCACAGCTCCGGGCGGATCCAGTGCTGCCCTGAGGTGGCCGCGTAGCCTTCGTTGAAGATCAGGTAGATGACCTCGAGCACCGAGGCGACCCGGCCGGTCAGCTCGCCGGAAGCGGGGATCTCGAACGGGATCTTCTTGTCTGCGAGGGTCCGCTTGGCGCGGACGATGCGCTGCGCGATCGTCGGCTCGGCGACCAGGAACGCCCGGGCGATCTCGTGGGTGGTGAGCCCGCCGATCAGGCGCAGCGTGAGGGCCGCCCGCGCCTCGGCGGACAGTACCGGATGGCAGGCGATGAAGATGAGCCGGAGCAGATCATCGCCGATGTGGTCGTCCATCGTGTCGACGTCGGGTTCGCCGAACCGCTGGGCTTGAGCTTCCATGTCACGGCCCACTTCCTGCAGTTTCTGGTCATAGCGAGCGCGCCGGCGGACCAGGTCGATGGCCCGGTGCTTCGCGGTCGCCATCAGCCAGGCGCCGGGCCCGTCCGGTACTCCCTGGACGGGCCACTGCTCCAGCGCGATTACCAGGGCGTCCTGGGCAAGCTCTTCGGCCGCGCCCACCTCGCCGGTGATCCGGGCCAGGGCCGCGATGAGACGGGGCGACTCGATCCGCCAGACCGTCTCGATCGCGGCGCGGGTAGCCTCATCAGCCAAAGTTCTCCGGTCCCATCACCTGGAGGATGTCGGTCTTGCCTTCCCAGCCTGGCCACAGGTCACGGTGCAGCTTCATGAACCGGGAGCCCCACTCGATGGCCTCTTCCTTGGACCGGACCTCGTACAGGGCGTAGCTGATCAGTTCCTTGGACTCGGTGAACGGGCCGTCGGTCACCGTCATCGAGCCGCCAGCCAGCGACACCCTGGCGCCGCTGGCGCTGGGCAGCAGGCCCGCCGTATCGAGCAGCACGCCGGCTTCGGTGGCCTCGCCGCCGAGCTTCATGATCGCCTCGAACAGCTCGGGCGGGGGCGGGGTGGCCGGATTGGTACCGGACAGCAGCATCAGGTAACGCATTGCTCTACTCTCCTTCTAGTTAGTGGTGCGACGGTACAGGTGCACGGACACGATGGCCAGCCAGGTGAAGACGGCGGTCACCGCGCCATAGAACGGCAGCACGATCCCGGGCGAGCTGGAACCGGTGGTGACGCCGGCGAAGGCGGCCAGGAACGCGATGCCGGTGACGCGGGAGTAGATCGCCAGGCCGCGGTGCCCGGCGCGGGACAGGTAGCGGGCCACGACGAAGCACGCAGCGATGATCGCGACGAACCCGATGCTCGCCGCCAGCAGGTGCCCGTCCCCGTGCCAGCTGACGTGCGTGGCCCGGCCGGCCGGCGCGCCGGGGCCGAACCCGTCGGCCGGATCGGCGCGGAACACGCCGGCCGCCATCAGGCCGGCGCCGTACAGCCCGATCAGCCGCGGCGCCCAGCGGCTCGTCATCGCGCGCCGCACGCCGATCGCGGCCGCGATCGTCATCGCGCCGGCCACCAGGAACGTGACGATCTGGATCCAGCCCAGCGGGCCGTTGGCGAGCAGGCTCGCGTCGTCGTGCGGAATGCTGAATCCGCGCCGGGTCAGGCCCTGGATGAGGATCGAGCCCACGAACACGGTGCCGGCCAGCGGCCCGTACCCCAGCAGCGACTTGGTGACGCGCGCCTGCGGCGAGCAGGTCGCGGCGGCCGGTGGGGCGGTTGCGGTCTGGGTGGTCATGACGAGGTCCCTTTCGGCTTCGGGGGACCGTCTGCTCGATCCGCCCTCTGCCTATGCCTCGATCGGCCAGACCCAGACTCGACACACCCGCCGGAAATTTTTAGCGTGCTGAGGGAGTGTCGATGTGGTGGGTGTCGAGCCACCGCTCGTTCTGAACATCGAAGGCTGAGTAGGCGGCGGCTTCCTCAGCGAATGCGGCAACCTCGACCGACGGCGGGAGTGGGGCCGCGGGGCTGACCTCGGCGCGGTAGACGTAGGTGGCGTTGCCCTGGAGGACGGGGCGCCAGTCGCGCAGTGACACGGTGGCGGCGCCGCCCGCGTTGTGGATGGTGACCGGCAGGTCTTGCGGGGCGCGGCCGAGCCTGGAGTAGGCGGCGCGGGCGGCGACCATGCCGGAGCCGCAGGACGGGGTCAGGCCGGCGCCGCGCTCGAAGGTGCGCACGAATATGTCGTCCTGGTCGATGGGGTGCAGGTACGACAGGTTGGGGCCATGGCGGCGGGCGAGGATCTCCCCCATCGCGACCAGGTCGGCCTCGACGTACTTGTCGACCAGCGTGATCAGGTGCGGGTTGGGCACGGTCAGCGCGGTGAAGC
>Ga0070741_10017702_pt1 | contig 11664 bp, 11 predicted proteins | sample Coa_R1_4_FD_66440 | JGI IMG/M metagenome (GOLD analysis project Ga0070741, IMG submission 66440) | Surface soil microbial communities from Centralia Pennsylvania, which are recovering from an underground coalmine fire - Coalmine... | ecosystem: Environmental > Terrestrial > Soil > Unclassified ...
ATGGCGCTGCACGTGGGGCTGCGCCGCGTCGCCCCGGTCGCCGCGATCGTCGGCTATTCCGGCCTGCTCGCCCTCGACGAAAAGGCATCCGCCGAATCGCTCGCGGGCGAAATCCGTTCGCGCCCGCCCGTACTACTTATCCACGGCGACATGGACGAACTGATCCCGGTCGGCGCGCTGTTCCACGCAAGCCAGGCCCTCGCGGCCCTCGACATCCCGGTCGAATGGCACATCTCGCAAGGGATCGGGCACGGAATCGACCAGGAGGGGCTGCGCCACGGCGGCGAATTCCTCGCCCGCCGATTCGGGCTGAAGTGAGCACGAAGCCGCGACGGGCCTAGCCCAACCTGCGCCTTCACAAGCGTGTCACGCTCCCGTATAAATCATGCCGCTGCATGGCTTGCAGCGCAGGGACCACGAGGAGCCCTTGAACGTACAAGTATCGCCCAGCGGGTTTCCCGCTCTGGTGTTGAATGCGGACTTCCGGCCGCTGAGTTACTACCCGCTGTCGCTCTGGTCGTGGCAGGACGCGATCAAGGCCGTGTTCCTCGAACGCGTGAACATCGTCGCCAATTACGACCGCGCGGTCCATTCGCCAAGCTTCGAAATGAAGCTGCCGAGCGTCGTGTCGCTGAAGACTTTCGTCAAACCGTCCACGCATCCGGCCTTCACGCGGTTCAACGTATTCCTGCGCGACAAATTCTCCTGCCAGTATTGCGGCGCGGATGACGACCTGACCTTCGACCATCTGGTGCCGCGCTCGCGCGGCGGGCACACGACCTGGAGCAATGTCGTTGCTGCCTGCTCGCCCTGCAACCTGCGCAAGGGCAACCTGACGCCGGACGAAGCGAAGATGTTTCCCTCGCAGATGCCGTTCCAGCCGACCGTGCAGCATCTGCACCGCAACGGCCGTCTGTTTCCGCCGAACTATCTGCACGAGTCCTGGCTCGATTATCTCTATTGGGACACCGAGCTCGATCCTTGATCGCTGCGATTTGCAGCTTTAAGCCTTGGTCATGCCCGGCCCCGTGCCGGGCATCCACGTCTTAGGGCCTTGGCAAAGTCGTGGATGGCCGGGACAGGCTCGGCCGTGAGAAAATCGAAGAGCAATTCATGTCCTGGCTCGTCTTCGCCTTTTCCGGTCCGGTGTTGTGGGCGATCTCGACGCATTTCGACAAATATCTGGTCGAACGCTATTTCAAGACCAGCAACGTGGCGGTTCTCCTGATCTTCACCGCGCTGACCGGTCTCATTTTTCTCCCCGTTATCTGCTTCTTCGATCCCGGCGTGATCGCGCTCGGCCCATCGGCTATTTCGCTGATGACGCTGTCCGGCATCATCTATATGGGCGCGTTATTTCTCTATCTGCGCGCATTGCAGCATGAGGAAGCATCGATCGTCGTTCCGTTCTCGCAGGCTGCTCCGCTATTCGGCTATGTCCTCGGCTATTTCATTCTCGGAGAGGTGCTGACACCGAGGCAGATGTTCGGTGGCGGCCTGATCGTTGCCGGTGCGCTGCTGGTCGGGTTGCGGTTTGGAAAGGCCGCGCACTTCCGCAGGGAAACGGCGGCGCTGATGATCGCCTGCGCACTTCTGATGTCGCTGTCCTCGCTGATCTTCAAGGCCTTTGCGATCAAAGACGATTTCTGGCCTACAACCTTCTGGATGTTCGCCGGACAGGCGCTGTTCGGCGCTGCCCTGCTGTTTGTTCGCGCGTACCGGGACGGACTCGTTCACATGATGCGCAAGAACCTCGCTGCGCTGGTCGCGATCAATGGCGCAAACGAATTGATCAATCTCGGCGGCAGCCTGGGCGCGCGCTATGCGCTCATCCTCGCCCCGCTCAGCCTCGTGCAAGCGGTGAGCGGCACGACCACGATCTTTGTGTTCCTGTTCGGCGTGCTGATTTCGCTGCTCCTGCCGTCGCTCGGACGCGAGGATCTGTCGGCGCGCAACCTCGCGCAAAAGGGCGTCTCCGCAGCGCTTGTCGCGCTCGGCGTCTATCTCGTGAACACCGGGACCGGCCCGTGACCGCACAACTCGTCATCTTCGATTGCGACGGCGTGCTGGTGGACAGCGAGACGATCGCGTGCCGGGTCGATGCGCAATATCTGACCGAGATCGGATTTCCGACCACCGAGCAGGAGGCGCTGCATCGCTATCTCGGGCGAAGCGTGGCCTTCATGCGCTCCGACCTCGAGACGCGTTTCGGACGGCCGCTGCCCGACGATTTCTCCGCGACGATGCACGAACGCACCGTGCTCGCGTTCAGCAGCGAGCTAAAGTCGGTTGAGGGAATTGCGCAGGTCGTCGCGCAGGTTCCCTGCAAGATCTGTGTCGCGTCGAGCAGCACCCCCGAGCGCATCGAGCGCGCGCTGCGGATCACCGGCCTGTGGGAGCGCTTTCATCCGCACATTTTCAGCGCGACGCAGGTCAAGCGCGGAAAGCCGGCCCCCGACCTGTTTCTATTCGCGGCCGAGCAGATGAGCATAGCGCCTTCGGAGTGTGTCGTGATCGAGGACAGCCCCGCCGGCATCGAAGCGGCGCGCGCGGCGAAGATGCGCGTGATCGGTTTCACCGGCGGTTCACACTGCGGACCCGGTCATGCCATGGCGCTACGCATGGCGGGCGCCACAGAGACCGCACCGACCGCGAATGACTTGGCAAAACTGCTTAACGCGGCAAAAGGGGGCCGAGCCTGAGCTATCCGCCACCGGGCAACATTCGTTGCAGCACGCCGTCGCGCCGCAGTCGCGGTGTAGCGGCCCGCGGAATGAGCGATGCCTATTCCGCTGCCTGCAACTTGGCGGCGCGAAGGGCTGTGCCCAACCCTTTGAGCGCCAGCCCCGCAAGCGCCAGCGAGATCAGCACGTTGTAGCCCGCAAGCGAAAGCCCGAGGAAACGCCACGGCGCATCGTCGCAGCGCGCGATATGAACCGTGTTCAGGTTCTGCAGCAAGCCGCCGGTCGAGCCGAGGCTGTTTAGCGGTCCCGAACATTCGGCGGGGCCGGGCCACCAGCGCCATTCGATGCCCGAATGATAGACCGCGAGCGCGGTATTGAGCAGCATGGCAAGCGCGATCGCAGCGAATGCGAGCGCTAGCACCTTGCGCGAGGCGCCGTAGCCCACGCCAAGCGCGATCATCAGAGCGAGAGGAATCGAGACATAATAGGCGATGCGCTGGTCGAGGCAGAGCGGACAGGGCTGATAGCCGAAGCCGTACTGAAATATATAGGCACCGAGGATCGTCGCCGCGCCGGCAAGCGCAATGAGAAGCGCCGGCAACCTGATCGTATCGTCACTCATCCGTCTCAAATCCTTTCGACACGCCCCGGCGACATAGCGCTCGCGACACACCTTGTCGAGTTGACCGGCAGGGTTTCGCCGGTATGATCGCGCCCCATGCCCCTGTGGCGGAATTGGTAGACGCGCCTGACTCAAAATCAGGTGTAGCAATACGTGCTGGTTCGAGTCCGGCCAGGGGCACCACATTTCCCTTCAATTTCTGTTGAGCGGCACGCCGCACGCGGCGGTAAATAAGGTTCGCGGCACTTGCGGCGAAATTGCGTTTTCGCGCGTTAGCGAAGTCTGGCAATAGCGGGGGCAAAAAGGTGCCATCCAAAACAATAACAACGCGGGCGTTGTGGCCGGGGCTCGCTGCGGTCGCCGCGATATTGCTGTGGTCGAGCGGCGCATTGGCGGCCGAGGTCAGATCCGGCCCGTCGGAAGTGGTTTTCATTTTCCAGATGATGCTGCTGATCTTCATCGGGCGTTCGCTCGGCGAGGCCTTTCAGCGCTTCGGACAGCCGGCCGTCACGGGCCAACTTGTCGCAGGGATATTGCTCGGCCCGACCGTTCTCGGCGCGCTCTGGCCCGAAGCGCAGCATTGGCTCTTTCCTCCGGATCAGAAAGAGCAGAAGGCGATGCTCGATGCCGTGTCGCAGCTCGGCATCCTGATGCTGCTTTTGCTCACCGGAATGGAGACCGACCTTCGCCTGGTGCGGCGTGCAGGCCGCGCCGCAGCGAGTGTCTCGTTTGCCGGCATCGTCGTGCCTTTCGTATGCGGATTCATCCTGGGCGAGTTTCTGCCGGATTCGATGCTCCCCAACCCGCAATTGCGGATCGTCACGTCGCTGTTTCTCGGCACCGCGCTGTCGATCGCCTCGATCAAGATCGTCGCCATGGTCGTGCGCGAGATGAATTACATGCGCCGCAATCTCGGCCAGATCATCGTCTCGTCGGCGATCATCGATGACTCGGTCGGCTGGATCATCATCTCCATCATCTTCAGCCTCGCACAGCACGGCACAGTCGATATGTGGGCGGTGGCGCAGGGCGTACTGGGCACCCTCGCCTTCCTCGTTGTCAGCCTCACCGTCGGGCGGCGTGCGGTGTTCTTCATCATGCGCTGGACCAACGACAATTTCGTCAGCGATGTGCCGGTTGTGAGCGCGGTGCTCCTGATCATGGGCGCCATGGCACTGATCACCCATTTCATCGGCGTGCATACCGTGCTTGGCGCCTTTGTCGCGGGCGTGCTGGTCGGGGAATCCCCGATCCTGACGCGGCATGTCGACGAGCAGCTGCGCGGGCTTATTTCTGCGCTGTTCGCGCCGGTCTTCTTCGGCGCGGCGGGGCTCGGCACCGACCTGACAATCCTGAAGGACTGGCACCTTGCGCTCCTGACCGCGGGCCTCGTGCTGATCGCAAGCGTCGGCAAGTTCGGCGGTGCGTTTCTCGGCGGTGAAATCGGTGGTCTGAACAAGCGCGAGTCGCTCGCGCTTGCGCTCGGGATGAATGCGCGCGGCTCGACCGAGGTGATCATCGCGACCATCGGGCTGTCGCTCGGTGCGCTCAGTCAGAATCTCTTCTCGATGATCGTCGCAATGGCGATCATCACCACCATGGCGATGCCCCCGACCTTGCGCTGGGCCCTGCGTCGAGTTCCGTTGCGCAAGGAAGAGGAAGAAAGGCTCGATCGCGAAGCATTCGCCGAACGCGGCTTCGTGACCAATCTCGAGCGCCTGCTGCTTGCTGTGGACGACAGCCCGAACGGCAAATTTGCCTCCCGCATCGCGGGGCTGCTGGCCGGGCCGGTGGGCATGCCGACAACAATCCTGCATATCGACGAGAAGATCGCCACCGGCAAAAAGAAGGACAAGGCGGGAGCAGGCGCAAAGAGCGCAGACGATGAGACTACGGGATCAAAAGGTATCGGTCCCGAAAAGAAACCGGCGAAACGGCCGGCCGGAGAAAAAGCCCCCGAAACGGAAGAGGACAGGCAGGCCAAGGACGCAGCGAAGGAAAAAACCAAGGCTGCCGAGGCCGTGATCAAATCGGCCGCGGAAAAAACGAAACCGATCGAGGACGACGCAATCTCCAGCGAGGTTGATGTCACGGTGACGATCGCGGACAGCCCGCCCCACGAAGCGATCGCCGCCGAAGCGAAGAAAGGCTACGACCTGTTGTTGATCGGCCTCGGCAAATCGACATCGGTCAACGGCGTATTCAGCCGCAGCATTTCGGAGGTCGCGGGCGGCTTCGAAGGCCCGATCGGGGTCGCGATAGCGCGCGGGCGTCATGAAAAGCGCCCGCTGCGCAGCCGGTTCAAGATCCTTGTTCCGGTAACCGGCACCGGCGTTTCGCGGCGAGGCGCGGAGATTGCGCTGGCGATTGCGCGCGCGTCGCGGGCGCAGATCACTGCGCTGTTCGTCCGCTCGGGCTCGGCGTCGACCAAACGCGGACGGCGCCGCCGCATCCGCCAGGCGCTTGCGACGCAGCGTTCCGAACGTGCGATCCTGAAAGACATCGCGATGATGGGCGACAATTTCGAAACTCCCATCAAGATCGCGGCCCGCACGAACGACGCGGCCGATCAAGCGATTCTGCGTGAGGCGCGCCAGGGCGGCTACGATCTCGTGGTCATGGGCGTCAGCCGCAGGCCCGGCGACCGGTTGTTCTTCGGCCGTGTGGCGCAATCGGTGCTCGAAAATAAGGAATTCTCCATTCTTTTTGTGGCAAGCGAGTCGTACTCTGCGGAGGCACGACCAGCGGAAAAGGAAGAGGTCGCCCGATGAACGAGGACAAGCTCAACGTCAGCATCCGCAAGTTCCTGAAGGAAGTCGGTGTCACCTCGCAGCGCGAGATCGAGAAATCCGTGCGCGATGCGATTGCCGGCGGCAAGCTGAAAGGCAGCGAGAGTCTCCAGGTGAAGGCCGTGCTCACGCTCGGCGGGGTCAACCTCACCCACACCGTCGAAGGCACGATCGAACTCGGCTGAGCTATCGCAGGAATTCCGGCGAGATCAGGTGTGGCAGGAACAGTGAGATTTTCGGCCACACGATCACGAGCGCAAGCACCAGCAGCATCGGCACCAGCATGATGCCGGTATCCTTGATCGCTTCGCGGATGCGAATGCCGGCGACCGAGCAGGCGATCATCAGGCACAATCCGTAGGGCGGCGTTACCAGCCCAAAGGCCAGCGATACGATCCCGATCATCGCGAAATGGACCGGATCCATGTGCACCGCCTTGGACAGCGGTTCGAGGATCGGCGCGCAGATGATGATTGCGGGGATGGCGTCGAGAAAGCAGCCGACCACGAGGAATACGAAAGCGATAAAGAAGCCGGTCGCGGCAAATCCCATGCCCCACGCCGAAACGCCGGTCAGGATCGCTTCCGGAATTTTGTAATAGGCGAGCAACCAGCCGAAACAGCTGGCGGTGCCCACGCAGAACAGCGCGATGCCTGCAAGTTTGCCCGTGTCGAGCAAAGCCGCGTAGAGCCCCTTCATGTCCATCTCGCGATAAACCAGAAGCGACAGGAACGCGGCATAAAGCACCGCGATGCAGGCGGATTCGGTCGCGGTGAACCAGCCGAAAATCTTTCCGCCGATGATGATCCCAGGAGTCATCAGCGCGGGGATCGATCGCCAGCACGCGCAAAAGAATTCATGCCAGGTCGAGCGCGGATAAGTCGGATAGCCGCGTGATTTGGCATAGGCATGAACGGTCGCCATCTGCGCGAGCCCGATCAGCAAGCCGGGAACGATGCCGGCGAGAAACAGGGCGCCGATCGACACAGTGAGGATGCCGCCCCACACGATCATCAAGATCGAGGGCGGAATGATCACGGCGAGAACCGCCGACACCGCGGTAATCGCGACGGAAAAGGACAGGTCGTAGCCCTCCCGCGTCTGCGCCTCGATGAAGATTTTCGACTGGCTCGCAGCGTCCGCGGTCGACGAGCCGGAAATGCCGGCGAAGAAGATCGACAGGACGACGTTGATCTGCGCGAGGCTGCCGGGGAAATGACCGACCATCGTGCGCGACAGCTCCATCAACCGGTCGGTCGTCCCGCCGACATTCATCAGATTCGCGGTGAGCAGAAAGAACGGCACGGCGAGCAGAATGAACGAGTTGTAGGCGTTGAAGGTCTCCTGCATCAGCGTCACTGTGTCGAGATGCGGCTCGATCGCCAGAATCGGCAGGCAGGCAAGTCCGAGCGCGAACGCGACCGGCACCCGCATAAACATGAACAGGAAGAAGCAGCCGAACAGGATCAGCGCCGCCTGTCCCGGCGACAAAACGGCACCCATCATGACGCGCTGGCCCCAAAGAGAATTTTCAGGTCATCGAGAAACTGCTCGCCGAGGAATATGACCCACGTGACGCCAGTCACCGGCCAGGCGATGTGAATGAGCCAGAGCGGCAGATCCGCAAGCTCGGATGTGCGGCGCCAGGCGAATTGGGTGAATTCGATTCCCGCATAGATAAATATGAGTGCCATCGCGAGAACGCCGAGGCGTCCGAGCAGCCGTCCGAAAGCCTCCCCGCGCGGCGGCACTCTTGGCCAGACGTCCACCTCAAAATGCGTGGATTCGCGAACCCCGATCATTGCGCCGATCATGATCGTCCAGATGAAGAGAAAGCGCGCCATCTCTTCGGTCCAGATGTAAGACGGGATGAGCGCCGTGTAGCGCGAGAAAATCTGCAGCGAGACGGGAACGACGAGAATTGCGACCGAGACCGCCATCACGAAGGACAACGCATCCGCGTAGAATTGCGTGAATCTGCGCCACGCGCTGACGCGGCGGGTGGGTGCTGCGCTCATGGATCGGTTCCGGGGCAAAAAACGGCCGGGCGTTCAACGCAAGACGCGCGTCGGCCCGGCCGTAACCACATGCAATCAGTTCGAGACCTTCATGCCCTGGATCTTGTTGTAGATCTCTTCAGCGCCGATTTCCTTGGCATAAGCCGCCATCACCGGAGCGACGAGCTTTTCCATCTCGGCGCGATCCTTGAACGGAATGCGCTTCAGCTTGCCGGCCTTTTCCAGCGCGTCGAGCTTGGCCGTGTCCTCCGACGACTCCACCTGCCGGCCGTAAGCGCCCGCTTCCTTGCCCGCCTTCAGGATGGCTTCCTGCAGGTCCTTCGGCAGCGACTTGAAGGTTTTGCCGGAGAAGCAGATCGGGCGGATCGTGATCGCGTGTTCGGTCATCGCGAGATTGGGCGCGACCTCATAGAACTTCATCGACTCGACGCCGGCGGCTTCGTTTTCGCCGGCCGAAATGACGTTGTTCTGAATCGCGTTATAGACTTCGTTGTACGCGATGACGGTCGGCGACATGCCGACCGCGGCGAAGGTCTTCGACCAGATCGGCGCTCCCTGCACGCGCACCTTCAGGCCCTTGATGTCGGCGAGCGATCCCATCGGCTTGTTGATGAAGATGTTGCGGGTGCCGCCGCCGGCATAGCCGATCAGCATCACGTCGGCCTTTTCGGCGATTTCGTCGGCGACCGGCTTCAGCACGTCGGCGTCGAGCACCTTGTTCCAGTGGTTCAGGTTCGAGAACAGGAACGGCGCGTCGATGAACGGCGCAGCTTTCGAGAAGGTCGACATATGCGCCGGCGACACGATCGCGTAATCGACCGCTTTGCCTTGCGCCATGTATTCGAAATACTGCTTCTCAAGACCGAGCGATGAGTTCTTGTGCAGATTGAAGTTGACCGGCTTGCCGTAATATTTCTTCACCAGCTCCTCGAACCGCACCAGCGCCTTGGTGAAGGCGTGGTCGTCGTTGAACTGCACCGCGCCGTTGAGCGTGATGACCTGCTGCGCCTGCGCAGCTGGAACGGCCGACAATGCAAAGAGGAATGCTCCGGCGACGACGCCGGTCAAAGACCGCTTCATAGAAACCTCCCAAGCGCGACTAGGGCTCTGACGACCCTTATTAGTCAGACTAGCTTTGGCCGTTGAAAAAGCTACGCGATTGTACCGGCTGCGACATTCCGCCGCCCGAAAGCGCTTTCCATATCGCGGCGCACACGAACCGCGAGGTCGTTCGCATCGTAATCCACGTCTGCCCATTTGATGCGCTCGCCTTCGGCAATGCCACGCTTGAGCTTGACGTTGTGGGCAAGGCCGAGCGGCAGATATCCGGTATCGAGTGAGGTCTCCGCAGGCGTTTGCTTGCCCCAGACGCAGAAGCCACCCTCGCCGTCGAGAATCTCGCCGGCTTTCAGGTTCCGCTTCGCGGTTGCAACAACATCGGAATGAAAGCCGGTCGGTATTCCGGTCGGCTCATTGCGCAAGGCGGCGGAGGCGACCGAAATACCGAGTTCCAGGCCGATCATGTGCACAGGACGATAAAGCGCCGCATAGCGGCCGCTCTTGTCCGGCAGCAGGTGATATTCGCGGAAACAGCGGCGCGCGTAATCGCTCTCTCCCTCGAACACGACGAAGGTCCCCATCGCGAGATGATGCGGCACGTCGCGTTCCTCGCGATCGACCGAGGAGACGACTTCCGTGACACCCGGCTTTTCCAGCGCCCCGCCCTCGCTTTTCGGCTTACAGATATCGGCAAGATCGAAGCGGCTCGAGGGTGGAAAGCTCAGGCCATCCATTTGCGGCACGAGCCCCGTGGCGTTGCACACCGCCGTCATTTCGATACCGGACTTCGTTCCATCGATGAAGGAATTGAACATCTTCGGATTGATCGAACTGCGATCCTTGATCTGGAGATATTTGTCGAGAATCTCCCAGACCGTTTCAGGCGTCGAGCGGTGATAGGTCGGGTGATAGCGCGTCCCCTTCCCGGCCGAGATCACCCTGAAGCCGCAGGCGCGCGCCCAGTCGACGTGCTCGCAAATCAGCGCCGGTTGATCGCCCCAGGCAAGGCTATAGACCACTCCCGCCGCGTTCGCCTTGCGGGCAAGCAACGGTCCCGCAAGCGCATCCGCCTCGACGTTGACCATGACGATGTGCTTGCCGTGCGCAATCGCCGCAAGCGCAAAGCGAATGCCGGATTTCGGATCGCCGGTCGCTTCTACGATCACGTCGATATCGGGAAAGGCAATCAAAGCATCAGCATCGGCAGTCACGTGTGTGCGGCCGCTCTTGAAGGCATCGCCGAGCGATCCGGCGGAATGGCGCCCATCTTCCCAGCCAGCGCTTTTAAGTTGGCTGCGCGCACGCTCCACATTGAGATCGGCAAGCCCGACCAGGTGCATGCCGCGCGTGCGGTATACTTGCGAGAGGAACATCGTGCCGAACTTGCCGGCCCCGATCAGCCCGATACGCACAGGGCGCCCGGCCGCTTCGCGCTCGATCAGCTTTGCATACAGGTTCACGAAGAGCCTTACTGACACACCGAACGGATGACGAAGGTTTCGACGGCGCACTCGCCTTCCGCAGGCGGGCGGCCGGACAACCAGACGCGTGGGGAACATTTTTGCGTCGCCTGCGTCTCAAGGCTTTTGCCGGACGCAAAGCCCTTGCCTTTGCAGATCGCTTCCGCGGCGGCAACGCAGTCGGGCGAGCCGTTCGCCGCGATGACGCACCGTTCGCGCCCTTCGACGACGCGTGCGCCGGGCAGCTTGGTCAATGCTTCGGTTGCGTCCTTGGCCGCTTGCCCGCCTTTCTCCAGATTCCGCTTCAGATCGGCTGCGCCCTTGTCGAACCATTTGTTCAACGCGTCGATAAAGCCCGGCTTGCTCGCGGGCGGCGGCGCCTCGGCGGACGGGGCGGGCTGGGCGGGCTGAACGGTCGGGGCCTGTTCCGGAGCCTCGGTCGGCGGCGACGCGTACTGGCCGAGAGCGCCAGACGAAAGACACACAGCCGCAGCGAGTGCTGCGGCATGCACGCCAAGAGCATGTTTTCGATCCGGCAGAACGACCATTTCCGGCTCGCTGATCGTGGTCCGCCGGCGGCGGACACGACATTCAATCAGAACAGGTAGAGCGCAGCAACGATGCCGGCGATCAGAACGACGGTACCGATTGTCACCCAGAAACCGAGCCGCCGTTCGATGATCTCGCGCGCTTTCGGCCCATAGCGGTGCAGGATGAAGGCGAAGGCATAGAAGCGTACGCCGCGCGCGACGAATGAGAGCAAGATGAACGGGACAATCGGGTAGCTCGCAAACCCGGATGCGATGGTGACGATCTTATAGGGGATCGGCGTGACGCCTTTGAGCAGGATAATCCACGCGCCCCACTGCGCATAGGCTTGGCGGAATGCCTCCACCTTGTCGCCATAGCCGTAAAGCTGCATCAGCCACAGCCCGAGCGACTCGTACAGGAAGTAGCCGATGGCATAGCCGAGCACGCCGCCTGCAACCGACGTGACCGTGCAGAGCGTCGCGTAGAAGTAGGCACGGTCCG
>Ga0070741_10017703_pt1 | contig 11664 bp, 10 predicted proteins | sample Coa_R1_4_FD_66440 | JGI IMG/M metagenome (GOLD analysis project Ga0070741, IMG submission 66440) | Surface soil microbial communities from Centralia Pennsylvania, which are recovering from an underground coalmine fire - Coalmine... | ecosystem: Environmental > Terrestrial > Soil > Unclassified ...
GGCACTCGAGTCGGCCACGCGCTGCAGGTTGCTCAACCGTCCGGTACTCAGGTTGTCCAGGACGACGACCTCGTGGCCTTTACTGATCAGGTACTCCGTGAGATGGCTCCCCACGAATCCGGCACCGCCGGTCACCACAGCCTTCATATCGCAAGCTCCGTCCGTACTAAGTCCTCGACGCGCTCGACGTCGAGAGAGAATTTGGGCGAGGTGAGACAACGTCCCGTTCGTAGGTCGAATCTCCACCCGTGCATTTGGCAGGTGAGGGTATCCCCCACGACCTCTCCGAGTTCCTTCAGATCAGCGTTGCGGTGCGGGCACCGGCGAGGGACAGTCCACTGGCCGATGCTGATCCGCTCATCGTCGGCGTTCTGCCGGCTGTACCATGAATTGGCGTACTCCATGCGCTCCGGAGAGAGGCACGAGAAAAAGGCGTAGACATATTCGTTGTATTGCCCGACCCGTGTCGCCGAGAACCGCATACTGAGAAAGATACTGTTCACCCAGTCTGTCTCGCGGCGGCCCACCAGTGTCTCCAGCAGCGCACGATCGACCGCAAAGGTGTATCTGCACTTCTCGCCCTGGTGCCGGCGCACTTCCGACTTCGCGAAGTCGATGATGATCCGCTCGTCGCCGGCGGAGAGGAGTATGGGACCTCCGATTCCGGCGGCGATGTACTCGGCCTTTTCCATCAATGGCTCGAACCACCGCTTGAGCTCCGCGCACACGTCCATTCCGGGTTGGCCCCACGTGGCGCGCTCGCCCAGGACCTCCGCACGCCTGGACTCGCTGTACTCCTGGAGATACCGCAGCTTGTCCACATAGGGCCTGCGGATCACCTCGTCCGGGCCAGGCTGGTGGACGACACACCGCTGGCCGGACAAGTCGATCACGGTACCCGGAACGTTGAACACACCCTCCATCCCATGTTCGGTCAGATGCCGCAGGAACACGGTCTGGTCCGGGAAGGTGTTCGACTCGCAGTCGTCGAAGTCATTGTGGTGAAAGAGATCGTCGTCCAGGAAACAAGCCGGTCCGGCTGAAGGCACCACGTACCGCGCCCCGACCGTTTGAGCGAACCTTCTCGCTCGGTCCAGACCGTTTTGGCGCTTGGCGCCGCCGAACGTCTTCTTGGCGGCCTCGCTGAGGTCATACACCCACGGCCACCAGTTCGCGCCTGTGAACTGCACGAAATGCGCGTCGTACGGCCCGAACTCCCGGAGCGGATCGAAATCCGTGATCTTGGCGTCGTTCTGGTTGAGGATGCGCGCTGACCCGTCGTCGATCGAAAGGGCCGCGTCCCCGACCGCGCCGTCAGTGGGCGCGACCAGCGAGGAGATCATCAAAGACAGATCTCCCAGCTTCTCCGGCCGATTGTTGGTGAACCGCATGAAGTTCGTGAAGCCGAGTCGCTCAAGGCTCCGCTCGAGCTCGTTCGTGGGATAGTCGGGAAGAAGCACCACGGCGTCACGGGACACGTACGAAGCCAGGTGCTCGGGGTCGAAATGGTCACGGTGGAGATGGGAGATGAACAGATAGTCCACGCTCCCCAGCGCGTCCCAGTCAAGCTGACGATTGTCGGGGAACGGGAACCACGAAGCGAAGAACGCCGGATTGACCCACGGATCACAGAGAATAGTGCCGTGCGCCGTGTCGATATGCAGGCCCGCGTGGCCCAGAGTTGTGATACGCACTCGCGCCCGTCCTCACCGTAAGTCTGATGGTCTCGTGTGATGATTCATGTGGTCAGGGCACTACGTGCGGGACGGAGGGAGCAGTGAACATGTAAGTCGTATCCAGTACGCATTGCCCGCTCAGCCATGAATAGTCGACATCCTGGTGCAGCGTATGCAGGATCACGATGTCCCAGCGGTGGTTCGAGGGTGTGCTGGTGGCCTGCAAGACCATCCCACCGTGGGTGGTCAACTGCCGGATGTGCGGATCCTCGAAGGCTACTTCCGCACCGAAGGACCGGAGCTCCTCGATTATCGTCAGAGCCGGCGATTCACGAACGTCAGCCACATCCGGCTTGTAGGTGACGCCCAGCACCAGCACCCGGGCGCTACTGACCGGCACGGATCTCTCCGCGAGCACTTCCACGACCCGTGAGACGACCACGTGCGGCCTCCGCGCGATCGCTTCCATAGCGGTCGAGATCAACGGCGCCTGAGTCCGGCTGCCCCGCAACTGCCACAACAGATAGTGTGGATCACAGGGGATGCAATGGCCGCCGACGCCCGGCCCGGGATAGAAGGGCATGAACCCGTAGGGCTTGGTAGCGGCGGCCCGGATGACCTCGACAGGATCGAGTGCGAACTGCCGGGCGATCTCGGCGAATTCGTTCGCCAGGGAGATGTTGACCGCCCGGAACGTGTTCTCCAACAGCTTCGCCATCTCGGCGGCCTCCGGACAGGACACCGACTCGATCCGCTGCGAGGTCTTCCGCAGCAGCTCGCTGGCCCTGCTCGCGCACATCGCCGTCGCCCCGCCCACTACACGCGGGGTGCGTTCGGGCACGTGCGCGGGATTCCCCGGGTCGATCCGCTCCGGGCTGAACGCCACGAAGATGTCCTCCCCCACCCGGAAGCCGCGGGCCTCCAGCGGAGCGATGAGCAGGTCCCTCGTACAGCCCACATAGGTCGTCGAGGTCAACACGATCGTCTGCTGCGCGCGCGCATGCTCGACCGCGTTGGCGCAGGCTCGCCGGAGAATACCGAGATCAGGCACCAGGTGATCGTCGACGGGAGTGGGAACGCAGATGATCACGTAGTCCGCGGCGGTCGTGGTCGCCACCTCGGTGGTCAACGCCAGTCGCCGGCTTCCGCTGAACTGGCGCAGGCGAGCCAGATCGCTGTCCAACAGGTCGACCGTAGCCGACTTGATCGCCGAGAGCCGCGCCTCGCTGGTGTCACAGCCAACGACGTCGAGGCCCGCGGCCACCAGAGCCAACGCGGTCGGCAGGCCCACATAACCGAGACCGACGATAGCGACAAGACCGGTTGCATTCGCTACCTCAGTGACATAGCGCTCCTGCTCCGCGGCCGCGCGCGGGAGAATCTCCGTGGCCGGCCTCGCAGCATCGTCCAGTTGCTGTGGACCAGAAATGGCAGAGCCCATCCGTTACCCCTTCATCAAGACAGGCAGATTCCGTGATCGTCGGTTCCGCTTCGATCACGAAAAAAGACTTCTCATGTTCTGTTCGGCTCAGGTCGCCGTGTCATGAAGTGTCTGAGATGAGAACCGGAACTCTCGACATACCTGGTGAGTTCCAGAGCACTGACCCCGGTACACGTTCATCGCTGTGCGCGTTCGACCATCAGTCAACGCTGCGCTCACACGTTCGAGAGAAGCTTCCCCCTAAGCGGGCCGCTTCATTCGAATCATGCGGCAGTCTCAAAATCGCTATGCGACCTTGCCCCCCGGCTCTGCTCGCACTACCTCCTAGGTGGATCTGCGTGCTCACTCGACTAACGAGGAGCCGCGGCCCTTGGTCATGCAGAGTTCGCTCAAATTTTGCTTAAATGCTGAGAACTTCTCAGGTGCCTTTCATCTACATCTCATCTGCAGTGCAAGCGGGTCTCGAAGATGCGAACTGACCTAACGGCGTTCGGCGGCAAGGCTGACGCCGTACCGGCTGGTCAGCGACGCTATAGACGGGACCGTTAGCTCAATGCGGTGATAAGAGAGTCTCAATAGTTCCAGGACGAAAAACATGACCGATGCGCCTCAGCCATTGCCGGGCGCCGCCCCACCTCCATGGCCGCAGCACCGCGCTCCGACCCATCAGCCGCTGCCCCACCCTCACGCGCCGCCTCTGAGCCCGGAGGTCGGCGATGCGGTGACCATTGGGCACCGGCAGGCCGCGCACCACGGGACGTGGTCTGGAAGCCGGGAATCGCGACCGCGCCGGAGGCGGTACCGGTCCGCTTCAACCGGGTATCGGGGCAGACTCCTCCCATGACGAAGACCCCGGCGCGCCGCCGATCCTCCGACGACGTGCGCAGGCTGCTGCTGGACGCGGCCGCACGCAGCTTTGCCCGCAAAGGGTTCGACGGCACCACCACCGCCGATATCGCCGCCGACGCGCGGGTGGCCGAGTCGGTGCTGTTCCGCCATTTCGGGTCGAAGGCCGCACTGTTCACCGCCGCTGCCGTGGAGCCGTTCCGCGAGGCGGTGGGCGGCTTCCGGGAGTACTGGGAGGGTGAGGGACGCACCTTCGACGACAACGAGCCGGTGATGCACACCTACGTCGCCGAGCTGTACGACCGGCTACACGCCAACCGGGACGCGGTGCTGGCGATGCTGTTCGCCGCCCGGGACCCGGCGGTCGACGGGGCCGGCCGCCGCTCCCGGGGCGAGTTCGCTGCCCTGCTGGCCGAGCTGGACGCGCTCGGCGACAGCTGGGCTCAGCGCCGCGGCCTGGACATCCCCCGCCTGTGGCTGCGGACCCGGATATCGGTGGCGATGGTGCTGGCCCTGGCGTTGTTCGACGACTGGTTTCTGCCCGACGGTGACCCGCACGGCCCGGTGGACCGCGCCATGATCATCGACGAGCTGGCCGGGGTGGCCTCCCGCGGGGCCATCTCCGAACAGGATCCGACCGCGTAAGCGAGTAGATACTCCTCTCAAGTCTTGACTGCGGCGCCCGCTGTGCGATGCACTTCACACCCGGTAACGATGCAAGGAGGCACGGGTGAGCGTCGAGGTGGCCGGCACGTCATTGCGCTGGACCCGCGCCGCCGACGTGGTGGTGGTGGGCTCCGGCGCGTCCGGGCTGGTGGCGGCGGTCAGCGCGGCGGAGGCCGGGGCTCGCGTGCTGGTCCTGGAGAAGGGCACCGTCGTCGGCGGCACCAGCCGCAAGGGCGAGGGCGGCTGGTGGGTACCGAACAACCGGGCCATGCGCGAGCTGGGCATCGAGGATCCCCGGGACGACTTCCTGCGGTTCTACGCCCGCACCTCCCGACCTGACCGGTACAACCCGCGGGATCCCACGCTCGGCCTTCCCCGGTGGGAGTTCGAGCTGCAGGCGGCCTTCTACGACAACGCCGCCGCGGTGTTCGATCGGCTCGAGGAGCTCGGGGCGATCTCCGGGTTCCACCTGGCCGACTTCCCGGACTACATGTCGCACCTGCCCGAGGACGTCTCCAAGCGGGCCCACCTGACCATCCCCAAACTGCCCAGCGGTGAGCCCGGCACCGGGCTGGAGCTGATCCGCCGGCTCACCGAGGCGTGTGATCGACGGGGGGTGGAGATCGTCACCGGGCACCGGGTGACCGGCGCGTTGACCGACGCCGAAGGCACGGTGGCCGGGGTGCGCTACCTCGGCCCGGACGGGCCCGGCACCGCCCGCGCCGAGCGCGGCGTCGTGTTCGCCAGCGGAGGGTTCACCCACAACCCGGAGCTGCGCGGCAACCTCGCGTCCCCGGCCTTCGGCGGCGGCGCCGCTGTCACCAACGAGGGCGACTTCGTGCCGCTGGCGCAGCGGCTGGGCGCGGCCATGCGCAACATGGGCAACGCCTGGATGTCCCCGATCGTCCTGGAGCGGGCATTGCGCGGGGATCCCGAGCTGAAGTGTGCGTTCATCGTGGTCGGGGACAGCATCCTGCTGGTCAACCGGTACGGCCGGCGCGGGCTGGACGAGAAGATGGTCTACAACGAGCGCGGGCTGACGATGGGCCAGTGGGACGGGATCGCCTGCGAGTACCCGAACCTGCTGATGTTCCCGATCTGGGACCAGCGCTGCCAGGACCGCTTCGCCGGTGGCGGCTGGGACGACGGCACCATCGCCGGCCCGGGCCAGGACGACTCGCACGTCATCCGCGGCGTCACCCTCGAGGAGCTGGCCGACAACCTGCGGGCCCGGGTGGACGCGATCGCCGGGCACACCGGCGGGGTCCGGCTGGCCGAGGACTTCACGGAGCAGTTGCGGGCCACCATCGCCCGGTTCAACGGGTTCGCCCGGGCCGGGGTGGACGAGGACTTCCACCGCGGCGAGGTCCCGATCGAGCAGTTCTTCCACGCCGCCACCGCGGCCGCCGCCGGTGCGCAGGCCAGGGAGGACGGCGAGCAGGTGGTGTTCTCCTCCCGCGAGGAGGCCGCCGGGGTGACCGACGACGAACAAGTGCCCAACCCGACCATGTACCCGCTCTCCGACACCGGTCCCTACTACGCCGCCATCCACGCCCCCGGCACCCTGGATACCAAAGGCGGCCCGGCCACCGATCCCGACGGGCGGGTGCTGCGCGAGGACGGCTCGGTGATCGAGGGCCTGTACGCGGTCGGCAACTGCGCCGCATCGGCCTCCGCGCGGGGCTACCTGGGCCCGGGGATCACCATCGGGCCGCTGGTCACCTTCGGCTTCCTCGCCGGCCGGCACGCCGCCGGCCGGGTGGCCGCCGGTAGCGCCGGGGCTACCAGCCGGGTCCCCGCAGGTAGCGCCGCTGTGGCCGCCTCCGGTGTGGCCGCCTCCGGTGTGGCCGCCGCGACCCCGGTGGCCGGCGCATGAGCACGACGGAGCCGCTGTCCGACCTCGCCGCCCTGCTGGAGGGCTACGACCCATTCGACGAGGAGCTCGCCGCGCGGAAGTGGGACATCCTGGCCTACGCCCGGGAGCGGTGCCCGGTGGCCCGCACCGCACCGCGCACCGACCCCGGCACGACGTACTTCATGGTCAGCCGGTACCGGGACGTGCGTTACGTGCTGGAGCACCCGGAGATCTTCTCCTCGGAGAACTCCGCGCTGTCGCCGAAGTCGGTGCGGATGGCCCCGATCGACTACGACCCCCCGCTGCAGCAGGAGTTCCGCCGGTTGCTCAACCCGCTGTTCTCCCGGTCCTCGTTGCTGCGTTTCGAGTCGCGGATGCGGGAGATCGCCCGGGCCGCGATCGCGGGGTTCGTCGACCGGGGGCACTTCGAGTTCGTCACCGACTTCGCCATCCCGTTCTCCGCCGGGGTGCTGTCCCGGGTGATCTTCGACGAGGACGACGAGGATCGCGTACGGGAGGCGCTCGAGATCGTCTCGGTGCTGGCCGGCGACCCTTCACCGGAGGCGTTCGGCCGGCTGGCCGGGCTGGCGGGCGGCTACATCGCCCGCAAGGCCGAGTCCGGTGCCCGCCCGGCGCAGGACGACGTGCTGGCCACCGTGGTGGGCGGGCAGGTCGACGGCCGCCCGCTGGCCCCGGACGAGCAGGTCGCCGTGATCACGGTGCTGTTCCTCGCGGGCCTGGACACCACCCGGGGCGCACTGGGCAACATCGCCGCCAACCTGGCCCGTGACCCGTCCCTGGAGACCCGGCTGCGTGATCCCCGGTGGATCCGCCGCGACATGGACGAGTTCCTCCGCTACGAGTCCCCGGTCGCGATCATGGCCCGGACCGTGGTGCAGGAGGTCGAGCTGGCCGGCCACCGCTTCCGCCCCGGCGACCGGGTGATGATCAACTACGGCGCGGCGAACCGGGACCCCGAGCAGTTCGAGCGGCCCGAGCGGCTGGACTTCTTGCTGGAACGGCCCGGGAACATGGCCTTCGGCCTGGGCGTGCACCGCTGCCTGGGGTCCAACCTGGCCCGGCTGCAGCTGGAGATCGGCTGGGCCGAGCTGCTCGCGCAGATCACTAACCTCCGCATGCCGGAGGGGCACGAGGTCCGCTACGACACCGGCATGGTGCACGGGCCGGCCGCTCTCCCCCTGACCTTCGATCGGCTCACCGCATGAACCTGCCCGCCCTGCCGACCTCGCTGGTCGGGAGCTACGCCCAGCCGGACTGGCTGATCGACCGGCAGAACCTGGCCGGACGCTTCCCGCCCCGGGTCCGGGCCAAGGAGCTCTGGCGGCCGGCCCCGGACCAGCTGGCCCAGGCCCAGGACGACGCCACCGTGCTCGCCATCCGGGCCCAGGAGCGCGCCGGGCTGGACATCATCACCGACGGTGAGATGCGCCGGGAGAGCTACTCCAACCACTTCGCCACCGCCCTGGACGGCGTGGACATCGACAACCCGGGCACCGCCCTGGACCGCAGCGGCCACCCCAACCCGGTGCCCAGGATCGTGGGCGACATCCGCCGCCCGTCCCCGGTGCAGGTGCGTGACCTGGAGTTCCTGAAGGCGAACACCGACCGCGTGGTCAAGATGACCGTGCCGGGGCCGTTCACCATGAGCCAGCAGGCGCAGAACGACCACTACCCGGACGCCGAGGCGGCGGCCATGGCCTACGCCGACGCCTGCAACGCCGAGATCAAGGACCTGTTCGCGGCCGGTGCCGACATCGTGCAGATCGACGAGCCCTACCTGCAGGCCCGCCCCGACCCGGCCCGGGCCTACGGTCTGGCGGCGCTCAACCGGGCTCTGGACGGCGTGACCGGTACGACGGCGGTGCACCTGTGCTTCGGCTACGCGGCGATCATCCACGAGCGGCCCTCGGGCTACTCCTTCCTGCCCGAGCTGGCCGGGTGCGCGGTGGACCAGATCTCCATCGAGACCGCGCAGTCCGGGCTGGACCTGGGCGTGCTCGCCGACCTCGCCGACAAGACGATCATCCTCGGCGTGATCGACCTGTCCGACCACGCGGTGGAGAGCGCCGAGACGGTCGCCGAACGGATCCGCCGGTCGTTCGCCCACCACGATCCGGCCCGGATCGTCGTGTCCACCGACTGCGGGATGAAGTACCTGCCCCGGGAGTCGGCCGAGGGGAAGCTGCGCGCCCTGGTCGAGGGCGCGCGCCTGGTACGGGGAGAGGTGAGCTGATGAGCAGCGCCGTGGGCACCAGCAACGAGGAACTGGTGCTGGCACAGTACGAGTCGATCAGGAGCAAGGACCTGGACGCGTTCATGTCCCGGTGCGCCGAGGACATCGTGCTGCTCGAGGCCAACTCGATGCCGGTGGCCGGTGAGTACCGCGGTCAGGCCCAGGTCCGCGAGCTGATGGCCGGCTTGATCGAGTTCTTCGACACCTCGCGCCTGCACCCGGTCCGGATGGTCGGCGACGGCGAGTACGTCGTGGCCATGCTGGTCTTCCACGTCGGCCCCCCGGTGGGTTACGAGGTGGTGATCACCGAGTGGTGGCACATCCGGGACGGCAAGGTGGCCGAGATCCGCCCCTTCTACTGGGACACCCAGGAGCTGAATCAGAAACTAGCCGGAGGTGCAGCGCAATGAATGCAACCGAGACCACGACCCAGACCCTCGCCGAGCGGAACAAGGAACTGGTGCTCAAGCAGTACGAGGCGGTGCAGAACGCCGACGTCGAGTCGTTCTTCTCCCGGTGCGACCCGAACATGGTCATCCACGAGGCGTCCAGCATGAAGGTGGGCGGCATCTACCGGGGCATGGAGGAGCTCGGCGGGCTGCTCGGCCAGCTGGCCGGCCTGTACGACATGACGACCATCAACATGGAGCGGATCGTGGCCGGTGACGAGTACGTCGTGGCCATGGGCAGCTTCATGACCGCCGACCACTCCTACCAGGTGAAGATCACCGAGTGGTGGCAGATCAAGGACGACAAGGTGGTGGAGGTGCGCCCGTTCTACTGGGACACCCAGGAGCTGAACGCGGCCCTCGGGTGAGCGAAGCCGGCACGATCTCGCCGCAGGTCGCCGTCCTGCGCATGATCTACGGCGCGGTGACCACCCGGTTGCTGGCGGTGGCCGCCGAGCTGGGTGTCGCCGACCGGCTCGAGGACGGCCCGAAGCCGGCCGGGGAGCTCGCGGCGGCGTGCGGAGCGGACCCGGACGTGCTGCGCCGGGTGCTCCGCACGCTGGCCGGAGTGGGGGTGTTCACCGAGGTCTCCCCCGGGGTGTTCGGCCAGACGTCGCTCTCAGCGGTGCTGCGGGCGGGGTCGGCCGGGTCGATCCGGGACGCGGTGCTCGAGCTGGGCTCGGCGGAGACCTTCGGCTCGCTGATGAACCTGGAGCACTCCGTGCGCACCGGGGAGCCGGCCTTCGACCGCACCTACGGCGAGGACTGGTGGTCCTACCTGGGTGCCCGCCCGGAGCGGGCCGAGGTGTTCAACAACATCCAGACCATCACCTCCCGCCAGGTGCACTCGCTGGTGCTGGAGCCCTACGACCTGTCCGGGGCCCGGCGGCTGGTGGACGTCGGCGGCGGGCACGGTGCCCTGGTGGCGGCCATGCTGCGGCGCTACCCCGAGCTGACCGGGGTGGTGTTCGACCAGCCGGCGGTGGTCGAGGGGGCCCGCCGGACCCTGGAGGCGGCCGGGGTCGGCGACCGTGCCGAGACGATCGGCGGCAGCTTCTTCGACGGTGTGCCGGCCGGCGGGGACGTCTACCTGCTGTCGATGATCCTGCACGACTGGGACGACGAGCGGTCGCTGGCCATCCTGGGCAACATCCGCGCGGCGATGGTCAGCGGCGGGGCACCCGGCGCACGGTTGCTGGTGATCGACCCGGTGCTGCCGGAGGACGACACCCCGCACATCGGCAAGTTCACCGACATCTACATGCTCATGCACTTCGCCGGCCGGGAACGCACCGAGGCCGAATTCCGGCGGCTGTTCGCCGCCGCCGGGCTGCGGCACGTGGAGACCCGGCACTCCGGTGCCCCGAGCAGCCTGTTGGTCGTGGAAGCGGACAGCTGATCATGCAGACCGAGACCGTCGACGTCCTCGCGGTGGGTGCCGGGCCGGGCGGCCTGCTCGCCGGGATGGTGGCCAGGGCCCGCGGCCGCACCCCGCTGGTGATCGAGAAGAGCGAGTGGGTCGGCGGCACCTCCTCCCAGTCGTTCGGGGGCCTGTGGTTCGCGGACAACCCGCTGATGCGCGAGATCGGCCAGACCGACTCGGTCGAGGACGGGCTGACCTACCTCGAGCACGTGGTCGGTGACGGCACGGCCGGCCCGGCGGCCACCCGCGAGCGCCAGGAGATCTACCTGCGCACGGGCCTGCGGATGCTGGAGTTCCTGGAGGAGCGCGGCTGCGAGTTCATCCGCATCTCCGGCTACCCGGACTACTACCCGGAGGCTCCGGGCGGGCGCCAGGCCGGGCGGGTGTTCGACTCCCCGCTGTTCGACGCCCGCCGGCTGGGTCCCTGGCAGGACTGGGTGCGCCCGCGCAAGCCGCTGCCGATGGGCCTGGTCATCGGCACGATCGAGGAGTTCCGGGCCTTCCCGCTGGCCTCGCGGAACCTGGCGGCGGCCAAGGTGGCCACCCGGGCCGTGCTGGCCGGCTACTGGATGAAGCTGCGCGGGGTGAAGCCGCTCGTGCTGGGCGCGGCGTACATCGGGCAGCTGCTGCTGGCCGCGCAGCGGGAGCGGGTGGAGATCCGCCGGCGGACCGCGATGCGCGAGCTGCTGGTCGAGGGCGACCGGGTGGTCGGCGTGGTCGCCGAGTGCGACGGGGTCCGCACCGAGATCCGCTCCCGCGGCGGGGTGCTGCTCAACACCGGCGGGTTCGCCCGCGACGCGGAGCTGCGGGCCAAGTTCGGCCACCCCGAGGGCACGCACCTGTGGACGTTCATGGTCGAGGGCGACACCGGTGACGGGTTCCGGGTCGGCACCGGGCTGGGCGCGGCGATCTCCTGCGTCGACGAGGCGTACTGGCTGCCCGGCATCCTGGACGCCCAGGGGGAACCGCAGCTGATGCTGCCCGAACGGCACCAGCCGCACTCCATCGTGGTGGACCACTCCGGGGCCCGGTTCACCAACGAGGCGGTCGAGTA
>Ga0070741_10017704_pt1 | contig 11663 bp, 9 predicted proteins | sample Coa_R1_4_FD_66440 | JGI IMG/M metagenome (GOLD analysis project Ga0070741, IMG submission 66440) | Surface soil microbial communities from Centralia Pennsylvania, which are recovering from an underground coalmine fire - Coalmine... | ecosystem: Environmental > Terrestrial > Soil > Unclassified ...
AATCAATATTTTATTCGATATAAGGTTTTTCTTGCATCCCTTAGTTGAGTGTGTTATACTAAGCTTGCTTGATCGTGTTTAAGGAAACATATTATGAGACAGGAGGTGCAAGGATGTTCAATTTAGTACGTCGAAGTCCATTCCGTGAAATCAGCCCATTCCGTGAAATCAGCCGTTTCGAGCGGGAGGCGGACCGGTTCTTCCGGAACTTCTGGAACCGCGCTCCCATGCTCTGGGAGGAAGACACGGAACTGATCACTGAACCGAGCATCAACATGTTCGAAGAAGGCGACAACATTGTCGTCGAAGCTCAGGTGCCGGGCCTGAAGAAAGACGACCTGCACCTGCAAATAACCTCCGATCGGCTCTTGCTCCGCGGTGAAACCAAGGAGGAGAGCGAAAAGAAAGACCGGAATTACCATTTCCGGGAGATGCGGTATGGCCGCTTTGAGAGGGCAATCCCATTGCCTTACGAAGTGTCATCGGAGAAGGCAAAGGCAGAGCTCAAAGACGGCGTGCTGCGCGTTACTTTGCCGAAGAGCGAGGCGGCACGGAAGAATGTCCGTGAAATCGAAGTGAAGGCTGCCTGATTCGATACGCCGGGCACGGTAGCACCGTGCCCCGCTTTTCTTTTCTCTATGGACCCGAATAAATTCACCGAAAAAGTGCTCGAAGCCCTGAACGCCGCTCAGAGCAAAGCCGTCCGGCTGCACCATCAACAGGTGGACGTAGAGCATCTGCTCCTTGCTCTGCTCGAACAAGAGCGCGGTCTGGCGTCTTCCATCTTGAACAAGGCGGAAGTTCCCGTGGAGGCGCTGCGGGAGCGGCTGGAAGCCGAACTGGAGCGGCGGCCGCGGGTTACGGGGGGGGCGGCCGGAGATCAGACCTATATCACCGGGCGGCTGAACCGCCTCCTCACTGACGCGGAAGAAGAAGCCAGGAAGCTGAAGGACGAGTACATTTCGGTAGAACATCTGCTGCTGGTAATGAGCGGCGACTCAGGCGCGGCCGGAAATTTATTGCGCAGTTTTGGCCTCAGCCGCGAAAAGTTGTTGATGGTTCTGCAAGAGGTGCGGGGCCAGCAGCGGGTCACATCGCCGAACCCCGAAGCCACCTACGAGGCTCTGGAGCGCTACGGCCGCGACCTGACTCAACTAGCCGCTGCGGGAAAGCTGGATCCTGTAATCGGCCGGGATGATGAAATCCGCCGGGTTATCCAAATCCTTTCGCGGCGCACGAAGAACAATCCGGTCCTGATCGGGGATCCGGGCGTGGGCAAGACAGCCATTGTGGAAGGGCTTGCCCAGCGCATCCATCGCGGAGACGTCCCCGAAGGCCTGAAAAACAAACGCATCGTGGCTCTAGATATGGGGGCGCTGATCGCCGGAGCCAAGTACCGCGGCGAGTTTGAAGAGCGGCTGAAGGCAGTGCTTAAGGAAGTGCAGGCTTCCGATGGGAAGATTATCCTGTTCATTGACGAGCTGCACACCGTAGTCGGCGCCGGAAAGGCCGAGGGGGCCATGGACGCCGGCAACCTGCTGAAGCCCATGCTGGCGCGCGGCGAACTGCATTGCATCGGCGCCACGACGCTGGACGAGTACCGGAAATACATCGAGAAAGACGCCGCGTTGGAGCGCCGTTTTCAGACGCTGCTGGTGGACGAACCCTCAGTGGAAGACACGATTTCGATCCTCCGCGGTTTGCGCGAGCGCTACGAGATTCACCACGGCGTGCGCATCAAGGACTCCGCCCTGGTGGCGGCGGCCGTTCTTTCCAAACGCTACATCTCGGATCGTTTTCTCCCCGACAAGGCCATAGATTTGGTCGATGAAGCGGCGGCCAAGCTGCGAACGGAAATCGACTCGATGCCCGCCGAGCTCGATGAAACGCTGCGCCGGGTGATGCAGCTCGAGATCGAGCGGGAGGCCTTGCGTAAAGAAAAGGACGAGGCGTCCAAAGAGCGGCTGAAGAAGCTGGAAAAAGATCTAGCGGATCTGAAGGCTCAGGCTGACTCGCTAAAAGCCCAATGGCAGGCCGAGAAGGAAGCCATTGTGCGCTTGCAGCGGCTGCGGGAGCAGATAGACCAGACCCGTTACGAGATCGAGCGCGCCGAGCGCAGCTATGATCTGAATCGAGTGGCCGAGCTCCGCTACGGCAAATTGCCGGAACTGGAGCGCCAGCTCAAAGCCGAGGAGCAGATGCTCGCCCGCAAGCAGGGCGCAGCGCCGCTGGTGCGCGAAGAAGTGGACGAAGAAAATATAGCGGCCGTGGTCAGCCGTTGGACTGGCATTCCGGTTTCCCGACTCCTCGAGGGCGAGACCCAGAAGCTTCTGCATCTTGAGGAAGAGCTGCACAAACGCGTGGTCGGGCAGGACGAAGCGGTCACCGCGGTGTCGGAAGCCATTCTGCGCTCCCGCTCCGGCGTGAGCGATCCGAACCGTCCGATCGGTTCCTTCATTTTCCTCGGCCCCACCGGCGTAGGCAAAACCGAACTGGCGCGGGCGCTGGCCGAGTTTCTCTTCGACGACGAACGGAACATGGTCCGCATCGACATGTCGGAGTACCAGGAGAAGCACACTGTTTCGCGGCTGATCGGAGCGCCCCCGGGTTATGTCGGCTTCGAAGAAGGCGGCCAGCTTACCGAAGCCGTCCGCCGGCGGCCGTACTCGGTTGTGTTGTTCGATGAAATCGAGAAAGCTCATCACGACGTATTCAACGTGATGTTGCAAATTCTGGACGATGGGCGGCTCACCGACGGCCAGGGCCGCACGGTCGATTTCAAGAACACCATTCTTATCATGACGTCGAATATCGGCAGCCAGCGAATCTTGGAATTTCAAGGGGCTCCCGGAACGGGAGGCTACGAGCGCATGAAGGCGGCGGTGCTGGAAGAGCTGCGGCTCCATTTCCGGCCCGAGTTTCTCAACCGCGTTGACGACATTGTCGTCTTCCATAGCCTGACGGAGCAGCATCTCCGGCAGATTGTCGAAATCCAGATCGAGGCGTTGCGAAAGCGGCTGCTGGAGCGGCACATCGAGCTGGAAATCAGCGAAGAAGCCAAAGCGCACCTGGTCGAAATCGGCTACGACCCGGCCTATGGCGCGCGGCCGCTGCGTCGGGCAATCCAGAAAGAGATCGCCACCACAATCGCGAAAGCTCTGCTGGCGGGCAGAATCCGCGACGGGCAGAGAGCGGTCATTGACTACGACGCAAAGACAGGATCATTCGTTTGCCAGCCAGCGGCCGTCGAAGCCGTCCCTTCGTAAGCGTTTCCTGCTTTCTATCTTTTTTCCAGCACCGGCTGGCACTGTTGGCAGGGACAGATGTTCCGCAGGTGCTCGAAGGAATAGATGCCGCTCGAGTGCCCATCATTCCATTTGAACTGCAAGGCATAGCGGCCCACCGGCTCGACGGCGTCCATTTTCAAAACTTTTTTGAACATCGGAAACGGCGAGCTGGCTTCCCGATGCCGCTCCGGTGCGTGCGTGCAAACAGCGCAAGGACAATGCTCGCGCAGATATTCCAGCGTATACCGGCTATGATGCCCGTCCGCCCAGTCGATTTGAACACCGGACGACAAAGATACATCAATATTCTTTGGCTCGGTTGATTTCATAACAGCCGTAGGGCGCCCGAGCGGGGCAAATCGCAGTCTGCCCGCCCGCCGCTATGCTTTTCAGCTTACCAAGTGTTGCGTTCTCGGGGAGAAGACCGCAGAACGGCCGGGTGGTTTCCTGTGAGAAGCGCGATTAGAGCTTATGCACCCGCTCGACATCCCGCACGCCGGAAATCCGCCGCATCGCCGCCAGGATGCGCTCGAGCTGTTTCATATTCTGGACTTCCAGCGTCATTTCGATGGTCGCAGAACGGCCGGTTTCGGTGCTCGCCTCCACGCTGCTGATATTGGTGTTGTCGTTGGAGAGGATGCTTGTCACTTCGTTCAGCAAGCCGGGGCGGTCGTCGGTGCGAATCGTAAGGCGCACGGGATAGGTGGCCTCGTCGCTCTTCGCCCATTCCACATCGATCCGCCGCTCGGCCTCATACATGAGGTTCTCGACGTTGGGGCACGTCTTCGAGTGCACCGCCACGCCTTTGCCCCTGGTTACGTAGCCCACGATGGGTTCTCCCTTGATCGGATTGCAGCACCCCGCCCGGTAGACGAGCAGATCGTCAACGCCCTTCACCCGGAGCACCGCGTCTCCCGAAGCCGGGTGCGCCGGGCGCACGGCGGGCTTCCGCACTTCGGCCGCTGCGCTGGGCGGCTCCTCCTCGCCGGACGATTGCAGCGCCGCCAGCTTGCTCGCAACCTGCCGGGCCGAGTACTTCCCATACCCAAGCGCGGCCAGCAGGTCCTCCATCTTTCCGCAGCCGTATTCGCTGGCCACGCGATCTATCGCCTGCTGCGGGACGCGGCTGAGACTCAGGGAAATCCGCCGCGCTTCTTTCTCGAGCAGCCGGGAGCCGATCTCCACTGCTTTCTCCCGCTGATTGATATTGATCCAGTGCTTGATCTTCTGCCGCGCTCGCGATGTTTTGACCAGGGCCAGCCAATCCCGGCTTGGGGTATGGCCCGCCTGGGTCAGAATCTCCACGATATCCCCGTTGCGCAGCTTGTATTTGAGGGGCACGATCCGGCCGTTGACTTTGGCTCCGACGCACTTATGGCCGACTTCGGTGTGGATGGCGTAGGCAAAATCGATTGGCGACGCCTCCCGGGGAAGCACGATAACCTTTCCCTGCGGCGTAAACGTATAGACTTCTTCCGGGTACAGATCGATCTTCAGAGTCGAGAGGAAATCACCCGGATCGGGCATCTCCTGCTGCCATTCGACGAGCTGCCGCAGCCAAGCCATGCGCTGCTCGTCTACCATCGGACCCTTGTGGCCTTCTTTGTATTTCCAGTGAGCGGCGATGCCTTCCTCCGCGACACGGTGCATCTCCTCGGTCCGGATCTGCACTTCAAACGGCTGCCCGTTCGGACCAATCACCGATGTATGCAGCGACTGGTAAAGGTTGGGCCGGGGCATGGCAATAAAATCCTTGATGCGTCCCGGAACCGGCCGCCAGTGATTGTGAATCACGCCCAACGCCGCATAGCAGTTCTTCACCGAATCGGTGATGATGCGGAGAGCCAGCAGATCGTAAACCTCATCAATCGTATTGTGCTGGCGCTTGAGCTTCTGGTAGATGGAATAAAGACGCTTGATGCGGCCTTCGACTCGCGCCGGCACCTCAGCTTCGGCAAGCTTGGCGGCAACCTGCTTCTTGATCTCCAGCAGAAGCTCTTCATTGGCGTGCCGCTTGGATTCCAACTGCTGGCTGAGCTCCCGGAAAGCCTCCGGCTCGAGATAGGCGAACGCGAGGTCTTCCAGTTCGCCGCGGATTTTGCCCATCCCCAGGCGCAGAGCGATGGGCGCGTAGATCTCGAGCGTTTCCCGCGCGATGCGTTCGCGCTTCTCCGAGGGCAGATACTGGAGTGTGCGCATGTTGTGCAGCCGGTCGGCGAGTTTTACCAGGATGACCCGGATGTCGCTCACCATAGCCAGCAGCATTTTCCGGAAGCTTTCGGCCTGCCGGGCCTCGGCGGAATAGAAATCCAGTTTGCTCAGTTTCGTGACGGCGTCGACGCAATGAGCGATTTCTTTCCCAAACTCCTGCTCCACTTGCGCCACGGTTGCCGTTGTATCTTCCACTACATCATGCAAGAGCCCTGTGGCGAGGCTGACCAGATCCATGCGCATATCGGCCAGGATATGGGCGACTTCCAACGGGTGCACCATGAATGGTTCGCCTGATCTCCGTTTTTGCAGCCGGTGGCGTTCTGCGGCAAATTCATAAGCGCGGCGCAGCAGCCCCAAGTCGTCCTTGGGCCGCAGTTGGCGCACCTTTTCTTCCAGTTCTGCGAAACGCTTTAGAACCAAAGCGGAATCGGACGCTGGGGCGAGCTCGGCAATGGCAGGATCCGGAGGCATCACGATAGCCTTCAGCTTCGTACGCCTGTTCCGGCGGCCGGAAGGCCTATGGCGCCGCCGGCTGGGCCGTCCGTCGCTGACGGCTGCCAGCTACATTGTGGCAAAAAAAATCCTGAGAAACCAAATCCTTGGGAACTCAGTCTCTCAGGAGTATTATAGCTCGGTAAACCGGCTTACCAAATCAGGCCAGCCTAGCCCGCCTTGGGAGACCCGGTGGGGCTCTCGGTTTTCTTTTTCTTGATATCCAGGGTCTTCTGCATCCACTCGTCGGCCTGGGCGGTGATTTTCTTGCTGTCTTCGACCGAGTCGGCGATATCGGCCTGCTGCCGGTAAAGAAGGCTCAGATAACCCATGGCATCATCATAGTTCGGGTCGATCGCCAGAGCTTTCTGGAGCATTTCAATGCCTTCTTTGATAGGCTCCTCTACCTTGGCCTTCAATTCTTCCCGAGCCTTCTTGTCCTTGATGGGTCCCGGCTCCTCCGGCCTCATGCCGGTTTTAGCACGGACCTCGGAATCGGGCTGAAAGGCTCGCGTCCAGTCAATGACCGCGATGTTGTAATAGGCTTCCTTCTTGTTCGGATCGAGCTGGATGAGCTTGTTGTACCATTTCTTGGCCTCATCGAACTGCTTCTGATTGAAAGCCAGCGAACCCAAGCTTTCCACAGCCAAGAGGTTATTCGGATCGCGTTCGAGCACTTCCATAAAACCCTTGGTCGCCGCTTCCGCGTTGCGCTTGTTCTCTTCCGATTCCGCTCCCGGCACGTACTGGCTCATATAAGCGCTGGCCAGGTAGAGTCTGGCGTTCAGGAAGGTAGGGTCCAATTGGATCGCCCGCTTGAAGTGCTCCACCGCCTGTGGGTAAGCGGCGTTCTTAAAGGCGTTTACGCCCTTGTTGAGCTGGTCGCGGGCCTGCAACGAGTGAATGATATTGGAACATCCCGACGTCCAACCGGCTACCGCCGCCAGTGCCATGGCGCACAAAATTGTCTTGTAGCGCTTCATCTCCACTCCCCCGGGCGGGCCTTTACTGGCCCGCCTCAATTTTGGCGGTAATCAACCCAACCTTGTCAATGCCGGCGCCTTTGGCGATATCGATAACTTCAGCCACATCGACAAAATTCAAGTTCGAATCGCCCTTGACGAATACCACGCGCTCGGCGCGCGTCTTGAAAATATCTTCCAGCCGCTGCCCGAGCAGCCGCTTATCAACCGGCTCCTGGTTGATCGAGATCTTATCCCCCGGATCGACCGAAACCACGACGGTGCGCAGGTTCTCCGGCTGGGACTGCTGGTTCGGATTGGGTTGCGGCACCAGCGCCTCCAGCCCCTTCGGTTTGCTTGGCGCAACGACCATGAAGATGATCAGCAACACCAAAAGCACGTCGATCAGGGGGGTCATGTTGATATCGCCTTTCGGCCCTCCCTTTCCTCCTCCGACTGCCATTGCCATAAGAATGTCTCCTGATAATTCCGGCAGGCAATCCGTTGCCCGCCGCGTATGACAGGTTCTCGCCCCGGGCCAAACGTCGGATCAAGGCGCAGAACCGCCTGCACCGCCCTTCTCTTCCACCTTCTCGGTAAGCAATCCGATCTGATCCACGCCGGCGGTCCGGATGTTATCCACTACTTCCACAACCAAGCCGTACTTCGCCCGAGAATCGCTGTTCACGTAAACCGTTTTGTCGAGCTTATTGGTAACCAGATCCTTCACCTTAGGGCCCAGCTCGCTAGGGGCCATCTGAGTCTTGCCCAGATAAACCTTCCCGTCCCGGGTCACGGCCACGACAACGGCATCGTCCTTGTCGGCTGGCGCCATGGTGGTCGGATTGTGAGCCTTCACGCGGTCCACGCTGACACCTTTGGTAAGCATTGGGGTAATGACGATAAAGATGATCAGCAGCACCAGCATGACGTCCACCATCGGCGTCACATTAATGTCCGCGATCGCGCCGCCTCGGGCGTTCCCCTTTTCTTTAGCCATAAGAAAAACTCCTTTGGGCGAGGGCGCCGGGCGGCGTCCCCGCCTTCCCACGATTCGTTAGGATCGGGCCGGCCCTTACTTCCTGGCGCCGCGCTGCTGCGAACGCTTGATGAAGTAATCGATCAGCTCCGAACTGGAGTTGTCCATCTCCACGTTAAACGCATCCACTTTCGTGGTGAACACGTTGAACATCCAGACCGCGGGTACGGCCACAAAAAGCCCGATAGCGGTGGTCACCAGGGCCTCGGAAATACCGGCCGCGACCGCGCCCAGTCCGGCCGCTTTCTCGCTGGCGATTCCCTTAAACGCGTTGATGATGCCGACGACGGTTCCGAACAGGCCGACGAAGGGGGCTGTGGAACCGATGGTAGCCAGACCGCCCAGGCCGCGCTTCAACTCCGCCTGTACGATGGCTTCGGCCCGCTCCAGAGCCCGTTTGGACGCATCGATGTACTCGCCGGGAATATCCGAACTCACCTCATGCGCCTGGAATTCCTGCAACCCGGCGGTGACAACCTTCGCCAAGTGACTCTTTTTGTAACGCTCGGCAACCTTCACCGCCTCGTCCAGCTTGCCTTCCCGCAGCGCGCCCGCTACGGCCGGGGCGAATGCCCGCGACTGCTTTCGGGCGGCGGAGAAAGCCAGCCAGCGATCGATCATCACACCGATCGACCACGCCGACATGATGAACAGCACGATAACCACGGCCCGGGCCGCTCCGCCCATTTGGTTCCACAAAGAAACAGGATCCCAACCCACGGCGCCCGATTCCTGCAGGAGCAGCATGCCCCACGCTGAAGCTAGAGAAAACATTTTGATTCAACCCTCCTATGCGAATCGTGTTTTGAATTCAGGGGCGGGTCTGTCGGCCCGCCCTAACATTACTGGTTCAACGTGAAATTCACGTCGATTTCCGTAATCACCTCCACCGGCTCGCCATTCAGCAAAGTCGGTTTGTAACGCCACTGCTTGACAGCCTCCAAAGCGGCTGGAATCAGCAGCGGATGCCCGCTTTCGACGGTCAACTGTTGAATATTGCCCTGCTTGTCAATGATGGCGTGCAGTTTCACCACTCCGGAAATGCGCGCCTGTTTGGCCAGAGGCGGATAAACCGGGCGCGGCGCGCTGATTAAATTCGCCTTCTGCACATTGCCGCCCACACGAATCCGCTGCGGCGCAGCCGGCTTCGGCGCTTCCACCTTCGGCGGCGGGGGAGGAGGCGGCGGAGCAACGGCGGCGCTCGAAATGATGCCGCCGATCACGCCCCCGATCGCACCTCCGGCGACTCCGCCCGGCACTCCGCCAACCACTCCGGCAATGTTTGCGGGCGGCGTTTCGCTCTCCTCGATGATCTGCACTTTTTTGGGGATTGCCTTCGGCTGGATCAGCTTGCCTGCGTCAAACTCCCTGGGAATGATCTTTGCCACCTTCACCACCGGAGGCGGCGGCGCCGGCGGGGGCGGAGGAGGCGGCGCTACCAGGTACGACGCCAACTGGTACCCCGGCAACGTGTTTGTGTAGATCAGCGGGATCAGGATCATGATCCCGATCGCGATGCACTCCAGCACAAACGACATGAACACCGTATATTTCGTCTTGGTCTTCGTCGTCTGTACCTCAAGCAGGCTTTGTTCAAACATAGAAATGGCCCCCCTTCATCTCCCGGCCACCTTACGCCGGCCCGCCGCTTTTTCGACGAGAACCGGCCCTTTGGCCGTTCTTCGCTTTTCCGTCACGCCCTTCCACCAAATGAGGATCGGGCTGGCCACAAAAACCGAAGAGTAAGTACCAACGATAATGCCCACCACCAAAGCAAAGGAAAACCCGTTCAGCACCTCACCCCCGAACAGAAACAGCGACAGCACCGTAAGAAAAGTAAGACCGGAGGTCAGGATCGTCCGGCTCAGCGTCTGATTAATGCTCAGGTTGATCAGCGGTTCCAGCTCCATGCGCCGCATTAATTTTAAGTTCTCGCGGACACGGTCGAAAATCACGATTGTATCGTTCATCGAATAACCGACCAGCGTCAGCAAAGCGGCGATAACCGTCAGCGAGATCTCTTTATTAAACAGCGAAAACAGGCCCACTGTGATGATCACATCGTGAAACACAGCGGCCACGGCCGCTACCCCGTAAATCCACTCAAAACGAAAAGCGATGTAAACCAGCATGCCGCCGAGGGCGTACAAGGTGGCGAGAATCGCCTGGCGTTGCAGGTCCTTCCCCACCTTGGGTCCAACGATTTCCACTCTGGGAACCGTGAAGGGTCCCAGGTAGGTCTCTGTTTTGAGCGCAGATATAATATCAGGATTGACACCGGGAAGGGAGCTCAGTTCCTCAAAATTTTTGACCAGGCCGGAGCGCGGCGGGGTGTTGCGGTACGTGACCATCTCTTGCGCTATAGTCTCAATCTGCGCCGACGTCAGCGGCGAACGCGCGATCACCGGGTTATTGCGCAGCCGGTCGGCCAGGGCGGCCGCGCCGGCGTTGTTGAAATCCAGCTTGTTCGGTTCCGAACCCATGGCCTCCTGCAAGGCCTTTATGATCGTTCCCCGCTCCGTATTCAGGGCCTTCTCATCGGCGATGTCCACGCCGATCAGAACCTCGTTCATTTCCGGCCGGTCATAGGGCTGGAGCACGCTGCCGGTCAGTCCGTTGCGGTCCAGGGCGGCCCGGATTTTATCCAGCGGCGGTTTGTCCATGCACTTCACCAGGACCAGCGTCCCGCCCCGGAAGTCGATTCCATAACGCGGGCCGCCCTTGACAATCAGGCTGATGATCCCCGCCAGCGACAGCGCCACCGACAGCCCGATAAAGAAAAACTTCTTGCTCAGGAAATCGAAATTTGTGTTGACCAGCAGTTGCATGAAGGCACACTTTGCACCGGCGCCACTTTTGTAGACACCGGATTTCCTAAAAAGTTCCCGCTCAGATGCTCAGTTCTGCCACCTGATGCTGCCGGGAAAGCTCCCAGTCAAAGATGACGCGGCTGACGAACACCGCCGTAAAGACGTTCGCCACAAGACCGATCGAAAGCGTCACCGCGAAGCCGCGAACCGGCCCCGTTCCAAACAAAAACAGGAAGGCTGAGGAGACGATTGTCGTGACGTGGGTGTCGATGATCGTCAGAAAAGCCTTCTCAAACCCGGCATCGACCGCGGCCACCACCGTTTTGCCCGCGCGCAGCTCTTCCCGGATACGTTCGAAAATCAACACATTGCTGTCCACGGCCATGCCGATGGTGAGGATTACGCCGGCGATTCCGGGCAGCGTGAGCGTAGCCCCGAAATAGCCGAGCGCCGCCAGGAGGATCACCACGTTCAAAAACAACGCCAGCACCGCGTTGATGCCGCTGCGCTTGTAGTACACGAGCATGAAAATCACCACGGCCGCCAGCCCGGCCAGGCCGCTAATGATCCCCGCACGGATCGAGTCGGCGCCCAGGGACGGCCCCACCGTCCTTTCTTCGAGCACCAAAATGCTGGCCGGCAGGGATCCCGAGCGCAGGATCAGAGCCAGGTCGCTGGCCTCCTGCTGGCTGCGCAGGCCCTCGATGGTTCCGTGATCTTCGATCCGGCTCTGGATCACCGGAGCGCTCCGGATTTTATGATCCAGAACAATAGCCAGCCGGTTGCCGACGTTGGCCTCGGTGAAACGGGCGAACCGCTGCCCTGCATCCACGGAAAGCGAAAACTCGGTTTCCCAGCC
>Ga0070741_10017705_pt1 | contig 11662 bp, 11 predicted proteins | sample Coa_R1_4_FD_66440 | JGI IMG/M metagenome (GOLD analysis project Ga0070741, IMG submission 66440) | Surface soil microbial communities from Centralia Pennsylvania, which are recovering from an underground coalmine fire - Coalmine... | ecosystem: Environmental > Terrestrial > Soil > Unclassified ...
CGTGCTCGTCGGGGCCCGCGACCCCGAACGGGGTGCCCAGGCCGCCGCCGCGCTCGGCGCCCGCTTCGTGCGGATCGATGTCACCGACGATGCGTCCGTCGCCGCCGCAGCCGCCGATATCACCGCGCACGAGGGCTCGATCGACGTACTGATCAACAACGCGGGGATCACCGGCCCCCGCACCGATCCGGCCGAACTGACCGGTGGCGAGGCACTCGAGGTCTTCAACGTCAACGTCGCCGGCGCGATCCGGACCACCACCGCGTTCCTGCCGCTGCTGCGCCGATCGGCGGACCCGGTCATCGTCAACGTCAGCAGCGGATTGGGCTCGCTGGCGTTCACCCACGACCCCTCGCGAATCGAGTCCACGATCATCGCGCCGCTCTATACCGCGTCGAAGGCCGCGCTCACGATGCTGACCACCCAGTACGCCAAGGCGCTCACCGATATCCGGGTCAACGCCGTCGACCCCGGATACACCGCGACCGACCTCAACGGCAACAGCGGCACCCAAACCGTCACCGAGGGCACCGACGCGATCGTCGGCCTGGCCACCGAGAAGCCCGGGAAGGGCTCCGGGCGCTTCGTCGACCGGACCGGTGAGATTGCGTGGTCGTGAGCTCCGATCAGCTCCGACGGCCCTCGAACTGTCAGGCGAACGTCGAACCTCGAGCGACGCCACACCGAATCTTCGATCAGCGCGACACTACGACCATTGGCGGTCGTCGCGGTCGATCCGACGCCGGGTAGCCGTTCCTCTCGGCTCCGCCGGCACTCGGCGAAGTGCTTGGAACTGGTCAACTCGCCGCCGAGGTGCTGCCCGATCAGCCCCGGCACGGGTGCGCTCCTGCTGCTTGATGCTTCCGGTGAAGGCTCCAGACATGTTTTTGCGTACCCGGAGTCGAACTCGGCTAACCAGAGTCCACCTCGGTGCCCGTGACGTGAGGAGGCCTATGGCGTCGGCCGAGAGCACCGCGTCATGTGCGCGCACCCCGAGATCGCCTCTCAGCCGCCGCTGCCGCTGTTTCTTGGGTGCTGTGGATCTGAACCCGTCTACTCGGGCCGCGACACGTCGTGAACCTTCACTTCCTGCTCGGCCCGGAGAGGTCGGTGAAGCCGTACGGCGCGTAAGGGCCGAGGACGATCGTTTCGAAGATTCCGATCCCAGGTTCGGTGGCTCGGCCGTCGACCGTGCGGTGTGCCCGGGACACGGTGTGCACGTGCATCAGCGTCGGGTCGGCGGGGTCGAGCTCATCGACCACGATGTCTTCGCGTTCGACGACCAGCTCTCCGTGGTAGAGGCCATGGCCCCAGACGCGGTTTCCCCCGTAGCCGATCGAATGCATCGGGAATCGGGCGAGTGGCTCGAAGCAGAGCTCGACCGCGGGCTGGCCGGCGGGTGTGATCGTGACCGTGCCGGTGGTGGGCCAGCGGTTGGGGTTCCCGAATTCGAGATGCTGCTGCGCGTGATGGGTTTCGATCCACTGCGCAGGTTCGGTGTCGTCGGGGCACAATACGGCGCGGGAATTGACGATGGTGCCGTCGGCCTCAGCCTGGACGTGGAAAAACACGCTCTCGTCGGCGAAGTGCACCGGAGTCCACACCCAGAAGAACTGCGGGCTGGCCGCCGGCACCAGCTTCTGCTTGTCGCGGGCGCCGACGGGCCGTACACCCCATGAGCGGTCCCGGGTCCCGAGCGTGCCCTCCGGTAGCCCGACCCGTCGCCCGTCGACTTCGAGCCAGCCGGTCCAGCGGCCGTTCTGGGTGAACCGGGTGTAGTCGAGGTAGCTGCGGGTGCCGTTACGCCAGGTGAACCGGGGCTCCTCGATCGGATGCGCCCGCCCGGTGAACACCAGGTCAGCGACGATCCCCTCCGACTCTTCTATTACCACCCTCAGCGTACGCAGATGCTCGAGGACCTCGATACGGATGGGCCCGACACTCAGGTCCAGCCGCTCGAAGTCGAGGTGTCGGGAGGCGTGCAGGCACCGCTGCACGCCTCCGGTCATGATCCCCACATGGGCATCGGCGAGGTTCAAGTGCGGGTACACACCGAACGCGATCTCGAAGATGGTGCTGGCGTCGGGCAGGTAACCTCCGAACCAATACCGGTCGTAGAAGTTGCGGTCGGTGCCGCTGTAGGCGATCGGCTCCGCGGTCTGGTGGATGGGCAGGTCGTCAGCTTTGGTCAGCATCGTCAGGCGCCGAGCGGCTTGCTGGGGGTGTAGCGGACCGGGAGGTCGGTCGGCCCCGAGATGAAGTTGGACGCCAACCACACGGGATCGCCGCTCAGCTCCAGGTCGGGGAACCGCGTCAGCAACTGCGTCAGCATCGCTTTGACCTCGATGCGACCGAAGTGTGAGCCCAGGCAGAAGTGCGGGCCACCCCCACCGAACGCGAAGTGGTCGTTGGGTGAGCGGTCCAGGATCAACTCGTCGGGGCGGTCGAACGCCTTGGGGTCGCGGTTCGCGGCACCGTAGTAGAGCGCGACCTTGTCCCCGGCCTTGATGTCCTTGTCACCGAGCGGGAAGTCGTCGGTCGCGGTGCGCCGCATGTAAACGACCGGGCTTTGGTAGCGCAGAAGCTCCTCCACGGCTGCGGACATCCTTCCGTCGAGGTCCTCTCGCAGCCACGCGAGCTTCTCGGGTTGCCGCAGAAGGGTGGCGGTGGCGGCGCCGATGAGGTTGCGGGTGGTGTCCCCGCCGGCGTTGATCAGGAGCAGGAAGAACGCGGTGAACTCCTGGGCGGTGAGATGGCGGCCGTCGACCTCGGCCTGCACCAGCCGGGTGGCCAGGTCGTCGCTGGGGTTGGCGAGTTTGTCTTCCCGCACCGTCGCGCCGTAGCTGGTGATGTCGCGCATGGCGGCGAAGCGCTCATCGTCGCTGACCACGTCCGGAGCGGAGTGCATGATCTCGGTCCAGCGGTAGAGCTTGACGCCGTCGGGGCGCGGGATTCCTAGCAGTTCCGCGATCACGTAGGACGGCAGCTTCCCGGCGATGTCCTCGACGAGGTTGCATTGTCCCAGCTCGCATGCCTCGTCGAGGATGGATGTCACGGTGTCGCCGATGGAGTCGGTCCACTGCGCGGCCCGCTTCGGGGTGAACAGGCCGCCGACCAGGCGCCGGTAGAAGGAGTGCTGGGGCGGGTCCATCACCAGGATCATCGTGCGGAAGAACTCGAGCTCCTCTGGCGGGAAGTCGTTGAGCATGATGCCGCCGGCGGCGCTGGAGAACGTCTTCGGGTTCTTGCTCGCCTCGGCGACCAGGGCCGCGCTCGTCACAGCCCAGAAGCCCGGGCCGTTGGGCTCCTCATGCCAGTACACGGGCGCGTTCTCGTGAAGCCAGTGGTATTGGTCAACGGGGTGACCGTTGGCGAAGGACTTCGAGCTGAGCAGGTCGATGTGCGTGGCGGGTGTGGCCATGGGAGGTCTCCTTCGGTTCAGGTCTGGAGATGTCGCTCGGGCTGGGATCTCAGGTGCGGAGAAGTTCCGCGGCGTTCATGTCGAGGGCATGGATCGCGTGGCGGCGGGCCATCGTGGTCAGCATCTGGTCACCGCGCTCCGTCTGACGCAGGACCATCGCGGGGCCGATCGTGTTGAGCAGCCCGGAGTAGCTGTAAAGCCTGTAGTCGCGCCAGCACCGGTCCCAGTCGTAGTCCGTCACGCCCTGCGCGGTCAGCGCGTTGTGGTAGACCCGTACGAGGTCCAGCTCGTGTCGCCGACGGTCCTCGGGTTCCATCGCGGCGCCGAGAAAATAGGCAACATCGCACGGACCGGGCCCGTAGAGGATCGTCTGCCAGTCGACGATCGCCAGGGGCACGGCCCCGCCAGCGGCATCAAAGAGCATGTTGTCGAGGCGGAAATCCGCGTGCTGGATGGTCCAAGGACCGCGGTGGCTGCCGAAGTAGGCGTCCACATTCATCGCCAGGTGGTCGCAGACGTCCAGGACCTCCGCCGAGAGCCGGTCGGCGAACCGGTCCCGGAATGCTTCGTACTTGGTCCGGGTCATGTGTGCGTAGCCGGCGTAGTTCCGCTCACGGATGTTCAGCCAGGCGTATCGCTCCAGCGTGTCGTCGCCCCACCGGGGCCCATGCAGGGCCGCTGCTTGCTCCATTGCCAGAGCTGCCCCGTCCGCGCCGCACCCCGCGAGTTGATCACCAGGTCGGGCCGGGGCGAGATCCTCCATGATGATGGCCATCGTCTGCCTCTCCACGTCGATCGAGACGTGGTAGCTGCGGGGTGCGCGTACCTCGAGGGTGTGGGCGATGTCGCGGTAGAAGCCTGCCTCCCGCTCATACATCAAGCTCTTGAACCCGGTCGTCCGGCTACCGGGGTCCACTGCGGCGAACTTCCCGATGAAGCTGCTCGGGGCGTCGGGCGATCGGGGTTCGTCGTAGTCCACCGCGAAACGGAAGGTGTCACCCAACATGCCGTGCCCGACCGGCTCACAACGGATGTCACCGACGGTCTGGGTGATGCCCCTCTGGGCGAGCACGCCGCCCCACCAATCCGCAGTGACCTCGTCTGGTTTGATCGGCGAGGATGTGAGGTCGCTGCTCATGCCCCGTCCCCCGTCGCTTCCGCGCGCTTCATGAGGCGACGGATGTAGGTGCCGTCCCAGCCGATCTCGTAGAGGACCGGGACCGGACGGCCGTCCAGCGTCCCGTGGCAGCCGATCTCGTTGATCAGCAGTGGTGAGTTGCCGAAATCGAGGCGGACGGCGCTGTTGCGCGTCGCGTCCAGAACCGCGGTGCGCCCGTCGGCGTCGGTGAACTCCGCGTGCAGCCCGTTCTGGTGGTAGTCCGGCCCGAGATCGGGAGCCGTGCTCACCTCGACCAGGGGGCGAAGCTGACCGTCGCGATAGAGGTATCCATTGACGGTGCGCTCGCCGAGCACCACGTTGGTGTAGGCGTTCACCGTCGTGTCCGTGCCGTCCTGCACGTTGATCCACTGCCACTGCTGCATCAGCGCCCAGTCGCGGGTACCCCACGAGTGGTCACGGTGCGCGGTGGTGTCGATGTCGATGGTCCTGTCGCCGATGCGCAGCCGGCCGGTCACCGTCAGCGACTGCTCGAAGCGGTCATCCGCCAGCCAGGACGGGCAACCGTCAGGGTTGTCGTGATATGAGAACGGAGGGTGAATCGCCGTGAAGTGCAGGTCGAACCCCGCCTGCTCTGTGTCGTAGGACAACTCAGAGGTCGTGAGCAACTCGGGCAGCCGAATCTCCAGCCCGCCTATCGAGCACTTGTCCAGGTCATCGCCCACGAACGTCAGTCCATCCTGGACGTCGTACACCGGAGCCGCCTTGGGGTCGTTCTCGCCGACGATCACGAACCGGCCCGCGCTGCCGTCGGCGTAGAGCCACACGTACACGAGCAACATCAGGTTCTCGTCGGGTAGCGGCATCAACCAGAACAGGCTCTCCCGACCCTTCCTTGATTCGCTCAGGTCGTGACGCAGGTCGTCTTCAGGACGCAGTTGGCTCACGAAAGCTCCTCAGTTCCGATATTGACACGGCATCGTGTCAATGTTCGAAGGGTAAAGTTGATACGGATGCGTGTCAAGATGGGTCGGCTCGCTTCGTCGCGCGGCACTACCGACGAGCGAGCGCCGAGCACCGTCAACGCCAGCTGATCGAGCATGAATGAAACCGGCCAGAAGCTCATCGGCGAGAGCGGCGTCGCTCCGATCACCGTCGAGAACGTCTCCGAGCGCGTAGACCTGACCAAGTAGCGCTTCTACGTGAAGCCGAGCGGTTGACCGGCGGAAGGCGCCGCAGGTGAGACCATGTCCACGCACGGCAGTTGGGTGAGCGCTCCACCGAAGGCCTGTGGCATGAAAAGTACGCCGTGAGCCGCGTCGGCGCGGCCCGAGCGGGGTCGCGCGGGCCGAATGCCCGACCCTAGTAGCCGACTCCCAGCCAGTTCTGGCACGCTTCCCGTTCGCCTGAGCGAGCACCCGAGAAGCCGACCCACATTGATGAGGCCGTAGATCAGAGGTTCAATCCTCGCGGTGAGACGGTCCGCGTCCATCGGCGACTCCGACGTCTTGGCGACTTCTGCCGTGCAGCGCGAGTCGATCGGCAATGTGCCGTCGACGACTCAGCCCCGCGGTGCGCACTGGCTGACCCCTGGGCTGGACAGCCACGTGCGGATCCGTCAGGCCACCGGGACCGGGCCGACCTGCACTGACGCCGCCCGGACATGGCGCCTAGCGACCGCGCAGCGCGGTGCGAGGCGGAGTGGCCGACATCGGGAGGCTATGGAGGAGATCGCCCGGCCGACTCACTCACGAGGCACAGCGAACGGTATCCCAACCACGCAGGGGCACCCTCTGGCCAGATCCGTTCGACAGCTCACGAGCCCTACCGACCCGGCGCTGTCCGAGTAGCACACTGGTGCCGCGACAGTCGTAATGGATCAACACGGTATCCACCAGGCGCTCCATCATGGCGATGCCGCACCCGCGATACATGGAGGGCACCAAGGGCTCCTTCCAGCGCCCATGATCAACCACCTCCACCCACACTCGGTGGCGCTCTGTCCAGAAGGTGACGTCCAGGAGCCCGTCCACCGCCGCCCCGAGGTAGGCATGCTCGACTGCGTTACTCGCGGCGGCATTGACAGCGCAGACAAGGTCATCCCGAGCGTCGCCGGTCAAGTCCACGACGGTGAGCCACTCGCGGATGGTCGCGCGGATCGGCGTCAGCTGATGAGGATCCGCCGGCCACTGGTGATGAGCGAACTCAACCTGATCGCGGTGTCGGGAGTTCGGGACAGAGTCCATATGGCGGCCCCCCAGCCGTGGACGAGTTGCCATCACCGGGGTCCGGGGCGACCTAGCGTGACCGTACCAGCTGCGACTCCACCGGCACAGCCTGTGACTCCCGATTCGGCCACTCAGGTCAACCACTAGGCCAAACGGTGAGACCTCGCCACGGATCCTCGCGCTGGGCAGCCACGAGTGGACTTGTGAGGTCACGAGACGGTATCGATCGAGTTGGTATACGAACCGTTTCGATTTAGAATAGGTGAGATGCGCTGGCCCGTACGCCTTCGCTTGCGAGCAACCCTTGCTCGGGATCGCCACCGACGCGGTGGCCCGAGGGCTGATCTTGGCCGAGGAGATGACATAGCGATGGAGTCAGAACACGCCACGGCCGGCGCCGACCTTCCCCAACGTGGCGAACGGGAGGGACAGATGAGCCGGGCGTTCGTCTCTCTCGCGGACACCCTCGTCGAAGATTACGACCCGATCGAGATGCTCAATCGCCTCGTCGCCCACTGCGTGGCGTTATTGGCCGCCGACGCGGCCGCGATCATGCTCGCCGACAGCGCCGGAGGAGGATTACGTTCGGTCGCCTCCTCCAGCGAACAGGCCGACCTCATGGACACTATGCAGCTGCAGGCTGAGCAGGGGCCTTGTGTGGAATGCTTCGCCACCAGCGCCCCAGTCAACGTGGCCGACCTGAACCGGGAACACACAAGGTGGCCTCGGTTCATCCCCGCGGTCATCGCACACGGGGCCTATCGGTCGGTGCACGCCGTGCCTCTCCACTTGCGCGGACGGCCCATCGGAGCGCTGAACTTGTTCCACTGTCTCCCGGGGAGCCTGCCGAAGGCCGACCTAGAACTGGCACACGCCTTCGCGGACGTGGCCACCATCGGAATCCTGTCCGAAAGGGCACTCCACGACGCCCACGTCCTGAACACCCAGCTGCAGACCGCGCTGAACAGCCGCGTGATCATCGAGCAGGCCAAAGGTGTCCTCGCCGCATACGGCCAGATCAGCATGGACGCCGCTTTCATCCGGGTTCGCCACTACGCCCGAAGCCATAATCAACGCCTCGCCGAGGTAGCCCGGCAAATCGCCACATGCGAGCTGGCCCCAATGGAGGTGCTGTAGGCGTCCGGTGCAACCTGATGCCGTCGTCTCAGCGTCCCCGGTGTGTCAGCCGCGCCGACCCGGCGCGCTCGAAGCGAGTCACCTAGGTCCTGATCTTGTACGTGGCCGAGCCGGAACGCGCCCTGGATTGGCACCGTTGCGCTGGTCGGCGTGACCAACGGCCTGGCGTTCTGACTTGGCTGCACCCGAAAACCGCGGGGACAGCAGCTGCGCCGCCCGATCCGGCTCCACTTCCGCTTCCGGATCGCGTCAGCCGGGCGAGTCAGCTCGCTCGTGGGGCCAGGCCGTTGATGATGAGGTTGACGAGTTGTTCTCCGAACACTTGATCGACGACGCGGTCGAGGATCAACACTCGTGCGAGCGCGGTGCCGGTGAAGGCGTCGATGGCCAGGGTCAGGTCGACGTCGGGTCGGATCTCACCGCGCTCCCGTGCGCGTTCCAAAGCGGTCCGTACTCGGCCGTATTCGGGTTCGATGACCAGGCCGCGTACAAGGTCGGCGAGCTGGGTGTTGGCCGTGAGATCGGCAACCAGACCGGGCAGGGCAGCCCTGGCCTCGGGTGCGGCGAACTCGTCGACCGCCCAGGAGTACGCCTCCCGGAGGTCGGACGCAAGCGAGCCGGTGTCCGGGTCGGCCTTGGTCTTGGTCTTGCCGAACACGGCCTCGAAGACCAGCACGGCCTTGTTCGGGTAGCGGCGATAGATCGTCGGCTTACTGACCTCGGCTCGGGCGGCGACGGCATCGATCGAGATCGAGACATAGCCGACCTCAACGAGTAGCTCGCGGGTGGCGCTCAGGATCGCGGCGTCTACGGCGGGATCGCGCGGCCTGCCGGCCGGTCTTGTCGGCATGCGATCCATACTATACGTTCCGAAACGTAACGTAATCGGATCAGGGAGCCGATCATGAGTAGTGACCAGCCGGTCGAGATCGCCGTGCCCGACGCCGTGACCGAGTTACGCCTGCTCGACCGGGTCGACTACCAGGACGCATTTCGCGTCGACACAGCATTGCAGCGTGCGCCCGAGCAGTGGATGCGAGCGATCATCGAAGGCGCTCCCCGCTGGTTCACGCTGCCCTGGCTCCACGTCCTCGGCCGGGGCTTGCTTCGAGCCGACATCGGCCCGATGGACGCCCATGACCATGTCCTTGGCTGGAAAGTCCTCACCGCACGGCCTGACGCGTTCGCCGTCGGTCTCGACAGCCCGAACGGACTGCTCGCCCGCCTGATCACGGTCGCACCCGCCGGACAGGCCATCTTCGCCACCCAAATCCGCCTCGACGCCACCCGAGTACGCATGCTCTGGCCGGCGATCCGACGCGGCCACCGCTACTTCGCCCCCTATCTACTCCAACGCGCAGCCCGCCTACCGACAGCAGCAACCAACTCGCCGAACTAACCACCGGGGTGGACGAGGCGGTCAACCACGGCGGCGGTGACGTCTCTGCCGAGGAGCTCGGACCGAGGACGCGTCTGGCGAGGAGCTGCGATCCCGTCCGACGACCAACCCGCGCTGAGGCGATCCGATCATTTTCGGTGAGCCCGATCGCCTCGAGCAGTCGACAGACCCGTCGCCGTTCGTGTCCACCGACGTATCCGTTGATCAACTAGTCGACACTGGCTACTTCCGGCCCGTCGACCCGCGCCTGGCCGGCGAGATCCTGGGTGCGGCCGTCACCCAGCTCGCCGCCCGGGACGACAACGACGGGCGCGGCGACGCGCAGGTCGTGCACGACACCGTCGACCTCGTGCTGCACGGCATGCTCCCCCGACAAACCGCAACTCTCGGCGGGAGCGAAAGGAGCGGAAGACCATCGCGGTGTCCACCATCGGCATCGACGGCCAACCGCACATGACCTCGGTATGGGCGCTGCGTGACGGGGACTCCCTACTAGCTTGGACGTACCGAAAGGGCCAGAAAGTCCGCAACCTCGAACGCGACCCGCGTGCGACCTTGATGATCGAGACCGGTGACACCTACCAGCAGGTCCGGGGTGCCAGCCTGGAATGCGACGTCGAGCTGATCGACGACTTGGAACAAAAGCTGCTCATCGGCGCGAGGATCAGCGCCAAGTTCGCGGGTGTGACACCGGGCAACCCCTCCACGGACTCCGAAGGCGTCCCGGAGCTGATCCGCAAGCAGGCGTCCAAACGTATCGTTCTCGTCTTCACGCCCCGCCGGATCCGTACCTGGGACCACCGCAAACTAGCTCCGCCGCAGTGAAGGGTCCGCGAACGAACGCAGCGCTGGCGCCGTCCGGGGAACCGGCCGTGGCGGAACATCGTGGTGACCCGACCTCCGTGCCCGACGACCATCCGGTCACCGGCTGCCGCCGGGCAGGCGCGGAGGGGCTAGTACAGCCTTGCGCGGTCAGTCGGGTCCGGCCGGCGTAAGACCCAAGGCCTCGGGGAGGTCGTCGCGGCCGCGGACGCCGAGCTTGTCGTAGACCCGTTGCAGCCGGTTCTCCACGGTGCGCTGGGAGAGGTTGAGCTGCCTGGCGATCTCGCGGTTGCTCTTGCCGGTGGCGGCGATGGCGGCGGTTTCGTGCTCTCCCGGGGAGAGCACCGAGCGGGCACCGAGGTTGTCCACCCCGAAGGCCTGAACTCCTTCGCAGTCGGCCAGCAGGGTGTGGGCCCGTTGCTCGGCCGCCGCGGCCCGGCGCACGTCGCCGGCTCGCTTCCAGCGCACCGCTGAGTCGGCGGCGGCCTCGGCGGCGGTGAGTTGGGCACCGATCGTGTTGAAGCGCTGGGCGGCTTGGGCGAGTGCTTCCGGGTCGCCGGCGCGGGTGGCGTCGGCGTGCATGTCGCGAGCGGCGAGGAGGGCGCTGTCCGCGCTCGAGCGGAGTTCGGCGAGCCGGTCAGCGGCGTCGCCGCCGAGGCGGGCCAGGTCGTGCAGCGCGGCGGACTCCCCCATCACATCGCCGGTGCCCGCCCCGATCGCGATCGCTTCGGCAAGGTGGTGGCGGCCGTCGGCGATCGTCCCAGTGCTCGCCGCGCACCAGGCCTTGGCCCGCCACAGATCGACCGCCGCGATGGCCGGGATCCGCAGCTCGCTCCGTTCGACCTCGGCGATGGTCTTCGCCGCTTCGGCCGCGTGGCCTGATCTGGCCAGGGCGAGGGCCGCGCTGACCTGCGCGACCCGGATGTAGGCGGTGCGTCCGAGAGCGCGGAACAGCGAGGTGCACACCTTTCCCTGGCGCGCGGCGGTGGTCAGACGACCCCGCTCATAGTTGATCTTCGTGAGTTGCCAGCCGAACAGGGCCTGCCGCTCGACCGCCTGGCTGGCCAGTGCGAGCTCGTAGTTGTCCAGGGCCAGGGTGTGGGCGTCGATCAGCCGTCCGGCCTGGAGCAGGGCCTCGGTGCGGTTGAAGTCGTGCCACCACCGTTCCCAGCCGGTGAGCCATTCCAGGGAGCGGTGGCTGGCGTGTCCGGCGACGGCCACGTCGAGGGCCTGTTCGCACTGGCCGACGCGGGCCAGGCTGCAGCCCAGGACGATGGCGGCCCAGGTGCGGATCCGGTCGTCCGGCTCGGTGAGCAGTCCGGTGGCCTCGGCGACCGCGGCGCGCGGCCCGTCGGTGAGCAGGAGCGCTCCCGCTCGCCGGATCCGGAGCTCCTTCCGCCGGGCCGGGTCGTCCGCCGCTGCCGGTCCGCCTCCGTCGTCGAGGCCGAGGGCCCCCATCCAGATCGCCTGCTGCTCGTCGAGGGCGTTCTCGACCGCCGTCCGTTGCTGGTCGGTGTCGGCGCGGTCGGCCAACGCGC
>Ga0070741_10017706_pt1 | contig 11661 bp, 7 predicted proteins | sample Coa_R1_4_FD_66440 | JGI IMG/M metagenome (GOLD analysis project Ga0070741, IMG submission 66440) | Surface soil microbial communities from Centralia Pennsylvania, which are recovering from an underground coalmine fire - Coalmine... | ecosystem: Environmental > Terrestrial > Soil > Unclassified ...
CGCGTCGCCACCGCCCGCGTGCGGCGCTCCTCCAGCGGGGCGTCGTCGAGGAAGGTGTAGGGGCGACCGTTCAGGATCTCGTGCGCGAGCGGGGACGGCTCGGTCGTCTCGCGGAACATGGTGCGGACGCGGCCGGCCCGCACGTCCTCCAGCAGTCGCACGAGCCCGTCCAGGTCCGTCGCCTCGTGCAGGCAGTCGCGGACCGTCTGGCGGACCAGCGGGTGGTCGGGGACCGGGATGGGGCCACCGGGCGCGTTCTCCTGGCACGCGGCGAGGGCGGGGAACGTCGCCGCCATCAAGTCGTCGGCCTCCATCCGCTGGAGCGGCGGCGGCACGCGCCGGCTCCCGCGCCGCCGCAGCACCACGAGCGCGCGCCCCAGGTTCCAGCGCCAGCGCACCTGGAAGAGCGGGGAGAGGAGCAGCGCCTGGGTGAGCGTCTCCGGCAGCGCCCGCGGCGACAGGAACCCCGGCACGTCCTCGAGCGGGAAGCTCTGGCCGGGACCGAGCGAGAGGACCACCGCGTCGTCGCTGGCCGCGGCCTGGAGCTCGAAGTCGAACCGGCGGCAGAAGCGCTTCCGGAGCGCGAGGCCGAGCGCCCGGTTGATGCGTGCGCCGTACGGCGCGTGGATCACCAGCTGGGTCCCGCCCGTCTCATCGAAGAAGCGCTCGACGACCACCGTCCGGCGCGTCGGGAGGCACCCCAGCGCCGCGTGGGCGGCGGCGAGGTAGCGCACGGCCTCGCCCGCCGCCCGCCGGTCGAGCCCGGCCTCGGCGGCCAGCCACGCCACCGCGCCCGGCGCGTCGTCGCGGGCGAGGAACCCGGCGACCCGCTCCCGGAGCTCCGAGACCTCGATGGAGAGCTCGTCCGAGCGCGCCGGCGCCTCGCCGAGCCAGAACGGGACGGACGGCGGCGCGCCCTGGGCGTCCACCACGCGCACCAGCCCCGCCTCGACCCGCCGGATCCGCCACGACGTGCTGCCGAGCAGGAACACGTCGCCGGCCATGCTCTCGATCGCCCAGTCCTCGTTGACGGTGCCGACCACGGTGTCGTCCGGGTCCGCAACCACGCGGTAGTCGGCCGTCTCGGGGATCGCGCCGCCCGAGGTGAGCGCGGCCATCCGGGCCGCCCGCCGGCCCCGCACGGTGCCGTGGACCCGGTCGCGGTGGAGGTACGCCCCCCGCCGCCCGCGGCCGGTCGCGATTCCCTCGGTCAGCATCTCGAGCACCTGGTCGAACTCCGCGCGGGCCAGGTCCGCGTAGGGGGCCGCGCGCCGGACCAGGGCGAACAGCTCGTCCTCCCGCCAGCGCTCGGCGGCGCACGCGGCGACGAGCTGCTGGGCGAGGATGTCGAGCGGGGCCCGCGGCGGAGCCACGCGGTCGAGGACGCCGGCCCGCGCCCCGCGGAGGAGGGCGGCCAGCTCCACCAGCTCGTCGCGGCTCGTCGGGTAGCAACGCCCCTTCGCGGTGGCCCCGCGCGCGTGGCCCGAGCGGCCGACGCGCTGGAGGAGCGTGGTCAGGCTCCGCGGGGAGCCGATCTGGCAGACGAGGTCGACCGGGCCGATGTCGATGCCGAGCTCCAGGGATGCCGTCGCCACCAGGGCGGCGAGGTCGCCCGCCCGCAGCCGCTGCTCGAGGCGCTGGCGCCGGTCGCGCGAGAGGCTTCCGTGGTGCGCCGCGACGCGGTCGGGCCCGAGCCGCTCGCCCAGCTGGTGGGCGACGCGCTCGGCCAGCCGGCGGGTGTTGACGAACACGAGCGTGGTCCGGTGGGCGCGGACGGCCGCCGCGATGCGATCGAGGATCTCGCCCCACTGCTCGTGCGAGGCGACCGCCTGGAGCTCCGAGTCCGGCAGCTCCAGGTCGAGGTCCAGCGCGCGCCGGTGCCCGAGGTCGATCACGCGGCAGGCCGGCCGGCCCGCCGCGTCGGTCCGGCCGTCGCCGGCGCCGACCAGCAGCCGGGCCACCGTCTCGATCGGGCGCTGGGTCGCCGAGAGCCCGATGCGCTGCGGCCGGCGCGCGGCCAGCGCCTCGAGGCGCTCCAGCGTGAGCGCCAGGTGCGCGCCGCGCTTGTCGCGGGCGACCGCGTGGATCTCGTCCACGATCACGGTGCGGACGTGGCGGAGCGTCTCGCGGCTCCGGGCCGCCGTGACCAGCAGGTAGAGCGACTCGGGCGTCGTCACCAGGAGGTGCGCCGGCCGGCGCAGCATCGCCGCCCGCGCACCGGCCGGGGTGTCGCCCGTGCGGACGAGGACCCGGATCGCCGGGACCGGCGCCCCGGCGGCGGCCGCCGCGGCGCCGATCTCGGCCAGCGGCCGCTCCAGATTCTCCCGGATGTCGGTGGCCAGCGCCTTCAGCGGCGACACGTACACGGCGTCGGTGCGATCGGGGGGCGCGCCGCCGTCGGCGGCCTCCCGGAAGAGACGGTCCAGGCAGACCAGGAACGCGGCGAGCGTCTTCCCGGAGCCGGTGGGCGCCGCGATCAGCGTGTCGGCGCCTGCCGCGATCGCCGGCCACCCCGCTGCCTGAGGCTCCGTCGGGCCGTCGGGGAAGCGGCCCGCGAACCAGGTCCGGATGGCGGGATGGAAACCCTCCAGCATCGGGTCGAGTCTACGCGATCGCGTGCACCCGCTCCATCCACCCGCGGCGGTCTGTCGCGATCGCGACAGCGTGACGTGCGGTTCGGCATCGCCCGGCGCCCACGCCACCGGCATCGTTGCGCCGCCGGCCGCCGGGCGCCGGCATAGAACTTGCCCCACGAACGTCTCAGCGAATGATCGACGGGGTCCGCTCCCGCATCGCGAGGAGCCGCACGGGACCCGAGAACCGGAGCCTCGGTCGGGGCTTCCGGTCAGCAGAGGAGAGGACAGACGATGAAGAAGCGGATGGGGCTCATGACTCCGGTCGCGGGGCTCACCTTGGCGGCGCTCCTGACGACGGCCTGCGGCACCTTGGGCGGCGCCGCGGTCGGCGCGGGCTCGGGCGCGGCCATCGGCGCCGGCACCGGGTACGGCGCGGGCAAGGGCGCCCTCATCGGGACGGGCGTGGGCGCGGCGGCCGGCGCGATCTACGACCTGGTCAAGAAGTAGCGCCGAGGCTCAGGAGGACGCGATGAAGAGCTGGAAGCAGTTCGGTGCGGCGGTCGTCGTCCCGGCCCTGCTCTGGGGCGGTGCGGCGCTCGCCCAGTCGACGCCGCCTGCCACCGGGCAGGGCCGCACCCCGTCGCCGGAGAAGGTCGAGGGCGAGGTCGTCAAGATCGACCGGAACTCGAACCGGGTGACGATCCGCGGCTCGGACGGCCAGATGCACGAGTTCCAGGCCTCGAAGGAGACGCTCCAGGGTCTGAAGGAAGGCGATCGGATCGAGGCGCGCCTCCGGAAGTAGATCGCGACGGTCACCGGCGCGAGCCGGTGGTGGCGCGGGCGCGGGGCCCGGGGATCCGGGCGCTCGAGGGCCGCGTCGGAAGGCCCGGCGGATGACGCCGGGCCTTCCCTCGTTCCGCGGCGGGGGCGCCGGGCCTCAGCTCCGCGGCCGGCGATCGGCGGGGTCGTACGGCGGCTCCGCGATCACGCGGGCGGGGCGACGATCTCCCAGGATCTCGACCGCCAGCGGCGTCCCGACGCCCGCCGCCGCCGCCTCGAGGTACGCGATGGCGAGACTCCGGCCGAGCGAGTGCCCGAAGCCCCCGGAGGTCGTGATCCCGACCACGCGTCCGCCGGCCCACACGGCCTCGTTGCCCCAGCAGTCCGCGTCGGCGGCGTCGACCTCGAGCATCGCCAGCCGGTGCCGCACTCCGGCCGCCCGCTGCCCGAGGAGCGCCGCGCGGCCGACGAACTCCCCCTTGTCGAAGGCGACCAGCGCCTCGAGCCCCCCCTCGAGGGCCGTGACCTCGGTGTTGAGGTCCGCGCCCCAGAGCCGGTAGCCCTTCTCGAGGCGCAGGGAGTCCATCGCCCGCAGCCCGACGTCCGCGATCCCCCACTCGGCGCCGGCGGCCCGGAGCGCGTCGTCGAGGCCCACCTGGGCGTCGATCGGGTGGTGCAGCTCCCACCCCAGCTCGCCGACGCAGTTGATCCGGAGCGCCCGCACCCGGGTGAAGGCGACCGGGATCTCCCGGGCGGCGAGCCACGGGAACGCCGCCGCGCCCAGGTCGGCATCCGTGAGCCGCGCCAGCACGGCGCGCGCCCGCGGCCCGGCGACGACGAGGACGCCCCAGCGCGCGGTCACGTCGTCGATCGTGACGCGCCCGTCCTCCGGCGCGTGGCGCCGGAGCCACTCCAGGTCGTGCCGCTCGGCCACCGCCGCGCTCACCACGAGGAACCGGTCCGGGGCGAGCCGCGTCAGCGTCACGTCGCACTCCACTGTCCCCCGCGCGGTCAGGAGCGGCGTCCGCACGATGGCGCCGACGGCGGGCAGGCGGTTCGCGGCCAGCCGATCCAGGAACGCGGCGGCGCCGGGGCCGTGGACCTCGTACTTCGCCAGGCTCGAGCGGTCGAGCAGGCCGACCCGCTCCCGCACGGCGCGGACCTCGTCGCCGACCGCCCGGAACCAGTTGGCGCGCCGGAAGCTGGGCCGATCGCGGGCCTCCGTGCCGGGCGGCGCGAACCAGTACGGCTGCTCCCACCCGTTCCGGACCCCGAACACCGCGCCGGCGGCGCGCTGGCGGTCGTAGAGCGGGCTCGTCCGGGCCGGCCGCCCGGCCCGGCGGTCGTCCTGCGGGTAGACGATCGCGTACTCGTCCTCGTAGATGTCGATGCAGCGGGCGACCGCGTACCGCTCGGTCGCGTACTCGCCGTACCGCCGCGGATCGACCTCCCAGAGGTCGATCGACGGCTGCCCCTCGACGATCCACTCCGCCAGATACTGGCCGGCGCCGCCGGCCTGCGTGATCCCGAAGCTGAACCCGCAGGCGAGCCAGAGCCCCCGGACGCCGAACGCGGGCCCCAGCAGGGGGTTGCCGTCCGGCGTGTAGGTGATCGGGCCGTTGACGATCCGCATGACCGGCGCGCGGCCGAGCGCTGGCACCCGGGCGATGGCGCCCTCGACGATCGGCCGCAGCCGGTCGGGGTCGGGCGGCAGGAGGTCGGCGCCGAAGTCCTTGGGGATCCCGCCGACGCCGAACGGCCGCGCGCCGCGCTCGTACGGGCCCAGGAGGAGCCCCGGCCCCTCCTGGCGCAGGTAGTACGAGACGTCGACCTCCCGGAGCAGCGGGAGCTCCCGGTCGAGCCCCGCGATCTCCGGCACCGGACCGGTCACCAGGTACTGGTGCTCCATCGCCACGATCGGCAGGTCGACCCCCGCCAGCTGGCCGACCTCGCGCGCCCACGTCCCGGCGGCGATCACCACGGCCTCGGCCCGGATCTCCCCGCCCTCCGTGGCCACGCGCCACTCCCCACCCGGCGTCCGCCCGAGCGCCGTCACCCGGCTGTGGCGCTCGACGCGCGCCCCGCGGGCCTGGGCCCCTCGCGCGAGCGCGCGGGTGACGCTGCTCGGATCGACGTGGCCGTCGGCCGGGTTCCAGGCCGCCCCCAGGAGCCCGCGCGGCTCGACCAGCGGGTGGAGGCGCCGGACCTCCTCGGGGCCGACCACCTCGAACGGCAGCCCGATCGTCCGCGCCTTGCCCCGGTGGCGGCGGTACTCGTCCATGCGGTCCGGGACGGAGGCCAGGCGAAGGCTGCCCGGCCGGTGGAAGCCGACCGGCTGACCGGTCTCGGCCTCGAGGCGCGCGTACAGCTCGGTGCTGGCCAGGTGCATCCGGGAGAGGGCCAGGCTCGTGTTGAAGTGCGGCGTGTTGCCCGCCGCGTGCCACGTCGAGCCCGAGGCCAGCTCGGCGCGCTCGAGCAGCACCACCTCGCGCCACCCCGCGCGCGCCAGGTGGTACAGCACGCTCGTCCCCACGATCCCGCCGCCGATCACGACCACGCGCGCGGTCGCCGTCACGCGCCCGCTCCGTCCCCGCCGCGCCCGCTGCCGGTCGGAGCCGCCGCCGCGCCGCGTCCCCGGCGCGCCGCCCTCGGACCCCTGCTCGCTCCGGCCGCGCCGCCGCCGCATCGCCTCGCCGCCCGCTCGCGCGCCGGCGCGCAAGCCCGGTCGCGCGCCGTCCCGGGGCACCGCTCTTGCACGCGCGAAGGGCGACCACCGGGAGCGCGCGACGCGCATCCCTCGCCGGGAGGTGTGACGTGAAGACGACACGGATCGCGATCCTCGGGCTGGCCGTGCTCGCGCTCGCCGTCCAGGGGTGCGTCGCCGCCGCGCTCGGCGGGGCGGCGGCCGGCGCGGGCGCGGTCGCCTACCAGAAGGGCGAGTACCAGGGCGTCTACCGGGCCCCGCTCGACCGCACCGCGACCGCCGCGGTGACGGCGCTCCAGCAGCTCGACCTCACCGTCGACCGGCAGGAGCAGGTCGCCCCCGACCAGACCCAGATCGAGGCGCGGAAGCCCGACGGGACGAAGATCACCGTCGCGCTGACCCCGAGCGGCGGCGACACGACGATCGCGAAGATCCGGGTCGGCACGCTGGGCGACGAGGGCCTCTCGCGCATGATCGACCGCCGGATCGCGGACAACCTCGGGACGCAGTAGCCCGCGCGCGCTCGCGATCACCCGCCCGCTCCGGCTCCGGCGTGGGTGGCCGCGCCGAGGGCGCCCCCGCCCCGGCGGGCCGCCCCGCGGATCGGGCCGGGGGGCCGGCGGCGGGGGCCGTCGGGGATCGGCCCGGCCGACGACCTCGCCCCGGGGCGGCAGGACGCGGGTCCGCACGACGGCGGACGGAGCCACGTCGACGCCGGGATCCCCGTCGAGGGAGCGCCCGCCGCGCGCGGTCACCGGCCCGGGCCGGCGGCCGCGAAGCGGGCGAGATAGGCCGCGATCGCCCCCGCCTCGCGCTCCCGGAACCGCACCGCCACCCGCAGCTGCTCGAGGTACTGCTCGAGCAGCTTCCCGCCCAGCTCGATCCCGTGGGCGGGGAAGAACGCCCGCACCTCGGCCTCCCAGGCCGGCCGGACCAGGCAGCTCACCCCGTCGAACATGCGCCGGAACGCGCTCGGCGGGTAGAGCCGGCGCATCGTCTCCCAGTGCCCCTTCACGAACTCCCACGCGAGCCCGCGCCCCCAGACGCTGGCCAGCATGGCGCGGACCACGTACGGCGCGTCCTGGGTGCGGATGTCCCCGCTCACCGCCTTCTCGAGGGTCCGGGCGAGCAGCTCCGGCTGCCGGAACCCGGTCAGGGCGTAGAGGTAGCGCTGCTCCTCCTGGGGGCTCTTCGCCGCGTGGAAGCGGGCGACGAACTCCGCGTACTCGCTCTCGCCGCCGGCCCGGGCCAGGATCGCGATCACGGCCGGCAGGACGTTCGGATCGAGCGCCCGGCCGTCCTCGCGGTAGCGCGCGTAGAGCTCGCGCGCGCGCTCCTGCGTCTCGCGATCGTTGCCGAGGACCCCCAGGCCGCGCAGGAGGTCGCCGCGGAGCTGGCGGGTCAGCTCGTCCTCGTTCGGCCGGGGCTCCCAGCCCAGCCGCGCCGCCGCGGGACGGACCCGGTCGCGGACGAATGCCTCGAGCCCGGGCCGCGCCTCGTCATCGAGGGCGCGGTTGACGTACGCCAGCGCGCCCAGGAGCACCGCCCAGACGTTCCGGTCGGCCTCGTCCCGGAAGCGCGCCGTGAGCTCCAGGAACGCCTCGGCCCGCAGGTCCCCGGCCTGCGCCAGGGCGAAGGCGTCCGACACCAGCCCGAAGCGCTCGATCGGGGCCAGCACCTCGAGCTGGCCGGTGAGGCGGTCGAGCAGAACGGGCGCGTAGGCGACCCGGTAGAACCCGTGGCCGCCCGCGTTCGCGACCACCCAGTCGGGCGCCGCGGGGAGCGGCAGGTCCTCCTCGGCCTCGGCCAGGAGCACCTTCCGCTCGATCAGCTCGCCCCCGATCGAGGCGCGGAGGGTCACCGGGACGCGCCAGAGGCGGCCCGCGTCGTCCTGCCCCGCCGCCCCGCCCTCCCGCAGATAGGTGAACCGCCGCTGCGAGAGGATCAGCCGCGCGCCGTCGGTCCGCACCCCCACGACCGGATATCCCGGGTGGAAGACCCAGCCGTCCATCACGTCCGGGATCGGCTGCCCCGACGCCTCGCCGAGCGCCTTCCAGAGGTCGGTCGTCTCCGCGTTCTCGTACTCGTGCCACCGGAGGTAGAGCCGCACGCCCTCGCGGAACGTCTCCGGCCCGAGGTGCTGCTCGAGCATGCGGAGGACCGAGGCGCCCTTCTCGTAGGTCAGCAGGTCGAACATCGCCTCGCAGTCCCGGGGCGCCCGGACGTCGTACTCGATCGGCCGGCTGGCGTGGAGGCCGTCGACCCCCATCGCCGCCGCCCGGGAGACGCCGAAGCTGACCCACCGCCGCCACTCGGGCTTCCAGGCGTCGACCGCCAGCATCTCCATGAACGTCGCGAACGCCTCGTTCAGCCAGATGCCGTTCCACCAGGCCATCGTGACCAGGTCGCCGAACCACATGTGGGCGAGCTCGTGCGCCACCACGTCGGCCACCCGCTCCAGCTCGACGTGCGAGGCGGCCTGCTCGTCGACCAGGAGCGCGGTCTCGCGGAACGTGATCGCGCCCAGGTTCTCCATCGCACCGGAGGCGAAGTCGGGGATCGCGAGCAGGTCGACCTTGTCCCCCGGGTAGGGCACTCCGTAGTAGCGCTCGAAGAACTCCAGGCTGAAGGCGCCGGCCCGCCGGGCGAACTCGGCCAGCCGGAGCTTGTCCGGCACGCACCACACCCGGAGCGGCGTCTCGCCGACCAGGACCGGCTCGGTCGCCGCGAGCTCGCCCACGATGAACGCGACCAGGTAGGTCGACATGCGGATCGTGTCGGCGAACGTGACCGCGCGCTTCCCCGGTCCGGCCGGCTGCTCGCGCACCGGGGTGGTGTTGGAGACCGCCGCGTAGCCGTCCGGCACCACGAGCGTCACCCCGAACACCGCCTTGCACGCCGGCTCGTCCCAGCACGGGAATGCCCGGCGCGCGTCGACCGCCTCGAACTGGGTCGCCGCCAGCACGTGCGTCTCCCCCGCGGCGTCCCGGTACGTGCTCCGGTAGAAGCCGTGGAGCTGATCGTTCAGGATGCCGCGGAACTCGAGCCGGAGGACCCACTCGCCCGGGCGGAGGGTGCGCGGGAACCGGAGGTGCGCCCGATCCGTCGCGGGATCCAGCGACGCTGTCCCCTCGACGCGCATCCCGTCGGGAGCCTCCGCCGCCACGCGCGTGATCGTGAGCTCGACGGCGTTCAGCTGGACCTCGTCCGTCTCGTCGCGGACCTCGACCCTGATCGCCGCCTCCCCGGCGAAGGTCGCCGCGTGGAGGTCGGGCTCGAGACGGAGGTCGTAGCGGCTCGGGACGACGGTCCTCGGCAGGCGATGGCTGTTCACGCTGGTTCCCTCTCCGGTGGGCGCCCGCGGCGCCGGCGCGACCCGTCTCCCGCTCGGGGTCCGGTCGGGCCCGGGGCCGCGCCGTCCCCCGGGCACGGGAGGAGGATACCATCGCGGGCCCGGTGGGCCGGCCGCGGAGGGAGCGGTCCGGGCGCCGGGCGCCGCGGTCGGCGTTGACGGCGCGCGATCGAGCGTGTATCCCGGTACTCAGCACATCTTCACCAGGAGGGCACGGATGAGCGAGCGCGCGCGGCACCTCGCCGAACGTCTGGAGCAGGCGAACCGGGAGCTGGTCGCGACCGTGGAGAGGCTGTCGGACCAGGAGTGGCGCACCACGTCGCCGGCGGAAGGCTGGCCCCTGGGGGTCGTGGCGCACCACGTCGCCCAGGGCCACCACGACATCGCCCAGCTGGTCCGGATGGTGGCCGCCGGGCAGAGCCCGCCGGCCAGCCTGACGTGGGAGACCCTGAACCAGAAGAACGCCGAGCACGCCCGCCAGTACGCGAACGTGTCGAAGGCGGAGACGGTCGCCCTGCTCCGGCAGAACGCCGCGGCGGCGGCCGCCGCCGTGCGCGCGCTCGGCGACGCCGAGCTCGATCGCACCGCCACGCTGATGGGCGGGCCGGCCAGCGCCGCCCAGGTCATCGAGCGCATCCTGATCGGCCACGTCCAGGAGCACCACGCCAGCATCACGAAGGCGCTCGCGGGCCGCTGAGAGCGCGGCGGGGCGCGTGCGCCGGCCCGGGCCGCGCCCGGCGCGCCGCGGCTCCGGGCGCTGGCCCGGGGGCGGGCCCGCTCGCCCGTGAGCCCGGAGGCACGGCGCACCGTCGGCCCCCCGGCGGGCCGGGCCCTGCCGGCGAGCGCCGTCGCGCTCGGGGCCCTGCTGCTCCTCGCCGGGTGCGCGGGCCTGGCGCGCGATCCGCGGTGGTGGGAGGCCCGGCGCGATCCCTCGGGGCAGGCGCCGGACCCGGCATCCACGCCCGGCGCGGTGATCCAGGTCTACGCCGCCCGCACGGTCGGGTGGAAGGGCGTGCTGGGGGTCCACAGCTGGATCGTCGTCAAGCGCGCGGGCGCGCCGGCGTACACGCGGTACGAGGTCATCGGCTGGGGCGTCGAGCGCGGGATGCCGGCGATCCGCGTCAACCGCACCGGGCCGGACAACTACTGGTTCGGGAGCCGCCCGGAGCTCCTGGTGGACGCGCGGGGCGCGGGCGTCGACCCGCTGATCGACCGCGTCGAGGCGGCGGTGCGCGCGTATCCCTACCCGGACGTCTACCGCACCTGGCCGGGTCCGAACAGCAACACCTTCACGGCCTTCGTCGGCCGGGCCGTCCCCGAGCTCCGGCTCGAGCTCCCGCCCACCGCGGTCGGGAAGGACTTCCTGCCCGCCGGCGCGCCGGTGGCGACGACTCCGAGCGGCACCGGCGTGCAGCTGTCGCTCCTCGGGCTGGCCGGCGTGCTGGTGGGCTGGGACGAGGGGCTCGAGGTCAACGTGCTCGGCCTCACGTTCGGCCTCGACTGGAACCCGCCTGCCGTGAAGCTCCCCGGGATCGGCCGGATCGGGGTGCCCGAGCCGGCCGCCCGCCCGTAGCCCCGGCGCCGCGGGGCCGCCGTCGCCCCGAGCGCGCCGCCCCGCCACCTCGCGCGCCCGGCGCGCCCGGGGCGCCGGCCGTCCTCGCGCGGGGCCCTCGGGCGGCGCGGAGACGTGCAGGTCGAGCCATTTCTCGGGGTTGGTGCTGGCCGCGGCCGGCCAGGTCCGCTATCATCCGGGGAGCACCGCCATGAGGAGCCCGCGCCGCCCGGCCGCCCCGCGCCATCGCGGCTCCCGCTCCCCCGCCACCCCACGCCACGCGGGAGGGCACGCGTGAAGAAGAACTTCTACAGCGACAACGTCTCCGGGGCCACCCCGGAGATCCTGCGGGCCATCGTCGAGTCGAACGCCGACGACACCGCCCCCTACGGCAACGACCCGTACACCCAGCGGCTCGAGCGGCGCCTGGCCGAGCTGTTCGAGGCCGAGGTCGGGGTCTACCCCGTGGGCACGGGCACGGTCGCGAACGGCCTGGCTGCCGCGCTCCTGGCCACGCCCTTCGGCGCCATCTTCTGCGCCGATGTCTCGCACCTGCACACGAGCGAGTGCGGGGCGGCCGAGTTCTGGTCGGGCGGGAACGCCCGGAGCGTGCCCCTCGCCACCGTCGACGGGAAGATCCCGGCGCCCGCGCTGGCGGCGGCGCTCGAGGCCGGCAGCCTCCGCGCCGCCGACGTGC
>Ga0070741_10017707_pt1 | contig 11661 bp, 14 predicted proteins | sample Coa_R1_4_FD_66440 | JGI IMG/M metagenome (GOLD analysis project Ga0070741, IMG submission 66440) | Surface soil microbial communities from Centralia Pennsylvania, which are recovering from an underground coalmine fire - Coalmine... | ecosystem: Environmental > Terrestrial > Soil > Unclassified ...
CCTCCGACGCGGCGTCGGCGGCGTCGACCAGGCTCTCGAGGACGGCCGTGTCGATGGTCCCCTCGGCGGGTTGGACGTCGGACCAGCGGACGAAGACCCGCAGACAGTCGAGCCCGGCCGCCCGGGCCCGGGCGAAGTCCCGCCTGGTGGCCTCCGGGTCGTAGGCGGCGAGCCAGTCCATGGCGTGTTCGGCGGGCCAGTAGTTGACCCCGAGCCGGAAGATGGCTTCCTGGCCGGGATCATGGCCCTGGCCGGGATCATGGGCCGCCGGCGGGGGGTCAGGGGCCACGGCCGAGCACCTCCGAGTAGGCGGCGAGGTAATCGGCGGTCATGCGGTCCCGGCTGAAGCGGGTCACGGCCCGGGCCCGGATGGCGCCGCGATCGCATCGCAGCACCGTCGGCACGGCCGCCGCCGCTTCCTCGACGTCCTCGACCAGCACACCGCACTGGTCGTCGTCGACGATCTCGGGCATCGAGCCCCGCCGGAAGGCGATCACCGGGGTGCCCGACGCCATGGCCTCCACGACGCTGAAGCCGAACGGCTCGTCGAAGCCGATGAGGTGGAGCAGGGCCACGGCGTTCCCGAGGACGGCGGAGCGCTGAACGGCTCCGACCGGGCCGAGGTAGCGGACGCGGTCGCCGTCGACGTGGGGTGCTACCTCGGCGTCGAAGTAGCGCTGGTCGTGGACGATTCCCGCGATCACCAGCGGGAGGCCGACCCGGCGGGCGACCTCGATCGCCTCGGCCGCTCCCTTGTCGGGGTGGATGCGACCGAAGAAGAGGAGGTAACCGCCGCCGCCGTCTCCCAGCGTGAACGCGCCGGTGTCGATCCCGTGGTGGATGGTGGCGACGTAGTCGAGACGGGGATGCCGGTCCGCTTCGCTGATGGCGACGTAGGCGCCGAGGTGGTTGTACTTCTGGTAGACGGGCACGATCGCCGGCGACGAGAAGCCGTGAATGGTCGTCAGTACGGGGGTCGACACCAGCGCGCTGTAGGTGAGCGGCAGGAAGTCGAAGCTGTTGTGGATGAGGTCGAACTCGTCGGCCCGTTCGAAGACGGCCGAGATGTGCAGGCACTCGGCGACCTTCGTGTCGGGGCGGTCCGGATCCTCGGACCAGCCCCGCGCCGCAGTCGACGCCAGCCGGGCCGACGTGGCGGAGTCGGCGGTGGCGAAGAGCGTCACGTCCACGCCCCGGGCGACGAGCCCTTCGGTCAGGAGCGACACGAACTGCTCCCACGGCCCGTAGTGGCGCGGCGGCACTCGCCAGGAGATCGGCGCCAGCACCGCCACCCGCAAGGTCACCACCGCCCCCGATACCGGCGATCCGGGGCTACGAGCCGCCGGGCGCGCCGGGGCCGGTCATGGTCGGTTCCGGCGCTGGTGAGGGACCAGGGCCTCGTGGCACGGCGGACACAACCACCAGCCGAGCTGGGCGGAGGCGTGCGACCCGGGATCACCAGGAAACATCAGCTGGCACCGGCCGCATCGGCGCTCCCGTGCCGGCTCCCCGTCCGGGGGGGCTTCGGGATCGGCCGGCGGGGGCGGATCTTCCATGGTGCTCCTTCCATTCCCGACGAGCCTACGCCGGTTCCAGAATTCTCGCAATTTGTTTCTAGAATTCTGGTACCATCACCGGTGTGGGGGAATGGAGTTTCTTCACCAACCATGCCCGCGTCCTCATCTGCATCGCCCGTGATCCCGGCGTACGGCTGCGGGACCTCGCCGCTACGCTCGGCATCACCGAGAGGAGCGCCTACGGCATCGTCGCCGACCTTGCCGAGGCGGGCTACGTCGTCAAGGACAAGGACGGGCGCCGCAACCGTTACCGGGTCGAGGCGCACCTGCCGCTCCCGGAGTCCATCGGGCGGGAGCGCACGATCGGCGAAGTCCTGGGCCTCCTCGTCGACGCCGATGCCCGCAGGCGGCCGAGGCAACCAACCAAGGAGCGTCATGTCCCAGAAATCCACGGCGGTCGCCACGACTGACACGTCGATCGACTGGCAGGCCGTCGCCGACGAATTGGCCGGCGCACTCCGGACGACCATGCTCCGCAATCCCACCCTGAATGCCCGGGACTGGGACCGGGCCTCGGCCGCGCTGGAGCGCTACGAGGGCGCCACGTGCGGCGTGGAGGTGGAGTTCCGCAACCCCGCCGACGGCTGAGTCCGCAACCCCGGGCCGTCGGCTGTAGCTACGGCCGGGCGTGGAGGCCTGCCATCACGGTCCGGCGGGCCAGGTCGAGCGCCACGAGGTAGGTGACCGGCTCGCCGCCGGCGAGCACGCCGAGTTCGTGGCGGAGCCGGGCGGCAACCTCGTCCCGGGTGGGGCGGTAGCGGAGGCGCGGCGCTCCCCGGATCAGCTGCGCCGCCGTTCCGTCGGTCCACGATCCGACGCGGTCGAAGAACTCGGCGGCGGCTTCGGGTGAACCGCTCGTCGTCCAGGCGTTCCAGGCAGCGCTGGCGTCCATCTTCACCGCTCTCGACGGTACACCCCCCACCGGTGCCCGGCGGGGGCCGCCGGGTGCTACCCTGCCTGTCGAGGGCAGACGTCGTACCACAGTTGCGGGCAGTTCCCTCGGCGGCACGAAGCCGCCCGGCCGCACGGACCACGGTTCGAAACAGGCCAAGGATGGAGGGGATTGTCCATGACAACCGGCACCGTCAAGTGGTTCAACGGTGACAAGGGGTTCGGGTTCATCACGCAGGAATCCGGTCCTGACGTCTTCGTCCACTTCAGCGCCATTTCCGGTAACGGCTACCGGAACCTGCAGGAGAACGACAAGGTCGAGTTCGAGGTCACGAGCGGCCCGAAGGGCCCGCAGGCTCAGAACGTCCGCGTCATCAGCTAGTGGCCGTGGAGGGAGCGGCCGTTCGGTCGCTCCCTCTCGGGCATGACCGCGTGCGGTCCTCACTCGCAGGGCCGGGATCTCCAGCGCTCCGCGAGACCGAGTTGTTGTGGGAGGACCCGTGGTCGGCGTGCCCGTCGAGGTCACCGTGGTGCGGCTCTACACCAAGAGCCCGGGAAGCCATCAGCTGCGCAAGGGTTCGGCGGCCGAGCTGGGCCGGCTGGAGGCCGCCGGGTGGCAGGAGAAGGACCGCAAGGCCGGCGCCGACCACATCGTGGTGCGTCTGGAACGGCCTCGCCCGGCGAAGCCGACGCTGCCGTCCGCTGCCGGGCCCGGTCGTCCCCGGCGCTGACCTCTCGCCGCCGGCACTCCCCGCCGGGTAATTCAGGACCTTCTCTGGTCATGAACCTGCATATGTCGACAGGGCCGCGAGCGGCGTACAGCTGAGGGCGGACCGAGTGCCCTCGGGTGGCGCGCGGCAGTGTCAGGAATCGATGCAGACGACCTCGACTCGCTGGACAAGGTTGTTTGCGAAGCCTCCCCGGTTCCAGGGTTGCTCGAGCGGCTGGGCATTTCCTTCGGCGTCGGTGGCCCGCGCGCTCAGCAGGTGACGACCGGGTGTGGCCACCCAGGATGCCTGCCACCGGCGCCAGGCCCAGCGGTGCGTACCGTCTTGTTCGAGCTCAGCCGGGTGCCAGCTCCGCCCACCGTCGTGGGTTACCTCGACCGCGGTCACGGGGGCGAGACCCGACCAGGCTCGTCCCTCGAGAGCGATGGGCCCTGGACGCACGATCCGAGTACGCGACAGGAAATCCGGGAACCCGGGTGGGATCAGCAAGGCACGAGGAACGATCCGCTCGACTGGTTCCCCGACCTCGTCCGGGTGCTGGCGGAACCGATAGGCGGCCTGCTGGAATCCGACGAAGGGCGTCTCGGTCAGGCTGATGTCACGGAGCCATTTCACGTGGGCCATGCCGTACCAGCCCGGGACGACCAGCCGTAGCGGATAACCGTGCTGTGGGGGAAGAGGATCACCGTTCATGGCGTAGGCGACGAGCACCTCGGGATCGTCGCCGGTAGCGACGGCGACCGGCAGGCCGCGCTGGTAATCCTGTTCCACCCCGCGCTCCACGCCGTGGTCGGCGCCGGTGAAGACGACGTCGACCGCATCCGCCTCCACGCCCGCTTCCGCGAGGAGGACCCGGAGCGGAGTGCCCGTCCAATCGGCGGTACCCACCGCTTCGATCAGCCAGGGCTGGCTCACCGGTCGCGGATCCAGCAGGGCACGCCCGTTGCCTGCGCACTCCAATGTGACCCGCAGCGTCGTCGCGGGCAGCGATTCGAGCGCCCCGAGGTCCAGCGACAGCGGGTGGCGGACCCGTCCGCCGATCGAGAGGCGCCAGTCGGAGGCGGCTGCAGGGATGTCGTAGTGCACGAGGACGTAGTGCAAGCCGGGCGGCGTGACGTCATAGCGAAGGGCCTCGAGGGGCAAGCCATGGTTGCGCGCCGCGAGCCCGAGCTCATCGTGGGTAATCCCCTCGGATGGGTCCGCGACGCGGCTTGGCCTGCTGAAGTCGCTGAGCTCCATGCCCACATTCTTATGCAGGTCCGGTGTGCTTGCCCAACGTCCCCGACCCGGCGACAAAAGCGCTTCCGTTTTGTACGTTGTACGGACACGCGGACTCACCAGCGCTCGGCGTGGGCCACCGGGCATGGGTTGAGAACGGCTTCGCCGGATTCCAAGGAGAACCCATGGACCTCGAGAATCTCAACCGGCGTGAAGTCCTGCGGCTGGGGGCGCGGGCCGGGGCGGCATTGCTCGCCGGAGCCTTGGTGGGCGTCGACTCGAACCCGGCCGGCGCCAAGGTGGCGACCCACAGGCCGGGGTCGGGGGACGCCGTCGCGCTCCGGCCGAACGACAGCGCTCCTCCCGTCGTGGATCGCCTGGCGGTCACGGTGGTGGTCGACAATTTCTACGACCCGCTCGTCAAGAGCGGCACCGTCGGCGCGGTCGGCGTGGCCCGCAGCGGCCTCGCCCTCGGCCTGAGCCTGCCCCGACAGCTGCACAGCGAATGGGGCCTGGGGTTGCACCTCCAATCGACCCGGGGGGAGGAGACCCGTACCTACCTTCTCGACTACGGGCTGTCCAACGCCGGCGTCGAGAACCTCCGGTTCCTCAAGCTCGATGTCGCCGCGGTGGACGCCCTCATCCTCAGCCACGGCCACTACGACCACTTCGGCGGCCTGATGCCGCTGCTCGCCCGCTACCGCCGCCGGATGCGTCCCGACCTCACGCTCTACGTCGGCGGGGAAGACGCCTTCTGCTACCGCTACCGCGTCCCCGACTCCGGTAACCCCGAGAGCTACGGGGTTCTCGACCGGCGGGCGTTGAAGAACGCCCGCGTGCGAGTGGCCATGGCGCAGGTGCCGGCGGTCATCGGCGGGCAGGCCTTCACCACCGGTGTCATCCCCCGCAACAGCTTTGAGAAGGTCCTGCCGGCGGCGCAGGTCGAACTGGGCATGCGCCACGGCGCCGGCTGCGACTCCTCCCACTTCAGTCCCGAGGAGCGGGCCGGGCAGATGGTTCCCGACCAGTTCTGGTACGAGCACGCCACCTGCTTCAACGTCAAGGACCGCGGTCTCGTGGTCCTGTCCTCCTGCGGCCATGCCGGGATCGTGAACTCCGTCAAAGCGGCGCAGGCGGCATCGGGGGTCGAGAAAGTCCACGCCGTGGTCGGCGGGTTCCACCTGACGCCGGCGCCCGAGCCCTACGTCGCCCAGACCGTCGAGGGCCTCAAGGCCCTCGATCCCGATTACCTCATCCCGATGCACTGCACGGGCCGGACGTTCGCCCGCCTCGCCGACGCCGCCATGCCCGGACGGCTCATCCCGTCCGCCACCGGGACGCGCTTCACGTTCGGCGCAGCCTGACCGGGTGAGGGCCGGTCTATGAACAGAAGTTATGGGTTCGCTAGTGCTCGGGGCAGTGCGGTGGACGCTCGGCTTCAGCCCGGTTCGGTCCCCCTGGTGTCACGGCGGTGTACATGGCGACCACCTCGGCGGGGGTGTGGCCGTCGTTGCGGGCCAGATGGACGTGGCCGGGGCCGACGTACGCCTGCCCGGCCGAGTACGTGCGGCCTGCGCACTTCGGATCATCGCCGTAGAAGATCGTGATGCTCCCCGACTTCACGAGCTCGATGGTGTTACCCGGATGCGTGTGCCAACCGGTGCTTCCCCCCACGGCGAAGGTGATCGACTGCACGAGGACATCCGAGCCCTCGGCGATGCTGACGGGTTGCGACACAACCACGGTGCCTCGCCCGAGGTCGCTGCGGTCGACCCCCTGGGATGGCGTAGCCGGTGCCGAACCCACTCCGAGTAACGGGAGCAGAGCTCCGAGTACGACGACGTTGCTGACCCTCCCCACGATGCCCCCCCTGCGTCCGATCGTTCTTTCGGAGCGTAGTAGGAGGGAGGGGTGTCCTGATAGCCCGCCGATGCCAGTGTTTCGCCCGCTGCGATGATCCTCACCCGGGAGGGAGTGCCGTGACCGATGCCGTGGAAACCGCCGCCTTCATGGCCATGAAGGGAGCCGGCTACTACTCGAAGGCGACCGTTGTGGCGCGGGAAGCCATCGACGCGGCCACGCCGTGGGTGCTCGAGGCGGCGGACCGCCTGCCCCTCGACCAGGACGGCTCACCGGTCCGGGTGGCCGACCTCGGTTGCGCCGACGGCGGTACCTCGATCGGACTGTGGGACCGGGTGCTCATGGCCCTGCGGCAACGGGTACCCGGACGGGCGATCGAGATCGCCTACACCGACTTGCCCCAGAACGATTTCAACCACCTGTTCCGCATGCTGTACGGCCAGACCGACGTCGAGAGCTACTACGGTCGGATTCCCGACGTCTACCCCTTCGCTTCGGCCACGTCGTTCCATCAGCCGATCTTCCCGCCGGGCACCGTCCACTTGGCGTTCTCGGCCCACGCGTCGCACTACGTCTCCAAAGTGCCGTGCGCCATCCCGGAGCACGTCCACATGGTCGGGGCTACCGGAACGGAGCGGGCGGCATACGAGGAAGCCGGGCGCCTCGAATGGGAGCGGCTCCTCGTGCTCCGGGCTCGGGAACTGGTCCGCGGCGGGCGGCTGTGCATGTTGAGCTTCGGGATCGACGAGCACGGCCGCTACGTCGGGAACACCGGCGGCGCCTCCGTGTTCGACACCTTGAACACCCTGTGGCGCCGACTGGCCGACGAAGGAGTGATCAGCGCGGGGGAGTACCGCCGTACGAACTTCCCGCAGGTCTTCCGTACCATCGAGCAGTTCACGTCCGGCCTGCTCGACGAGAACAGCGAGGTGTGGGCGGCCGGCCTGCGGCTGGAGAGCATCGAACCCCGCATCCAGGAGTGCCCCTTCGCCCGCAGTTTCGAGGAGCATCGGGATCCGGACCGGTTCGCCCGTGAGTACGTCCCGACGCTGCGCTCGTGGAGTGAGCCAACGTTCGCCAACGGCCTGTCGCCCGACCGGTCTCCTGACGATCGGATGGCCGTCCTCGATGAGTTCTACGGCCGTTACGGGGACTTGGTGGCCAAGGACCCGGAGGGACACAGGATGGACCTGGTCGACATCGTCATGACGTGCGTGAGGGTATAGGCAGCTCAGGATCTGCTGATCTGGAGGCGCCCGGTAGCCGAGTTGTCCATTTGGCCTTCCGCCACCTCGCAATCGTCGTTGGCCGGATCAGTGACGTTGCCGTGAATGTCGTCGCCGGGCCGTTGTCCGAGCGCGCCGCGGTGCAGGTAAGCCGTTGTTCCACAAGATTTCGTCAGTAGCGGGGGTTGCCGTCGCCTTCGTACTGCACGAGCCGGTCTGGGCGTACTCCAGATGCCTGGTCCCGGACTTCAACGTTGAGTCAGACGCTGTGCATGGGCTGTACGTGTCGACAATCGCAACCTTCGATTGCTGGTCCGTCTTGCCGAGCTCAGGCGGGAAGGACGATCTGACATTGCTGGTGCAATCGACGTCCAGCGCGGTCGCCGCTCGTGACGACAGCGACGGCCAGGGAGACCAGAACAATGCCAGGGCGGCGACGACGACAGCCCTTCGATGCATCCGCTCGCCCTCCTATGTATCGCCTTCGCCCTCGGCTCGGGCGCGCCGGTGCGCCGGCGCGCCGGAGCGCCGGAAGAGATCAGCCGGCCAACGGAAAAAGGGCGAGGACGGCGGCGGCCACCGCCATCGCCTCGATGCAGACGGCGACGCGCCGCAAGGTGGGTGGCCCGGCTACGGAGTGAGGCAATCGCCCCGTGGCGCCGCGGGCGGCGAGAAGCAGCGCCCATCCGCTCATCAGCGCCCCGAGACCGACGACAGCCGCCGCCACCATCACCGGCGTCCTGCTCACGGTCACCGCCCGCAGGACGCCGACTCCGACGGCGAGGAGCGAGAGCCCGGTCCGGTGCCAGGCGAGCCGGGTTCGCTCCCGGGCCATACCCCGATCGTCGTCGGCCTTGCTCTGGTTGGAGTGGAACGCACCGTCGGGAATCGTCTCCCCGGAGGCCGCGCCGCCGAGCGGCTCCGGAGTGCTCATGTTCCCCGGTGGATGATGACCCCGACCGCAGCCAGAACGGACACGAGCCCGACGCCTATGGCGACGACCCGCGGGGCCCGGAAGGACGGTAGCGGCCGGCCTTCCCGCATGGCCCGTTCTTTGGCCTCCCAGGCGGGATAGCTCAAGAAGGCCAGCCAGGCGCCGAGGCCGATGAGGGCGAGCGAGACGATCAGGCGGGTGTGCGGAAAGCCGAAGCGGGGCAGCAGGTTGGCAACTGCGAGGCCTGCCGCGAGCAGGGCCAGGGCGGTGCGATTCCAGGCCAGGAACGTCCGTTCATTGGCCAGACTGAAGCGGTAATCAGGTTCTGTCCCCACCTCGCTCAGCGCGGGCCGGCCCCTTCGGGTCCGTGCCTGACCGTTCGGGCGGGTCCTGACGTCCAAGCTGGGCATGGCTTTCCCTCCGGCTAGCCCAGCCACGACTCTAGTCGTGAAACTGGCTGAATGTCTAAAGTCCCAACTTTCGGTCGTCCGGTGCCGGCGGCCGAAAAACGGCGTCCTCCGGGCCGCTTCACGACGCCGTCACCCACTCGTGGGGCTGGTTGTCATAGACGACCGTGTGATTGGAGCCGTCGGTCAGTTCCGCCCCGACCTCGTCGTAGACATAGCTGTGCCACTGCCTCTCCTGCTTCTCGCAGGGCACGACGACATGGATCAGGTGGCCCGTCCCGTCGCAGGTGGCCGGGGCCATGGCACGCCCCCTCGTATCGCCGTACGGCTCGATCTCCCGACGCTGAGCGAATGACTCGTGGACCGCGACGACGATCGTCGTCACGCCCGATCCCGCTTCGCAGGCATGGTCGATGACGACGTCGATCTTGCTGCCCTTACCGCCGGGAACGGTCGCAGTTCTGATCTTGATCATCGGCGGGTTGGCCTGGGCGGCGGGTGCGGTCACACACGTCAGGATTGCGATCACGCCAGCGATCACAGCGACACGTCGACGCATGGTCTGCCTCCTGGCCGTGGTGAAGCCGTTCTAGCCTTCGGCGGCGGCCGGGTGCAACGGGGGCCCTCAGTTCCGTTGGCCGGACTCCGTACCAGGGAGCCGGACGCAGCGGAAGCCGATGTGGCAAGCCGACGTGTCGAGGGTCTCGCCGTGCCGGGCGGCGGGCCGGTAGCGCCGGCAGTAGTTCGGGGCGCAGAGGTACGACCCGCCCTTCACCACGTGCATCACCGGGTCCGAGGCGCCGGCGCCCTCGTGACAGCACCGTGAGACTGTCGCCCCGAAGCGGTCCGCGGTCCACTCCCAGACGTTGCCGACCACGTCATACAGCCCGTAGCCGTTGGCCGGGAAGGCCCCCACCGGCGAGGTCCGCTCGTAGCAGCCGGCGACCTTCCGCCAGGGGAACTCCCCGTACCAGATGTTGGCCATGCGCCGGCCGCCGGGGGCGAACTCCTCACCCCAGGCGTAGGTGGCGCCCTCGAGCCCGCCCCGGGCCGCGAACTCCCACTGTGCTTCCGTCGGCAGGTCCTTCCCGGCCCAGCGGGCGTAGGCCAGGGCGTCCTCGTAGGCCACGTGGACAACGGGGTGGTCGTCCCGGCCCTCGAGGTCGCTGCCCGGACCTTCGGGCTGCCTCCAGTTCGCCGCCGGGGCGTACGACCACCAGTTCCGGATGTCGCGCAGGTCCACCGGCCCGCGGCAGCGGCGGAACAGGAGCGATCCCGGTACGAGGAGCGCAGGATCGGCATCGGGGTAGTCGTCGGCGGTGACCGGGCGCTCGGCCACGGTCTCGTACCTCGTGGCGTCGACGAAGCGGGCGAATTCGGCGTTGGTCACCGGCGCTTCGTCGATCCAGAAGTCGCTCACCGTGACCGGCCGGACCGGACCTTCCTCGGGGTAGAAGCCGGTGGCACCCATCGAGAAGGTGCCGCCGGAGACCCGGATCATGATCCCAGCGTGACGGTGTGCCGTTCGCCTCTGGCCGGCACGTAGCCGAGCGGCGCACCGCAGGGGATGAGGCCCTCGGTCTCGACGCTGTCCTCGAACTGGCGGATGATGCGCCGGGCATGCTGCATCACCCACCACCGGACGTGGGTCTGGTTCACGGGTTCCCGCTCCTTCGGGTCCTCCAGCAGGTTGATGATGCGGGCGAAGCCGAGCGGGATCTCGGGATCGTGGAAGTGCTGCTGGCGCTTGAAGCTGATCTTGAACTGCGACCACTTGACGGCGTGCAGCTCCTCGTTCAGCCAGACCATGCAGCCCTCCCGGCCGGACGTCTCGCCACCGGTGAAGAACTGGCGCTGGTCGATCCCGTCGATCACGCGGTCGCCGGGTGTCTCGCAGCCGGCGAAGCGCAGCAGCGTGGTGAACATGTCGGTGACGTGCACCATGGCGTTGCTCTCCCGGACGGGCACGTGGGCCGGCCAGCGGATGAGGCAGGGCGTGCGGATCCCGCCCTCGGCGGAGCTGAAGTACGAGCCGTCGAAGAAACCGGCCGTCCCCCGGCCGATCAGGTGGTCCTCGGGGCCGTTGTCGCCGGCGAAGACCACGATGGTGTTCCCGGAGACGCCGAGCTCGTCGAGGGCGTCGAGGATCGACCCGAAGTCGTGGTCGAGCATGAGCAGGCAGTCGCCCCACTCGCCGTTGGTGCTCTGCCCCCGGAACTCTTCCCGGGGAACCATCGGGAAGTGCATCAGCGAGTGGTTGTGGTACAGGAAGAAGGGTTGGCCGGCCTCGACGCTGCGCTTCATGAAGGCCTTGGCCCGCCTGTCGTACTCGGCGTCCATCTCCCCCTTGAGCTTCTTCGTCAGCTGCTGGTCCGTGAGGGCCTGGACGCCGCGGCCCCGCAGGCCCTCGTACATGTAGGCGTAGCCGTCCCGGTCCCCGTCATACCAGGGATCGTCGGGCCAGAGGCACTCGTCGTACGTGCGGGGCGGCCCATACCACTCATCGAAGCCATGGTCGGTCGGCCACCGGCCGTCCTCGGCGCCGATGTGCCACTTGCCGAAGCAGGCGGTGGCGTAGCCGGCCTCCGACAGGATGTCGCCCATGGTCCGCTCCCAGGCGACGAGGCCGCCGTCGTTGCCCCCGAGGGCGATGGTGTGGTTCCCGGAGCGGATCGGGTAGCGGCCGGTCATGAGCGCGGAGCGGGTCGGGGTGCACTGCGGCTCCACCACGAAGTGGGACAGCTTCAGGCTCTCCGCCGCGAACCGGTCGATCCGGACGGTGTCGGCGCCCCGCAGGATGCCGCCGCCGTAGCAGCCGAG
>Ga0070741_10017708_pt1 | contig 11660 bp, 8 predicted proteins | sample Coa_R1_4_FD_66440 | JGI IMG/M metagenome (GOLD analysis project Ga0070741, IMG submission 66440) | Surface soil microbial communities from Centralia Pennsylvania, which are recovering from an underground coalmine fire - Coalmine... | ecosystem: Environmental > Terrestrial > Soil > Unclassified ...
GGGAGCTGGGCCGACTACGGCGAGTGGTACTACTGGCTGAGCTTCTTCGGCACGCCGTCGCCCACCGAGCCGTGGGGCTGGCAGCTCGACGGCCACCACCTGATCCTGAACTGCCTGGTGGTCGGCGACCAGGTAGTGCTCACGCCGATGTTCATGGGCTCGGAGCCGGTGCTGGCCGAGACGGGCAAGTACGCCGGCACGCGCGTCTTCGAGGCCGAGGAGGCGCGCGGCATCGCGCTCATGCAGGCGCTCTCGGCCCCGCAGCGCGCCCGCGCCACGATCGGGGCGCAGGTGCTGCGCGAGGTCGCGGCCGGCCAGTTCAAGGACAACCTGGTGCAGCCCTATGAGGGCATCCGCTACGACCAGCTCAACACGGCGCAGCAGGCCCTCCTGCGCGACGTGATCGAGGTCTACGTGGGCCGCATGCACCCGGCGCACGCGGAGCAGAAGCGCGACGAGGTACACGCGCACCTGTCGGAGACGCACTTCGCCTGGCGCGGCGAGAGCGACGCCAGCGGCGTGTTCTACTACCGCGTGCACAGCCCGGTGCTCTGGATCGAGTTCGACCACCTGCCGGGCATCGCGCTCGACAACGACCAGCCCTCACGCAACCACATCCACACGATCGTGCGGACGCCCAACGGCAACGACTACGGCAAAGACCTCCTGCGCCAGCACTACGCGCGCCACCACCGGGCAGGCTAGCGCCGCCTGGTCGCGGCGCATTGCCCATGCCAGCACTCCCCGGTGCCGGAGCGGCCCCGACACGGCCGCGCTCCCAGGCCGCCGCTCCAGGTGGCTAGTCGTCGGGGAAGCTGAGCGTCGTGGTCAGGCCGGTGGCGCCCAGGCGGGTGTTGGGAAAGATGGCGCGGGCTGCCGGCAGATAGTCGGCGGGGGCGGTCAGCGCCGGGCTGAAGTGCGTGAGCCAGAGTGCGGCGACCCCGCCCTCGCGGGCGATCGTCGCCGCCTCGGCGAACAGCATGTGCTTGTTCTCCAGCGCCCGCGGCAAGTCCTCCTCCCCGCCATACATGCCCTCGCAGATCAGCAGGCTCGCGCCGGCGACGAAGCCGGGCAGCGCGGCGATCGGCCGCGTGTCGGTGACGAACGCCAGCTTGACGCCGGGCCGCGGCGGGCCAAGCACGGCGTCGGGCGGGATGGCGCGCCCCTCCCAGGTGACCGTCTCGCCGCGCTGCAAGCGGCCCCAGAGCGGCAGCGGCAGCCCGAGCGCCCGCGCCCGCTCCGGCTCGAACGGGCGCCCGCGCGGCCGCTCCAGCGTGTAGCTCAGGCACGGCACACTATGGTCCATTGCCAGACAGGCCACCTGGAGCGAGCCGAGCGCGAAGCGCTCGCCGCCGGCCAGCTCACGGCAGACGACCTCGTAAGGCAGATACGGCGCGATCACGCGCAGCCCGGCGACGACGGCGGCCAGGCCCGGCGGGCCGAAGATGGTCAGCGGCTCGCGGCGCTCGGCGTTGCCCAGCGTCAGCAGCAGGCCCGGCAGGCCGCCCACGTGATCGCCGTGAAAGTGCGTGATGCAGATCGTGTCGATCGCGCGCAGGCCCCAGCCAGCCGCGCGCAAGGGGACCTGGGTGCCCTCGCCACAGTCGAGCAGCAGCAGGCGGCCTTCGTGGCGGACGAGCACGCTGGAGAGCCAGCGCCCTGGCAAGGGCATCGTGCCGCCCTCGCCGAGCAAGTACACGTCGAGCATCCGCGACTGACCTCCGCGCCTGCGTCTCGCGGCGGACGGCGCGGCTGGGCGTCGGCCGGTCGCGCCGCCTGGGCTGCCCCTAGTGTCCCCCGTCGGGGCGTCTGGCTACAATGCAAGGAGCCCGCGAGCCACCAGGAGGCGAGGATGCTGAACTACTACGAGATCGAGCTGAGCCCCGAAGAGCGCCTGACGCAGCAGACGATCCGCGACTTCGTCGACAAGGAAGCGGCGCCGCTGATGCCCGCCGCTTTCGAGGAAGGGCGCTTTCCGCGCGAGCTGGTGCCGCGGCTGGCCGAGCTGGGCGTCCTGGGCGCCGACATTCCGGAGTACGGCGCCGGCTCCAGCTACATGACGTATGGCCTCATCTGCCAGGAGCTGGAGCGCGCCGACTCGGGCTTGCGCAGCTTCGTCTCGGTCCAGACCTCGCTCGTGATGTTCCCCATCTACACCTACGGCTCGGAAGAGCAGAAGCGGCGCTACCTACCGGGCATGGCGCGCGGCACGGTGATCGGCTGCTTCGGCCTCACGGAGCCCGACCACGGCTCGGACCCCGCGAGCATGGAGACGCGGGCCGTGCGCGACGGCGGCGAGTGGGTGTTGAACGGTACGAAGATGTGGATCACGAACGGCACGTTCGCCGACGTGGCGCTGGTGTGGGCGCGCACCGACGACGGAGTGCGCGGGTTCCTGGTGGACACCGACCGGCGCGGCTTCCAGGCGCGCGAGGTGCACCACAAGCTGTCGCTGCGGGCGTCGAACACGGCGGAGCTGCACCTGGAGGACTGCCGCGTGCCCGAGAGCGCCGTGCTGCCGGGCGTGAAGGGCATGCGCGGGCCGCTGTCGTGCCTCAGCGAGGCGCGCTTTGGCATCGCCTGGGGCGTGCTCGGCGCGGCGATGAGCTGCTACGAGACGGCGCTGGAATACGCGAAGGTGCGCACCCAGTTCGACCGGCCGATCGCCGGCTTCCAGCTTACGCAGGCGAAGCTGGTGGACATGCTCACGGGCATCACGCAGGGGCAGCTCGTGGCCTGGCAGCTCGCCCGCCTGAAAGACGCCCACCAGGCCCGCCCGCCCCACATCTCGCTCGCCAAGCGCGCGAACGTGGCAATGGCGCTGAATGTGGCGCGCAGCGCCCGCTCGGTGATGGGCGCGAACGGCATCAGCCTGGAGTACCCGGTGATCCGCCACATGGCCAACCTAGAGACGGTCTATACCTACGAGGGGACGCACGAGGTGCATACGCTGACGGTGGGCAAGGACATCACCGGGCTCGACGCCTTCGGTGGCTGAGGCCGCGGCGCGGGAAAGGGCCGCCGGGAACGCCCCGCCTCTCGCCTCTACGCGGCGGCGCCATCTGGTTCAGGTGCTGGCCCAGGCGCACAGAGTCGAGCTTGGATGCCGCCCGGGCCGACGCGGCGGCGCGCGTTGCCACGACCGCGCCGCCTGGGCTAAGGTTAGCCATCCCCCCTTGCGAGACGGTGATGACCGTGAGCGATGTCACGCCGCTACAGCCGGTCCCGGTGCTCATCGTGGGCGGCGGCCCCGTGGGCCTCATCATCGCCATCGATCTCGCGCGGCGCGGCGTGCGCTGCGTCGTGGTGGATGAGACCGACGGGACGATTACCTTCCCGACGGGCGAGAACCTGAATACGCGGACCATGGAGCACTTCCGCCACTGGGGGCTGGCCGACCGCGTCCGCTATTCGGGCTTCCCGCCGGACTACCGGCGCAACGTGCGCTTCGTCACGCGGGTGATGGGCTACCAGCTCACCGTCTTCGAGCGCACCAGCAACAGCGAGCCGATGCCGCAGGAAGCCGCGGTCAGCCCCGAGTGGAGCATCTGGTGCCCCAAGTTCTTCCTCGATCCCGTGCTGCGCGCCCACGCGGCCACCCTCCCCGCGGCCGACGTCCGCTACGGCTGGCAGTGTGAGAGAGTCACGCAGACCGAGGACGCCGTCTTCGCGGACGTGGTCGAGGTCGCCACGGGCCGCCGCGAGCGCCTCGCCGCTCAGTACCTGGTCGGCTGCGACGGTGGCGGCTCGGTGGTGCGGCAGAGCGTCAGTATCGCCCTCGAAGGCGCCTTCGCGGAAGGGCAGAACCTCGGCATCTTCTTCCGGGCGCCCACCCTGTTGCCCACCAATCCCTACGGGAGCGCGTCGCAGTACTGGCTGGGCAACCGGGATGGGGTGGGGCCGGTGTCGGCGGTGGACGGCCGCGAGCGGTGGCGCCTGAGCATCGAGTACCCGCGCGAGAAGCTGGCGCAGATGGACCCCGCGCAGGTCGTGCGCACGGCGCTGGGCGCCGACCTGCCGTTTGAGATACTGCACGTGCGGCCGTGGGCGGGCCACCGCGTCGTTGCCGCGCGGTACCGGGCCGGGCGCGTGTTCCTGGCGGGCGACTCGTGCCACATGATGTGGCCGCGCGGGGGCTTCGGGCTGAACACCGGCGCGGGCGACGCCTTCAACCTGAGCTGGAAGCTCGCCGCCGTCCTGCAGGGCTGGGGCGGCCCTGGCCTGCTCGACAGCTACGACGTCGAGCGCCGCCCCGTCGGCTGGCGCAACGTGAACCGGGCGGCCGAGAACCGCGCGGCGGAGATCGCGGTGCCGATCCCCGAGCACCTGGAGGCCGACGACGAGGTCGGCGCGCGGGTGCGGGCCGAGGTCGCGGCGCACATCGAGCGCACGCGCCGCAAGGAGTGGGCCACGCTCGGCATCCAGCTCGGCTACCGTTACGAGTCGGCGATCTGCGTCCCGGACGGCACGCCGCCGCCAAGCGACGACCCGTCCGTCTACGAGCCGACCACCCGCCCCGGCTCGCGGGCGCCCCACGTCTGGCTCGGCGACGGCCGGTCCACGCTCGATCTGCTCAGCGACGGCTTCACGCTGCTGCAGTTCGCCCCGGGCGTGGACACCGCGGGCTTCGCGCGCGCCGCCGCCGCGCGCGGCCTGCCGCTGGCGTGCGTCCCCGTCGCCGACAGCGCCGCGGCCGATCTCTACGCGCGCCGGCTGGTGCTCGTCCGCCCGGATGGCCACGTCGCCTGGCGCGGCGACCAGGCGCCCGACGCCCCGGGGGTGGTGCTGGATCAGGCGCGGGGGGCGATGCCTGCCGGCGGCTGATGGCGGCAGAATCGCCGCCGTGCCGCGATCCGCGTGTAAGCTCGATGCCGAACCGATTGCGCCCGCTGCCGGGCGGGCCACGCTCCCGGAGGCCGGCCGCGGCGGCGCCCCCAAACGGTCGTAGACTAGGAGAGAGCGGGAACAGCGCCGAGGAGGTGCGCCGTGCGGTTCGGCATCAATTTCTTCCCGTCGTTCCTGCCCGAGCAGAAATCGGGCGCGCAGTACTTCGCGGAGTGCCTGAACCTGGCCGAGCGCGCCGACCAGCTCGGCTTCGCCTCCGTCCGCATCGTCGAGCACCACTTCAAGCCCTACGGCGGCGCCAGCCCCAACCCGATCGTCTTCCTGAGCGCCGCCTCGCAGCGCGCCCCGCACGTACGCCTGGTGACCGGCGCGGTCGTGCCCGCCTTCAACCACCCGCTGAAGTACGCGGGCGAGCTAGCCATGCTCGACTGTATCTCGGGCGGCCGCCTGGACGCCGGGTTCGCGCGCGCGTTCCTGCCCGACGAGTTCGAGGCGTTCGGCGTGTCCATGGAGGAGAGCCGCGCCCGCTACGAGGAGGGCATCGCGGCCTGCGTGCGGCTGTGGACCGAGGAGAACGTCACCTTCCACGGCCGCTTTCACAGCTTCGAGAACATCACCGTGCTGCCGCGCCCCGTGCAGCAGCCCCACCCGCCCGTATGGGTCGCGGCCATCGGCACGCCGCAGTCGTTCGAGTGGGCCGGCCAGCAGGGCTACAACCTGATGTTCGTTCCCTACGTCAGCGACTTCCAGAACCTGGCGAAGCTCATCCAGCTCTACCGCGATAGCTGGAAGGCGGCGGGCCACCCGCCCGATCAGGAGCGCGTCGCCTTCTCGGCGCACTGCTACGTGGCCGAATCGCGGGAGGAGGCGCTGCGCGGCGTGCGGCCGGGCTGGGAGCAGTACCACCGCATCTTCTACGATCGCCTGAAGCGCTGGGTCGGCCACCCCTCGCCCCAGTACAAAGGCTACGACGAGATCGCCGCGCTGGTGGACCAGTTCACCTTCGAGCGGATGATTGCCGAGGGCCGTCTGTACGTCGGCACGCCCGACGAGGTGGCCGAGCAGTTCGCCTACACCCGCAAGCTATTCGGCGACGCCGAGCCGAGCGTGCAGGTGAACTTCGGCAATCTCTCCGAGGCCGAGGGGCGGCGCACCCTGGAGCTGCTCGCCCAGCACGTCCTGCCGCGCTTCGCCGACCCGCCTGCTCGTCAAATGTTGACTTGACCAGGTACCGAGGAGCGTCAATGATTTTGGTGACCGGGGCGGCCGGTAACGTCGGCGGCAGCGTGGTAAGGCAGCTGCTCGCCGCGGGCGAGCGTGTCCGGGCGTTGACCCGTAACCCGGCGGCGCGGCTCCCGCGCGGGGTCGAGGTGGTGGTCGGCGATCTAGCTGACCCCGCCACGCTGGCCGCCGCGTTCGACGGCGTCGACCGAATGTTTCTCTTCCCAGCGCTGGGGATCAGCGCCGAGGTGGCCCAGCTTGCCCGCGAACGCGGGGTACGCCGGGCGATCGTGTTGTCCTCGGCCGCCATCCAGCGCGCGGCCCCGCGGGATAACCCGATCGTCGCCAAGCACGACGCCGTGGAGCAGGCCGTGCGGACGGCGGGGCTGGCCTGGACGATGCTGCGTCCCGACACGTTCGCGACCAATACGCTCGCCTGGGCCCCGTCGATTCGCGCGGCGAGCGTAGTGCGGGCGGCCTACGGCCGCGCTCAGCGGAACCCGATCCACGAGGCAGACGTCGCGGCCGTGGCCACGGCGGCCTTGCTCGAGGACGGTCACGAAGGCGCAGTGTACCTGCTGACTGGCCCGGCGTCAATCACCCAGGCCGAGCAGGCCGCCGCGATCGGTCACGCGATCGGGAGAGAGGTCCGCTTCGAGGAGCTGTCCAGGGAACAGGCGCTGGCGGAGCTGACCACGCACACGGCGCGGCCGGTCGCGGAGAGGCTGCTCGACTACCTGGCCCGCTCCGTGGACAGGCCACCCCATCTGGAGCCCACCGTCGAACAGGTGACCGGACGGCCAGCCCGGACTTTCGCCCAGTGGGCCGCGGACCACGCCGACGACTTCCGCTGATGGCGGGCCCGCCAGCCGCCCGGCCGACGCGCGCTGCCCGGCCGGGTGGGCAGAAGTGCTGCGGGTGGCGGCGCAGTGATCAGCGGTGCAGGACCGCGCGCAGCGCCTGGCCGACCTTGGCCGGATCGGCACCACGCCAAGCCACGATGCCATCAGGTCGGACCAGCACCGTGTCGCTCGCGGCGGCCCCGAGCGGCGCGACGGAGGCGACCGGGATGGCTCGCAGCGCGATGCCCAACTCGTCGGCAGCGGCCTGCGCCAAGCGGACCCCGTCCGGCGCCGCGGTGAAAACGAGGAAGTACGGGCCGAGCTGCGCGCGCGTCGACAGCGGACCATCCGGGCCGCTGAGCTGCACGTACGGCACCCGCGCGCCGGGACGCCCGGACGGCGTGGCCGGATCCTCGAACTGATCGTTGCCGGCGCTGGGGTCGGGCACGAAGGCGCCTTCCAGGCAGGCATAGCCGAACAGCAGCGTGGCGTGATCCATCGGCGCACCGATCTGCTCCGCCAGGTCGTCCATGCGCCGTCGCTCCGCCAGGTTGGCCACCTGCCAGGTGCAGACCGCCTCGGCGTACGGGCGCCGCTCGGGGTCGTAGCTGTCCAGCAGCCCGGCGCCGGCCTGTCCGCGAATCACCGCCGCCAGCTTCCAGCCCAGGTAGTAACCGTCTTGGACGGCGGTGTTGCCGCCCTGCCCACCGGTGGGGGGCATCACGTGCGCCGCGTCGCCGGCCAGGAACACCCGACCGGCCTGGAAGCAGTCGGCCACTCGTTGCGCGTAGTCGTAGGTCACCTCGCCAAGTATCCTGAGCTGCAGATCAGGCACGCCGACCATGGTGCGGATGATCGCGGCAGTGGTCGCCTCGTCCCGTTCCGGATCGGCCGACATGTTGGCCACCCACTCCCCGGGGTTGTCTGTGCTGACCAACACGCCGGCGCCGTCAGGGAGCGCGGGGTTCTGCACGTAGTGGACTACCATGGCGTTGTCGCCTGCCAGCGCGGTCAGGTCGGCCAGGAACCGTACGGCGGTGGCCGACCGGAGGAGCCCGAGGCCGTGTATGCCGATCCCCACCTGCTCCCTGAGGTCGCCCTTGATCCCATCGGCCGCGACCACGTAGCGGGCGCGCACTTCACGCACCGCGCCGGTGGCGAGCGACTGCAGGGTGACGGTCACCCCGTCGGCATCCTGGACTAGCGCGTCGCAGCGGGTCTCGAACTGCAGTTGTGCGCCCAATGCCCGCGCCCGAGCGGCGAGCGCGGCCTCCGTCTTGGCCTGACTCGCCATCCCGGGCGACTCGGGGGAGAACCGGGAGAAGTCCGGGCGATGCGCGACGTGGTCGTACAGTACCGGGCCAGCCATGCTCCGCGAGATGACGGACGTGATCGCGGGCCGTCCCGGCGGTCTCGCGGCATGGATAGCGTCGGCGACTCCCGCAGTCCGCAGTGCCTCCATCGTAATCGGGTTCTGCCCACGCGCCTTCGGCAGCACGGAGGTGCTCGCGCGTCGTTCCACTACCAGCGCCGGCACCCCGTGCAGCCCCATGAAGACGGCGGTGGACAGCCCGGCCAGGCCGGCTCCGATAATCAGGACGTCGGTCGTGTCTGTTACCATGACGCACCCTTCCGTCTGCGGATCAGTTTGGGCGGAGTGGACCCCGCGCGAACATAGCTTGTCGCCACCAGAGTATCTCACAATAGATATCTTAGTGCAAAGATACCATCGGCGCGAGACAGCATACCACGCGCTGGCTTCGCGGACGGGACTGGCCTGACGATCTGGCGGCTGCGCGTCTCGTGGTCGCTATCAGTCTGGCTGCGCTCGAAGTATCGACCTGGAATGCGGCAATCGTGGGGGACGTGGCCGGCTCTAGCTCAGCGATCCATTGTTGACTCCCAAGATAATTTGCTTTAATCTAGCACCATCCAGCGCACAGGAGCCTCGTGAGCAGCTCGGCGCCCGGCCCGCTGCCGCGACCATCGTCGCACCCGGCGAGCACCGGCCCACGACCTGCCGGTGCGTCATAGGCCCGCGCGGGATCGGAGCGGTCGCCGTCTTCGATGCCTGCGATCAGCCAATACGCTCTTTCATCCGGTCAATGGTGGGTGAACCTGAAGGTGCAAAGATATAGTGCTCCGGACGCGGTCGATGTGATCATGCAGCAGTGGGCCATCCAGCTCCCGGATCTGGACGTATCACCGGTCGCGGTGTTCGGCCGGCTGCACCGCACGTTCGTGCGCTACCAGGATCTGATCTCGCCGGTCGTCGAGCGGCACGGCATGACGATGGCGATGTTCGCCGTGCTGACGGCGCTGCGGCGGTCGGGCAAGCCGTTCCGGCTCGCCGCCGGTGAGTTGGCTCGCCAGACCCTGATCACCACCGGGGGCATGACGCTGCGGATCGACAAGCTGGTCCAGGAAGGTCTGGTAGTGCGGGAACGGGACGCCAACGACGGACGCATCGTCTACGTCCGGCTGACACCCGACGGCGTTGCACGCACCGAAGCGGTCATCCGCGAGCACTTCGCTAACGAGAGGCGCATGCTGATGGCGCTGTCGGCGGTCGAGGCCCGGCAGCTGGCGCAGCTGCTGAGCAAGCTCGAGCAGTCGCTGCAACTCGCCGAACACCTTGCAGGTCGGGAATCATGAGCGACAGGAAGCGGGCGTCCCTTAGCGGCGCGCTCGTGTGTCTTGGGCTCCTCGTCGCAGGCTGCTCGGCTCCGCCCGGTCCACCATCGTCGCCCGTCACCCCGATCGGGGCACCGGCCGCGGGGGCTCCCGCGGCGTCCAGTCCCACGGCCGAGGCGGAGAAGCTGCAGTTCGGTCGGCTCATTGGCACGATCAGCCTGAACTACATCGCCCACGACATGGGGTTCTGGGCGGAAGAGGGCCTGGACATCGAGATGCCCGTCCTCGATTCGGCGGCACGGATGATCCCCCTCCTGGCGTCGGGTCAACTGGACGTGGGCCTCGGTGGCTCGAACGCGGGGCTGTTCAACGCAGCGGGCCGCGGCTTGCCTCTGCGGATCGTCGCCGGCGCTGCGCGGCCCGCGCCCGGGCAGTCGATCACCGCGTTCGTGGTGCGCAAGACGCTGCTGGACAGCAGCCAGGTGCGGAGCTTCGCCGACCTGCGCGGACGCAGCGTCGCCATACCCGCGAAGGGGACCAGTACGCAGGCCCTGTTAGCTGCCGGCCTGGCGCGCGATGGCCTCACGCCGGACGACCTGGAGCTGGTCGAGATGAACTACACCGACCAGCTCGCGGCGTTCGCGAACGGCGCGCTCGACGTCGGGTTTCAGATCGAGCCGTCGATGACCGTTGGCGAGCTGCGCGGCCTGTTCGGGCGCTGGACACCCATCGACGAGATCTACCCATACCACGAGGACGGTATGCTGCTGTTCGGGCCCAGCCTGGTCGAGGCGGCCCCCGAGACGGCGCGACGGTTCATGATCGGCTACCTCCGTGGCCTGCGGGCGTATCGTGAAGCCCTGCGGACACCGGAAGGCCGCGAGCGGATCGTGCAGATCTGGATCAAGAACGGCGGCCCCGCTGACCACGCGATCTACGACCGTATGACCTTCCCCTACGTCGACCCCAATGGGCACGTGAACCGCGACAGTCTGGCCTGGGACGCCGAGTGGCTGTTCGCCAACGGCTATTTGCAGGCCAAGCCCGACTTCGGGCGCCTGGTAGACGACCAGTTCGTCGACTACGCCGTGCAGCGGCTGGGCGCCTGGCACGAGTAATACCAGTTGACGGCGAACCCTTCCGATTCCTGGCGGCCTGGCCCGACTGATCGCTGGCCGGGTACCTGAAGTAAGCGGCGTCACTTAGAGCGGCTTGCATTGCGAGTGAGCAGCCAGCGTGTCGTAGGGGCGGGTTTCATGCCCGCCCGCAGCCCGCAGGCCGCAGCTCCCGCGTCGGCCGACCGCTCAGTCTCGCTGCAAGCCGCTGTAGTATAAGGCAGCGGCCGCGCGCACCCGTCGCCGCTACTGGTCGCAGCGGGGTCGTGAACGGGGGCAAGCCGCGTCCGTTAACGGCGAGGCCCCGTTCGAGGCGCTACCCGCTCCGCTGACACGAACTCGGTAGACTCAAGCCCGATGGTCGCGGAGCCAGGCCGCTAGCTCGCGGATGCCGCGCTGGAGCGTGTAGGCGGGCTGGTAGCCGATCTCCGCGCGGGCGCGCGACAGGTCGTAGGCCGCCTCCAGCCGCGCGCGCGGGTTCGTCTCGGCCAGCCCCTGCGGCTCGACCACCGCGACCTGCGCGCCGGTGAACTCGGCGATCATCGCCGCCACGTCATCCGCGCTCGTCAGCTCGCCGGAGCCGATGTTGAACACCCGGTGCGCGGGGGCGGGGGCAAAGCCGGCCGCTACCAGCCCGGCCGCCGCGTCGGTCGAGTACACCAGCTCCATGCGGCCCTGCCAGCGCCGCCGCACGCGCGCCTGGCCAGTCTGGAGCGCCGCCGTGAGCGCGTCGTGGATCACCCGCGTCACGCCGCCGCCGGGCGTGAAGGCAGGACCGTACACCGCCGCGAAGCGCACGGCCAGGAACTCGAAGCCGAACAGGCTGGCGTAGCCGTTGCCGATCTGCTCGCCGGCCAGTTTGGTCGCCGCGTAGACCGTGGCCGGCGCCGCCGGATGGTCCTCGGTCATGCCCCCGCCCGCCGTTGGCACGTCATCCGCGTACACGGTGCCCGAGCTGCACAGCACGACCCGCCGCACGCCGCCCAGCCGCGCCGCCTCCAGC
>Ga0070741_10017709_pt1 | contig 11659 bp, 9 predicted proteins | sample Coa_R1_4_FD_66440 | JGI IMG/M metagenome (GOLD analysis project Ga0070741, IMG submission 66440) | Surface soil microbial communities from Centralia Pennsylvania, which are recovering from an underground coalmine fire - Coalmine... | ecosystem: Environmental > Terrestrial > Soil > Unclassified ...
TCTCGCGCGGGGAACGCCCAGGCCTCTCCCACGCGCGAGCCGAACCGCTCGACGAGCCGGTTGCGGATCGCGAGCGCCGAGAAGAGCGAGACCTGCTGCGCAGTGATGGCGCCGACGAGCATCTCGAAGGGCTCCGGCGCGAGCGACGGCCGGAAGCCCGCGAGCCGCGGGACGACGTCCGCGAGAAGCTCGTGGTCGGCCGCCCAGAGATAGAAGGGCTCGAGGTCGAAGTCGAGGCCGAGCAGCGCGCGCACGACTGGCTCGGTCTGCGCGTCGAGCGGCTCGACGTCGACGCCGCCGCTTGCCGCTTCGATCCGCAGCTCGCGTCCGCCGACGACACGATGGAGGCCGCCCTCGTGCCACAGGGTGGCCCGGTCGACGCCGAACACGCGAAAGCGCTCGGTCGTCAGCGCGAGGTCGAACGGTCCGGGCACGGCGAGGAACGCCATGCCCGGACCGTAGTCGGGCGGCTACCCCGAGGAGCCGAGCCAGCCCTGCAGCTTCGAGATGAGGCTCTGCAGGGTGGTGTCGACCCGCTGCAGCTTCGGATGGTCCGGAAGCTTCTCCTGGACCTTCGCGTCGAGAGCCTGCAGCCTGTCCAGCGCCTTGTTCGCGAAGTCGATGCACTTCTGCGGCGCGCCGGCCGAGCTCGTGCCGCATCTCTTCGCGAAGCGGTCCGCGATCTGCGCGATGCGGTCCAGTCTCGCCTGAGGCCCGCTGCCGTTCCCTGCTCCGTTCGCCGCGAAGGCGACGGCCGGGACTGCGGCGAGCACCAGGACGGAGAGTGCGATGACGATGGGTGTCTTCACGCGACTGACCATCATCCCGCAATGTAAGCGGCGCACACGCCGAACGTAAGGCCGAGGTAAATCAGGGGACCGTGTACGGAACGACCGACGAGACGGCCGTGCTGCCGCCGAGGCCGCGCGCGATCGCGATCACCCGGAGGTGCTCGTGCTTCTCGAACTTCGCCGGGTCGATGAAGCCGCGGAAGGGCGGAGAGGTGTCGACGTCGAGCCGCTGCCACGAGGTCGTGCCGGCACGCTGCACGGCGAAGGCGACGCTGACGGGAGCCACACCGGACACGGTCGCGGTGGCCGCAACCAGGTCGCTGAGGTCGTCCGGCGCCACCTTCAGCTTCGGCTTCGGCGTGGGCGCAGCGAACACGGCACCGTCCGCCTTCAGCAGAGTGACGCCGACGGCGGGCACGGTCAGCGTCAGCTTCCCGGTCGGATTGGACGTCACCGTTCCGCCGGGGCCGAGCAGGGTCGTCCAGCCGCCGGCGGTCGACGTCTGCACGGTGACGGTCGCCGGCGCAGCCGCGTTGTCGAAAGCCTCGACGTACTCATGCTTTGTCGCAGGGTCGATGCGGCTGACGACGAGCACGCTGCCCTTCGCATACCGCGGAATCGTCCAGCCGGTGGCGAGCGCCGGATTCGCCTCGCGCAGAGCTGCGAGTTGCTTCAGCTCACCCTCGATGGGGTTATTCGTCACGTCGAAGGACGATCCCGTGCCGATCGGCGGCGAGCCGACGCGCGGCTGCGTCTGCCAGTCGCTCACCTGCGTCGGGAACATGTCCTGGCGCGCCGCCTGGTCGCCGCCCGTCCCCATCATCCCGACCTCGTCTCCGTAGTAGACGACCGGCGCGCCGCGCATAAGGTAGAGGAGGTCGTACGCGAGCTCGAGATGCTGCAAGAGCGGCGTCCCCGACAGCCCGCTCCCCTGTTGCGCGACCTCGAATGCCGCACGGCCCATGTCGTGGTTACCGAGGAATGTCGGCGGCGTCGGCTCGACGCCGTCCGGCGTGCGGTAGTAGTCGTCGTCCTGCAGCCGGTGGAGCATCGCGAGCGCGCTCGACCCGCCCGATGCGTAGCCCGTAGCCGCATCCTGAAACGGGAAGTCGAGCACGCTCGGCAATCCCCGATCGCGAACGTACGTCGACTGCTCGACCGTGTCGGTGATCGGGACCTCGCCGAAGATCTGGAAGTCCTTCACGCCGACCGACTTCGCAGCCGCGATCATCTTCGAATCCCATAGACGCCAGAAGCCGGCGTTCAGGTGCCGCGCCGTGTCGACGCGGAAGCCGTCGAGCTTGTACTTCTCGATCCAGCTCGCGTAGATCTGCTCCAGCCCGTGCACGACCGCCGGCTTCTCGGTGAACAGGTCGTCGAGGCCGAAGACGTCGCCCTGCTCGTAGCACGACTGGCTGCACGAGGAGAAGTCGACCGGGCCGCGCTCGTGATAGTTGGTGAGGTCGTTCAACCACGCCGGCTTCTTCACGTGCGCAAGCGCAGGCAGGACGTACGGCGCGTTCGGCATGTATTTCACGCTCATGCACGGGAACGTCGCCTTGCCGACGTACCGCGCCGGGTCGAACCGCTTGCCGTGGCAGTCGCGATACGGCCCCGGGTTGTACTCCCCGCCGTCCTGGATGACGTCGCCCGTGTGGTTGACGACGACGTCCAGGATGACCTTCATGCCGAGCGAGTGGGCGCAGGAGGTGAAGTCGGCGAAATCCTGGTCGGTGCCGAGGTGCGGGTCGACGCGGGTGAAGTCGAGGCCCCAGTAGCCGTGGTAGCCGCCCGAGTCTCCTTGCGACACCTGGTTGACCACGACGGGCGTAATCCAGATCGTGTTGAAACCGAGGTCCTTGATCCGTTCGAGCCCGTGCTTCGGGTCCGTGCAGCCGCCCGTCAGTCCCTTCAGGTCGCCGCCGTGCCACCACGCGGGCGAGGTCGGGTCGTATCCGGTCACCGTGACCGAGCCCTTCAGGCCGCCCATGTCGTTTGCCGGGTCGCCGTTCGCGTACCGGTCGGTCATGACGAAGTAGATCCGGTCGGTCGCGAGCGAGGAGCCCGCGCCCGGTGTCGCGAGCGCGGCGAGGCTGGACCCCGTCGGCGGCGAGCCGACGGTCAGCGCGATCGCCGCCAGCGCCGCAGCACTAGCGCAGCGGCTCACCGGTCTCGCCGTCGAAGAAGTGCATGCGCGCGACGTCGACGGCGACCGGGACACGCTCGGTCAGGCGCAGGATCGTGTGAGCGGGGAACTCGGCGACGAGGTTCGGCCGCGACGCGACGATGCCCTCGGCGCTCGTCGGCGACTCGGCGACCTCCTCGTGCTGGCCCTCGCGGATGGCGAATGCGTCGATCTTGAAGTACACGATCGACTCGCTGCCGAGCGCCTCCACGAGCTCGACCTCGGCCTCGAGCGTCGGCAGGTCCGGGCGCTCGGCCGCAGGGTGGAGGAACTGGCTGCGCACGCCTGCGACGACGGTGCGCCCGCCGGACGAGCGCAGCTTCGGATAGGCCTTCAACGCCTCGTCGGGGACGGGAAGCTGCGCGCCGCCGAGCCCGACGGAGACACCGCCGTTCACCGACACCGCCGCCTCCAGCAGGTTCATCGGCGGCGTGCCGATGAAGCCGGCGACGAATTGGTTCGCCGGAGCGTCATAGAGCTCCTGGGGCCGCCCGACCTGCTGCAGGACGCCGTCGCGCATGACGGCGACGCGGTCGCCCATCGTCATCGCCTCCACCTGATCGTGCGTGACGTAGATGGTCGTCGTTTCGAGGTCGTGCTGGAGCTTCGCGATGTCGGCGCGCATCTGCACTCGCAGCTTCGCATCGAGGTTCGAGAGCGGCTCGTCCATGAGGAACACCTGCGGTTGGCGCACGATCGCGCGGCCCATCGCGACGCGTTGCCGCTGCCCCCCGGAGAGCTGCTTCGGCTTGCGGTCGAGATACGGCGTCAGGTCGAGCATCTGCGCCGCCCACGTCACCCGGCGATGCGTCTCGTCCTTCGCCTCCTTCCGCAGCCGGAGGCCGAAGGCGATGTTCTCGTAGACCGACAGGTGCGGATAGAGCGCGTAGTTCTGGAAGACCATCGCCACGTCGCGCTCCTTCGGCGTCAGATTGTTGACGACGCGGTCGCCGATGAACACCTCGCCGGAGGAGATCTCCTCGAGACCTGCGACCATGCGCAGCGCCGTCGTCTTGCCGCACCCCGACGGTCCGACGAGAACGAGGAACTCCCCGTCGCTGATGTCGAGCGACAGGTCGTGGACGGCGTGGAAGCCGTTCTCGTAGATCTTCTCGACTTCGTTGAAGACGACGTCAGCCATCGGTGCTGATCCTCCAGATGTGGAAGGCGGGGCCGTCGGCGGGCAGCACGCCGTCGCGGGCGTCCTCGCCGAAGAGGGTCTCGAGCTGGGTGAACGGAACGGCGATGGGGTCGTGCGGCGCACGGGCAGCGAGGCAGAGCAGCTGCTCGTCGCGGGTCTCGCGAAGATAGGCGATCGCATCGTCGGACACGTGGACGTAGCGCATCCCACCATGTGCGAGCGCCTCGCGCGACCGGCGAAGCGCGATCAGCGTGCGATAGGCGGCGAGCAGCTCGGCGTCCCAGGCCTCGGGCGAATCCCAGGGCATCGTTCGGCGAGCATCCTCGCCCCACTCCCCCTCCAGCCCTAACTCGTCGCCGGCGAAGATCATCGGCACGCCGGGCGTCGTCATCTGCATCCCGATCCCGACCACGTGCTTGTCGCGCGACGCGGTAACGGTGCGGAAGCGAGCCGTATCGTGACTGTCGAGCAGCGTCCACGAGTTGACGACCGCCTCCCACGGGACACCGGCACGGAACGCGCGCATGGCCGCCACAGCCGCCGGCCCGTCGTAGGCGGGCGCCGGCGTGTCGGAGAACACGTCTGTCTCGAGGACGCCGCCGTGCAGCCACCACCACGTCGGGCGCAGGAAGCCGGAGTAGTTCATGACGCCGTGCCATCCGCGGCCGTCGAGGTCCGGACGGTAGTCGTGGCCGTGCTCGGCGATCAGCAGGCGGCCGTCGATCAGGTCGTGCGCCCAGGCGCCGACGTCGTGGTTGACGTCGAGCGCCCCGTAGCGCCCGACCATGTTGGCGACGTCGATGCGCCAACCGTCGAGGCCCTCGTCGAGCCAGCGGCGGAACACCCGCTCCATGCGCACCCACAGGTCCGCAGAGCTCCAATTGAACGTCGGCAGCGAGCGCACGCCGAGCCAGCACGCGTAGCCGAGCGGCGCCGAGCCGTCGAAGAAGAAGAGAGCGCGCTCCGGCGCCGTCGGGTCCTTCTCGGCGGCGAGGAACCACTCGTGGCCCGAGCCGCAGTGATTCAGCGTCAGATCTCCGACCACGCGCAGCGAGCGCGCGTGCGCGGCAGCGAGCAGCGAGCGAAGCGCGTCGTCGCCCCCGAGGAGCGGATCGACGCGGTCGAAGCTCGACGCGTCGTATCGGTGGCTGCTCAGCGCCGGGAAGAAGGGCGTGAGGTAGAGGGCGTTGGCGCCGAGGGCCTCGATGTGGTCGAGGTGCGCCTCGACACCGGGTAGGTCGCCGCCGTAGAGCTCGCGCGGCGTGTTTCGGCCGCGCCCCTCCGGCAGGCGGTCCCATTCTCGCGGCACGGCCCAGTCGGGGCGGCGGGCGCCGGCGGCAGCGCCCGTCGTCGCGAATCGGTCGGGGAAGATCTCGTAGACCACCGATTGCGCGTGCCAGGACGGCGCTGCCTGGTCGAGCGCGAGCACGAAGTCGTCCGCTCCGGCGACCTCGTGCGCATGCATGCCGATGCCGTTCACCCACCGGTAGCCGGCGTCTCCCCCGTCGACCAGCCACCGGTACCGCACGGTCGGATTCGGCACCGGCATCTTTGCCCGCCACCACGTGTCGGACGCCGACTCCTCGTCGACGATCGCCTCCATCGTCCGCGGCTCGCCGTCGGTGACAAACCGGAGCCACACCTGCTCCGCCGCACCGCGGGGGGTGCGCAGGCGGAGCACGGCGGTGCTGCCCGCCTTGTCAGGACGGTCGACGACGTACAGCTCCGACCCGTCGTGATGCGGCTCGGTGAGAGCGGCCGCGCGCTCACCGCCGACGACCGTCATCCCTTCACCGCCCCCTGCGAGAGACCGCTGACGATGAACCGCTGCAGGTACATGAAGAGAAGCGCAGCCGGAACCGCGGCCATCAGTGCACCAGCCGAGAAGAACCCCCAGCGCTGCCCGTACTGCTGGTCGATGAATCCGCGCATCCCGACCGGGAGCGTGAAGTGATGGGTCGTCTCGAGAATGGCGCTCGCGATCACGAACTCGTTCAGCGTGGCGATGAAGGACCACAGGGCGACGACGGCGAGGATGGGCACGGCGAGGGGCAATACGACCCCCCAGAAGATCTGCGCCGGGGTGGCGCCGTCGACACGCGCCGACTCGTCGAGCTCCTTCGGGATCGAGTCGAAGAAGCCTTTCATGAGCCACGTGTTCACTCCCATGGCCCCCCCGAGGTACACGATCACGAGGGCCGTGAACGTGTCGAGACCGAGGAAGCCGAAGATCTGACCCGTGTTGAGCACGATCAGATAGATCGCTACTACGAGCAGGATCTGAGGGAACATCTGAACGAGGAGCAGGGCGAGCATCCCGAATCGCCTACCCCGGAAGCGGAAGCGGCTGAACGCGTACGCCGCGAGCGCGCTGACGAGCACTGTGAAGACAGCCGCGCTGAGCGCCACCCCGACCGTGTTGAGGAGCCAGCGGAGGAAGGGTGCGTCGATCGTGCTGCCCGTGCTCGCATCCTTCGCGGTGTTGTGGAGCAGATCGCCGAAGTTGTGCAGCGTGAAATGCGTGGGGACGTAGCTCGTCCCGGACACGGACTGGTCGTGGTTGAACGCAGCTGAAGCGACGAACCAAACGGGGAAGAGTGCGAAGACGCAGCCGACGACCCCGACAACGTGACGCCACCACGTGTCGGCGAGCTTCGGCCTGCGCCTGCGCGTCGCCTCGACGGCAACCCGCTTGGCCGAGGCGGCCACGTCGTAGGTGCTCATGTCACCTCCTCGAGGACGCGCGTGCGCGCGAAACCGATGGTCGAGAGCGCGGCGGTGATGAAGAACACGATGATCGTGACCGCGGAGGCGAGCGCGAAGTCCTGCCCCTTTCCGGTCGCGATGGCGAGCTTGTACGTGTAGCTGATGAGGATGTCTGTCGAGCCGGCGACGGCCGAGTTCGCCTGCGGCGGCCCGCCACCCGTGAGGAAGTAGATGTTGTTGAAGTTGTTGAAGTTGAACGCGAATGACGCGACGAGCAGCGGTCCGACGGTCACGAGCAAGAGCGGCAGCGTCACTCGGCGGAATATCTGGAACGGCCCGCCGCCGTCGACGCGTGCCGCCTCGGTCAGCTCCTCGGGGATCGCCTGCAGCGCGCCGAGCGAAACGACGAAGAAGTAGGGCACCGTCAGCCAGGCGCTGACGAGGATGCACGAGACCTTCGCAACATTGGAATCGAAGAGCCACGGCACGTTGAGGTGGAAGATGCGGTTGACGACCCCGAACTTGTCGTTGAGAAGGCCCTGCCAGACGAGCAACGACAGGAAGCCGGGAATCGCCCAGGGAACGATGAGGATCGAGCGGTAGAGCCGCTGAAAGCGCATCCCTTTCTTGTCGAGCGTGATGGCGAGAAAAAGCCCGATCGCGAACGACAGCAGAACCGTGCCGGCGGCGAATCCGAATGTCCAGACGAATACGCTGATGAACGGCTTGCGGATGAGCGGGTCATGAATGATCCGCGAGAAGTTTCTGAAGCCGACGCCGGTCTTCCAACCTGGCTCGAGCGCTTCCTTGCCATGAGCGAACTCACCGTTGCCGTCGTCTCGGAAGACCGTGCCGTCCGAGATGCGGACGAAGACATTGCGCTTCGCGTCGTAGCGGAGCGTCGGCTCGAGCTCGACGGCCGTGGAGATCGATTGCGGACGGATGCCGGCCTTCCCGACCGGGACGACGAAGGTCTGCAGCTGCTTGTCGACGTTGAAGAGCGCCAGGCCGTGTAGGAGCGTGTACCCCTTTGCCTCCGAGATCGCCCCGCCGGAGGCGGTGACGGCGCCGGCAGGGAGCGGCGTGAGCCCCTTCTGCGTCCCGACGAAGTCCCTCTTCGTCACGTCGTCCTGCAATATGAGAACGAGATGGCCGCCCGAGTCGTGCGCGACGGCCATCGTGTAGCTCTTGCCGTTGGCCGGAGGCTCCAACGAGGTGATCTGGATCTGCTTGATCGCGTCGGCCTTCGTCGTGATGTGGCCGGTTCCGTAGTTCGTGAACGCGACCTCGACCGTGTAGAGAATCGGGAAGACCTGGAAGCCGACGAGGAAGATCGTCCCCGGGACGATGAATTTCGCCGGCAGCAGGGCTCGCCATGGACCGAGGTAGACGAGATCGAGCAGCAGCGTCGCCACTGCGAGTAGTCCGACGGCCACCCAGTGGTGGCGGGTGAGCAGAACGTAGATCGCCCAGACCGCGAGCGCATTCGAGAGCGCCAGCGCGGCGATCTTGAGCGCGAGGCCTGCCGTCCCGGAGAAAGCCGAGACGAGTCGCGGAAGGAGGCTCCCACTTGGGGCTGTCGGGGGCGCTCCAGCGGATGGTGCCGTGGCTGTGCTCATCGTCGGAGGCGTGGGCGCCTCCGGGGAGGCGCCCACGCGGCCCGGGTTCTGCTGTCGACTAGCCGATCTTGTCCGCGATCGAGCGAGCCGCAACGGTGAAGGCCGACTTCGCCGGAGTCGCTCCGGAGCCCTTCGTCGCCTTGAACCACGCGGCACCGAGGTCCTGCCAGACGCTCGCCATCTGCGGGATGTTCGGCATCGGCACGCCGCCGATCCCGGCCTTGCCGAATTCGGCGAGGACCGGATCGGTGACCTGCTTGCCGGCGATCGTGTTAGCCGGATAGCGGCCGTTGGCGATCGCGAGCGCGAGCTGTGCGGCCGGTGTCGGGACGTAGTTCGACACGAAGTCCTGCGCCAGCGAGTCCACGCCGTGGACCGAGGCGTACTTCGTGACCATGACGCCCTGGACGCCGAGGAACGGCACAGCCGGGTCGACGATCTTCGGCATCTGGATGATCTTGAACTTGATGCCGCTCTGCTCGAGGACCTGCGAGGCCCATGGGCCGGTGATGTAGAAGGCGGCCTGCTTCTTCAGGAACGCGTTCTGCGCATCCGAGTAGCTGAGCGCAGAGGTGATCAGGCCCTCCTTGTTCCACTTGTCGATCAGCGGCGCATTCTTCAGGAACGCCTTGTTTGCGACGCCGATGTTCGAGGCGTCGAGGTTGCCGGCACTGTTCGTACCGAACACGTACCCTCCCAGCCCCGAGAAGAACGGGTACATGTGGTAGGCGTCGTAGCCCGAGCCCTGCTGGACGGCGATGCCGAAGGAGGCATGCACCTTCTTCTTGTACGCCAGCGCCTCCTGTTCGAGCTGAGCGAACGTCGTCGGCACCTTGACGAGACTGGTGTTGACGACGAGTCCGATGTTCTCGATTTGCGTCGGTACGCCGTACAGCTTCTTCACGGCGAGTCCGTACGAGAACGCATTCAGCGTGTATGCCGGGAACTCCTTCCTCACGGCGGCCGACAGGTAGACCGGCTCGACGAGGCCGTTGGCGGCGAGCTGACCGGTCCAGTCGTGCGCTCCGAGGATGACATCGGGCGCCGTCGAAGCGTCGACGGTTCCGAGCTTGTCGCGGATGCTGCCGAAGTCCTGCACAACGATGTTCACGGTGACGCCGGCGTTTTTGGCCGCCCACTGGTTCGCAAGCTGCGTGACCGCGTCCTTCCGCGCCTGGTCGACCCAGATCGTCAGCGTCGGCCCGGCTGCCCGAGCGACGTGGATGCTGCCGGCGAGCGCCGCAAGAACCCCGGCGACGACGACAACGAGAAGCGCGCCGATGCGCTTTCTCGAACTCATGCTTGACCCTCCTGTGCTCCGACAATGGAAGCCGGCGCAAGCACGCTGCCCGAGCGGGTCGAGCCACCGTTGTAACGCATGCGTACCGGCATGTAACAGCGGGGGACGCTACGCCTCCTTTTTTGGAAAGTCAAGACTGCAAACCCGCAAAGTTTCGCGCACCCTCCTTGCATCGGGCCGTGAAACTTGTTACACACCTACGGAACATGGCGAGTCTCCGCGAGGTCGCCCGGCGAGCGGGAGTCAGTGTCGCGACCGCCTCGCGCGTGGCGAACGGCAGCTTCGGTGTGCGGCCCGCGACACGCGAGCGGGTCGAACGCGCCATGCGCGAGCTCCTGTACGTCCCCTCGGCACGGCGCACGGAGACGGGCCTCATCGGCGTGCTCGTGCCCGAACTCGGGAACCCCATCTTCCCGGCCCTCGCGCAAGCGATCGAGACGCGGGCGGCCCCGGAGGGCCTCGCCTCGATCCTCTGCAACACGCGGGAGGCGATCTTCCGCGAGGTCGACTACGTGCACATGCTCCTCGACCGTCGCGTCGAGGGGATGATCTTCATCTCGTCGGAGATGACGAATCTCCGCGGCGATCACGCCCACTACGCGAAGCTTGCGGAGGAGGGCGCCCGGCTCGTATTCGTGAACGGCGCCATACAGCTGCTCGACGTGCCGTCGGTCGGCGTTGACGAGCGCGCAGCGGGCGAGATGGCGACGCAATGCCTCATCGACCTCGGGCACGAGCGGATCGGATTCGTCGCCGGGCCCGAGCACTACCTCCCGACGCAGCTCAAGGCGGCCGGACGAGCCATTGCGCTCACCGCCGCCGGGCTCGACGACGACGGTCTCGTCGCCCACGCCGAGTTCAGCGCGCCGGGCGGCGGCCGCGCGCTCGCAGAGCTCCTCGAGCGGCCCGACCCTCCCACGGCCGTCATTTGCTCGAGCGACATGATGGCGATCGGCGCGCTGCACACCGCCGCGCGCCTCGGCCTCCGCGTCCCCGACGAATTGTCGATCGTCGGCTTCGACGGGATCGACGCGACTAGATGGACCGACCCTGAGCTGACGACGGTGGAGCAGCCGATCGCGCAGATCGCGGATACGGCGGTGCAGACCCTTCTGACGCTCATCGCGCAGCCCGACCGCGCCCTCCCAAGCTCGTACTACCGGCCGGTCCTCCGCGTGCGAGGCTCGACGGCGGCGCCGGCGCGAGCGAAGGCGGCTCTCAGGACGTAGCGTGCACGAGCGGGGTGCCGTCGAGGCACCGTCCACGGTCGACCTGCGCAAGGAAGCGGTTCCCGAGCACCCACGTCCAGCGCCCGCTGGCAGCGACCGCGTGTAGCCGATACGTGAGCGGAGTCGCTCCCGGCTCCGTGAAGCTGATGGTGACGAGCTTGGCCGTCTTCTGCGGTATGCCTTGCACGTGAATCGTCTGGTCCTCGATGTCGAGCACGTGGAACTTCTCCTTGCCCCGCGCGATGTTCGTCCCCATCCCGCGCGAGCAGGCGATGTACTGCCCCCGCGAGATGAGTTTCTGATGGGCCGGATGGAGCTCCGACCATTGCTGTGACCACTGGCCGTTGATCTCCTCGCGCAGGATGCGCGTCATGAAGACGCCGACGCTCTCCCTCGGTGTCGACGACGCTGAACCGCACGCCGCGCCGACGAGAACCAGGAGCCCGAGCGCGACGCCCCGTTTCACAGGTGTGACGTCAGGCCGGCGTCCGACTCGACGTCGGCGTTCGCGTACCACGAGTTCCAGTAGACGCCGTCGTCGAGGCCTTGCGCGAAGCGCGTGAGCTTGAGCGGATGGAACGTGTCGCACATGACCGCCAGCTCGTGCGTCTCGTGGAGGCCGATGCTCTTCTCCGCGAGGCCCGGCTGCGGGCCGTGCGGCAGGCCCGAGGGATGCAGCGTTATCGAT
>Ga0070741_10017710_pt1 | contig 11659 bp, 7 predicted proteins | sample Coa_R1_4_FD_66440 | JGI IMG/M metagenome (GOLD analysis project Ga0070741, IMG submission 66440) | Surface soil microbial communities from Centralia Pennsylvania, which are recovering from an underground coalmine fire - Coalmine... | ecosystem: Environmental > Terrestrial > Soil > Unclassified ...
CGATCGGGGAAGCGCACGGGCCGTTGCAGGTTCAATTGCAGGGTGTGGCCGATGACGTTCGTGCGGGGATCCTCCTGTCCCGGAACCAGAGCGAAGGCGCCCGCGGCGAACCGGCCTTCCTTACCGAAGCCGTACTGCTCGAAGTAGGTTTCCTTCGCATCGCCCATACGCAGGACACTGGCCACGTGGATGTCTTCCGCCTGCGTCCACTCGAGCAGGCGCTGATTCGCCGCCTCGCCCGCGCGGGCGTAGTGTACGTGCGTATCGCCCGCGTACCAGCCGCGCGCCGGCATATCGATCCAGCGGCGCAGTTTCAGCTGCCGCGATGTCTCGCCGCCCGCTTTCACGTCGACGATCTCGCTTACCGGCAGATATTCCGGGCCCTTCGAGGCGATGAGGTGATACTTGCCCTCGGGGACTCGCAGCGAAAATTCGCGGTCGATGAAAAAGGCGCGCTGCTCCTTCGCCGCGCCCGGCCAGTAGTGCGCCTGGCCGTGCGCCCGGATGCGGCCCGGCTGATAATAGAAGCCTCCCTCGTCGAACTTAAGGGCGTCATTTGGCGTGAGGATCTCGCCGTCGGGGGCGAAGACGCCGGCTGCCGCGGCCGTCACTTTACCGGTCGACGCGTCGACGATGTTGATGCGCAGCGTACCGGTGGGCGGCGTGGTAGCCGCCAGGTCCAGCGCGCCGAGTGGAGAGGCGCCGTCGCGCATCCGGATGGCGAAATGCTTTTGCCCTTCGGGCGCGTTAGTGAAGTAAAGCGCCGCATACGTGGTTTCGACGTCAGGGATATCGATCGTAAGTTCTTTCGCGCGGACGAGGTCGAATTGCGCGCGTACCACACGCGGGCCGGGATCGGCCGCACCGTTTCGCCCGATGCGCAAGAGCACCGCGCCGCTGCCGAGCGGCCATCGCCGTTCGATCGTCGGCGCGGGCGCGCCGGCCGCAATCCAGACGCGCTCCACGTTCGTGGAGCGGTCAAGCAGTTTGCAGACCTGCGAGAATGCGATGGCGGAATCGCGCTGCGCCTGCGCCGCCAGGGACGGATCCGAGAATTGCGTCCAATAGTTATAAGAGAATTGCAGACGCAGCGCGGCATCCTGTAGCAGGCGCTGTCCCTCTTCGTCGAATAGATTGTTCGCGCGGCTGGAGAGGCCGCGGATAAAGCTTAGGGCTTCCTGGTAATACTCGATTTCTTTGGATCCTGCGCCATTCGTGCGCACGCCGATGATGTGAAATGCGGCTGCCAGAAGGATCGCGAAAAGCAGCGTCGCAGAGAAGCGCCGCAACCCGAACGAATTGCCTGCCATGACTTTCTTTTTACTACCTTTGCTTGCGGACGGCAACGAAAGCAGGACGGATCGGGAGGGGTGTTGCAAATTTCCCGACGGAAGCACTACTGAGTGGGAGAAGCGAAACCGACGCTAATGGGCGCGCGTCAGGATGAGAGTACGTGCACAGCTTCCTCAGGCCAACACTATGAGAACTCTATACATTTCTGTCACCCTCTCACTCCTGGGCGTGAGCGGATTTGCCGCCCCGGCACAGCACAACCGCATCGCCGGGCGGATCGACAACCGCCATCGCGCAACCCTGAAGGGACACGTGCACCCACTACCGCGCTCGGCAAACGATGTCGGCCGCGCCGATCCAACCCTGGAAATTCCCCGTGTGACGCTGGTGCTGCGTCCTTCCGACTCCCAGCAGGCCGATCTCAAGCAGTTGCTGGCAGCGCAGCAGGACCCATCTTCCGCCGATTATCATCACTGGCTCACGCCGGAACAGTTCGCCGACCGCTTTGGAGTTAGCCAGGGCGATATCGACGAGATCAAAACTTGGGCCGAATCGCAGGGCCTGACCGTGGTTTCGGTAGCGCGCGGACGCAACGGTATTTCGCTGAGCGGTCCGGCCGCCTCCGTGGAACAGGCATTCGGCACAACCATTCATCGCTACCAGGTGGACGGCGAGTTGCACTTTGCCAACACCACCGATCCGTCGATTCCGGCGGCCATGCAGAACGTGGTGAAGAGCATTCACGGACTGAACGATTTCCGGCTTAAGTCGCATTCTATCCGGCCGGCACCGCAGTATAATTCGCTGACGTCGAGCGCGCACTACCTGGCGCCGGACGATGTGGCCACGATTTACAACATGCGCTCGCTTTACAACAGCGGCATCGATGGCACCGGCCAGAAGATTGTGGTGGTAGGTCAGACGCAGGTCAACATGTCCGACATCGAGCAGTTCCGGACGTATTTTAACCTGCCGGCCAACGATCCGCAGGTGATGCTGGTGCCGAACACGCGCGACCCCGGCATCCGGCGCGGCGATCTGGAGGAGGCCGACCTCGACCTGGAGTGGGCAGGCGCCATCGCGCGGAACGCGAGCATTCTATACGTCTATTCGCGCGATGTGATGGATGCGGTGCAGTACGCGATCGATCAGAACATCGCGCCCGTGCTGAGCATGAGCTATGGACAGTGCGAGACACTGACTTCAAGCTCGGACGCCGCCACCCTGGAATCCTGGGGACAGCAGGCAAATGCGCAGGGCATGACGTGGCTAGCTGCTTCGGGCGATTCCGGCGGAGCCGATTGCTACGATGGGACGTCGCGTAGCCCGTCAGGACTCTCGGTCGACCTGCCCGCGGGTCTGCCGGAAGTGACCGGCGTGGGCGGCACACAACTCAGCGACACAGGCGGCAGTTTCTGGAACGTTTCGAACGATGCGAATCACGCCTCGGCGCTGACTTACATCCCCGAGACCGCGTGGAATGACAGCGCGCTGGAAGGATCGCCCTCGGCCAGCGGCGGCGGCGCCAGCACCTTCTTTGCAAAACCATCGTGGCAGGCCGGCACGGGCGTGCCCGCGGATGGCGCGCGCGACGTCCCCGACATTGCGTTGCCCGGCTCGCCGTCGCACGATGGGTACCTGTTCTTCACGGGCGGCAAGATGCAGGTTGTGGGCGGAACGTCGGCAGGCGCACCGACATTCGCCGGCGTCGTCGCCCTGCTGAACCACTATCGCGGCGGCTCCGGAGTGGGCAATGTCAACCCGCGACTCTATAGCCTGGCTGCCTCGAACTCATCGGCCTTTCACGACGTGACTTCGGGTGACAATCTGGTCAGCGCCTGCGTCAGCACTCGCTTCCGCACCTGCAATTCGGATCCTGTCGGCTACACGGCAGGAGTTGGTTATGACCAGGTCACCGGGCTCGGTTCGATCGACGCTTACAACCTGGTCACAAGCTGGTAGGCTCGTTTTCGACCAGCGTGCCTCGGCCGGATTCGGCCAGTGCTACCTACACCCGCGAGTTACAACGAGGGAAATACGGCGCGGATCTCGCGCACCAGGTCCATGCATTCCGGCGTGTCGGCGATGCCGTCGCGCCACGCCAGACCGCGCTCCACGAGGTTGTACGTCGCCTTCACACGTGCGCCGGGAATGATCTTGCCTTCCGCATCGCGGTCGCGGCCAAGCACCCAGATCGTATCGGCCACGGCCAGCGCCGCCTGGATGTCGTGCGTCACCACGATCACGGTGTTCATTTCGTCGCTGTTGGCCACCTCGCGGATCAGGTCGCAGACCTTGTTTATCGCGATCAGGTCAAGGCCGGAAAACGGTTCGTCCATCAGCACAAAATGTTCGCTGCACAGGAACTGCTGCGCGATGGCCACTCGCTGCCGCTGGCCGCCCGACAGCTGGCACGGATAGAGGCCGCCGCGCTCCTCCAGATCGAACCGCTGCAGATACTTGTATGCCTTCGCGGCCGCATCTTGGTGGTTCAAGCCGGAGCTGCGGGCAGCCAGTTCGAGGTTGCCCGCCACCGTGCGATGCTCGAACAGCGGGTAGTTCTGCGCCACCACCCCGACCATCCCGCGTTCCACCGGGATGGCCTTCGGCCCGATCGTGATGGTTCCCTTAACCGGCTTGTCGATCCCCGAAAGCAGGCGGAACAGGCGCGTCTTGCCGATCCCCGAGGGGCCCAGTAGCCCGACCACCTGTCCCGTGACGCAGTCCGGCCGGTAGAGATCGCGAATCTCGAGGTTCAGATCGCGCAGGATGACATTATGGCCGAGCGTGAGCGAAACCCCCGTGGCCTTGAGGATGACGTCCCGATACTCGCAGTTCATTGCCTCTCCAGGGTCAGGGACGCGTACGGCAACAGAAGTTTCTTGGTGAAACCGATGCCGTAGTCTTGAACCAGCCCGACGATCAGGATCAGCCCCTGGATTGCGAACACTTCCGCGAGATGAAAATGCTTGTTCTGATTCAGCAGCATGGCGCCGACGCCTCCTTCCGAGCGTGAGATGCTCTCCACCATCGTGAGCATCATCCAACCCATGGCGGCGTTCTGGCGCAGCACTTCGATCGCCTGATCCGCAGTGCCCAGGATGACGACTTCCCATACCACGCGCCACTCGCTCAGCCGCAGGCTGCGGGCGTAGTCGAATTTCTCCTTCGGGATCGCGGCCACTACGGATGCCATCGAGGTGACGAAGAAGACCGTCATGCCGAAGACCAGCAGTGAGATCTTCAGCGGATGTCCGCCGCCGAAGATCAGGGTGAAAATGAAGGTCAACCCGGTGAGTCCGATGAAGCGGCCTTTGCTGACGGCTGTCACGATGGGGCGCCAGAACGGGAGCACCGTAAGATACGACAAGCCGAGTGAAATGACCGTAGTGATCGCCAGCGCCTGCAGGTTGGCTTTAAAGCTGGTCCACAGTTCAGGACCGAGGCCCTGCGTCATCCACAAGGATCCCAGCGCTTTGATGACTTCGTCCGGCCGCGGAAGCACGGCGAACGGGGACCGCCACCAGATGATCAGAAAGATCAGCACCTGCGCGCCGATCAGGAGTTGCAGGGTCGTGCGGGATACGACGCGATTCGGCCGAAAGGCATCGCCGATGTCCGCGCCGATAGATTGAGGGGCCGTACCGTTCATAAGTGTGATCCGGCGCAGGCACTCGCGTCTGCCCCGCCGGGCCGATATACGGTTTTAGTGAGGCAGGCGTTTTCGCCTGCCCGGCTCGCAGGCCTGACAAAATGGAGCAACTTGAAAATTCGGCGCGAAAACGCCTGCCCGGCCAAAACCGGTCTGTGACTCGTCGTGGCGCTTGCAGGTTGGAGTAACTTCGGGATAGGCGCCACGCCGATCGTTACGTTTACATTCATCGCTGCGCTACTGTCCCCATCACGATTTCTACGCGGCGGTTCTGCGCGCGCCCTTCGGGCGTCGAGTTCGGCGCCAGCGGGTTGGTCGAACCGTGCGCAAACACGCGCACGCGTCCCGACGGGAAGTTCACGGGCGACTGCTGCTCGAGCCAGTTCTTCACCGCGAACGCGCGCTCCTCTGACAGCTTCTGGTTTGTGTCCGCGGTACCCACGTTATCCGTGTGGCCGTGTACCTCGACGGCCGCGCCGCCGGCCACCAGCAAGTCGCGCAATAACTGGTCGAGCTCCTTCTGCGCGCCGCTGGAGAACGTTGCTTTTCCGGTATCGAAATTAATGTGCCACGACTTCCGGCTGATCACGTTCGCCACCGGCTGGCTGGCCTCGAACGTCTGCTGATGCGCCTGCGTGGTAGGCGCGGCACGCTGCGTCACGTCCTGAATATACGAGGTATCGAGAATCTCCCTCACCGGCGCATATTTCGGCACCAGGTCCGGATACTGCGCGACCACTACATCGCCGAAGACGGTATACGTCGCGGCGAACAAATTCGCCGAACCCTGCGCCAGGCCGAAGACCTGCAGGTTGTCGGCGAGGTTATTGACGGTCGAGCCGCCAAGGTCGACCATGATGCCCTGCTTGTCGCGCTCGGTGGCGCCAATGAAATACTTTTCCCAGTAGGACGCATCGGCGTTCTTCTCCTGGTAGACCGTCGAGCTGATCGCCGCCGCCGTGTGCAGGGCGCCCTGAACAGACTTCACCTGGTCGGCGCCGTCGAACATCGCCTTGAGCATGCCTTCGACGGTCGATCGATTATCCTTCATCCATTTGTCGATACCGATGATCACGTGCGGCATCTGCGACGTGTACTCCTTGGTGGAAACGATCGACACCAGTCCGCCGCGCTTCTGCGCAACGTTCACGTCGCCGGGCGTCCAGGTGACCACGCCGTTCACGCAAACGTGCTTGGTCTCGCCGGTCTTCTTGCCGGCCGAAACCACCGGCCGGTCCTCGCAATAGTTGGCGACGTACTTCTCGGGCGCATCCAGGTAATCCGACGCGTTGACCCAGTTCATACACGCCGCATCGAAGGTCTTCTCGTCGGGATTGCTGCACAGTCCGTTATCGCCGAGCCATTTTTGCGCGATATTCCAGTCGCCGTCGCGCAGGACGCCGGCTACCAGGCTGCCGCGCGACGCCGGGGGATTGGCCTTCCACTCGGGCGGACCGAGCAGTTTGTCCTCGCCGCGGGAGAATCCACCCGAGCCGATGACGCGGCCGATGTAGGCCGACCCGAGGCGCTTCAGCGTGTCGTTAAGCCCCTTCAGGAACGCCGCCGACCCGTCGCCCATGATGGCCACGAAGTGCGCGCCTTTCGTGGGATTCGCGACGCCGCTCTTCAACTCCGTGGCGAAGGCGACCAGCGCCTCCTGCATCTTGCCGGAGTCGTCCTGGCGGATGAGCTTCAGGTTCACGCCTTCCTTACACATCAGGCTCCCGGACGTCGCCTGCGGACCGCCCGTGGCGAACATGAGGCCCATCTGCGCATTCCACGCCCAAACCAACATGCGGACTTCGGGCTTGTCCGTGCATCCGGGCGTTGTGCCGGGTGCATTGACGGGCTGTACATTGGAGTTGATCGACGGATTCAGCACCGGGAGATCCACGCGCTTGGGAACGGTGGACTCCTGTACCTTCGCGCTGGGCGCAAGCTTATCCAGAATCCCGTACTTCTTCAGGCTGTACCCGACCAGGCCCACACCGATCAGCCCGATCACGATCCAGCCGCCTTTTTCGATTCTCACAGCCATTGGTTCGGCTCTCCTCGGGAACCGGTACTACCAGAAATTCAGCCGCCGATGAACGCAGATAAAGCCTTTCCTGATCGGCGTTCATCTGCGTTCACCGGCGGCTTGTCTTACGTTATCTGCTGACCTTCTTTGCCACCGATCGTCTTCTCAACCGTGCCGCCCGTGGGCGACGGCGACGCCAATCCCATCTCGGCTTTGAACTGCTTTACCAATTCGGCGGCACGCAGCTTTTCGGCCTCTTCCTCTACCTTCATCCGCTGCTGGTCGACGTTGCCCATCGCCATCTCCATGCGCGCTTCGTTGACCGCGGTTTCTTCTTCGATGCGGCGCACCATTTCGTCGTGCGTCTGGCTGATGCCGGCGATTTCGAACTGCTCCATGGAGTCGGCCACCTTCTTTTGCCACTGCGCGCGACGGTAGTCGCGGATGGCGTTCAGCGCCTCCTGCGTCTTCCGCTCCTTCTCACGCATGAACGCCGCTTTTACCGCCATCGCCTTATCGAAGGCGGCGCGGGCGGTGGCGAGCTGGCCCTGGGTGCGCGCCAGCGATCCCTTGAGCTGCTCCAGTTGGGTGGCAAAGGCGCCCGCCAGATCGTCGCGCCCTGCCTGAATTGCGGCCTTGATCTTCGCGGTCAGGTTGTCAAGATCATTCTTGTACTTCGCCTCTTCCTTTTCGAGCAGCGTCACGTTAGCCTTCACCATGGCGATACTCTCATTCATGCGCGGCACCTGGTCGTTCATGTCGCGGATATTCTGTTCCAGAATGATCTCGGGATTCTCGGCTACGGAAATAAAGAACCCGAAGAACGAACGAAAGACACGCGATAGACGTTTAAACATGGATCCCTCCGTTTAGTGCTGCGGGCCCGACGGCGGCTTCGGTCCCGCGGCGGGAGCCGGCGCTGCGGCGGCGCCGCTCACCGTAATCGGGTTCTCCGTCACAAAATAGCCCACCGTATCGGCGATCGACTTCTCTTCCTGCTGCTTCTTCTCGCGCCAGGCGGAGAAGCGCTCCGTCTCTTTCCTGACGGCCTCGTTGTTGGCCTGGATGCGGGCGCGAAATTCGGCCAGCATCTTGTTCATCTCCGCTTCGATCTGCCGGTTCTCCTCGGTCTTGCGGGTCTGGACGTCGCTGAGGGACTTCTGCAGGACGCGCTCGTAGCCATCGAGGGCGCGATCGCGGCGCACCGCGTCCTGAATGACGTCCTCGATCTTTGCACCCGATGCCTCGAGCGCCACCAGGATGGAACTGCGCTTGACCTCCGCCGGCAGCCCGTGCAGATGCTCGCTCTGCAACATGGCCGCGACCTTTTCGATGGTGTAACCGTGAGCCGGCGGCGCGATTTCGGCAGCCTTATAGATCTCGGCGAACGAGGATGGATTCTGGACGGGTGCGCTGAAACTCGGCTGTGTGGGGACGGTAGCCGCGATCTGGGCCACCATTTGGGCGGCATTCTGCGCGGACGGTGGAGCGGATGAATCGTCGGGTGCTGGTTCGGCCCCGCCGGGCGGTGAATCGACGGAAACGAACATGTTGTACCACTTTTTACTCATGGCAACCAAGCTCCCATTCCGTACTATTACACACTCGTTCAGCACCTATAGCAAATGGTACGAAGTTAAGCAATAAAGAGTTCCCTGGGCTCGCCTGGCACCATCTGCGTGCCGCATCCGGCGAGACCAGATGCAGTAAAGCAACCTTGGCCAAGCCAAAAAACATCCGCCAACCTGGAGCTTGCATCGCCGTTGTTTATAATACGCAGAATGGTGCGCGATACGCTGTCATAGCGTGCGGGGCGGAATTACTTGGAGGAGGGCAGGTGTTTCACGGTTCTTTCCCGTATTTGTATCGAAGGTTACGCGTTTTGTTCTCCTGGTTCGCTGTCGGCTGTCTGGCTGGCGGCGCCTCTCTGAATGCCCAAACGGTTCTCGATTCCGGCGTTCCAATTCCTTTTTCTTTCACGGTATCTTCGGCGTCGTTGCTGAATGGCGCCAAGGGCTACAGCATTGATGTGCCGGCGAACGCAATCCTTATGGTGCAGCTTGATACGGCGCAAAATACTGAAGTCGATTTATACGCCCGCTTCGGTAGCGATGTCGCCGCGGACGGTGCACGGTTTATCGCAGACGCTTCTTCACGTCGGGCAAGCAGCCGGCAGACCGTCCTGGTGTCAAACCCGGCGACTGGCCAAGCCGGCACGTGCAATATTGCACTCGTCAACGCCATCGCGGGTTCGCTGGTGACGGGCCGTCTAACAGCCACGATCCTGCCCGGCCTCTCCGACGATGCGATTGCCGTGCCCGGGTCTTCGAGTATCACTTTGGCGGGTCAGCCGGACGGCACGCGCGATATCAGCGCGGCGGCGCCTGGCAACTCTCCGATTCAGGTGAATATTCCACTTACGCCAGGGCAGGTAATACAAGTACTCGCGGTAGGGAGCATCAGCCCCGCGTTTGGACCAGCGGTACCTCCCGAAGGCCTGGGAACAGCCGCGCAGTCGGGCAACGTCTTCTCACTTCCGCTCATCAATGCGCCGCAAAGTTCGCTGGTGGGAGTCTTTCTTGGTGACACGACGAATGGGCCAACGCCGCCCAACCTGGACTACCGGGGCGGCCTTATCGATGTTTCGGTGATAACACCTGGCCTGCAACAGATTTTCTATATCGGAAATGGCATCACTGGCGGAGGTCAACTTCGGAACTTCGTCGTTCCGACCGGCGCCACCCGGTTGTTTCTGGGTACGATGGACCGTGGCGACGCGGTAACCATGAATTCCAGTGCGTGGATGGTTACCATTGCGACGGATGCAGCGTTACCGGCGCCCCCAGTCAGGAATCCGCTAACCGTCCCGGGAATATCCAGCATCACCTTGGCCGGTCAGCCTGCGGGCACGAAGGATATCGCCGCGTCAGCGCCCTTCAACTCACCTGTTGCCGCCGGGATCGTACTGAAGGCAGGCCAGGCGATCCAGGTACGCGCGGTTGGGAAGATCTCGAATCCTCAGGCGGGAACGGCGGGTCCTGAGGGGCTGTTGAGTATGGCCTCGACGGGACCGGTCTTCGGGCTTTCGCAAATCACGGCGCCCGAAAGCTCGCTGGTTGGAGTATTCGTGGGTGACACCTTGAATTCGCAGGCGCCTGCCGGCCTGGATTATCGTAACGGCGGCTTATTCGACACGGTCGGCCTGCAGCCGGCTCTGCAGCAGGTGTTTTACATAGGGAACGGATTGACGTCGGCCGGCGAAGTTCGCACTTTTACGGTCCCGACTGGTGCGACGAGACTTTTCCTGGGCACGATAGACCGAAGCGACGAGGCCAACTTGAACTCGGGATCGTGGACGGCAGCTGTCAACGTAGCGAATTCGGCGACGCTGCCCCAGATCGGGGCGACCGGCGTGACCAATGCCGCGGATTCCGGCGGTTTTTCCGTGGCCGCCGGCTCGATTCTGAGCATTGCCGGTTTGAATTTCGGCCTGCTTACACCAGCGACGGATGTCCCCCTGCCAACCGTTCTGGCGGACACACAGGTCTATTTCAATACCATACCGGCGCCACTTTTTCTCGTCAGCCCCACACAGATTTTTGCGCAGTTGCCTGTGGAGCTCCGGAATGAGGACACCGTGCTGGTTTCGGTGGCGCAGGCCGGCAATCTCGGTCCTGCCGTGACATTGAGCGTCGCGCCGTTCGCTCCCGGCATATTCACGCCGGATACGTCGCACTTCCTCACACAGTTTTCGGCGGGCACCCTGCCGAGTTCGAGCGATATCGTGCAGCATGGGGATACGGTCACCCTATACGCAACAGGCCTGGGTCTGGTATTGTACGATCCACCGACTGGGACCCCGCTGACGGGCATTTCGTCTCCCGCGCTGCTACCGATGCAGGTTACGTTGAATCAAGCGGCGGCGATCGACGTCGTATCGGCAGATCTGGTACCTGGATCGATTGGCGTGGAGGAGGTCACTTTTCAAGTGCCGCCCGATGCTCCAAGCGGGGCGGTGGAGTTGCGCGTGCAAAGTGGCGCAGTGTCTTCAAACGCTGTGACGATTACGATTCAGTAGCGCTGGGGACCTTCGGGGCGAATGGGCGCCGCAACGTTATAAAAACAGGCTGCTCCAGGACGGATCGAGGTCGTGCCAACGCGGCGCGGAGTAGCTGAGGCTGGTTTCGGGAACGTGCATGAGGCCGTGTCCGCGGGTGCAGAAAAGCTCGGTGCCGTACCACTCCAGGAAGGTTCGGGCCGGGCCGCCGATCCGGGTGGGATGGGACAGGCGGCGCAGGCAAACAGGACATCGTTTCCGCTGGTCCTGCAGCGCCCAGCGGAATCCCATAACGTAACCGGCCAGGGTGGCGTGCGCCTCCAGGCCGCGGATTCCGCAAAACACGATCGCGACGACCAAAACCATCTTGGCTCCGAGGAAGGTCCATCGCCTGAGCCGGCCGGCTCGTGGATACTCGCCGAATGTCAGCGACAGGGCCGAGGGGAGGATCGCCAGCGAGATGAAAAGCATGAGCAGGTGCGCGCCGAGCGGTGCCCTGATTCGCGGTGGCCAATACAAAAGGGAAACCACGCTGGCAGCGGCCGGCACTCCGAGCAGCACCAGGCAAGACCACGGCGATGCCAGCCAGACAGACGAATGGGGCCGATTGCGGCGCATCCAAAGCGCATCCCGAAAG
>Ga0070741_10017711_pt1 | contig 11658 bp, 9 predicted proteins | sample Coa_R1_4_FD_66440 | JGI IMG/M metagenome (GOLD analysis project Ga0070741, IMG submission 66440) | Surface soil microbial communities from Centralia Pennsylvania, which are recovering from an underground coalmine fire - Coalmine... | ecosystem: Environmental > Terrestrial > Soil > Unclassified ...
TTCGGCCTGCCCGAGCTCTACTACCTCGGCGCGGTGCTGTTCCGGCGCGGGCTGGCCGAGTTCTTGGACGCGGGCGTCGCAGCGGACGAATGGACCGCCGCCGACGCCGCCCGGGTGGCGCGGCTGATCGGCTCGGAAAACGCGAAGCGCGTCTATCGGCTGACACCCGCCGCTAGAGTGACCGCGTGACTGAACTGAGAACCGCTTACGGGCACGATCCGGCCGATCCGTTCGCCGACTCCCCCGGCCGCTTCGGCGCCACGGCGACCGTCGAGATCGAGCCCACGCGCGTCGGCAAGGTGCACACCACGTACGCTCCGAACCACGACGGCGACCCGGACCCTGGCGAGATCGTGTGGACCTGGGTTCCGTTCGAGGAGCACGACGGGCGCGGCAAGGACCGGCCGGTGCTGATCGTCGCGCGGGAGCACACCGGCAGCCTGCTCGCGGTGCAGCTGACCAGCAAGCGGCACGACGGCACGACGGACTTCGTCGACGTCGGCACGGGCCCGTGGGACCGCGAGGGGCGCGAGTCCTGGGTCAACTTGGAGCGCGTGGTGCGGGTCTACGAGGAGGGCATGCGGCGCGAGTCCTGCGCGATGCACCGCCACTACTTCGACATGGTGGTCGAGCGGCTGCACGCCCGCTACGGCTGGAGCTGAGCGCACTACTGCACGGTGCGGATGATGTTGCCCTTGAAATCGGTGAACATGTACCCGCCCTTGTTGTAGTCGTTCGAGATGTACACGCCGATGCCCGGGCCCTCACCGAAGAAGTTGCCTTCGATGATCAGGTACTCGCTCGTGGGGTTGGCGACCTTCAACCGCTGCTTGGCTTCGGTCAGCAGCGTCGGCAGGACGTTCCAGTCGATCGCCCCGGGATCGAACGGCTTCTCGTCGGAGATCGTTCCTCCCGGGGAGTGATCGAACTGCCCGTCGCGGTAGGTGTACTCGTCGTATTCGGTCGGATCGGCCGCGGTGAGCACCTGCGCGATGGCGTAGCCGGGGTACACGTCGAGCTGGACTATCTTGCGGCTGCCGACCTGGTTCTTCAGGGCGCTGACGGCGGCGCGGGCGCCGGGCGGAGTCAGCAGGTTGGCTTGAGTGCCCTGATCCCCGGAGCCGGTTCCCTGGTCCGTCGGCGACGGGGAGGCCGTCGCCGAGCTCGCGGCTGCGTTGCCACCAACCGACGGCGTGCCCGTGGCGTGCGAGCCCCCGCCGCCGGTAGACGCCGACGCGGACGAGTCGCGCAGCGTCCAGACCAAGGCCGCCGACAGGCCGATCACGGCCACACCGGTCACCGACGCGGCGAAGGTGCGATTGCGGCGTCGGCGCTGACCTTGAACCTGTCCTTGTGGCTGCCAGTGCTGCGCTGGGGCGTCGTTCGGCGACCACGACGGCTGAGCCGACAGGATCGAACCCGACGGGTATGAACGCGGCGGGTAGGAAGGCGGCGGGTAGGAAAGTGGCGGGAACTGTCGGCCGTATCGCGGATCGGCGCCACTTGAGTTTCCGTTGCCCGCGTCTCGCTGCACCGCGGCGAGAAGCTGGTCGAGCCGCGCGGCGTCGATCCGGGCGGCGGGATCGCGCACGAGCAGCGCCGCGAGGGCGGCCGTGAGCGGACCGGCGCACTGGGGTTCCGGCAACGGAGCGTCGAGCACCGCGGCGATGGTCGCGAGCGTGGTCTCCCGACGCAGCGGGTTGCCGCCCTCGACCGCGACATACATGAGCATGCCGAGCGACCACAGGTCGGAGGCCGGGTCGCCCTCCTGGCCGCGGATGCGCTCGGGGGCGATGTACTCGGGCGAGCCGATCAGCGTGCCGGTCGTGGTCAGCGCCGTGGCCTCGCGCAGGGCGGCGATGCCGAAGTCGGTCAGCACCGGCGTTCCGTCCGCGCGCAGCAGGACGTTGGCCGGCTTCACGTCGCGGTGCTGGATGCCCGCCTCGTGCGCCGCGCGCAGCGCCGCCAGGACGCCGCGGCCGATGCGCGCGGTCTCGGCGGGCGACAGCGGTGCGCGCTCGATCCGGCTGTCCAGCGAGCCGCCGGACACCAGCTCCATCACGAGCCACGGGTACTGATGCTCCACCGAATCGACGATGTGATAGATCGTCACCACATTCGGGTGGTGCAGCCGCGCGAGCGCCCGGGCCTCGCGCAGCACGCGCTCCCGTTGGACGTGCGCGGCGACCGGATCGTCGTCGAACCCGGCGGCGCCGGCGGGCCGCACCTCTTTGAGCGCGACCTCGCGCTCGAGCGCCAAGTCCCGGGCGCGCCACACCAGCCCCATACCGCCGCCGCCGAGCCGTTCCATCAGCTCGAAGCGGCCGTCGAGGAGGCCGCGGGCCGCCGACCCCCCAGCAGTCATGGCGGCACTATACGGGACCGGACGCCACGTGGCCCTTCGATCGAGCCGTTTGCCGGTGGTCAGGGCAGGTCACGATGATCAGGGCACGTCGACGGTGAACGCGGCCTGGTGCAACGCGCCGCCAGTCTCGAATTGGACGAAAAGCCGCCAGGTCCCGCTCTCCGGGAACAGCGCGCGCGTCGTCAGCGGACCCACGCCGCCCGCCCCGCTGGCCCGGCCGGTGGCCAGCAGGTGCGCGAACGCGCCGTCGCCCACGTGGAATCCGGTCAGGTGCGCGTATCCGTCGAGGTAGCGGTCGAAGTACTCGACCGGCTTGCCGGCCTTCGTCACGTCCAGTGCCAACTGGCCCGTCGCTCCCGCCTTCGGGACGCCGGAGAGCTTGAGCGTGTACCCGTCGACGGTGGCCGTCGAGGCCGGCGCGGGCAGCGCCGCCGCGGGCTTCGCGCCCGGTCCGGCGACGGTCAGCGGCGCCGAGAGGGAGTAGACCATCGGGGTGCCCTCGCTGGAATCGGGCGCGGCGAAGGAGACGTAGCTGCGGTACGAACCCGGCGGCAGCGCGGGCAGGCCGACGGTCCAGGTGCCGTCCTGCCGCATCGTCGGCTCGAGCTGCTGGAATCCGGACAGGTCCGAGCGGATCAGGTAGAACGTCACCAGCTGGCTCTCGTACGCCTGGTACCGGGTCACGGCGTGGTCGTTCGGGCCGGTGATGTGGAAGTTGAACTGCGCCGCGCTGTTCGCGGGCACTGACGCCGCACCCGGCAGATATATGTAGCCTGAGTCGCTCGCGGCCAGGCCGTTGCTCGCCGGCGCGGCCTCCGCGATCGCGGGAGTGGTCGGCAGTCCGGCCATGTCGCCCATGTCCATGCCGGACATGTTCTGCGCCGAGCCGGTGCCGGAGGCGATCTTGGTGCCCTTCGACGAACTGCACGCCGCCGCCGGCAGGATCACCACGGCCAGCAGGAACGCGGCCGTGATCCGGCGCGCGGCGAGTCGGTGAGGCAAGGTGCGGGCTCCCTTTGCTCGCGATTCGGAGGCTCACGGCCCCGCCGGTGCGGGCGAGGCCGTGAATCCGGGTCAGACGACCGCTGCCGCGGTCGTCACGGGCTGGTGCAGGAGACGGTCGGCACCGGTGGCGTGCCGGAGCCGGAGTAGTTCGCCGTGAAGCCGAACGACGTGCTCGCGCTCGGCGCCAGCTGACTGTTCCAGCTCGCGGATTTCACCGTGGCCAGCGTGCCCGCCTGGGACAGGGTCCCGTTCCAGGCGCTGCTGATGGTCTCGGCGTTCGCCAGATCCCAGCTGGCGGTCCAGCTGTTGATCGTGGTGGTGTTGGGGTTGGTGATGGTGACCTGGGCCTGGAAGCCGCCGCTCCAGCTGCTGGTCACCGAATACGCCGCGGTGCACGGCACCGAGGGCGGCGGCGGGCCGGAGCCCGGGCCGAGGCCGGTGACCTGGCCGGTGCCGCCGTCGAAGACCACGTCGGAGCAGCCGTAGAAGGTCTCGGTGCTGTCCGAGCGCGCCCAGATCGAGTAGATGATGTGACGGCCGGTCAGCCCCGAGGGCAGCGTCGCGTTCCAGTAGTAGTAGCTGCTGGCGCTGCCCGCGCTGCCGACCGAGGGCGGCAGGGTCGCCGTCGAGAACGGAGTCGACTGAAGCTCCGACCAGGTCAGCGGCTTGGTCGGATCCCAGCCGGTCTTGGTGACGTAGAGCGAGAACGTCCCCGGGTGCGCGGCCCACTTGTTGTACTGGATCTGGATGTTCGCGCCGGCCGTCAGGTGGGTCACCGGCCAGTAGCTGCTGGCCTGGTCGAATCCGGAGAAGTCGTAGTAGTTGCTGTTCCCGCTGCACAGCTTGCCGTCCGGGATCAGCGCGCTGGTCTCGCCGCTGGTGGTGCCGCTGCGGTTGCCGACCGCGAACCAGTTGTACAGCGGCGTGACGCCGCTGCTGGCCACGGCCGCCTGACAGGCTGGGTTCTGCGGGATGATCTGGCCCGTGGAGGTCAGACCGTCCTCGTAGCAGAGGTAGGTGCGGCTACCGGGCATCAGCATCGCGCCGTGCGCGGAGGCGGGCGTCGCGCTCACGACGCTCGCCGTGATCGCCACCCCGACGGCACCCCATAGCGCCCATCTCGTTCTCTTCCTCACATTACCCACCCTTCTTGGGTCCGGCGAGGTGGGGCATGCCGCCCCGGTCGTGGCGGAGAGTACCTGCGGCGCAAGTGCGGGTGAACGGCGCGGCGATCATGCTCCGTTATCGAAAACCTTTGCCACCCGCCATGGGCATGATCCGCGCACGTCAGGCTGAGCAGGAGGCTGACTCAGTCGGCCGTAATCCGGACGAAGCGGATGAAACTTTCCGCGCCGAACGTGAAGGTTTCCTGGCGAACGGCGCACCCGGCGGCGGCAATACCCTGATGGTCACTGGTACGGGTGACGTTGCTTGCCTGGCCGCACGGGCGTCTTCTTCAATCCAAGAGAGGGCCACCCGACGAGGAGAGGCGGGCCGCGTGACCCAGCCGTTCGAGCTGCCGGATTTCTACCTCCCGTACCCCGCCAGGCTCAACCCGCACCTGGAGGGCGCGCGGCTGCATTCGAAGCAGTGGGCGCGCCGGATGGGCATGCTGGAGGGCTCGGGCGTGTGGACCGAGGCGGACCTCGACGCCCACGACTACGGCCTGCTGTGCGCGTATACGCACCCTGATGCCTCGGCGGCGGAACTCGACCTGGTCACCGACTGGTACGTGTGGGTGTTCTTCTTCGACGACCACTTCCTGGAGACGTTCAAGCGCAGCCAGGACCGGGCCGGCGGCAAGGCGTATCTGGACCGGCTGCCCGCGTTCATGCCGATGGACCTGGCCGTCGGCATGCCGGAGCCGGCCAATCCCGTCGAGGCGGGTCTGGCCGACCTGTGGGCGCGCACCGTGCCGAGCATGTCCATGGACTGGCGCGCCCGGTTCGCCGAGAGCACCGAGAACCTGCTGAACGAATCGCTGTGGGAGCTTTCGAACATCAACGAGGGCCGCATCCCCAATCCGGTCGAGTACATCGAGATGCGGCGCAAGGTCGGCGGCGCGCCCTGGTCCGCGGGCCTGGTCGAGCACGCGGCCGGGGCCGAGGTGCCGGCCGTGATCGCGGGCAGCCGGCCGATGAGGGTGCTGAGAGACGCCTTCTCCGACGGGGTCCACCTGCGCAACGACCTGTTCTCCTACGAGCGCGAGACCGGCACCGAGGGCGAGCTCAGCAACGGCGTGCTGGTGCTGGAGACCTTCCTCGGCTACGACACGCAGCGCGCCGCCGACGCCGTCAACGACCTGCTCACCTCGCGGCTGCAGCAGTTCGAGAACACCGCGCTGACCGAGCTGCCGCCGCTGTTCGCCGAGCACGGGCTCGATCCGGCCTCGTGCGCGAAGGTGCTCGGGTATGTCAAGGGCCTGCAAGACTGGCAGGCGGGCGGCCACGAGTGGCACATGCGCTCAAGCCGGTACATGAACGGCGGCGGCCGGCCCGCCCCGGCGCGCCTCCCGTTCGGCCTGACCGAGCTGCCGCTGGCCGATCTCGGACTGTCCGCCCTGGCTGCGAGGCCGCCGGTCACCGCGGCCAGCGAGACGCTACGAGCACGCAGCTTCGCCTTCGCGCCGTACCGGAAGGTCGGGCCGACGCCGCTGCCCGAGTTCGAGCTGCCCTTCGCGCTCCGGCTCAACCCGCACCTGGACGAGGCGCGGCGCAGCACCCTGACCTGGGCGCGGCGGATGGGCCTGCTGTCCGCGCAGCCCGGCGAGCCGATGTCAGAGATCTGGGACGGGGAGAAGCTCTCCGGCTTCGACTTCCCGCTGTGCATGGCCGGGCTCAATCCGGACGGCTCGCCGGGCGAACTGGAACTCGGCTCGCACTGGCTGACCTGGGGCACCTACTGGGACGACCTGCTGCCGGCGGTGTACGGCTCGCGCCGGGACTACGCCACCGCCAAGGCGGCCACCGACCGGCTCTCCCTGTTCATGCCGGTGGAGCCGGCCGACGCCGCCCTCGGCGCGGCCACCCCGCTGACCGCGCTGGAGCGCGCGCTGGCCGACCTGTGGGAGCGCACCGCCGCGCCGATGGACCCGAGCGCACGCGCGGACTTCCGCGCCGCGATCGAGGACATGCTCGGCGCCGGGCTGTGGGAACTGGCCAACCACATCCAGAACCGCGTCCCCGACCCGGTCGACTACCTGGAGATGCGGCGCAAGACCTTCGGCTCCGAGCTGACCGCGAGCCTGGCCAGGCTGCGCCGGGCCCGCCGGGTGCCGCCGGAGGTGTTCCGCGCCGGAACCATGCGGTCGCTGGACAATGCGGCGATGGACTACGCCTGCCTGCTCAACGACCTGTTCTCCTACCAGAAGGAGATCGAGTTCGAGGGTGACCGGCACAACTGCGTGCTGGTGGTGCAGCACTTCCTGGGCTGCGACCGGGACCAGGCCGTCGCGATCGTCAGCGACCTGATGAACTCGAGGCTGAGCCAGTTCCAGCACGTCGTCGCGGCCGAGCTGCCAGTGCTCTGCGACGACTTCGCGCTCGACGACGAAGCGCGGGAGGCGGTCGACGGGTACGTGCGGCACATGCAGAACTGGCTGGCCGGCATCCTCAACTGGCACCGCGGCTGCGACCGCTACGACGAAGCCGCGCTGCGCAAGCGGTATGGCGCGACCGGCATCGCGCAGACCGCGCCGGGCCGCCTTCCACTCGGCCCGCGTGCCATCCTGGCGGAATGGAACCACGGGGCTTCACGCGCGGACACGCCGTGGCCGTATCCGCAGGCTCTGCTTCCGGTGCCGGGCCACAGCACACCATCAGCAGCACCCTGATCGAGCATCTCGGCCACGACGCCGGCTCGCTGCCGGTCACCTCCGGCACCTGGCCCTCCTACGAGCACGTCAACGTGCAGGGCGGCCTTGACCACTGGCTGGAAGGCTGGCCCGGCGAGCACCGGCTGCTCGGGCTCGCCGGCTTCCGGCACCGGATGTTCGGCTTGGCAGACCTCTGCCAGCCCGGCATGGAGACCGGCCTCGCGCTGGCCGGGGTGCCGGTCAGCGAGCAGCCCGTCAGCCCGGACGGGGAGATGCGCAGCTGCGTGCAGTGCGGGCTGTACCTGCTCTCCGACGGAGAGCTTCGCATGGCCCTGCTGCTGCGCGGCTCGGACGAGCGCGGCCCGCAGCCCGACGTCAGCATGGAGATCACGGCCACCGACCCGGCCGCCGCGCGGCGGGCGCTCGCCGAGATCCGGGAGCTCGGGCTGCGCCGCAGCGTCTACCGCCGCCAGGTGGTCTCCTTCGAGCCCGACATGTTCGGACCGCGCCGCGGCGGGCTGCTGGCCTTCCATCCGCGCCCGCGGATGACCCGCGACCAGCTGGTCCTGCCGGACGGCGTGCTCGACGGGATCGAGCGGCAGATCCTCGGCGTCGCACGCCATCGGGAGCTGCTGCTCGCGCACGGCCAGCACCTCAAGCGCGGCGTACTGCTTTACGGCGCGCCCGGCGTCGGCAAGACGCACACGGTGCGCTACCTGATGAGCAGGCTGCCCGAGGTATCCGTGCTGATCCTCTCCGCGGCCGCGCTGCGATTCGTGCAGGAGGCGTGCACGATCGCCCGCGACCTGCAGCCCTCCATGCTCATCATCGAGGACGTGGACCTGATCGCCGAGGACCGCGGCTCCCGCCCGATCGGCCAGAACCCGCTGCTCTTCCAGCTGCTCAACGAGATGGACGGCCTGCGCGACGACGTCGACGTGACGTTCGTGCTGACCACCAACCGGGTCGACGTGCTGGAGCCCGCGCTGGCCAGCCGACCGGGACGCATCGACCACGCGGTGGAGATCCCGCTGCCGGATGCCGAGGGGCGCCGCGCGCTGATCGAGGTGTACCGCGGCGGCCTGGAACTGGACCTCGCCTACCCGGACGAGGTGATCCGGCGCACCGAGGGCGTGACGGCCTCCTTCATCAAGGAACTGCTTCGCCGGTCGGCGCTGATCGCGGCGGAGGGCGCTGAAGGTTCGGACGGCGCCGGTTCAGCGCCGCTGCGACTCACCGACCGGCACCTGCACGCCGCGCTCGACGTCCTGCTCGGCGACGGAAACGCGCTCACCAGAAGGCTGCTCGGCGCAGGAGGCAACAACCCCGGCGCATGACCCGGTTCGGCCGTCCGCGGCGTCCGGCGGCTCAGGTGCGCGCCTTGGTGACCGCCTTGCTCATCGTGTTCTCGATGAAGGTCTTGTCCAGCGGGGTGAGCCCGACGACGTAGACCACGACGACCGAGTTTCCGTTGCGCGCGGCCACGATGTAGCCCTTGCCGGTGATGCCGGTGGAGATCTCGATCGAGAGCGTGAACGAGTACGAACTGTCCCCGTAGGCGGGCAGCGAGGTGCGCACGATCGAGAAGGTGCTCGACCCGTTGGCGCCGCCGTGCGTGTAGGTCGTGCACTTGGGCAGCCCGTTGACGAGCGTGTCCCAGGACTTGTTCACCTGGGACTGGTCTCCGGCGGCGATCTGCTCGACGAGGAACGGACCGGTCATTCCGCCGTTCAGATCCGTCTCCGCATGGCTGGTGAGCGGGGTGTTCCAGTTCGCGGTGTTGAGCAGCGGGCAGCTGGTCTGCATCGCCGGGTTCGTCGCCGACGCGTCGATCCCCCAGCCGGCCGGCAGGTCCGCCGGCGCCAGCAGCTTGGCCGCCAGCCCCGTGGCGGGGGCCGCGGTCAGCGGCGCGGTCCCGATGCCGGACGGCGCGGTCACCGAGGGCTGCGCGGAGCCCGTGCCGCCGGGCGAGGTCGCCGCCGCGGACGACGAGCAGCCGCTCGCGGCCAGGCCGACGAGCGCGGCCGAACCGAAAGCGACCATGCAGGAGTTGACACTCAAGACGCGCATGCAATCCCCTCGGGATCAGGTGGCGGACGGCACGCAGGTTAGCGGTCACCGAGCGCTCACTACGAGTGCGCGGACCGAACCGTTACAGAGTGAACGAACGCGCGCGGCGCGGATCGCGGCCCGCCGGATCCCGGCGCGGAGGCGGTGATACGCCGTCACGGAAGTCCCAGGGATCACATTGGCGAATTGATGCCACACTGATCGGTCCGGCACACAGCTCACGTCGCATCAGGTGAGAGACTGAAAGGCAGATCAGGCATCCCCCCAGTCTGATCTCGCGCCCGAGGAACGCGATTACGCGGCTCGGACGCACCCCCCGGCGTCGCCTTCCCCCAGAGACGCCGGGGGACCTCTCTCCTGACCCGACCATGCACTGATTTAGGCGTCCCAGCGCACGTATAAGGACTCGGGCTTGCGGAACACCAGTCCGCGCGGGGCTGCGGGCGCACGCTCCGGATCCAGCCTCAGCCCGGGCAGCTCGCGCAGCAGGGTGCTGACGGCGACGCGGGTCTCCAGCCGGGCGGCGTGCGCGCCGAGGCAGAAGTGCGGACCCTGGGCGAACCCGAGATGCAGCCTGGCGTTCGGGCGGCGCAGGTCGAAGCGGTCCGGCTCGGCGAAGACCTGCGGATCGCGGTTCGCGCCCGCGATCGAGACGGTCACGAGGTCTCCGGCGCCGATCGGGGCGCCGGCCAGCTCGATATCGCGGGTCGCGTACCGGTCGACGACCGCCGCCGCGGGCTCCAGCCGCACCGACTCCTCGACCGCGTCCGCGACCAACTGCGGATCGGCGCGCACCAGGGCGAGCTGGTCGGGGTGGGCGAGCAGGTGCAGCGCGGCGTTGGCGATCATCGCCTCGGTGGTCTCGATCCCGCCGAACATCATCACCGCCGCGTTCGAGACCACCTCGGGAAGTTCGAGCCCTGATCCGGCGGCGACCAGCAGCGCTTCGGGGTCGCCGGCCCGCACGGTGGCGTGCACGCTCGCGCTCAGCCGCGCGACCGCCTCGGCGCCGCCCGGCCGCGGTTCGAGCCCGGCGGAGATGTCGTCGACCGCGCCGACGATGGCGTCGTACCAGCCGAGGACCGTCGCTGGATCGGTGCCGAGCAGGCCGAGCGACTCGGCGACCACCGCGACCGCGAGCGGACCGGCCACGCCGCGCCGCAGCTCGCCTGCCTCGGCCGGGCGCAGCGCGTCGACCAGGCGCCCCGCCTCCTGCTCGATGAACGCGGCGAGCCTGGCTTCCACGTCACGCGGCCGGAACCGCTCGGCGAAGGGCGCGCGGTGCCGGGTATGTACCGGCCCGTCCAGCGAGAGCATGCTCGGGCCGACGACGCGGGCGGTCGAGAAGCGCGGGTCGTCGACGGTGAACGTCTCGGCGTCGCGCATGACGGCCACGGCCAGATCGCGCCGGGTGACCAGCCAGCCTCCGAGGGCCGGGAGCCAGGAGACCGGCTCGTGCGCGCGCAGCCGGGCCAGCAGCGGATGCGGGTCCTGCTCCAGTTCGGCGAGCGTCGCCGCGGCGCCGACCGGAAACCGGTCGGCGCGCGGCGAGGTCATGCAGACAGGTTAACGCCCCAGCCGCGGCCCGGCGCCGGCGTCAGCAGCCGATCCGCGAGGTGCTGAGCACCACGTCGTCGAACCACAGCGTGTCGTTGCCGTTGCTGTAGTTCTCCCAGCCCAGCTTGAGGTCGGTCAGGTTCGGCCGCCAGCTCGCCCCGGAGCCGCCGAGCCACTGCGCGTCGATGTCCTGCGTCGGCACGCCGTCCTCGGTCAGGCCCGGCACGAGGGTGCCGTTGTACCAGGTGTAGATCTGCCCGGTGGTCTTGCTCACCGAGAACTCCAGGCACTCCCACGCCCCGGTCGGCACGACCACGCTCTGCGCGACCCCGGCCGGGCTCTGCGCGGGCAGGGTGGCGTCGTCGGACTGCCGGTTCCACATCAGCGCGCCGTTCTGCGCGCCGAGCCGCAGGTCGGTGTTGTTGTCCGCGGAGTCGTTCATGGCCAGGAAGGTGGTGTGGTTGGTCGGCAGCGGCGCGGTGTGCTTGAACCAGAACCGCACGTACCAGGTCGGCGAGGCGAGCGGCATGTCGGTGGTGTCGTCGGCGAAGACGTGGTTGCAGTACGTCCCGACGCCGTCGATCTCCAGCGACCTCACGCCGCCGTGCGCCTGCGCGCCGGTGATCGTCGCGGTGCTGCTGCCGGAGCAGTTCGGCGTGCTGATGCTCCACCGGCCGGAGGGCGCGGCGCCGACCGTCTGGCTCTCCCAGCCCTCACAGAACACCGCCGCGCTCGGGCAGGAACCGCCGCCCGAGCTGCCGCTGGGGCTCGCGGACGGACTGGCCGACCGGCTCGCCGAAGGGCTGCTCGACGGACTCGTGCTCGGGCTGGCGCTGGGAGTGGCGCT
>Ga0070741_10017712_pt1 | contig 11658 bp, 10 predicted proteins | sample Coa_R1_4_FD_66440 | JGI IMG/M metagenome (GOLD analysis project Ga0070741, IMG submission 66440) | Surface soil microbial communities from Centralia Pennsylvania, which are recovering from an underground coalmine fire - Coalmine... | ecosystem: Environmental > Terrestrial > Soil > Unclassified ...
GCCCGGGATCGTCGGCGGGCCGTCCGGCTCGCCCGTGATCCCGAGGACGCCCGCCCGGCCGATGTAGTTCAGGTCGTGGCCGGCGACCGCGGCGAGCGGGCCGTCCTGGCCGTAGCCCGTCAGCGAGCAGTAGACGAGCCGTGGGTTGACGGCGCGGAGGTCGTCGTAGCCGACCCCGAGGCGGTCGACGACGCCCGGGCGGAAGCTCTCGATCAGCGCGTCGGCGCGCTCGGCGAGCCGTTTCAGCGCGGCGACGCCCCCCGGTTGCTTGAGGTCGAGCGCGACGGAGCGCTTGTTGCGGTCGGTGACCCAGCTCGCGGCCGACTCCGGGCCGAGCAGCGGCTCGCTCCAGCGCATGTAGTCCCCGAGGCCCGGCTGCTCGATCTTGACGACGCTGGCGCCGAGATCGGCGAGCAGCGCCGTCGCGACGCCGCCCGGCAGGAGCCGGGTCAGGTCGAGGATCCGGACGTCCTCGAGCGGCCCGCTCACGCGCCGCTTCGCGCCTGCGCGAGCTGCGCGCCGTACTTCTCGAGCGCGAGCGCCCGCCGCGTCGGCACGTGCTCGGTCGGCACGCTCACCGGCTGGTAGCGCCGGAGGACGCGCCGCGCCACCGTCACCTTGTGCACCTCGTCGGGGCCGTCGTAGAAGCGCGCGGCGCGCGCCCAGCGGAGCATCGCCTCGAGCGGCAGGTCGCTCGAGTAGCCGAGCGAGCCGTGCAGCTGCACCGCGCGGTCGATCACGTCGAGCATCACCTGCGCGCCGTGGTACTTGATCATCGCGATCTCCTCGCGCGCGTTCGAGGCGCCCACCTGGTCGATCTTCCACGCTGCGTGCAGCGTCAGCAGCCGGGTCGACGCCATCGCCGCCGCCGAGAGCGCGATCCAGTCCTGCACGAGCTGCTTCTCGGCGAGCAGGCCGCCGTGCAGGCTGACCGAGACGGCGCGCTCGCACATCGCGTCGAACGCCCGCCGGCAGACGCCGAGCCAGCGCATGCAGTGGTGGATACGCCCGGGCCCGAGCCGCTTCTGCGCGAGCACGAACGCGTCGCCCTCCGCGCCGAGCAGGTTCTCCGCCGGGACGCGGACGCCCTCGTAGCGCACCTCGCACTCATGGTGCACCGGGTGGCGCGGGGCCCCCTCGGGGTGGCCCATCGACCCGAGCTCGCGCACCTCGACACCGGGCGTGTCGGCGGGCACGAGGATCATCGACATCCGCCGCCGCGGGTCGCCGTCCGGGTCGGTGACCGCCATCACGATGTGGAAGTCCGCCCAGAGCGCGTTCGAGACGAACCACTTGACGCCGTCGATCACCCAGTCGCCGCCGTCGCGCACGGCCGTCGTCCGGAGCTGGAGCGGGTCGGAGCCGGTGCCCTGCTCGGTCATCGAGAACGCGCTCTCGAGCGCGCCGTCGAGGAGCGGGCGGAGCCAGCGCTCCTTCTGCTCCGGCGTGCCCGCGATCGCGAGCAGCTCCGAGTTGCCTGAGTCCGGCGCCTGGTTGCCGAAGACGGGCGGCGCCAGCTCGGACGCGCCGAGGATCTCGTGCATCAGCGCCAGCTTCACCTGGCCGAAGCCGCCGCCGCCGAGCTCGGGGCCGAGGTGCGCCGCCCAGAGGCCCAGGGCGCGGACCTCGTCCTGGAGCGGGCGGATCAGGCGGCGGTAGGCGTCGTGGTCGAGGTCGAGCGTCTCGAGCGGCAGGATCTCGTCGCGCACGAACTCCCGCATCCACTCGAGCTTGCGCTCGAACTCCGGCTCCGTCGAGAAGTCCCAGCTCATCGCGGCGCCGCCTGCGCGTCGTCCGCCGGCTCGGGCTCGGCCACCCGCTCTGCCGCCCACGGCCGCAGCTCGCGCTTCAGGATCTTGCCCGAGGGCGTCCGGGGGAGCGGCTCCTCGCGGAGCAGCACGTGCTTCGGCCGCTTGAAGCCCGCGAGCCGCGCGCGGCACGCCTCGTCGATCGCGGCCGCCGTCACGCCCTCCCGGGAGGGGACGACGACCGCCGCCGGCACTTCGCCCCAGCGCTCGTCCGGGACGCCGACGACCGCGACCTCGGCGATCCCGGGCAGCCGGTGGAGCACCTCCTCGATCTCCTTCGGATACACGTTCAGGCCACCCGAGATGATCATGTCCTTCTTGCGGCCCGTGATCGTCAGGAACCCCTCCTCGTCGACGACGCCGAGGTCGCCCGTGTGCAGCCAGCCGTCGCGGAACGCCTCGCGGGTCTCGGCGGGGCGGCGGTAGTAGCCGCGCATCGTCGCGAGCGAGCGGATCAGCACCTCGCCCTCGCCCCGGAAGGCGATCGTGTCGTCCCGCCCGCGCACGCCGAGGGTGACGATCGACAGCGGCCGGCCGGCGCTGGCCGCGCGCGTGCGCGCCTCCTCCGGTCGGAGCACGGTCGCGATCGTCGGGAACTCGCTCAGCCCGTAGCCCTGCACGACCCGGCAGCCGGGGAGCTCCTCGGCGAGCGTCTCGAGCACCGCCGTCGGCACCGGCTCGCCGCCGGAGACGATCCAGCGAAGCGGCGTCGAGCGCAGCCGCGCGAGCGCGTCCGGCTCGGCCAGGAGCTGCTTGAGCAGCGTCGGCACGAGGAATGCGTGCGTCACGTCCGAGCGCGCGGTCGCGTCGACGATCCGCTCGATCGTCATGCCGCGGCCGGGGAGCAGCACCGAGCGCCCGCCGTTCCAGACGAGCGGCAGCACCAGGTCGTGGAAGCCGGCGGCCCACGAGAGCGAGGCGACGCACAGGTAGACGTCGTCCTCGCCGAGCCCCAGGTCGAGGAGCTGCGTGAGCGCGTTCCACAGGATCCCGCCGTGCGTGTGCTCGGCTGCCTTCGGCGCGCCGGTCGTCCCGGAGGTGTAGTAGAGCATCGCGGTCGCATCGAGGTCGGGGCCGGCTGTCCCGAGCCGGCCGTGCTCGAAGAGGCTCTCGTAGGCGACGGCGTGCGCTCCAGGAGGCGTCTCGCGCGTGCCGACGAGGACGAGCAGGCGCGGCGTCGCCGCGAGCGCCTCGACGACGGCGGCCGCGGAGGCGTCGGCGACGAGGGCCTCGGCGCCGCTGTCGTCGAGCACGTGGTCGACCTCCGGCGCCTGCAGCAGCACGTTCACCGGCACGCACACCGCTCCGAGCGCGCTCAGCGCGAACAGCAGCTCCGGCCACTCGAGGCGGTTCGAGAGGAGCACGGCGACGCGGCCGCCCGGCCGGACCCCGTGGGCCGCGAGGCCGGCCGCGAGCTGCAGCGCGCGCTCCCTGAGCGCCCCCGCCGTTAGGGTCTCGCCGTCGCACTCGAAGGCGACGCGTTCCGGGCGCGCGCGGTCGAGGAGGCCGAAGAGGTTCCGCGCGAGCTCGGTCAAGCTGCGGCGGACGCTACGAGCCTCGGCCGGCGCCGGGCGAGCGGGCCGGCGAGCCGCCTTGTCCGGTTCTCCAAGCCGCGGCCTACTCGGGAGGAAACGGCAGGCGCCCGTCGAGGCGGAGCACGAGCAGAGCGACCTGGACGGAGAGCTGGTCCTTCGTGCTCGCGGCGATGTCCAGGCCGAGCAGCGCCTCCGCGCGCGCGAGCCGGTAGCGAACGGTGTTCTCGTGCACCCCGAGCGTCTCCGCGGTCCTGCGGACGCTCGCCGAGCAGTCGATGAACCGCGCGAGGGTCTCGAGCAGGCTCTCCGACTTCTCGGGATCGTCGAGGAGCGGGCCGAGCACGTGCTGCGCGAACCGCGTCGCCTCGCTGCGGCTCGACGAGGCGAGCAGCAGGCGCGCCGCGCCGAGGTCGTCGGCGGCGAGGACCTGGACGCCGAGCGGCTCGCCGCCGAACGTCTCGAGGCAGCGCATGATCTCGCCGACCGACGCGAACGCGTCCGCGTAGTCACCGGGGCCGCGGCACACCGACGAGACGGCGACGCCGAAGCTGGCGGCGGGGTCGAGCGCGCGGCAGGCCGCGACCACCCGCTGCTTCACCGCCGCGATCGCCGCCGCCGGCCGCTCGTCGTCGAGCTCGACGATCGCGACGACGCCCTCGGCGACGCGGGTGGCGAGGACGCGGGTGCCCGTCTCGGCCGAGATCGCGGCCGCGAGCCGCCGCGCCGCCGGCGTCTCGGAGGCGGCCGCCCCGCGCGACTTGACGAAGCAGAGCGCGTGCGGCGCCGCGAGCCGCACCCCGATGAACGACGCCCGCCGCTCGAGCGACTCGGCGTCGGCGTCGCCGCGGATCAGGTCGCTCGCGAGCGACTCGAGCTCGTCGCTGCGGGCGAGGGCGGCGCGGCGGGCGGCGGACAGCTCGAGCGCGACCATCGTCGCGGCGCGATCGGCGACGATCCGGTCGAGCGGCTCCAGACGCGAGCCGTAGTCCATCGTCACCAGGTAGCCCCACGTCTCGTCGCGCGCGGTGACGGCGGCGACGAGGTGCCGGTGCTGGAGGCCGCTCCGGCGGTCGGGCGAGACGATCGCGGTCCGTGCCGCGCGCAGCGTCTCGAGCGCCTCGGTGACCGCGGCGCACTCGCGGTACCCCGGCTCGAGCGCCAGCGGCCGCACCTTGCCGTGGCTCGGCAGCGCCGCGTCGGCGAGCCGCCGGAACTGCGCGTCGTAGATCGCCCACGGCTTGCCCGTGAGCTGGCTGATCGCCTCCACGATCTGGCGCAGGTCGGCGCCCTCGAGCACGAGCCGCGTCAGCCCCGCGTCGACCTCGGCCGCGCGGCGCAGGGCGTAGTTCTGCCGCCCGACGAGGCGGAGGCTCTCGCGGAGCTTGGACGTCAGCTGCGCCTGGCGGATCGCGACCGCGGCGAGGTTCGCGAACGTCGCCGCGAGCTCCTGCTCCTCCTCGGCGTAGCCGTGGGGCTCGTCCTCGTTGTCGAGGAAGAGGATGCCGATCGTCTCGCCGCCGACGATCATCGGCACCCCGAGCATCGCGCGCACGCGCCACTCGCGCATCGTCGAGCGAATCGGCCGTGGGTCGGTCGTCGTGTCCTGCACGAACACCGGCCGGCGCGTCGCGACGATCTCGCGGGTGAAGCCGTCCGCCTCGACGCCCGCGACGAGCCGTTTCACCTTCGCGTCGATGTCGTGGTCGGCATGGCCGATCTGACCGCGGAAGATCCCCGAGTCGTCGCGCAGGTAGACGCTGCAGCGCCGGACGCCGAGCAGGGCGCAAATCTCCCTGCCGACGTGGTGGAGCAGCACGTCGAGGTCGTGCTCGCCCGCGCTCGCCTCGGCGATCGCGCTGAAGGCGTGGATCGCAGCGCGATAGCCCGAGACGCCGGCGCCCGTCGAGCGCTCGACGTCGATGCCTCCAGCCGTCATCGGCTCAGGTGGAGCCATCGCCACGCTGTGGAGGAGGGTACAAGGCTGCCCGTGCCGCCGGCAAGGCGTTCTTGGAGAAACCTCCAGCGAGCTCAGTCGAGGCGGCCGGGGGCGAGCGCGACCCGCTGCGTGCCGCCGCTCCCGCCGCGGCCCTCGACGAGCGCGAGCGCGCGGGAGGCGAGGAAGGGCACCCCTGTCTCGAGCTCGGCGAAGAACGGGTCGTCGCTCGTTCCCGCCAGGTGGCGGCGGTAGCTGCCCTCGAACAGGATCGCCAGCTTCCAGAGCGCGAGCGCGCAGTACCACCAGACGCGCTCCGTGGAGCGGCCGGTCAGCCGCTCGTAGCGCTCGCGCAGCTCGAGGCGGGTCAGGAACCCCTCCGCGCGCGTCGCCGACGCGAGCGCGAGCGGGCCCGTGAGCGGCTCGTCGGCGTCGTGCCAGAAGACGAGCAGGAAGCCGAGGTCGGACAGGGGATCGCCGATCGTCGCGAGCTCCCAGTCGACGATCGCCGCCACGCGCGGGCGCTCGCCCGGCGCGACGATCAGGTTGTCGAGCTTGTAGTCGCCGTGCACGACCGCCGGCGGCTGCTCGGGCGGGCGGGTCGCCTCGAGCGCGGCGCCGACGCGGTCGATCTCGGGGATCGGCCGCGTGCGATTGTGCTCCCAGAGGCCCTGCCAGCGGCGGAGCTGCCGCTCGAGGAACCCGCTCGTCGGCGCGATCGCGTCGAGGCCGGCGCCGCGCCAGTCGACCCCGTGCAGCTCCGCCAGCGTCTCGACGACCGACTCCGAGAGCAGGCGGAGCCGCTCCGGGCGGTCGAGCTCGCGCGGCACCGACCGGCGGACGACGACGCCGTCGACTCGCTCCATCAGGTAGAAGGGCGCGCCGATCACCTCGAGGTCGAGGCACGCGGCCACGGGCCGCGGCACGCGGGCGGCGGTGCCAGCGAGGCGCTCGAGGAAGCGGTACTCGCGGATCACGTCGTGCGCCGACGGCGGCAGCGGGCCGAGCGGCGGGCGCCGGAGCACGTACGTGCACGTGCCGGCGTGGACGAGGAACGTCAGGTTCGAGTGGCCGCTCGGCACGCGCTCGACACGGAAGCGCGCTCGCTCGAGCGGCTCGTCGCCGAGGGCGGCGACGAAGCGGTAGAGGGCGTCCTCGTCGACCGGCGACGGGCTCACGTGGGGCTCCTAGCCCCAGACGAGGCGGTGTTCCTCGGCGACGAGCGAGGCGGAGGAGGACAGGTCGGCCACCGCCTCGAGCGCGGACAGCTGCCGCGCGCCGGCGTCCCGCCAGTGGCGCTCGAGCGAGGCCGGGTCGGCGAACGAGAGCTCGACCACGCCCTCGAACGGCGGCGGCGCGTCGGCGTGGGCCTCGGCGATCGCGGTCGAGATGGCCCGCCGCTCGATCCCCTCGCCGGCGGCGTCGCGGAGCAGGGCCTCGAGGGCCTCGCGGAACCGCCCCCGCTCGACGCCCTCGCGGCGCGCGAGCAGCAGCATCGTCTTCACGGGGTGGTCGTCCTTGCCTCCGACCGGCTCGGCCGGCTCCGCCCGCTCGTCCGCGAACAGGAACGCGAGCCGGTCGACATCGATGAAGTTGGGCTCGTCGGCGCCGGCGTACTCCGTGTAGTTCGGGTCGGCGCCCATGCCGAGCGCGATCTCGAGGCTGTCGAACCAGACCTCCGCGATCCCGTGGTAGATCGCCGGCTCGAGGCCGTCCACCGGGGGCGGCGAGGCGACGCCGTGACTCTGCACGTAGCGGCGGATCGTCTGGATCTTCTGCGCCAGCACGCCGTGCGGGTCGAGCCAGTGCGCATGGAACTGCTCGTCCGAGATGTCGGGCCGCTTCGGGATCAGCGCGAACACCTTGATCATCGCGCTGCGCCCCCTTCCGCGGCGAGGCGAGCGGCGCCCGCCTCGAAGACGGCCGCGTTGCCCTCGAACCAAGTGGGGAGGAGCGTGCGCCGCCGGATCCGCCAGCCCTCCGGCGTCCGCACCAGCTCGTCCTCGTACGTGCCGCCGACGAGGTAGTGGTCGCCGCCTTCGGCGCCTCGGTAGACGTGCTGCGCCTGGAAGTAGCAGCGCGCGCGGCCGCGGTCGCCGTCGAGCTCGACGACCTCGTTCGTGATCAGGTGCTGGCTCGCGTCGAGGCCGGCGAGGGCGCTCCGGCAGAAGGCGGCGATCGTGGCGGCGCCAGTGTTGACGCCTCCGAGCTCGCCGTAGTCGGCGGCGCCGTCGTCCGTGAAGACGGAGGCGAGGAGGTCCCAGTCGCGCGAGTCGAGCGCGGTCGCGTAGCGGCGGAGCAGGTCGGCGACCTCCAGCCGGTCGGCGAGCTCCTGCAGCGCGGGCGCGGTCACTGGGCGCCCCAGCCGCCGTCGACGGTGATGCACTGGCCGGTGACGAAGTCGGCCGCCGGGCCGAAGAGGTAGGAGACGGCCCCGGCGATCTCCTCCGGTCGCCCGAGCCGCCCGAGCGGCGTCGCCGCGCTGAACGCCGCCGTCATCTCCGGCGTGTTGTTGCCGAGGATCGGCGTGTCGACGATCCCGGGCGCGATCGTGTTGACCTTGATCTGGTGCTTCGCGTACTCCATCGCGACCTGGCGCGACATCGCGATCAGCCCGCCCTTCGCCGCCGAGTAGGCGAGCAGGTTGACGAGCCCGACGAGACCGGCGAGCGACGCCACGTTCACGATCCGCCCGCCTCCTGCCGCGATCATGCCGGGGATCGTCGCGCGCATCCCGAGCCACGATGCCTTGAGGTCGATGTCGACGATCCGCTGCCACTCCTCCTCGGTCTGCTCGAGGCACGTGTCGGGCCCGTTCGAGGTGACGCCCGCGATGTTCGCGAGCAGGGTGACCGGACCGAGCTCGTCGCTCGCGCGCGCGACGACGTTCTCCCAGGCCGCGGCGTCGGTGACGTCCATCGTCGCGGCGACGGCGGCGCCGCCCGCCGCCTCGATCTCCCCGACCGTGCGCTCGGCTGCCTTGACGTCCACGCAGACGACGCGGGCGCCCTCGGCTGCGCACAGCTTCGCCGTCGCCCGGCCGATGCCGGACCCGGCCCCGGTGACGATTGCGTTCAACCCCTCCAGTTGCACGTCGGCTCCCTCGCTCGCTGCGGTGGGTGGACGGAGCGGCCGGCGGCGCCGACGCCGCCGGCCGCGGATCTTCGAACGCGCGCCGCTACGGCGTCGAGCCCTTGATGTCGGCCTTCGGCGCGAGCACCCAGGTCGGCTTGCCGTCGACCATCTTGATCGTCGTGTCGACGTAGGCCTCCGTCCACGAGCCGGTGAGCCGGTGGTTCTTCGGCGTCGTGAACAGGCGGCCGTGCGTGGTCGTGAGGTCGCCCTTCAGGTGCTCCATCGCGTCGACGATGTTGTCGCGCGTGAGCGGCTTCTTCGCGTCGAGAACCTTCTTCACGGCGAACGCGTACGTGTAGACGGCGTCGCGGCCGTAGATCGAGAACTGTGAGTACGGCACCTTACCCTTGTGGTACGCGTTCCACTGCTTGACGTACTGCAGGCAGATCTTGACGACCGGGTCGGTCTTCGGCAGCAGGTTGCGCACGACGCACTTGTGCGCTCCGAAGACGACGCCCTCGCAGTTCGCGCCGCACGCGTTCGCCACTGCCGGCACCGTCAGCCACTGCTCGGCGATCACGGGCTTGTCGAACATCCCGAGCTGGCGCGCGGCCGCCATCGCGTTCACGTTCAGCGACTCGATGTAGTACGCGTCGGGGTTCGAGTTCTTCATCTTCGTCAGCTGCGGGATCAGCTGGTCGACCGATGCCCCCGCGGAGGCGCTCTCGACGTCGGTCACCTTGCAGCCGAGCTGCTTGCACCGGTTCTTGATCGCCGACTCGATCTGGGACGAGAAGTCGGTGTCGTAGTGCATGACCGCGAAGCTCCTCGCGCCGAGCTTCGTGAACGCGTAGTGGACAGAGCTCGTCGCGTACTCGGCGCCCGCGGAGTTCGAGAAGACGTACTTCGTCACTGGCCGGTCGATCGCGTCGTTGCCGCTCGCCGAGATGAAAGGCATCTTCACGGTCGAGCTGAGCGCCCGCACCGCGAGCCCGCCCGCCGCGCCGAGGAAGGCGCCGAGGTTGTTCTTGTTCGACGCCGCGCGCCGGTAGGCGGACGCCGCACCCTCCGGCGTGCCGCCGGTCGGGTAGATGTTGAGCTTGATCTTGCGGCCGTCGACGCCGCCGGCGTTGTTGATCGCCCACGCCGCGACCTTCATCCCCTCCATGAAGTCGGGACCGCCCTGCGCGACGGCCCCCTGCAGGCCGGCGACCTGGATCGGCGGCTGACCGGCGGCGCCGACCGATGAGGCGGCGATCGCGGCGACCGCGGCGGCGAGCCCGAGCGCGAGCGCGGGCACGAGGCGCCTGCGACCTAGATGCCCTGCGTGATACGAAGCTTTCACAACGTTCCTCCTCGTCGGGGTTGACCAGCCTCCGGGAGAGCCGCGGCGAGCCTACGCGCGCCCTCCGGGCGGCTTCAAACGAGCGCCCGGAGCGCCGTTAGCGGAAACTCCAATTGCGCCCGTCAGACGGCCTGCTCGGCGAGGCCGAGGTAGGCGCGCTGGATTCGAGGGTCGCTCGCGAGCTGCAAGGCGGGGCCCTCGACCGCGACGCGTCCGCGCTCGAGCACGTACGCGCGGTCGGCGAGCTCGAGCGTGAGCATCGCGTTCTGCTCGACGATCAGGATCGTCAGGCCCGTCTCGCGGAGCCGGCGGAGCACGTCGAACATCGCGGCCAGCACGATCGGCGCGAGCCCGAGTGAGGGCTCGTCGAGGAGCAGCAGCCGGGGCCGCGCCATGAGCGCGCGCGCGATCGCGAGCATCTGCTGCTCGCCGCCGCTCATGCTGCCGGCGAGCTGGCGCCGGCGCTGCGCCAGGATCGGGAAGAGCTCGAAGACCTCGCGGAGCACGCGCGCCTGGCCGGCGCCGTCGCGGCGATGCGCGTGCCCGCCGAGCAGCAGGTTGTCGTGCACCGTCATCGTCGCGAACAGCTGCCGGCCCTCGGGCACGAGGATGACGCCAGCGCGCGCGATCGCCTCGGTCGGGAGGCCGGTCAGGTCGCGGTCGCCGATCGCGATCCGGCCGGCGGTCGCCCGGACGAGTCCGACGACGGCCTTCAGGAGCGTGCTCTTGCCGGCGCCGTTCGAGCCGAGGACGGCGACGATCTCGCCGTCGGCGACCGAGGCGCTGACGTCGTGGACGACGGTCAGGGGGCCGTACGCGCAGCTCAGGCCGTCGATCGCGAGCAGCGGGGTCACGTCCGCGCCGTCCCGAGGTACGCGGCGACCACGTTCGGGTCGCGCCCGACCTCGGCGGGCGTGCCCTCCGCGATCTTGCGCCCCTGCTCGAGGACGAGGATGCGGTCGGCGACCGACATCACCATCGCCATGTCGTGCTCGACCAGGAGCACGGCGACGCCGAGGCGCGCGATCGCGCGCACGTAGTCGGCGAGCGCGCGCGTCTCGGTCGCGTTCAAGCCGGCGGCCGGCTCGTCGAGCAGCAGCACCTCCGGCTCGGTCGCGAGCGCCCTCGCGACGTCGAGCAGGCGCTGGTGCCCGACCGGCAGCGCCGCCGCGTGCTCCCCGGCGGCCGCCTCGAGGCCGACGAAGCGGAGCCACGCCAGCGCAGCCTCGCGCGCGGCCGCCTCGTCGCGGCGCATGCGCGGGAGGCGGAGCGCGGCCGAGACGAGACCGCTCCGGAAGTAGCGGTCGCGCGCGACCAGCAGTGTCTCCTCGGCCGTCATCCCCTCCGGCAGCTTCGGCGTCTGGAACGTGCGCGCGAGCCCGAGCCGCGCGATCTCGTGCGCGTGGCTGCCGTCGATCCGGCGGTCGCGGAAGACGATCCGGCCGGCGGAGGGGAGGAGGACGCCCGAGAGGAGGTTGACGATCGTCGACTTGCCGGCGCCGTTCGGGCCGATCAGCGCCGTGATCGACCCCGGCGCGAGCGCGAAGTCGACGCCGTCGACCGCACGGAAGCCGCCGAAGCGCTTCGTCAGCCCGTGCGCCTCGAGGATCGCCCCGCCGGCGCCGTCCGCTCCCGGTCGGGTCTCGGTCGCCGCCGCGGCGCTCATCCGGACGTCGACGAGCGGGTCGGCGCGACGGGCACGGCGCCGGCCGCAGGCTCGCCGGGCGGGGCCTGCAGGCGGCGGAGCCCGGCGCGCAGGCGGTCGGGCCGGAGCCCCGCGACGACGCCGTCGCGGAAGAAGAGGACGAAGAGGACGAGCAGGCCGCCCGAGATGACGACGGTGTACTTCGACGCGCCGCCGGTCAGGCTCGGCGTGAAGCTCATCCCGTTGACGAAGTAGAGAACCCACGAGATCAGGAACGTGCCGGCGATCGGGCCGTAGACGGAGCCGATCCCGCCGAC
>Ga0070741_10017714_pt1 | contig 11657 bp, 9 predicted proteins | sample Coa_R1_4_FD_66440 | JGI IMG/M metagenome (GOLD analysis project Ga0070741, IMG submission 66440) | Surface soil microbial communities from Centralia Pennsylvania, which are recovering from an underground coalmine fire - Coalmine... | ecosystem: Environmental > Terrestrial > Soil > Unclassified ...
GAGAGGGGCGCATTGGGTCATCGCACCATCGCGTTACCGCGCAATGTGTTGTGTCCACGCCATGCCCCATGCTCAAAGGGAGAGGGGCGCATTGGGTCATTGCACCATCGCGCTACCGCGCAATGTGTTGTGTCCACGCCATGCCTAAACACGCGACGCCCATCAAACCCAAAACGCCAATCCACGCCCACGGCGGTGTTGGCGGCTGAAGCGCGGGTACGTCAAAGCCGTCCAAATTTACCGCGCCTTCCGCGCGCAGCTGCACCGTATGCTGGGCGCGCGTCAAGCCGCGCGCGACGGGAACGATGGTGCGCCACTGCGTCTGACCGCTCGCGAGTTCCACAAACGACGCGCCGCCCTCGTCGCGCGGCAGACCGCTGACCGGCTTGCCGTCAATGGTGATAAAAAGACGCCCCGCGCCCGGCTCGCGGCGCACGACCAAATCCAGCGCATCGCCGTAAAAGCGCAGCGTCGCGGTGTTCGGCGTATCGGGGTCGTCGCTTGCGCCGTCGGTGTAAATGAACTGCGAGCCGTTCGCGTTCGCGTCCATTTGCGAGAGCCAATTGCCGCTAAACGTCAGCGCGGGATTGGTCTCTTCGTATTCGCCCGGACCGGCGACGTTTTGCGCTTTGGCAGCCGCGCTCACGCTGAAATACACTGGGCGCGGCGCAAAGTCCGGGTCCACCATACGAAAATAGTATTCGGGGTTCGTCGGCGAAATGTCGCCCACCTGACGAAAATACCAAATGCTAATAACACCCGCCCACGCCCAGTTTTGACGCGCGAGTTGAATTCCGCGCACGGTGTACTCTGCCTGCTGCTGTTCGGTGACGCGCCCCCAAATCAAACGACTGTCCGGAATCGAATCGGGCGCGGCATTCCAGCCGTATTCCAAAATCCAGACCGCTTTTTGTGCGTCGCCGAATTTTTCCATCACTGCGCGTTCCAATAACACGCGCTGAAAATTTAAGGTGCCGGGATTGGGCGGGTCCTCGGGGGGACTGCCCAAACCGAACGCGTTCGCCGACAAAATATCGAAATAGTCTTTTGCGCCCGCCGCGTACATCTCTTCTAGGAATTGCAAATCGTTCATGTTGCGATACTGCGTCGAGTTGGGCGTAAACGTTTCGCCGAGCGTAATCGCGAGCGGCGCGCTCAGGATGTGAATGTTCGGGTCAACGGCTTTGGCATTTTGGTAAGCGATTTTCAACAAGTTGGTGTACGCGACGGGGTCAATCGGCGCGTCATTCCATTCGCGTCCGAGATTCGGCTCATTCCAAATCTGAAAATAGTTGATTTTGCCGCGATAGTGTTCGGCGAACGCGCGGACGAATCTGCCGTACGCTTCAAAATCATCCGGCGGTCCGGACGAGCCGGTCGCGCTCGCGTTGGCGCGCGCCCATGCCGGCGGACGGTCGAGCCGCGCAATCACTTGAATATTGTTGCGCTGCAATAACGCGACAATGTCGTCATACTTGGACCAATTCAATTCGCCGGGTGCGGGTTCGATTTCCGCCCAAATAAATTCTTGGCGTGCCCAACCAATGCCCGCGTCGCGCGCCATTTGGACCGTGCGTTCGCGCTTCCACGCCTCGACTTCGCGTTCGAGAAAAAAATTCGCGCCGTAGGGATTTACATCTGTATCCGGAAACACATGCCGCGGCTGAAAGGGCGGCGGAGACGGCGTCAAAAAAACATTGCCCGCGTACAAACTGACCGCGCTGCCAAAAAAGAGGAGCGCCACAACGACGAGCAGGGCAATCCGCGCGCGCGGCGCGAGGCGAGACAAGAGAGGTACTTTCATTCTGTCGCATCCGGGACAAGCGCCTGCGAAGCGAAAAGCAAGCGCCCCCGAATGTGTCTATTATACATTCGGGGGCGCGAAAGCAAATTCTGTAGGGTTACGTTAGATCCGCAGTACAGCCGCTTGGCGGTGTGCGGCGTAACCTTTTAGGGCGTAAACAAATTGCAGGGCTGTCGCTCGTACATGATGACTTGCCAGATTTGTTCGTCGGTCAGTTTTTTACCCCACGCGGGCATACCGTTTTGAGGAATCCCATTCACGACCGAATTGTGATGACGCACGAGGTCAATCGTCTTCATCACTTCGCAATCGGTGAAATTGCGCGGCGGTTTGATGGAACCTGCGGCGCCGGGTCCTTTGCCATCACGATTTACGCCGTGACAGGGTTGGCAATTCGCGGTATAGATGTCTTTGCCTTGGGCGATAACCGCGTCGCTGGGCGGCATCGGGAATGGGATCGCTTTGAGAATTTCCTCCGGTGGAATCGGCGTCGCCGTTGGTCCGGGCGTCGGCGTCACAATGGCGACGATGGGCTCGTATTGACCGGGCGCCCAATTCAGAATAAAGTCCACTAACGCGTTGACCTGATCGGGACGCAGCGGTCCGCCGTAATCTTGACTCCACGTCGGCATGTGCTGCGGATAATTCTCGCCTTCATAGTACTTGGAAAATTGCGGGCGTCCTGCCGCAATCGTATTGCGAAGGAAATCCGCCGTCGTGCCGTTCCAATTGATGGCTTTGAGATACGGTGTCGCTTTCAGGTCGAGCAAATCTTTGCGATTGAGCGGTGGACCTTTGCCGACAATTCCTTCGCCGTGTTCGCCATGACAGGTAATGCAGTACGTTTCAAAATATTCGGCGCCCGCTTGAATGCTGCGACCGGCAAAACTCTTTTGATATTCTGCCATGCGATTGTTTTCATTGATGCCGTAAACGACCAGCACCACTATGGTCGCAACCGTGAAAAGGATGCCAATCAAAATCTTGAACTGGACAGACATGCTCTCTGAATCCTTGTAGGCTTGATTCGGTGTGACCACCAAACGGTAACCGTTTGGTGGTCGCAGGCATTATTTGTAAATCGCATCCTGGTGCAGATAAACCACGCGATTGTATTGCCCGTTGTCGCTCGCCGCAATCACGCCCGGTTCCCAATTGATTTGGAAATCAATGCGTTTCAAGCCATTGGCTTGCCACTGCTCGATAGTCAGCGTGCCGCTCGGGTTGGGCAGACCATGCACTTTGTCGCCTTCGTCCCAGAGCTGCCCGCGCTTTTGGATTTCTTGTTGCATCGCGGAAAGAATGCGCTCGAACTCGGTGTACGTCGCTTTGGGCGTTTCATATTCTGCCAAATCATACGTCCCATCCGGCAGGTTCTGATAACCCAGCCGACGAATTGGACCCCAATCGTCCGGTACGAGCGGCACCGGCGGCAAGACGCCTTCTTCAGGCAAGAACACCTGACCGATTTCGACGGCGGGCGGCGCGGTCACGCCATAGAATGGCGTGCCCTGATACCAAATCACCATCATGAAAATGGTCGAGAGGATAGCGACGACGACAGTGCCCTTGCGATTTTTCAGCAGTTGGCGACTCGGCTTGCTGCCCCAAAATTTTTCCCACCATTCGTTGATGTACGGCACGCCAAAGAACAATGCCGGAATAATCATGGTCGGAATAATGACGCCCATCCACGCGGGACTGTCATAAAAGGGAATGATGATGGTAGAACCGGGCGGCATGTTCGCGCCGAACGTGTTTGCGACCGCAATCAACGATTGGTCCAACGCGCGGAGGGTCGGCAAAACGAACGCGTCTTTGAGCAGACCCTGAATCCACAAGAAATACCACGGCGCAGTCGTATGCAGCGGCGTGTGAAGCGGATTGCTGTGTTCTTGCAGCGGCGCGTGAAAAACAAACGCCGAATACGCGACGACGCCAAAGGTGGCAATTGCCGCCCATAACAATTCGCGCGTAAATAATTCGGGCAGATAGTCAACGCGCTCTTTGGCAGCTTTGCGTACGGCGGGATCCGGAGATTCCTCTTCGCTAGCGGGAATCGAAATGCCGTGCGAACGCGCGACGCGATAATAATGCACCGAAATCAAAATCAGCGTAATGGCGGGGAGCGCAAAGACGTGCATCAAGTAAAAGCGCAGCAGACCATTTTGGTTAATCGTGTCGCCGCCGCGCATGATGAGGTTGGAAAAGTAACCGACGATTTCTTTCGGGGGCACGGATTTTGCCATAGACGTGCCAATCGTCACCGCCCAATACGCCAACTGGTCCCACGGCAGCAAGTAACCGCTAAAGGATAATGCAAACGTGAGAATTAACAGCACCACGCCGGTCATCCACGTAAAACCGCGCGCGGGCGGCTTGAAGGAACCGGTTAAAAAGACGCGCGTCATATGGAGTACAACAATCAGCACCATCAACTCGGCGCCGACGCGATGCAAATCGCGCATGAGCTGCCCGTACGGAATGGCGCTCATAATTTTGACAATGTCTTCGTACGCGCGGCGGTCGGACGGCGTATAAAACACCATCAAAATCACGCCCGTGATCGTTTCCAGCAGAAACATGTACACGGACAAATAACCCAGCCCGAAAGTGTGTGAAAATTTCGTGGACGATTTTTCGTAATACTTTGGGCGTAAGTGGGCAAAGAATGCGTTGACATGGACTTTGTAACGCGGGTTCGGTTTTTCGATGGGCGGGTCGCCGCGAAAGAACGCGCGCGTATCCGCAATGCCCATCCCGGCGGTAACTGCGCGGACAGTGTTGTCCGCTTGCAGCCACGCCACTTCTTTGGTCTTTTCAATAAACTCGGCGCGTCCTTCGGGACTGGAACGCGCCTTGTCAAGCCACGGGATCAACGCCTTGATGGCGTGAGGTGATTTCTCGCGCGCCACCTCGCCGATGCGTTCCGGCAACGTTTGTGCGGTCTTGACCTCAAACAGTTCCGCGCCTTCACCATTGACTGGAACGGATTCGTCTGCGTGCCCGTTCGTGCCGTGACCGTCCTGACCATTGCCCTTGCCATTGACGGTCTTTTTCTTTACTTCACGATTGAACAATCCCATAACTTTGCCCTCCGGCTAAACGCAACATCCTTTGCCGAGCCGTGGTTCGCTGTGCTCTCCTGAAAAACTTCCTGCTGACAGACTCTAACCGTGCGTGTGACCCAGAATAATTTTGCCGGTATCCACGACCAACACCGCGTCGGGTGACGGAATCGGAAGCGGGTCGCCCTGCGCGTCGGTCTCCGCCAACACTTTGCCGTTCGCATCGGTAAAGCGAATCACAAAGCGGTCGAGACTGCGCGGCGCGGGACCTTCGATGTATGTGCCGTCCTTTTGATATTTCGAACCGTGGCACGGACACTCGAAGCGATTCGTGACCGGCTGCCACGCATACAAACAGCCCAAGTGGACACAGACATTGTAAAGGGCGAGGACACCTTTGTCGGTGTTGGAAATCCAGGTGCGCGCGGCGGTGTTCGGTTTGGGCGCCGCGTCTGTTGGAGGAATGACGTCGCCTGCTGCGCCCAACGTAAAGAGACCGCCAAATTCGCCAGCGCCAAAGCGGGGTAACGCAAACACAAAAAAGGCGCCGCCAAAGACGACAAAGAAGATGCCGAGACTGCCCAAGAACGCATAGTTCAAAAATTCGCGCCGCGTGACCGGGGCTTGGATCATCGCTTGTTCGGCAGGCGTGGGACCTACACCTTTGGCTTCTTCTTTGTGCCCCGCCGGCTTTGCCGCCGCGGGCGCGACTGCTGGTTTCGCCGGGACTGCTTTCGGCGCCACGGCTGCTGCTTGTCCTTCAGCCATAACTCTTCACCTACACTTTTGATTGGCACTGCATTGCGCCGTCCTTGCGCGCGTGTCACACAATGCAGTACATTCCGTTCGTGAAATTATGCGCTTGAACGTGCATGCGCATGGACAGATGCGAGGAATTGGATTGCATTCAAGTCGGTTGTGGATTATAGCACAAAGCATTTTTTTATTCAATAGTGAAATTCGTGACAAATACTTGGCAAATTGACAAATCATCTGGAGCGAATAGCATAAGCGCGAAGAGCGGAATTCGGAAAGCAATTTGGAAAGCGGAAATCAAAAATCGTATGGGGGTAGTTAGGTCCCGGTGGGCTTCGCGGTCTTCAAAACCGTTGCGAGGCGGTGGTACCGTCTTGGGTGGGTTCGACTCCCATCTACTCCCGCTGCAAGTCCGCACGCATTCGAAACTCAACGCGCGCGCGCAGCTGTGCGTGCCACACGCTCCGCCTGCGCGCGCCGCGCAACACCTCTCAACTTAACATGTCTCTGATTCTTTCTCTCCAACAAGCGAACCAACAATGTCTCACGACCGTCGGCGCCAAAGCCGCCGCGTTGGGCGAATTGCAACGCGCCGGGTTCAATGTGCCCGACGGTTTTGTGCTCACCACCGACGCGTATCCGCCGTTCATTGCGCCGCTGCGCGAAAAAATTCGCGCGCGCCTCACCGACGACGTGATCATGGACCCCGCCGAAATCGAAAGCGCCGCGACCGAAATCCGCGAATGGATTCAGGCACAGCCCTTTCCCGCTGCACTGCGCGCCGAATTGGAATCCGCGCTCTATGCGCTCGACGACGCCGCGCGCACATCGCTCATCGCGCGTTCGTCCACCGCGTCCGACGATTTAGCAACGTCGTTCGGCAGCGGCGTCGCGCGTGCGTATTTGGGCTTGGTCGGCGTTGACGAAATCGAGCGCGCCATCGCGCGTTCCTGGGCAGCCTTGTGGAATTCGCGCGCGATGTATTATCGCTTTCGCAAAAAAATCGCGCAGACCGATGCCGCGTTTGCGGTGCTCGTGCAGCCAATGATTCGCGCGGACAGCGCGGGCGTGATGTTTACGCAAAATCCGATGAGCGGCGCGTCCGACGAGATTCAAATCAAGTCCGTTTTCGGATTGGGCGTGCCTGTGACGAGCGCGCGTTTTCGTCCCGACGAATTTTGGTTTAGCAAAACAACACGCGAAATTGTTGACCGCGCCATCGAAGAGCAAGTGGTGAAACTGGTCGTCGGCGCGGACGGGCATATCGAAGAGCGTGCGGTGCCCGAAGCGCAAATCAACGCGCCGTCATTAACCGACGCGCAAGCGCAGGAACTTGCCGCGCTCGGACAGCGCGTCCAAGACTTTTTCGGCGCGCCGCAAGACATCGAATGGGCAATTGCGGACAGGAAAATTTTTATTGTGCAAGCGCGGGCAATGGGGATGCGAAATTCGTAATTTCTCAAAACAGCAAGAGTTGCGCTGTCGGCACACGCGCGCCTTGATGGTGAGCGAATCGGGACAAAAGTTTTTGACAGTGCGTCAATAAGATTTATACTTTCGGTGTATCACAAAATAGTGCGGCGTGCTGCCGCGTCATCCACAGTTAGCCAAACAGACAGTACAAAACAATTCACTGAAAGCATATTATTGTTTCACGATTGTCGTCACGAAAGGAAAGAACCATGTCATCCAATGGAAAAACACCCTCGCTTCACGTCGCCGGAAGCGGCACGTCCAACCGCGACTGGTGGCCCCATCAACTCAAGCTCGAGCTGCTGCATCAACACTCGAACAAATCCAATCCGATGGGCGCGGATTTCAATTACGCGCAAGAATTCAAGACCCTCGACCTCGCGGCGGTGAAAAAGGACCTCGCCGCGTTGATGACGGATTCGCAAGATTGGTGGCCCGCCGACTTTGGACACTATGGTCCGCTGTTTATTCGCATGGCGTGGCACAGCGCCGGCACGTATCGCGTCGGCGACGGACGCGGCGGCGGCGGCAGGGGACAGCAGCGTTTTGCGCCCCTCAACAGTTGGCCCGATAATGTAAGTTTGGACAAGGCGCGGCGTTTGCTTTGGCCCATCAAACAAAAATACGGGTGAAAAATTTCGTGGGCGGACTTGATGATTCTCGCGGGAAACGTTGCCCTTGAAACGATGGGTTTCAAAACGTTCGGTTTCGCAGGCGGACGCGAAGATGTCTGGGAACCGGATATGGACGTGTATTGGGGAAGCGAGAAAACGTGGCTGGATGACAAACGCTATTCCGGCGACAGGGACCTCGAGAATCCGCTCGCTGCCGTGCAGATGGGATTGATTTACGTCAACCCGGAAGGTCCAAACGGCAACCCTGATCCGGTCGCGGCGGCGCGCGACATTCGCGAGACCTTTGCGCGTATGGCAATGAACGACGAAGAAACCGTGGCGCTCATCGCGGGCGGACATACGTTTGGCAAAACGCACGGCGCCGGTCCCGCATCGCATGTCGGTCCCGAGCCCGAAGCCGCGCCGCTTGAACAACAGGGCTTGGGCTGGAAAAACAGCTTTGGCACAGGCAAAGGCGCCGATACCATCACCAGCGGACTCGAAGTCACGTGGACGACGACACCGACCAAGTGGAGCAACAACTTTTTCTGGAACCTATTTGGCTATGAATGGGAACTGACCAAGAGCCCGGCAGGCGCGCATCAGTGGGTGGCAAAGGGCGCAGGCGCCACGATTCCGGATGCTCACGACCCGACCAAAAGACATGTGCCGACAATGTTGACCACCGACCTGGCGCTGCGCTTTGACCCGGTGTATGAAAAGATTTCACGCCGCTTTATGGAGCATCCCGATGAATTCGCGGATGCGTTCGCGCGCGCGTGGTTCAAGCTCACGCATCGCGACATGGGTCCGCGCGCGCGTTATCTCGGACCCGAAGTCCCCGCCGAGGAACTCATCTGGCAAGACCCCATTCCCGCCGTGAATCACAAATTGATTGACGCGCAAGACATTGCCGCGCTCAAGCAAAAAATTCTGGCATCCGGTTTGTCGGTTTCCACATTGGTCTATACCGCGTGGTCGGCGGCATCCACGTTCCGTGGCTCGGACAAACGCGGCGGTGCAAACGGCGCGCGCATTCGTCTCGCGCCACAAAAAGATTGGCAGGTCAATCAACCGAAACAACTGAGCAAGGTGCTCGAAACGTTAGAGCAAATCCAAAGCGAGTTCAATGCCGCGCAATCCGACGGCAAAAAAGTCTCGCTGGCGGACTTGATTGTTTTGGGTGGCTGTGCTGCGGTCGAACAAGCCGCCCAGAACGCGGGTTACGCGGTCACAGTTCCATTCGCGCCGGGGCGTATGGATGCGTTGCAAGAACAAACCGATGTGGCATCCTTTGCCGTGCTCGAACCGCTTGCGGACGGCTTTCGCAATTACCTCAAGGACAAGTACAGTGTTCCGGCAGAAGCGCTCCTCGTGGACAAGGCGCAATTGCTGACATTGACCGCGCCCGAGATGACCGTCCTCATCGGCGGGATGCGTGTGTTGAATGCCAATTTTGGCGCCGCGCAGCACGGCGTCTTGACCAAACGACCGGGAGGGCTGACCAACGACTTTTTCGTGAACCTGCTCGATATGAGCACGGAATGGAAACCTGTTTCGCAAGACGCGGATGTGTTTGAAGGACACGACCGCAAGACGGGCGCGCTCAAGTGGACCGGCACGCGGGTTGACCTGGTTTTTGGCGCAAACTCCCAACTCCGCGCGCTGGCGGAAGTCTATGCGTGTTCCGACGCGCAGGAAAAATTCATCCACGATTTTGTCGCAGCGTGGAACAAAGTAATGAACCTTGACCGCTTTGACCTTGCGTGAACGCAGTATCGCTGTCTTGAGCATTTGAAATCGCAGCGAAAAAACGCGAGCGAACAACCAATTCCGTCGGACGGCGCATCGCCGCCGTGGAACGCTGGCTCTCGACGCAGAACAGAAACACCAGCTCTCGCTTGGAGGGCTGGTGTTTTTTTTTCAAGCTGTTCGATTTATTTCGACGGAACCGCGCTTATCCAGTAAAACCGTGACGCGGGCTTTTTCTCCCTTGCCCTCGCGCACAATAATTTGGATTTCCACAATCGAGGTCTTGGACGCGCAAGCGCAGACGCTCCATCAAACGCAAGCCGCTCCCGTACAACAGTCTCGCCATCAATTGGGTTGTTCCACTCATCTGGTCCAAAACGGCAGCGGCAGCCATTTCCCTTTCGCGGGGATGACGTCTGTTGTGGAAAAGGATGTAACGCTTGATCCAGTCCACGTAAGTTTGTTCGGTGCGGATGGAATAGTGTTTGACCTGAATGGCATCACGGACTTGATCGAGTAGTTTTGTCTTGGGTGGCGATTCCATGGGGTAACCTGTTGACCCGCGATTTATTCCGTCGTATACTTGCATTCGAGGCGTGTGCTCGCCGCGCCCCATTGGGCGAGCGGATTAGGCGGAAAAATTCCGCATAATATCCCGCTGGGGCATATTATACGGAAAAATTCCGTCTAATCAATAGTTAGGACGCCGCCCGAGCCAAGGTGAATGGCTGCCCTGCTTTGAGTGGAGCGGTGCGATGAATCACCACGCCGCCGCGGACGCGCTCCGAGCCAAGAAGCATGTCAGGGGTGCGGTGCCTGGGTCGCCGATTCAGCGGCGTTCCTAACCAGCGGTTCGAGCCGACGTGCTCCGCGCTCACAAAATCAATCAAAACTTGTCTGACTTGTTTTGTAGATGATGAGTCGCGTGAGCTAGACCCGCACGCGGCTCAACCGCGAAGCCGTTAGGCTTACGCCGACTTTACTACTGCTTGCGGCGCGCGGACTTTACAGTCCTGCAAGGATTACCTGACCTTTCAAAACTGCAAACTGTGGAAGCCGAAACGAGATACGTTTTCGGCGGCGAAGCCGCCATAATGGACACACAGCACGAAGGCGGCGGAGCGGAGCGGCGAAGCCGACGCCGCCGAAGGCGTGCGGGCGTGAAGCGAAGCGGAACGCCGAAGCGGAGACGCCGAAGTGCTATTCTCGCTGATGACACAAAGGCGGCGTTTTCACGCCGCCATGTCAATTATGCTTGGTGCTTGTCGGTCAAGGGTTCGCAAACGCGGCGGACAATCACCGCCGCGCTCACCCTTGACCTAACCGTCAAAGTGCTTTGCTTGGCAGATGGCGAAGCCGTCCGCACCACGCTAAATTAGGCGGCGGGCGTTCTTCCCGTCCGCCTAATGCTCGATGCGTGTGCGGCGGCGTGTTGCGCCGTCACTATCCTTTTCTGCTCCTTCAATTGAAAGAGAATGAGTGTGCGTGTGTGTGTGTTTCAGCGGCGATATTCGACAAGTGCGACAACGATAACGATAACCGTAATCGCCGCCATGCCAACGTAGCCGTCACCGCTAGCGGCAATTGCAGAGATAGCCGCCAGTGCTACCGCTTGAACAGCGTCCTGTTTGCGCCTGTTCTTCCGCTGGATAGATTTTCTTCCAGCAGTTGAGACAGACCCAGTATCGGATAACTTGACCATGTTCGCGCCATTTTATCAGGCGGAGCGTCTCGATTTGATTGCCGCAAATGTCACAGGGAAAAACGCCGCTTGCGGCGGGCAGAGCCGGCAAAGAATTAGTGTTCACGCAATCCTACCTTTCCGTCAGTGACCACAAACTCGGCGCGGCGCGCGGTGTGTTTGAGCAGGTAACGCTTCGCCGTCTCAATCGAGATATTCAACTCGAACGCCGCTTCTGCCAGCACTTCACGGACACGCGGCAGATTTTCGCCGCGCTCGCGGACAAACTCGGCTACCAGGGTGACGAACTCTTGTTCTGCGCGCGTGTTGAACTCGGTTAGGTCTAATGACTTTAGCGTGTTCAATTCGCGGACACGCTCGGGCGTTGGGACAGGCACGACTAGCACGTCAACCCGTGCATTTCCGCGTCCTTCGATGGGAATTAGTTTTCGGTGTCTCTTGGGCATGGCAACCTTCCTTCGGTGAGATTGCCTAACACGGCTTGCAGT
>Ga0070741_10017715_pt1 | contig 11657 bp, 10 predicted proteins | sample Coa_R1_4_FD_66440 | JGI IMG/M metagenome (GOLD analysis project Ga0070741, IMG submission 66440) | Surface soil microbial communities from Centralia Pennsylvania, which are recovering from an underground coalmine fire - Coalmine... | ecosystem: Environmental > Terrestrial > Soil > Unclassified ...
GTCGTCTCACTGGCGATCAAAGCGAACCAGGACGACTCTGCGGCGAAGATCGCCGGCGAGCTCGCGGATCACCGCCGTACGCTGATCCTGGCAGCGTGCCTCTCGATCGTGTACGCGGTGGGCTTCGTCGTCTACCTGACGCGACTGCATGAGCTTCTTCGGGGCGAGCCGAGCGGGCCGCGGTTCATGTTCTCGTGGGTGCTGATCGGCGGTGTGCTGTTCGTCACGCTCCACGGCGTCAGCGACATCGGCATCTACGGGATGCTCGGCGGGAAGGTCGCGACGTACTCGGCGCAGCACAACGAGGGCCTCGCGTACATGCTCTATCTGCTGACCTACGCACTCGACAGCGTGGGCGACGTCTTTGCGAGCCTGTTCATGCTCGCGGCTGGACTCCGGTTGCTCGCGAGTCGCGCACTCCCGCGCTGGCTCGGCTGGCTTGCGCTTCTCGTCAGCCCGTTCCTCCTGGTGCAGGGCTTCGGCCTCGGAGGAGTGATCAGCTCGTTCGGGCTCGCGCTGGATCTGGTCGGCTTCCTGCTCTTCCTCGTGTTCGTCCTCGCGAGCAGCATCGTCGGCCTGTCACGCGGCGGCGCTCCCGCCACGGCGTCGTAACGGCCCGCGTTCGTTCCCTTCCCGGCTCCGCTGCTACGGTTGCACCCTCTCTCGGGCGCATAGCTCAGCGGGAGAGCGCTCGCTTCACACGCGAGAGGTCCCTGGTTCGATCCCAGGTGCGCCCACTCTCGTTACTTCCTTCAGACGCCCGGAATCGCCAGCGTTCAAGCCAAAAACGGCTTGGGCGGCCCGCTGCCGAGCGGAGGCGTGTCAGGTTTTTGTCAGAGCCCGGCCCGGCCGCGCGAAAGTTTCCTCCCTGTCCGCCGGTCACCATGAGAGATGTGGGACAGGCGCTCATCGAACTGCCAGATTCGCTCGTCGACGACCTCGTCGCACGGATCGTTGCCGCGCTCGCCGAGCGGCTCGACGGCAGTTCACCGCGGTGGCTTGCGATCGACGAGGCCGCCACTTACCTGCGGACGACGCCCGAGGCCCTCCGGAAGGCGGCTCAACGTGGCCAGCTTCCGGCTCATCAGCCCCTCGGCCCAGGAACGCGTTACCTGTTCGACCGTCGCGAACTCGATCTGTGGGCTGCGCAGGGATGAGTCCAGCCCCGACGCGCAAGCGGCGAGTCAGGGTCGCCCCGAATCTGTATCGCCGTCCATCGGATGGGAAGTTCGAGGCGGGGCTGACAATCAACGGACGCTGGACGATGAAGACGCTGTCGGCGCGGACAACGGCGGCGGCCAAGCTTGAACTTGCCCAATTTCGGATCGACGCATTCGCAGCCGAACCTGAGGCCGCGAAGCCGGTGACGATCGGCTCAGTCGCCGGAGATTGGCTCGAGTCGTTCGAGTTGCAGGTGGCCGCCGGTGAGCGCAAGCCGCGGACGCTCGATCACTACCGTTCCAACTGGCGCTGCCACATCGAGAACAGCTTCGCGAGCCGTCTGATCACAGAGATCTCACCAGACGACATCGTGCGACTACTTAACGAGCTTCGGGCCGGCGGAAAGTCGCCGCACGTCCTGCGGGCAGTGACTGATGTCTTGAGCCGGATCTTCAAGTTCGCGGTCAGACGCGGCTTGATTGAGAGCTGCCCGGTCGCAAAGCTTGAACGCGGTGAGAGACCACGGGCGCCACGCAAGCAACAGCGGATCCTCACCCATGAGGAGATCACTGCACTCCTTGCAGCGGCCGAGGGCGACAGCTTCGACCTCATTGCCATTCATCTGTACACAGGGATGCGTCAGGGAGAGATTCTCGGACTGCCTTGGTCGAACGTCGACTTCAGTTCTGGCCTGATCACGGTCAAGCAACAACTTCAGCGGCCTAGAAGCGGTAGAGGGGCGGAAATCGCGCCCACCAAGACAGGTGCCGGAACCCGAACAGTCGTGCTCTTGCCGCAACTCGGATCGATTCTCGCGGCGCGACGTCTGCGGTCACCGTTTTCCGACGACGAAGACTTCCTCTTCGCGACAGGCCCCACAACACCGACGCACTACTCGCGTGCAAACCGGCTGCTCGCTCACGCTGTCCAGGTCGCGGGAATCAGGCACGTCTCAAGCCACGACTTCAGACACACCTACGCAAGTCACCTGATCATCGACCTCCGGCTAGACGTCGTCCAGGTGCAGCGACAACTCGGACACGCGAAGGCGAGCATCACCTCCGATACATACGCGCACCTCTTTGATGAGGCGCGCCATGCCGATGTGATTCGGACACAAATGGCCGAGAGTTCGTTCGCGGCCCTCCTCCACTAATCGCGGGTGCGATCGACGCCGGTACGAAGACACCTCGGTGCTTCCCAACTGAGCTAACCGCCCAATGGGTGCGAAGCGAGACGAGACTAGAGTCGGGGAGAGGCCGTCCGCGGCCATCGCACGACGTGAGGGCTGATCTGATCCACGAACGCATCGGGATCCTCGAAGGCATCTTCGTACGCTGAAACGGTTGACGCTCAGTTACCGGCGATGCGCTGGAAAGACAGCGCGGCTTACTTACTCGACGGGCGGGGGCGGCACTCGTCGACCTATTCTTAGCAAGCTCGTAACGAGGATAATGCCGCCAAGTAGTTGGAGTGTGGTGACGTGCTCGGACAGGATAAGGACGGCCATCAGGACTACGAAGAAGGGTTCAAGGTTGGTGTAGAGCGCGGCCCGTGCAACGCCAACTCGCCGCATTGCTGCGAACCAGATTGCATTTGCGGCCACGCCTGCGACCAGCGTGCTGTAAGCGAATGCAACCCACGCGGAAAGCGATACTGCGTCCCAGTTTTCTCGGGCGAGGGGTATTGCCGCGGCCGCAAGAAGTGGAGTTGCTCCCGTCAGTATCACAATCGCATTAACCTGAAGGCTGCCATACCGCTGCGTTAGCGGCGCGGCTGCAACGCAATAGATTGCCCACAAGACGGCGGTAAGCACTGCGAAGCCGGCGCCCACCGTATTTCCGCCAACCCGCCCGGTAGACCCGGCTATTACAAGAGCGACGCCTGACACCGAAAGCGTCGCCGATATCCAGTGAGCACGGCCGACCTGCGCGGTTCGACTCCACCGGAGGAAGAGTGCGACGAGAAGCGGCGCCGTAGAGAACAGCAAGGCGACCGTTGAAGCCGTTGCGTTTTGGAGGGCATAGACGAACGTGACCTGACTTAGACACATTCCCGTAATGCCTGCCGCGGCGAAGCGCCCGACGTCGCGTCGCTCGATTTCAAATTCGCGTCGCCTTCGCGCAATGAGCGCAAAGACGACGCCAGCAATGAAGTATCGAGGCCCGGTGTATGCAAGCGGAGAGAACCCATGCCTGAGAGCATGCTTGACCACTAAAAAGTTGGACGCCCAAAGAAGGGTCGCACCCAATAGGCCCACCTCGATGAGGCGCGGATGCCGTCGCTCCCACCCCTTGAGTGCTCTGAGGCGCCACGACGGCCGGGCAACGTCACCGGCGACGCATCCCCAGGGGTTAATCCTCCCCGAAAAGCCACGGCGCGTGCGGCGGTCGGAACACATCCTCGAGCTCTCAGGCGTCCAGCGAACTCACGAAGGGCAGGAGGCCTTGAATACCGTTCGGTACCGTCGCGGGTAGCTAGCCAGGCGGCGGTCGGTTCCCGTCGTCAACCGGGGCTGCGCCGAATGCGCGCCGCTACGACCCTAGTCGCTTCCACGACTTATCTCTCCCTCCCGAACATCGCGGTCGTCCGATACGCCGTAGGTGATGGACGCGGCGGTGTTACTGACGACCACTGTCAACCTGCTTTGCGCTTGGGAGATCCATTGAGGTTGCGTATGCCGCGACGAAGCGCTCAACCGCACTCTCGATTGCCGAGTCGCCGTCAAACCCCGCAGCGGCATCCCCCGACTGCGTCAGTCGCGAGTGAGCCACGTCGGCGGTGAAGTGGACGAGATCCGCTTGAGCACGCTCTAGGTGAATTTTCAGCGTTGCCTCGAGGGTTGCGGCATCGTTACCGTCAATCGCATCGATCATTACGCGATGCTCTTCTTGGGAAAGCGTCCAACCGCCTAGATACATCGTTGCCATCCGCGAATAACTCTCTACAAGAGTCAAGAGTTGATGTGCTATCCGCGCAAACATGGGGCGGCGAGCACTTGCGTAGAGCCGGTCGTGGAAGGCGAAGTTCGTCTGCGACCATCCCAGTTGGTCACCCGCGGCGAATTGGCTGTCCATTTCTTGGACTAACGACCTCAAGACTCGCCTCTCGCTAGTGGAGCAGTTGACAACAATCCATTGAGCTAGCGCGGGCTCAATTAGGAGCCGCAAACCGTACAGCTCATCGATATCTTCGGGCGCTAACTCCGTGACGAAGAGGCCCGTGCCAACAGCCGTGACGAGCCCCTCAGCCGACAACGTTTGGAGAGCATCGCGAACCGGAATGCGGCTGACACCAAGGACTGCTGCGAGTTCACGCTGCACAAGCCGCGTCCCGGGAGGAAGGGCGCCGCGACGAATCGCTTCCCGAAGGAGCACGGCGATACGCTGTCCGTCGCTCCCGACGTCGACAGAGCGTCCAAGATTTGTGAGCCACGGACCAGGTTCGGGCTGCCGACGGGTCACCGTTCGATATCCGCCTCTGTCAATGAGGTGATGAACATATGCCCAGGGCTGTGCGTGATCATAAACGGGATTTGGCTCGCCTGAGCAACGGCCTGCGGCGTCACTCCGCACGCCCAAAAAACCGGAACCTCGTCACTTTCCAAGCCGAGGAAGTCTCCGAAGTCGGTGTGCGCGATGTCGCGAATCCCAATAAGCGACGGGTCACCGACGTGAACAGGTGCACCGTGCGCCCATGGCAATCTCGACGTTATCGTGGCGGCACGAATAGTGTCCTCACCGGTGAGCGGACGCAAACTCACCACCAGATTTCCGTGAAATGGTCCCGCCGGCCTACAGGGGATGTTCGTCCCATACATCGCACCCGGCGAACCTGCCTCTGTATCGCGTAGCCGTATCCCGGCTGCAAGAAGTGCCGCATCGGCACTTAGCGCGCATCCGAGAAGGAACGCAACAAAGTCGTCCCGCCAGTGCTCAGAAATGTTTGTGACCTCTCCAACAACGAGACCACGCTCGTAGATCCTGTAACGAGGAAGATCAGTTCGAAGATCTGCCTCTGGGGCAGACCTCACCGGAACAGGCGAACCTTCGTCAAGCACTTCCAAGATAGGGCATGGCGTTGGATTGCGCACGCAAAACAACAAGAAATTGTACGCGTCCGTGGCCGGAACGACGACCAAATTGGCCTGGATGAAGCCGAGTGCGACACCTGAGGTAGGTGCAGTCCATTCCTCTCTGCGCACAGCTTGCCGAAACTTATCGAGCTGCTTTCGCGCGTCACTGACGCCAAGAGCATTGGTGCCTCTACGGGCTAGCGTCGCTTCTATCGATGAGGTGTTGCGCATCAGTGTTTTATAGAATCTTTGAAAGAAATTGCTGGGTACGAGGTTGCCGAGGGCTGTTGAATAGTCGACTCGGTGTATCGATCTCAACAAGTTGCCCCTCATCCATCATTGCTGCCCGGTCGGCTACCTCCTGAGCAAAGCCCATTTCGTGGGTGACACAAATCATCGTCATGTGGGCTTCGGCGAGCTCGCGTATGACCGCAAGTACCTCCCCAATCATTTCAGGGTCGAGAGCGCTAGTTGGCTCGTCGAAAAGCATGACGTTCGGCCGCATCGCGAGCGCACGTGCAATGGCGACCCGTTGCTGCTGCCCGCCCGAGAGGCGCCCAGGATATTCGTTGCGCTTCTGTAGCAGCCCAACCCGTTCGAGAAGCTCTTCACCCCATAGCTCAGCCTCGCGGCGCTTCATACCCCTCACGAGCACGGGTCCGGCGATCACGTTCTCAAGCGCCGTCCGGTGCGGCCACAAGTTAAATCGCTGGAAGACGAAGCCAATCTCGGACCGCCTTCGGGCAATCGCAGCGTCGGAGTCCTCACGAAGTCGTCCCTTCCTGTCCTCCCGATAGCCGACGGGCTCACCGTTGACTTCAATCCGTCCACTGTCGATTGCCTCTAGATGATTGATACACCTCAGCGCCGTCGTTTTTCCTGACCCTGATGGCCCGATGATGCAAAGGACTTCACCCCTCGCGACGGCGAATGAGACCCCGCGGAGGACTTCCAGGCGCCCGAAGCGCTTCCAGACATTGTCGAGCACGACCGCCGGTGGCCCGGCGCCGGGCACCAGCTTCGCCACCGGAGTCTCTGACTCGCCAGAGGGGCCACTGCTCACTGCGCACATGGCGTCATCTCGCCCAACCAGGTCGTGCCTGAATACCAAGTAGCCTCGCGATCCAGAACTCATTCTCAATCCGGTCAGATTGGCCAAATTTCCGTTCTAGCTGAATTTGAACCAAGCTCCAAGCCATCGTCAATACGAGATACCAAATCGCAAGCGCACTCAAAACTTCAACAGGTTGGAAAGTTTGCGCATACAGAGTCTGACTGTCCTGAAAGAGTTCAGGTACGCCGATAAACGACAATAAGGAAGTCGTTTTTAACATCGCATTGAATTGATTACCAAACGGCGGAAGTATGATTCTGATCGCTTGAGGCACAATAATATGTCGAGTCGCAGTGCGTTTGGTCATCCCGACACACTGAGCGGCCTCAAGTTGTCCACGGTCAACCGAATCCATACCTGCACGAATCGTCTCGCTCATGTAGGCGCCCTCGTTTAGTCCGAGCGCCACCACGCCAGCGATCGCAGCTCCGGGAATAGTTAGAGCAAACAAAGTCGCGCTGCGCGGGAACAGATCAAATCCCAAGAACAGGTTGGCTCCAAAAAACACCGCGAAGATTTGGACGATCACGGGTGTACCGCGAGTAAACAGCACGTACAGGTATGCAGCTATCCGGAGCGGTGCAAACCGGGATCGCGTGGCAGCGTACAAAATGGCGCCGAGCACAATTCCGAATATCTCCGCGGCTATAGCTACACAGACCGTCATCGCGAGCGCATGCCATTGCTGAGGCGTTGGAGAGATAATACGTTCGGCGAATGCATGGAAATCAAACTGAAATGCAAGAAGGGCCATTCAAGACACCCTTTCGCCTTCAATGGGCGCCGCCCCGGCGGCTAGACCGTCTGGCCGCCGAGGCGCCACGCACGATCGCTGTTTACTACGGCTTCAGCAACTGAGCACGTTGCTGAGTAGTCAAAATGAACGCGTTCAGGTGCCAGTGGCTCAAGATGCGCGGTGCGATACCTTTTGCGTAAAGCTGACGTACGGCCTTCACAAGAGCGACGTGAAGCGGCTTAGCTGACTTGAGAGTCGCGATGCCGTAGGTCGTGGCAGGAATGAGCTGGGGGCCGAAGATAGGACCGAGCGCGAATCCGGAGCCCGTCTTGAACGCGTACCAGCTGTTGTTCCCATATCCAGACGCCCAGGCGTCAACCTTTCCTGTCTTGAGAGCGAAGATCCCATCCGCTTCTGATTGATAGATGCTGATTTTACAGGGGCTCTTTCCCTCCTTCTTCAAGATCTTGTTGAGCTGCTGGAGGCCCGTGAGGTCGTTCGTCCCGGCCAAGACGGAGACTGCTTTGCCGCTCAGATCCGTCATTGAGTTAATGTGTTTTGGATTGCCTTTCAGCAGTAGGAGGCTCTGCGGAGCCTTTGCATAGCTGGCAAAGTCAAGCTGCTTGAGGCGTTGAGGAGTGACACTGATGCCAGCGATGATCGCATCGCATTTCGACGCATTCAGCGCCGGAACCACGGCGTCGAAGTCCATAACGTTCCATTTAGCGGACAAACCTAGTGCCTTCGCGACTTGGTCGCCGATGTCGACATCGCTGCCGACTGCTTTCCCGTGAGACAGCACTTCCAAGGGTGCGTAATTGCCTTCAGTGCAATAGGTGATGGATCCTTTGAGCGGGGAAGGAATAATCTTCCCCGCGACCCTAGGCCAAGCCGACGACGCAAATACGCCAACAGCTACAGCGACAACAACTAGTGCTTGAAGCAAAAGTGCGGTACGGGGGAACCGCCCATTCGGAACTCTCGTGAAACGAGAAGCCCGGTTACGGCGAGCAATCACCATTTGCTCCTTCCTACCGGAGTAATCACCGTTTTAACCGTCGTGCTCCCTTGCTGGCTTTTTAAAGGTTCGAACCAACGACTATCGGCAAGTCGTAGTCAGGGGTCCGCCGGCGATGTTCAGGACTATGGCTCACCCCCTCATGTGTATACCATAGGTGGTATCGTGCTGTATACCAGGGTGCGCAGGTCAGGTCAAGGCGCTTCGGCCCCAGCGGCTTCGTGGATGCCCTCCCGGTAGCGCCAGGTCCCCGTCGGGTCGCGAGCCATACACTGGGGGCCTTGAGTGCGCCTTCAGTGCTTCTCGGGCGTGGCGAAGAACGACTCGGCGACGGCGTTGGTCAAAGCAGTCGCCTTTCGAGCCCATCGAGCGATGAATGCCGATTTCGCGGCAGCGCTCGCCGCAATGCAGCGACATTTACTGCGAGCCCTGGTCGGAGTGGTGGACCACCCCCCGGTCTGGGGTCGAAGACGTGCGATCGCCGTCTCGAGCGCGTCGACGACGAGCTCGGCTTCGAAGATTGGGTCGCATCGACCAGCGGACGATCCCTGCGGCTTTAGCAGTCCATCACCGCGGCGAGGTAGAGCCAGCCGTGCCAGGTGCACACGCATTGAATGTCGGCACACCTTGGCCGGTTCGGTGCCGGCGGCTTAAGTCGCGGTCGACGAGGTGTCGGCGACGCTGACGCCGGGGACGCGGATCCTCGTGCACCAATACCGCCTTGGCACCAGACCCGAGAGGTACTCGCGGCGCATCAGCCGGCGTCGACCTCGACCTCGACCTGCGCGACGCACACCCGCGGCGAGTCGGTCGAGATCCCGAGGTCGCAGGCGACCTCGCTCAGCGACCGATCGCGGCTGCGATACAGCGCGACCGCCTGACGCCGGAACTCCGGCGGGTACGGCCTCCTGAAGTTCGATCCCCGTGGCACAGCGGACGATCCTTCCTGCCCAGTCGGGAGGGCCGACCAAGCGCTCAGACGTCTACGAAAGCCTACGAAGCCGGGGCGCGTTCCAGTCGGTGTAAGTACCGCTCAGTAGGATCAAGTTGCCATGTTGCGGGTCGGGCTCATTGGTTTCGGCGCGATCGGCCGCGGCGTTGCCGAGTTCGTCGATCCTGCTAGCCCCATTCGCCTCGTCGGTGCGATGGTCCGCTCATCGCGGAAGCACCTGACATCGCTTCCGCTGACTGAGTCGTTTGAGGAGCTGCTCGCGTTACGCCCGGACGTGGTCGCTGAGGCCGCTGGGCACGACGCGCTCCGTCGGTACGGTCCGACCTGCCTTCGAGCGGGCGTGCCGCTCGCTGTCCTGAGCGTCGGCGCCCTCGCGGACGAGGCGTTCGAACGTGAAATCCGAGAAGCGGCGCGGGACGGTGGAGCGGTGGCGACGGTGGTTTCTGGGGCTGTAGGTGGACTCGACCTCATAGCGAGCGCAGCCATCGGGGAACTCACAACTGTTCGTCATACGATCACGAAACCACCGAAGACGCTGGGGCTCAACGAGTGCGACCGCGGCGAGGTGTTTCACGGCAGCGCCCGCGAGGCGGCAAAGCAGTATCCACAGAACGCGAACGTGGCCGCCGCGGTGGCGTTAGCAGGTATTGGGCTCGATCGAACTCGGGTCGTGGTGCAAGCAGACCCTTCAGCCGATCGCAATCGTCACCAGATCGAGATATCCGGTGAGTTCGGCGATGCCAAGCTGACGATCGCCGGACGGCCGTCGGCAGCGAATCCGGCCACGGGCGCGCTCGTGGCGATGAGCTTGAAGCATCACCTTGAGAAGCGGACATCATCGATTGTCATAGGCTGATCCCGATGGCGGATGGCGGACTGGCTGGCCACGGCCGCCGACGTTCGATCTCAGCCGCCGCACGGAGCACGAGTTGATCGTCCCGCCATGCGCCAACGAGTTGCACACCGACAGGAAGCCCTGCCCGAGTGAAGCCTGCGGGAACAGACGCCGCCGGCTGCGTCGTAAGGTTGAAGGGGTAGAGCAGTTGTAGCCAACTGAGAAGGGTTGCCTCCTGCCCGTTCACCGTAGCCGGGTGATCGGCTCCGGCGGCGAACGCGGTGACGGGAAGCGTCGGGAGCGCGAGCAGATCGAAGCCCACCAAGCTCAGGCGGAGTTTCTCGCAGAACGTGTCGGCGTCAAGCCGCGCACCGGCAAGTTCGGTGGCGGTGAACCGCATTCCGCGTTCCACAACTTTCAGTCGGCTCGGATCGAGACGTTCGCGCACAGCCTCGAGGTCGTCCCGGTGTAGCGCGGCCTGCGCTGTGCTCCAGATGATCTCGACGAACGAAAGCGGATCATCGAGCGCGAGCTCGACTTCCTCGACGATGCAGCCCGCATCTTCCAAGGTGGAGATTGCACTCCTCGCGACCTCAGCAACCTCGGCTTCGACGTTGCCGTAACCCAAGTCAGACGTCCACGCGATGCGGCGACCCTCAATGCCGTCGGCGAGAACCGTCGAAAGCGCTGCCGGTAGCGCGTTCAAAGAGAATCGGTCACGCGCATCCGGGCCGGCCGTGGCGTCGAGGAAGAGGGCTGCGTCTCGGACAGTACGAGTGATGGGACCTACGTGGCCCATGCCGCTCGCCGGGGGCGGGTACGAAGGGACTAGTCCAAACGAGGGCTTGATACCGAAGACCCCGCAGAAGGAGGCGGGAATCCTGATGGATCCAGCTCCATCCGTCCCTTGAGCGATTGCGCCAAGGCCTGCTGCTGTGGCGGCGCCGGCGCCGCCGCTTGAACCTCCGGCCGTTCGGCTCGTGTCCCACGGGTTGCGCGCGGGGCCGTTGACTCTGTTCCCGGAGTCCCCCTTCCAGCCGAACTCAGGAGTGGTTGTCTTCCCCAACAGGACTGCGCCCGCCGCGGTGAGACGTTCCGCAACTGGCGAGTCGTAGTCAGGGATCCAGTTTTCGAAAAGCAGGGATCCGAAGGTGGTTCGGATCCCTGCCGTGGCGGTTAGGTCCTTGAGGGTGATTGGCACGCCGGCGAGCATTCCGGCGCTCTCAGGATCAGTAGCGAAAGCCCGCTCCGCCAGTCGTGCCTGCGCAAGGGCGACATCGTGCGTGATCGTCACGAACGCCTGCAGCTCCGAATTGAGCGCCTCGGCGCGCTCAAGAAGAGTCGTCGTTACTTCGACGGGCGAAAGGGCACGGGTGAGATACAGCTCTCTCAGCGAGTCGGCAGAGAGATAGGCGATCTCACTACTCTCGCGCTCAGCGCGCGTCGGCATCCGCGGTTGCTATCGGAGGGTGACCGCCGAACGCTTCTTCGGCCGGGCCGAGGAGCCGCGGGATCTCGAAGCGGAACTGGCAGGTCGCGTCGCCCCGACTTTGGAGCTCGTCCCATTGGACGCGCGTCTCCGGTTCATACGACGTGAACAGCGAGACGTGAACCTCGTAGTCATAGATATAACCCAGTTCGAGCTCATCGAGCTCGCGCCACGCCGACACGTGCGGACAAAAGTTGCAATTCGCGTGCCAACGTCCGGGTGTCAAGATCGCGTTGTCCTCCCAACCCCAGACGCTCATCGGGTTGTCGTAATCGTC
>Ga0070741_10017716_pt1 | contig 11657 bp, 7 predicted proteins | sample Coa_R1_4_FD_66440 | JGI IMG/M metagenome (GOLD analysis project Ga0070741, IMG submission 66440) | Surface soil microbial communities from Centralia Pennsylvania, which are recovering from an underground coalmine fire - Coalmine... | ecosystem: Environmental > Terrestrial > Soil > Unclassified ...
AGGAGGTTGGGGCAGTCGGCGCGGTGGATCGAGATGCCGCGGCCCTGGGTGACGTAGCCCACCACGGGATCGCCGGGGACCGGCTGGCAGCACTGGGCGTAGCGGACCATGAGGCCGTCCACGCCCTGGATCTTGATCCCGCGGCCGAGCCGGATGCGGTCGATCACCCGGCCGAAGACGGTGGGCTTGGGCTCCTGGAGCGCGTCGTGGGGGAGCTCGGGGTAGAGGGCGCGGATCACTTGGCCCAGGGCGACGTCCCCCCGCCCCACGGCGATCTCGAGCCCGCGCCCGTCGGCCAGGGAGAGCTGCTGGGCGGCCCGGGCGAGGCGGGCGTCGTCGGGCAGGTCGAGCCGGCGGCGGCGCAGCTCGCGGGCGAGGATCTCCTTGCCCAGCGCCAGGCTGACCTTCTCCTCCTCGTGCTTGATCCACTGCTTGATCTTGTGCCGGGCCCGCGCGGTGCGGACGTGGTTGAGCCAGTCGCGGCTGGGCTTGGCGCTCGGGCTGGTGAGGATCTCGATGGTGTCCCCGCTCTTGAGCTCGCGGTGGAGCGGCGCGATCCGGCCGTTCACCTTGGCGCCCTGGCACTTGAGCCCCACGTCGGTGTGGACGTGGAAGGCGAAGTCGATCGGGGTCGAGCCCTTGGGCAGCCGCTTGACGTCGCCCTTCGGGGTGAAGACGAAGATCTCGTCCTGGTAGAGGTCGATCTTGAGGAACTCGAGGAACTCCTCGGGGCTGTGGGTGTCCTGCTGCAGCTCGAGGAGCTGGCGGAACCAGCCGAGGTGCTGGTCCAGCTCGTCCCGGGCCCGGTCGGCCTTGTAGAGCCAGTGGGCCGCGATGCCGTACTCGGCGGTGCGGTGCATCTCCTGGGTCCGGATCTGCACCTCGAAGAGCTGCCCCCCCGGGCCGAAGATCGTGGTGTGGAGCGACTGGTAGGCGTTGGACTTGGGGCTCGCGATGTAGTCCTTGATCCGCTCCTGGATGGGGGTCCAGTTGTGGTGGATGATCCCCAGCACGTGGTAGCAGTCGGGCACGGTGCGCACGATCACCCGCACCGCCATGAGGTCGTAGATCTCGTCGAAGCTCTTCCCCCGCTTGCGCATCTTCTGGTAGATCGACCAGAGATGCTTGGGCCGGCCGGTGACCTCGAACCACTCGATCCCGGCGCGCCGGAGCTCGTACTCGAGCGGGGTCTTGAGCTTGAGGATCATCTGCTCCCGCACCGCCCGCTTGGCGGCCACCTGCTGGACCAGCTCGCGGTACTCCTCCGGCTCCAAGAACTTGAAGGCGAGGTCCTCCAGCTCGGCCTTGACTCCGGCCATGCCGAACCGGTGCGCGAGCGGCGCGTAGATCTCCCGGGTCTCGAGGGCGATCCGCTGCCGCCGCTCGGGCGAGAGGTGCTCCAGGGTCCGCATGTTGTGCAGCCGGTCGGCCAGCTTGATGACGATCACCCGGGCGTCGCGGGCGATGGAGAGCAGGAGCTTCCGGTAGTTCTCGACCTGCTCCTCGGCGGAGGAGCGGAAGGTGAGGCTCGAGATCTTGGTGAGGCCGTCCACGATGCCGGCGACCTCGGTGCCGAACTCCCGGGCGATGTCCTCGGTGCGGACATCGGCGTCCTCCACCACGTCGTGGAGCAGCGCGGCGACGATGGAGGTGGTGTCGAGGAGCTGCTCGGCCAGGATCTGGGCCACCGCGATGCTGTGCGAGACGAAGTCCTCGCCCGACATCCGCTTCTGCCCCCGATGGGCGGACGCGCTGTAGCGGAGCGCGCGGTCGATCAGCTCGAGGTCGAGCCGGTCGGCGTGGCGCTCGAGCGCGGCCCGGAAGTCGGGCGGGGCGTCGGCCAGCAGCTGCGGGGTGACGGTCATATAGAGAGAATGCGGGGGGCGGGAGCCGGGGTCAATGGGATGGTGGCCATCAGCCGTCAGCCGTCAGCCGTCAGCTGGTCCGGTGCCCGGAGGGGCTCCGAGCTACGAGACACCGGAGCGCCGCTTCCCAGACACGCTGATGGCTGTTAGCTGATGGCTGATAGCTGACGGCTCATGGCTGCCGGCTGCCGGCTGCCACTACAACATCCCCGCCGCCGCGAAGCTAGTGAACCGGTCGCCGGCGATGATGACGTGGTCGTAGAGCGGAAGGTCCAGGAGCTGGCCCGCCGCCACGAGCTGGCGGGTCACGTCCCGGTCCTCGGCCGACGGGGTCGGGTCCCCGCTCGGGTGGTTGTGCACCACGATGATGCCCGCCGCCGCCTCCGCGATCGCGGGCCGGAACACCTCGCGCGGATGCACCAGCGAGCTGTTGAGCAGCCCCCGCGTGATCAGCACGTCGCGGAGCACCTGGCTCTGGCTGTCGAGCGCGAGCAGGTGGAACTCCTCCACCGCCAGATCGCGGAGCCGCGGTTCCAGGAGCCGCACCACGTCTTCCGGCGCGCGGATCCGCTGGGGCGCCGGGCGCTCCTCCCGGGCGAGCCGGCCGCCCAGCTCCACCGCCGCGAGGAGCCGCGCCACCTTGGTGGGCCCGATGCCCGGAATCCGGAGCAGCTCCGCCGGCGGGCGCGCGACCAGCCGCCGGAGCGATCCCTCGCCGGCGCCGAGCAGCCGGCCGGCGAGCTGGAGCACCCCCTCGCCCCCGCCTCCTGTGCCCAGCACGACCGCCAGCAGCTCGGCGGTGGTGAGCGCGCCGACGCCCAGGTTCCACAACCGCTCCCGGGGACGGTCGGCTTCGGGAAGACGGGCGAGGGACGCGGGCACCGGCCCAAGCTAGCGCGCGGCCGGGGGCCGGCGGGTGGCCTTTCGTTGCGACCGCCCCGGATTTCGGTGCGGCGGCGTGGACGGGAGCCGGAGCACACACTGCGCGTGCGTGGCCCGGGCCGGGGCGCACCTGCGGCGCGCCGCGGCACGGCAGGAGGCTCCGGCTAATCCTCCACCCGGATCTCCCGCCCGGTGCAGCCCAGCCGCTCCCGGCCGGCGAGAACTTCCACCACCACCACGTAGCGGCCCGAGCGGAGCGAGCCGAGGTCAAGCACTACCGAGCGGCCCGGACCGCGGCGGGGCGGCTCGGGCGGCTCGCGCCAGCGGAGCGTGAGCGCGGCCGGGCCGCCGGCGGGGCACTCGGGGCGCCCGAGCGGATAGGGCGCGCGCGACTTCGACCGGTCGGGCACCACCCGGACTCCCACCTCCAGGGGATACCCGGGCTCGGGGGCGGGGTAGACCTCCCAATAAAGGCCCACCTTCCCCCCGCGCGGCACCGTGACCGAAGGAAGCGCCGCGGCGAGCGCCGCCTCGAGCGACTCGGGAAGCGCCGCTCCGACCTCGCCGGCCGCGAAGAGCAGGAGGTCCGAGAGCGGCGGCGCGAGGCCCGCCGGATCGGGCGGCGCCATCACCCGGAGCCGCGCCACCCGGGTCGTGTCGGTGCCGGTCGCCTCGAGGCTCGCCACGAGCGGGCGCCACCCCGAGGCTGCGACCGCCACGCCCCGGGGGCCCGGGACCGGGCCCGATGCCGCCACCGCGTCCGCGTCCCGCGACACCGCGACCCTCACCCGGGCGGGGCGGCCGGCGAAAACCGAGTCCGCTCGGAGATCGAACGCGGCCACGGTGAGCGTGGTGTCGCGACGCAGGAACCGGGCGAGCTGGGCCCGCCCGATGGGCGCGAAACCGGTCGCGTACGGGAGGGCGTAGCGCGCCGGCGGGCGCTCGGCCCCCGGGTCCCAGCGCACCCCGGTGGGGTCGGCCCAGGGCGCGGGCATGGCCGGCGCGGGGAAGAGCCAGAAGCTCGGGCTCGGCTCGTGGCCCAGCACCGGCGGGTCCTCGATCCGGCCCGGGCGTCCGAACGGGCGGGACCAGTGGGTGGGCCAGCCGTAGCGCACCGTGAGCTCGCGGAGGTCCGGGCCCCACGGGATCCCGTGCGCGGTCTCCGCGTGCTCGAGCGCGAGCGCCATGGTTTCCCGCGCGTAGTGCTCGGTCCGGACCTCGTTCCCGGGGCGGGAGTAGAGCGGGTCCGCGAGCCACCAGATCCGCCGGTTGGCCGAGTCGCGCGCGGCGCAGGGGAGCGCCCGGTAGGCGTCGGCGTCGGCGTCGTCCAGGAGGGGCGAGAGGTCGGTCCAGAGGCACCGCTCGGTCTCCGGCATGGCGGCGAGCGCCCGCGCGAAGGCGCCGTCGGCTCCTGGCTCGTCGCCCGCCGCGTGCCGGGCGAATCCGTCCAGGGCCTCGCACCACCAGGGCGTGCCCGCGCAGCCCGCCGCCACGGCGACGGCGGAATCCGCGCGCCCCGCCTCGACCAGGTAGCGCACCCGCTGGCCGGCGATCCAGTCGTCGCCCGGGAGCGCCCGCGCGAGGTCCGCGAGGTCGCGGAGCAGGCGGTCGCGGGCCGGCCCGACCGCCTCGTCCTCGGGGGGCGGCGGGTCGAACGGCGGGTCGTACCAGTAGCAGAACCGCCCCACCCGCACGTCGCAGCGGCCGCCCGGGTCGGCGAGGTCCCGGTAGAGGTGGCTCCGGCGGAACGCCTCGAACCGGGCCTGCGCCGCCCGGGCCCGCCGGGCGAGGCTCACCGAATCGAACGGGAACGCCCGCGTCGCAGCGGACTGCGCGCGGGCGGAAGGCGCGGGAAGGAGCGCGAGCGCGAGGGCGAGCGCCGCAACGGACGCTAGTGCACCGCCCCGTGGCATTTCTTGTACTTCTTGCCGGACCCGCAGGGGCAGGGATCGTTCCGCCCCACGGCCGGCACCGACCCGAGCGGCGCCGGGGCGGGGGCGCCCAGCCGCCCCAGGCTGCTGCTCAGCGCGGGTGCGGCGCGGGCCGGGCCGTCGGGCGAGGGCTCGAGCCCGGGGGCGGCGAGCCCGTTGAACAGGTCGTCGGCCCCGCCCACCGGGACGGCGGCCGGCCGCACCGGCGGGGCCACCTCGCGCGGCGGCTCGGCGCTGACCTGGATCTTGAGGAAGCGCTCGGTGAACGTGGACTGGATGTCGCTCATCAAGTCCTCGAACATCTCGTAGGCTTCCTTCTTGTACTCCACCAGCGGGTCCTTCTGGCCCCAGCCGCGGTAGTGGATGGCGTTCCGCAGCAGGTCGAGGTCGTAGAGGTGGTCCTTCCACTTCTCGTCCAGCACCGAGAGCATCACCTGCGACAGCACCTGGGTGTCCACGTCCGGGATTCCCACGGCGCGGCCGAACTCGCGGAGGTACTCGATCTTCCGGTCGAAGGTCTCCGCGCCCTCGCGCCGGACCGCGGCGGCGATGGCGTCGAGGTCCGGGGTCGCGTGGACGTCGAGGATCGCCTCGGCGTTCACCAGGTACTGGAGGGTGAGCAGCTCGCGGAGCCCGCCCCGGTCGTACTCCTCCGGGGTCTCGGCCGAGGCGAGGAACTGCTTCACCGCGCGGTCGAGCGCGGCGTCGATCATCCGCCGCGCCTCGGCCTTGAGCTCCTCCCCCTGCTCCAGCGCGAAGAGCCGCAGCGAGTACACCACGTCCCGCTGCTGGTTCATCACGTCGTCGTATTCCAGCAGCCGCTTCCGGGCCTGGAAGTTCTGGAGCTCCACCCGCTTCTGGGCCTGCTCGATGGCCCGGGTGACCAGGGTGCCGGTGATGACCTCGCCTTCCTGGGCCCCGCTCCGGTCCATCCAGCGCGCGATCCGGTCCGACCCGAAGAGCCGCATCAGGTCGTCCTCGAGCGACAGGAAGAAGATCGACTGGCCCGGGTCGCCCTGGCGGCCCGAGCGCCCCCGGAGCTGCCGGTCGATCCGCCGCGACTCGTGCCGCTCGGTGCCGATGATCTGGAGCCCGGCCTCGGGCAGGGTGAGGTCCAGCTCGGGATCCAGTTTGATGTCGGTGCCCCGGCCCGCCATGTTGGTCGCGATCGTGATGGCGCCCTTCCGCCCCGCCTGGGCGACGATCTCCGCCTCCCGCTGGTGGTACTTGGCGTTGAGCACCTCGTGCTTGAGGCCCCGGCGCTTGAGCATCTTGCTCAGGGTCTCGGAGACCTCCACGCTCACGGTCCCGATGAGGATCGGCCAGCCCAGGTTGTGCAGCCGCTCCACCTCGTCCATGATCGCGTTGTACTTCTCGCGGCGGGTCTTGTAGATCCGGTCGGGCCGGTCGATCCGGCGCACCGGCTTGTTGGTGGGGATGACGCTGACCTCGAGCCCGTAGATCTGGTAGAACTCGGTCTCCTCGGTCTCGGCCGTGCCGGTCATGCCGGCCAGCTTGTCGTACATCCGGAAGTAGTTCTGGATGGTGATCGTGGCGAAGGTCTGGGTCTCCCCCTTCACCTGCACCCCTTCCTTCGCCTCGACCGCCTGGTGCAGCCCGTCCGACCAGCGGCGGCCGTGCATGATCCGGCCGGTGAACTCGTCCACGATGAGCACCTGCCCATCCTGGACCAGGTAGTCCACCTCCTTCTCGTAGAGGGCGTGCGCCTGGAGCAGCTTGTGGATGATGTGCAGCTTCTCGCTCTTGAGGGCGTACTCCGCCTCGATCTCCCGCCGGCGCGCCAGCCGCTCCGCCGGGGTGAGGTCGGGGTCCCGCTCGAGCTGGTGCACCGCCTCCGAGATGTCGGGGACGATGAAGAGCGTGGGATCCTGCGGCGACAGGGCCGCCGCGCCCTTGTCGGTCAGGTGGACCGAGTGGCCCTTCTCGTCCAGCACGAAGTAGAGCGCCTCCTCCAGGTCGCGCATCCGCTGCTGCCGGATGGGGAGCTTGCGGTCCGCGATGGCGTCGAGCTCCATCCGCTGGACCATCTGCTTCACCCCGGGCTCGTTGAGCAGCTTGAGCAGCCGCTTGTTCTTGGGCATGCCGAGCTGGGCCTGGTAGAGCTTGAGCGCCGCCTCGTGCCGGGTCTCCTCCCGCTCGAGCAGCCGCTCGGCCTCGGCCAGCAGGGCGTTCACCACGTCGGTCTGCCGCCTCACCAGCTCGGCCACCTGCCGGTTGAACTGGGCGTACTTCTCGTCGCTCTCGGTCCCCACCGGGCCGGAGATGATGAGCGGGGTGCGCGCCTCGTCGATCAGGATCGAGTCGACCTCGTCGATGATGGCGTAGGCGTGCTCCCGCTGGACCCGCTGGTCCAGCCGGAACACCATGTTGTCGCGCAGGTAGTCGAAGCCGAACTCGTTGTTGGTGCCGTAGGTGACGTCCGCCAGGTAGGCCGCGCGCCGCTCGGGCGAGGAGGGCTCGGTGTCGTCCAGGCAGGCCACCGTCATCCCCAGGTAGCGGAAGACGTGGCCCATCCACTGGGAGTCGCGCCGGGCCAGGTAGTTGTTGACCGTGACCAGGTGGGCCCCGCGGCCGGCCAGCGCGTTGAGGTAGAGCGGCAGCACGGCCACCAGGGTCTTGCCCTCGCCGGTCGCCATCTCCGCGATCCGGCCCTGGTGGAGCACGATCCCCCCGATGAGCTGCACGTCGTAGGGCACCATGTCCCAGGTGATCTCGTGCCCCGTCACCGTGAGCTTGGTGCCGAGCAGCCGGCGGCACGCCTCCCGCACCGTGGCATAGGCCTCCGGGAGGAGGTCGTCCAGGGTGGCCTCGAGCTCCCGCTTCCACCGGAGCTCCAGCTCCTGGGCGCGATCCTCCAGCCGCTCCCGCTCCTCGGGGTCGGGGCAGCCGTGCTTGGCCGCGCGCACCTGGTCCAGCTCCGCCTTGATCGCCCCGGTGCGCTCGGCGATCCGCTCCCGGAACCGCTCGGTCTGCGCCCGGAGCTCCGCCTCGCTCACCCCGCGGAGCCGCTCCTCGTGGGCCTTGATCCGGTCCACGATGGGCTGCAGCCGCTTGAGCTCGCGCTCGTACCGGGTCCCGAAGACCGCGGTCATCAGTCGCTTGATCATCGCCCCTAAAGATAGCCCCTCAGTCCCGATAGAGCCCTTGGGCCGCGATGTAGTCGGCCACCGCGTCCGGGACCCAGTAGCGGATTGGCTTGCCGGCCCGCACCCGCTCCCGCACCGCCGTGGCCGAGATGTCGATCGCGGGGACCGCGACCGTGCGCTCGATCGGCTCCCCGGCGGGGACCGGCGCGCCCGGCCGGGCGAAGGCCACCACGCGCGCGAGCCGGCCGATCTCGCCGGCCTCGCGCCAGGTGCCGAGCTCCGCCGCCGCGTCGGCGCCCACCAGCAGGACGAACTCGACGGCCGGCTCGCGGCGCTTCAGGGCCCGGAGGGTCTCGACGGTGTAGGAGGGACCCGGCCGCTCGAGCTCGATGCGTTCCAGGGCGAAGCGGGGGTCGCCTGCGATCGCGAGCGCCACCATGGCCGCCCGGTGCTCCGCCGGGGCCGCGTGCCGCCCCCGCTTGAACGGCTGCTCCCGCGCCGGCACGAACCGGAGCGACTCGAGCCCGAGCGCCTCCAGGGCCGCCTGCGCCACCAGCAGGTGGCCGTGGTGGATCGGATCGAAGGAGCCCCCGAACAGCCCGACCATCGGGCCGCCTACGAGGTGCCGGCGGGCGGGGCCGGGCAGACCTCGTCCACGCCGGCGGCCTTGGGGTGGAACCGCCGCAGGTACCCGCAGGTCTCCTGCTCTTCCTCCTTGTAGCCGAGCTTCCGGTACGCCCCGACCAGCTTGACCAGCGCCTGCGGGGCCACCGAGGCGCGGGGATACTTCGCCACCAGGTCGCGCAGGTAGATGATGGCCGACTCGTAGGCCTTGTACCGGAGGTAGTAGAGCGCGGCCTTGTAGTCCTTGATGGCGAACCAGTCCTGCAGCCGCTCGATCTTCTTCTTGGCCCGGAGCGCGGCGGGGGTGTCCGGGTAGCGGCTCACCAGCTCCTCGTAGGCCGCGAGCGCCGTCTGCCCGTAGGTGGGGTCCAGCTCGGGCCGGTGCCAGAGGTCGGCGTACGCGTCGCCCACCCGGAGCAGCGCCTCGGGCGCGAGCGGGTCGTTGGGAGCCTCGTCGGAGACCCGGCGGAACTGGCGCACCGCGTCGAGGTTCTCGCCCCGGGCGAACTGCACCTCGCCCAGGTAGAACCGGGACTGGGCGATCCGCGGGTCGCCCGGGGGGAACTCCAGGTTGACCCGGCCGAAGAGCTCGGAGGCCTGCTTCCACTTGCCGTGCCGGAACGCGGCGACCGCCTGGTTCCAGAGCGCGTCGAGCTCCTCAGAGCTCGCGGTCTGGGCCACCGGGGCGGGGGCGAGGGCCGTGCCGGCCCGCGCGCCGTGCCCGCACCCGACCGCCAGGGCGGCGAGGGCGAGCCCCGCCGCCAACCGCGCCCGCCTCACGGCAGCCTGTGCCGGGCCGAGTCCACCGGAGGGGCACCCAGCGCGCGGAGCCGGTCCTCCGCGAGCCGGGTGATGGAATCGGGGGTCTGGCCCTCCACCACGGCCGACTGGAACGCGATGGCGGCGCCGATCACGTCGCCCTGCCCCACCCGGGCGTCGCCCAATCCGATGAGCGCCCGGCGCCCGATCCACGAGGTGGAGTCCACGCTCACCGCCTGCCGGAACCAGGCGGCCGCCTCGTCCGCGCGCCCCTGACCCAGCGCGCCGAGCCCGAGGCTCAGCGCGCAGGCCGCGAGCCCGGGGGCCGCCGCGGCGCGGACCGCGGGGGAGCGGCTCCGCCGGAGGGCGGCGCGGTAGGCCGGCGCCGCCCGGTCGCAGCCACCGGAGCGCTGGAGCGCGGCGCCGTACGCCGCCAGCAACGAGTCCATCGCGGCCGGGTCCGGCGCCGCGGCCATGGCCGCGGGGAGGATGGTGAGCGCGTCCTCGGGAGGCACGGCCGAGCGCCGGACCAGGGCCAGGGCGTAGCGCGCCACGCTCCGCTCCGGCGCGATGGCCCGGAGGGCGACCACCGCGTCGTGCAGGGCCGCCGGATCGTCCCGCCGCTCGGCCCCGCGGGCCACCGTCTCCAGCCCGTCCGCCGCCTCGTCGGCCCGCGAGGGATCCTCGGCCGCAAGCTGCCGGTAGGCCTCGGCCGCGGCCTTGAGGTCGCCCAGATGGAGCGCGGCGGCGCCGATCTTGGCCCAGAGCCGCCCGTCGGCGCGGCGCCGCGCCGCCTCCCGGTAGCGCGCCATGGCCTCCGCGTAGCGGCCCGCGCCGTAGGCGCGGTCACCCACCAGCTCCGGACCCCCCGCGGACGAGCAGGCCGCCGCGAGCAGCACGGCCGGCCAGAGCGCCCGCCTCACGCCGGCCGCCGCTCCACCATCGCGAGGTAGGCGCCGATCCGGGGATCGCCCGGGCTCCGCTTGCGGCACTGCCGCCAGAGCTTCCGGGCCCCCGCAGCGTCGCCGGCCAGGTAGCGGGCCAGGCCCAGCGCGGCCCGCGCCTCGAGCATCTCCGGCGCCGCCTCCACCACCCGCTCGAGCTCGGCCCGGCCCTCGTCCAGCCGGCCCGCCGCGAGCAGGTGGCGGGCGAGCCGGTAGCGCAGGTCGTGAAACGACGGGCCCAGCTCCAGCGCCCGGCGATACTGCTCGACCGCGAGGTCCAGCGCGCCCGCCGCGGCGTAGGTCTCCCCCAGCTCGGCGTGCTGGTTGGCCAGCCGCCCGGCGACCTGCCGGGAGAAGCCGCCCTGCGAGCCGTTGGCCCGCGCCGCGCGCTCGAAGTCGGCGTTCGCCTCGTCGGTGCGCCCCAGGTCGCCGAGCACGATGCCCCGATGCACCAGCGCGTCCACGTAGCGCGGGTTGAGCGCGAGGGCCCGGTCGAACGCCTCCAGCGCGCGGTCGGGCTGGCCTAGGAGCGCGAGCGCGACGCCCCGGAGCTGGTGCGCGTCGGCGTAGGCGTGCCCGCGCGAGACGACCTCCTCCACCAGGTGCACCGTGCCGTAGTAGTCCTGCACCGCGAAGCGCTCCCGCGCCCGGGCCATGAGGACCTCACCGCTCTCGATCATAGGCCTCCCGAAACCAGGTGACGAACCGGCAGATGCCTTCCTCCAGCGAGACCCGCGGCTCGAAGCCGAGCACCCGCTTCGCCTTGGCGGGATCGGCGCAGGTGCGCTGGACGTCGCCGGGGGGAAGCGGCGCCCACTCGACCCGGGCCTCGAGCCCGAGCGCGCAGGAGAGCTGCGCCACCAGCGTCTCCAGCCGGACCGGCCGGCTCCCCCCCAGGTTGAAGATGTCCATGCCCACCGGCGCGTCGGCGGTCCAGTCCACCGCGGCCACCGTGCCGGCCACGATGTCGTCGCAGTAGGTGTAGTCCCGCGCCTGGCTCCCGTCCCCGAACAGGATGAGCGGCTTCCCCTCCACCATCCGCCGGGCGAACGCGTGGATCGCGAGATCGGGCCGCTGCCGCGGGCCGTACACGGTGAAGTACCGGAGCGCCGCGGCCCGGAACCCGTAGAGCGGCGCCAGGGTCCCGAGCAGCAGCTCCCCGGCCCGCTTGGTCGCGCCGTAGGGCGACACCGGCGCGATCGCGGCCGCGTCCTCCCGAAACGGAACCGGCGTGGTATCTCCGTACACGGAGGATGACGACCCGAACACGATCCGCGCCACCCCCGCGCGGCGCGCCGCCTCCAGCACCGCGGCCGTTCCGGCCACGTTGGTCCGGGCGTACGCCACCGGGTCGACGATCGAGGGGCGGACCCCGGCCTTCGCGGCCAGGTGCACCACGACGGTCTCGGGGGTGAGGTGCGCCGCCAGCGCGCCCACCTCGAGCATGTCGAGCTCGTAGAACCGGAACCCGGGCGCGGGGCCGATCTCGCGCAGGTTCCGCTCCTTCATGCGGCGGGGGTAGAACGGGTCGAAGTTGTCGACCCC
>Ga0070741_10017717_pt1 | contig 11656 bp, 9 predicted proteins | sample Coa_R1_4_FD_66440 | JGI IMG/M metagenome (GOLD analysis project Ga0070741, IMG submission 66440) | Surface soil microbial communities from Centralia Pennsylvania, which are recovering from an underground coalmine fire - Coalmine... | ecosystem: Environmental > Terrestrial > Soil > Unclassified ...
CTCCACCGCAATCGGCGTTTCCTTCTCCAGACCCGACAGATAATCCCGCAAATCCCGCCCAAAGTGATCGACTCGCACCGGCGGGCCGATCCGTCCGGCTTCATCCACGCTCACGAAAACCGAATAGCGCGCGTGAGCGTCACACCCGATATACTGTTTCACGCTGTAGTACCTCCTTGTGTTGGCTGCACAAGGCTGATTTTCACCGATCAGCCCCGGAGTTGCTGCAGCGCTCCCATACGATCACCGGATTTCCAAACCTCAATCTCCCGCATCTGCATACGTTTAGCTCTGCTGGAGCCCGATAGGCGCTCGCGTACCCGTTACTCTATGTCCGGATCGGATATGGCAACTCCTCATCAAATCGAGGCGAATCGTCGGAATTCGCAACTCTCGACAGGCCCTCGCACACCGGAGGGCAAGTCCGTTTCTCGTTTCAACGCGCTCAAATCAGGCATCACTGCCAAGTCTCAGGTAATCCCCGGTGAAGATCCGGCGGAACTGGAAGCAATCGCTGATGGCTACCACCTGGACTGGGCGCCGGCCACTTATCTCGAGCGCTTCCTAGTCGATTCCCTCGTCCGCGCCGACTGGCTCCTCCAGCGCCTCTCGCGGGTCGAGGCGCAACTCTGGACCGTGGGGCCGGTCACCGATGTCCCCACCGGCGCGCCCCTGGGCGAAACCTACACCCGCGCGCTCGACCCCTTCAGCCGCCTGCAGCGCCGCATCGACTCCACCGAGCGCTCTTACTACCGTGCTCTCACTCAGTTGCAGCGCCTCAAGGAAGTGCCGGCCACCGCGGGTCCGTCCCCAATGGAAGCCCAGTCCCTAATGGAAGGCCCGTCCCGAATCGAAGATCCGTCCCGTCCGGTTCCGTCCGCCAACTCCGGGCCTACGCCCCGTGTCACCGCTGTCCCACCCCTGGATTTGGCTTCGTTTGGTCGCGCCCCCGCACCTCAACCCTGGTTCTGCACTCGGACAGGCATTGAGCCCCCGCTGCCGGACCGTATCCATCGCCGGAAACCCGGTCCGCTCGGCCCCTTCTTGCCCTGACGCGGATCAGGAGCCTCATTTTGCTTGACATTCTTCCATATTTCCATTAGCATGGAAATATGGAAACAGAATCCAGCCTTTGGGACCCGGATCTCGACGCCCTACCTATGCTCATCCGCACCGAATCTCTCGAGAAATTATGCGAGATCGCATCGGAAGGTTGCGTCCTGTGCACCGTCGATACGGAAGATGACGACTAGCATGAAGCCCAAACTCGATTCCGAGAAAATCAGCCGCTTCGCCGACATGTTCGGCGCCATGGGCGCCGAGCCGCGGCTGCGCATCATGCGCCTTCTGCTCTCGGCGCATCCAAAGGGGATGGTCGTGGGTGAGATCAGCAACGAGCTCGGAATCCCCAGCTCGACGCTCTCGCATCACCTGGACAAGCTCAAAAACGAAGATCTGGTCAACGTGCGCCGCGATGGCACGTTCCTCTGGTATACGGCCAACTGCGAGAGCCTGCAGGCCCTGCTGGGCTTTCTCTATGCCGAGTGCTGCACGCGTAACCAGGCCATTGAGCCGGGGAAGATTGTCTGCTGCCGATAGGAGACCCAATGCCGAACGACATCAAAGAAGTGGTGAAAGAGAAATACGGTGAGGCGGCCGTCCGCGTTCGCACCACCGCCAAGAGTTCCTGCTGCGGAACATCCAGTTGCTGCGGTGCCGATGGCGACCCCGTCACGTCCAACCTGTACGGTGAATCCGAGACCAGTGTGATTCCCGAGCAAGCCGTCCGCGCCTCTCTCGGCTGCGGTAATCCTACCGCTTTGGCCGAATTGAAACCGGGCGAGACCGTTCTCGACCTCGGCTCCGGGGGCGGCATCGACGTCTTGCTCTCGGCTCGCCGTGTCGGCCCCACCGGTAAAGCCTATGGCCTGGACATGACCGACGAAATGCTCGCCCTCGCGCGCGAAAACCAGCAGAAAGCCGGAGTCACGAATGTCGAGTTCCTGAAGGGCGAGATCGAGCGGATTCCTCTGCCTGACAACACCGTCGATGTCATCATTTCCAATTGCGTCATCAATCTCTCCGCCGACAAGGACCGCGTCCTGCGCGAGGCCTTTCGCGTGCTCAAGCCCGGCGGCCGTTTCGCCGTCTCCGATGTCGTGGTTCGCGGCGAGGTCCCGGACGAAGTCCGCCGCAGCATGCTCCTTTGGGTCGGCTGCATTGCCGGTGCGCTCAAGGATAGCGATTACGCCGCGAAGCTCGACGCAGCCGGATTCGACGCCATCGATATCGAGCCCACCCGTATTTACAGCATCGAGGATGCCCGCGCGTTCCTCGCAAACGCCGGCGTCGACGTGGAGGCTATCGCCCCGCAGGTCGAAGGCAAATTCATGAGCGCTTTTGTGCGCGCGCGCAAGCCCGCCATTCACTAGAACCTTATGGAACACATTGGGCGCAAGCTCTCTTTCCTTGACCGCTACCTCACGCTCTGGATCTTCTTGGCCATGGCGGTGGGTGTCGGCGCTGGATACGCCTTCCCTGCCGCCGTCCACGCGCTGGCTGATCTCCAGGTCGGCACCACCTCCTTGCCGCTGGCCGCCGGCCTGATCCTCATGATGTATCCCCCGCTCGCCAAGGTCCGCTATGAGGAAATGGGCCAAGTCTTTCGCAATCGGAAGATTCTGCTTCTTTCCTTGATTCAGAACTGGGTGGTGGGGCCCATTCTCATGTTCCTCCTGGCCATCCTCTTCTTGCGCGGCTATCCGGAGTACATGGCCGGCCTGATCATGATCGGCTTAGCCCGCTGCATCGCCATGGTCATTGTGTGGAACGAACTCGCGCGCGGCGACACCGAATATGCCGCCGGCCTGGTAGCCTTCAACTCGATTTTCCAGGTTCTCTTCTATTCCGTGTACGCCTGGATCTTCATCACCGTTTTGCCGCAATGGCTGGGCCTTCGCGGCTCGGTGGTCAACGTGTCGATGCGCGAAATCGCTAATAGCGTCTTTGTCTACCTCGGCATTCCGTTTCTGGCCGGCTTGTTCACGCGCTTCGTCCTGCTTCGCGCCCGCGGCCGCGAGTGGTATGAGCGGAAGTTCATCCCCCGCATTAGCCCGCTCACGCTCGTGGCGCTGCTCTTCACTATCGTCATCATGTTCTCCCTAAAAGGCGATTACATTGTCCGGCTGCCGCTCGACGTCCTGCGCATCGCGGTTCCGCTGCTCATCTATTTCGTCGTGATGTTCCTGATCTCCTTCTGGATGGGACACCGCCTCGGCGCCGACTATTCCAAAACCGCGACCCTTTCCTTCACTGCCGCGAGCAACAACTTCGAGCTGGCTATTGCCGTCGCCGTGGCCGTCTTCGGCATTCAATCGGGTGCTGCGTTCGCCGCCGTCATCGGCCCGCTGGTCGAAGTGCCGGCCCTCATCGCTCTCGTCAACGTGTCGCTCTGGTTCCGCAAATTCTTCGCGCCCGGCCGCCAACCCTCCGCGGCCGTCGGCCTGGCACGGACGTAATATGAAACGCGTTCTCATCCTCTGCACCGGCAACTCGGCGCGCAGCCAGATGGCCGAAGGTCTGCTGCGTCACGATGCCGGTGAACGATTCTCGGTCGAGAGCGCCGGCACAAATCCCGTCCCCGTCAAGCCGGAAGCAGTCGCAGTCCTAAAGGAAATTGGTATCGACATCTCCGGCCATCGTTCCAAGTCCGTCGATGTATTCGCCGGCCAGCCATTCGATGTTGTTCTCACCGTTTGCGATCACGCCCGGGAAACCTGCCCCGTTTATCCCGGGCACACTAACCGGATTCATCATAGCTTCGAAGACCCTGCCAACGTGCAGGGCTCGGCCGAGCAACGTCTCGAAGCGTTTCGCCGGGTGCGCGATGAAATCCGCGCCTACTTGCGCCATTTCGTCTCGCAACACCCGTGAACGGAGGTCCTATGAACTCTCGTCCCGATTGCTACGGACGGCTTTTCCCATCTCTGGCAACCATCACCCACGAACAGGATGTCACCGGAAAAGTTTTCGGCTATCGTATCGCTCAGCCGGGAGTGGTCAGCGGCGGCCACGCGTCCCACGTGGATATGCGCGCGTGGGACGAATGCACCGCTTGCCCCGACTTCGACGCCTGCTATCGTCTATCGGCCGGCAAGCTGCTCATCGAATTCGCCACCCGCGCGTAACCTTCACAGCACCCGCCGCTCGTCGCCTTCGCGCCGCGTGACGCGCTCGCGGTCCAGGTATTCGAGCAGCGGGATCGCGTATTTGCGCGAGACGCCGGTCCACTCCTTGAACGCCGACACGTTGAACCGCGCCGCTTTGCGCGTCGCCATCATCTGCCGCAGATTCTCGATCGCCGTGCGGTGAAACACCAGCTCGTCGCTGACCCGTACCAGTTGCCGTTCGCGCAGCAGGATCTGGAGCAGGGAACGCGCCCGCGCCGGCTCCACGCCCGATTGCGCCAGCACCTCCGGCACCGCCGGTGTCGTCAGCCCCGCGCGCTCGAATGCCCGTTCGATAGCCGCCCGCGCTGCGCTCTCGTCCTCCTGTAACACCACCCGGTGATTGCGCGCCCGCACCGTTTCGCCATCCACCACCAGGTCTTTTGCATCCGCCAGCAGCGCGTCCACCAGAAACAGCGGAGCCTCGGCCATCTCGCGGCTCCGCAGATCCTGCTTACCGATTCCCGGAAGTAGCGCCTTCTCCTTGTGGAATTCATGAACGGCGCGAACCAGCCGCTCCCGCATCCTTTGGAACCACGCCCGGTCCGCGTACCATGCCTGCGGCTGCGCCAGTGCGACGAGGCCCGCTTTCCCCGCCGCCGCGCCGATCTCCACCTCGCGAAGACCCGTCCGCGCCACCAGTTCCGCCATGGGCATGCCGTATTCCGATTCCTTCACCAACGTCGCGATCCGCTCGGCTAGATCCGCGCGCTCGAGCGCCGCGAGCCGCCCTGCCATGTCTTCGCGCGCGCCATACCGCCGCTCGCCGTTGTCCAGCACCACGCCGCCACCGATCGTCACCACCGGCGAGAACATCCGGATGATGAATCGGTCTCCCGGCCACACCAGCGCCGGCTCGCGCAGCACCACTTGCGCGTACGCCGTCTGCCCCGGTTTCAGCGCCGCCGTCCCCGCGGGCAGCCGCACCTCGGCCTCAATTTCCGCTGTTCCGGAATGGAAATGCACGGGCGCCCGGTTCTTGAGTGGCTTGGCCGACGGCAGCAGGTCCAGCCGGCAATCGACGCGCTTCACCGCGCGGAAATACCCCGGCTCGGAGAGCACATCGCCGCGCTGCAATTCACCAGGTTCAATATCGGTCACGTTCAGCGCCGTACGCTGCCCAGCCACAGAGCGCTCAGCCGTCGCGTCATGCACCTGCACGCCGCGCACCCGCAGCCGCCGTCCCGCGGGATACAATTCCACTTCCTGCTCCTTCGAAACGGAACCCGAAACCAGTGTCCCGGTGACCACCGTGCCGAACCCCTTCACCGAAAATACGCGATCGATCGGCAGCCGGAAATATCCCGATGCGTTCTTCTCCGGGACCTCGGCCGCGACGTGTGCCAGCCCGCTGCGCAGCTCGTCCAGCCCCGCGCCGGTCGCCGAACTCACCGGCACTATGGGCGCTCCTTCCAGGAACGAGCCCGCTACCAGTTCTTCGGCCTCCAGGCGCGCCAGCTGCAGCAAGTCCGGTTCGACGAGATCCGCCTTGGTCAGCGCGATCACCCCGCGCCGGATTCCCAGCAGCCGGCAGATGTCGAAATGCTCCCGCGTCTGCGGCTTGACCGATTCATCGGCCGCGATCACGAATAACACCAGGTCGATTCCACCGACCCCGGCCAGCATGTTCTTCACGAACCGCTCGTGCCCAGGCACATCGATGAAACCCAATCGCACCCCGGGCGTCAATTGCAGATGGGCGAAGCCGAGATCGATTGTGATGCCGCGCCGCTTCTCTTCCTCCAGCCGGTCCGCATCTATGCCCGTCAGCGCTTTGACCAGCGACGTCTTTCCGTGGTCGATGTGCCCCGCCGTGCCCACAATGATGTTCTTCATTGCTCTCGCTCCTATCCTACTACCCGCGCAAACCCCGTCTTTCCGCGCGGGCATCACACTGGTCAAGGTCGACGCGAGTGTGACCGACTCCAGGGGCCGGACTATTTCCGATCTCACGCAAAAAGATTTCGAAGTTCTCGACGAGGCCCAGCCTCGGCCGATCGCTTACTTCGATCACGAGTCTGAGCCGCTGAATCTGTTGCTGCTCCTGGATGTAAGCGGGAGCATGCACCGCTCGCTGATGGAACTGGCGGCCACCGCGCGCGCTGCCCTGCACCCGCTCGGAACGCATGATCGTGTGGGCGTGATGCTGTTCGCGCGTGAATCTAAGGTCCGCCAGCCTTTCACTGCCGATTTCGGCCTGATTGAATCGAACATCGCCGGCGCCGTCAAAGCGGAGGATCTCGGCAGCGGCACTGCCATTAATGCAGCCTTGCTTTCAGCGGCGGCTTACCTGCGCGGCCAGCCGCCCGATGCCCGGCGTGCCATCCTTATCGTCACCGATAATCTCAGCCTCAATTACCGCGCTCCGGATGAAGATGTCATCCGCGCTCTCTACTCGGCCGATGCAGCGCTCGATGCCATCCTGATCGGCAAGCAGCGCCGTCCCGATCCGCCCAAGCCGGGTGTCGTCCTAAATCCCGATTTCACGCCATCTGATGTTTTCAAATTGGCGGCGCAGACCGGCGGCGAAGCCATCGATGTGCGCCAAGCGGGTGTTTCGTTCGGCCTCATGATCGAGCGCATCCGCTCTCGATATCGCCTGCAATACGATGCTCCTCCGGCCGAGCCCGGAGAATTCCGGCGCATTCAGGTGCGCCTGGCGCCCCAAGCCCGCAGCCGGTATCCGAAAGCGCTCATTCGCGCCCGCGCCGGCTATTACGCGATCCAGTGAGCGCCCCCCGTAACGCCTAAAGGCCGCCCTTTGCCGCCGTTGATGTGCGCACTGATACAGTGTTAGGGTGCTCGCCCTGGTATTGCTGGGCTTGGTGGCGGGGTCGCTGGTCTATTGCGTCCTCACCGTCATTGCCGCGCAGAATTATTGCGCCGCGCGCCCCGAGCCAGCGGAAACATTTCCGCCCATGAGCATTCTGAAACCGTTGGCGGGAGCCGATCTGGACTTGGAAGAGAACCTGCGTACATTCTTTGAGCAAAAATACCCGAGCTTCGAACTGCTGTTCGCGGTCCGCGCCCCGGACGATCCGGCTATCCCGATCGTAGAGCGCCTGCGCACCGCCTTTCCCGCCATTCCTTCCCGCTTGATCGTCACCGGCGAGCCGCCCTATCCCAATGCTAAGGTCTACAGTCTCGAGCGCATGTTCGCCGCCGCCCGTTACGATCTCCTGGTTATGGCCGACAGCGATGTTCGCGTAACGCCCGATCTGCTCGTGACTTTTGCTGCCGAGTTTCAGCAGCCCAAATCCGGTCTTCTGACGTGCCCGTATCGCGCCGTGCCCGGCCCCAGCTTCTGGTCAAAGCTCGAAGCCATCGGTCTCAATACCGAGTTCCTGTCCGGCGTTCTGGTAGCACGCTTGCTTGATGGAATGCAGTTCGCAGTCGGCCCAACCATCGCGGCGCGGCGCGAAACGCTTGCAGATATCGGGGGCTTTCATGTTCTCAAAGATTACCTGGCCGAAGACTTTGTAATGGGCAAGCTCGCGGCTGAGCTCGGCTGGCGCGTGATCCTTTCGTCCTGCATCATCGAGCACCATATCGGAACTCAGCCGTTCGGGGCGAATCTGAAACACCGCCTGCGCTGGAACCGAAGCACGCGCCGCTCGCGCCCCCTCGGCTACATCGGCCAGCTCTTCACGCATCCGCTGCCGTTGGCGCTCCTGTTTTGCATGGTCGTGCCCGATTGGTGGCCCGTGCTCGCCGTCACGGCCGGATTCCGCGCGCTCGCGGCCCGGGCTACCGCCCACCGGGTCCTCGGTGACCGCTTGACCCCCGAGAACTGGTGGCTGGTCCCGCTGCAAGACGCCGCCAGCTTCGTTTTATGGCTCGCCGCTTTCTTCGGCAATACGATTTTGTGGCGCGGCCGCAAATACCGCCTCCTTCGCGACGGACGCTTCCATCCCGCGGCATAGCTCGCCTTAATTTTTGGCCAGTACTCTTTCCCGGAGTCTCCCTCTCGCATTTTCTTCAGGGGCTGCTAGGATGAACGGTGACCGTGACGGCCAAATTCCCGCGGACCCTCTTAAGTGTGCTGTTTTGCACGGTATCGGCCCCCCTTTTCGCGGCCGAGAACCGGATCGTACGTGCCGTCGATCCGTATCGCTTCTCCACGTTACAGCGTCAAGTCCCGCAGTGGGCGCTCCCGCAGTACGATCGAGGCCCGATTGCCCCTTCGACCGTTTTGCCCTATGTCACGCTTCAATTACAACCCGCCGCCGGCCTCGAATTGTTTTTGACCGAGCAACGCACTCCATCGTCGCCCAACTATCGTCGCTGGCTGACGCCGGAGCAGTTTGCGGACCGGTTCGGGCTTAGCTCCGAAGACATCGCGAAGCTGGTCGCGTGGCTGCAGTCGCAAGGGCTGCGGGTGCATGACGTCGCGCGTGGACGGCACTGGATCACCTTCAGCGGCACCGCGGAGCAGGTGAGCCGCGCCTTTCGCACCGAGATCCACAGCTATCGGTTGAATGGCAAATTCTATCGCGCGAACTCTGCCGACCTCTCCATCCCCGAGGCGTTCGAGGGTGTCGTCAGCGGAGTGGCCGGCTTGGATGACCTCGGGCTTCAACCGCTGTTTGAGGTGGAGCAGTCGCCTGCGGGCGCTATTGTGCCCCAGTTTGCTGCCGGAGCAACCCGCTATCTGGCTCCCGACGATCTTGCCACCATCTACGACATCTGGCCGCTTTACAATTTCGGCATTGATGGCACCGGGCAGAAAATCGCCGTCATTGGGCAATCGGCAATTGATCTTACTGACATCCGGCTCTTCCGCCACACTTTCAATCTGCCTCCCAATGACCCCCAGGTGATCCTGTTCGGACACGACCCGGGAATCCGTTCCGCCGATATTGTAGAAGCGGATCTTGACATCGAATGGGCCGGTTCGGTGGCACGTCAGGCATCCATCCTTTATGTCTACTCCACCGACGTCGGAACCGCGGCTCAGTACGCAGTCGATCAAAACCTGGCCCCGGTCATCACGCTGAGTTATGGCGGCTGCGAAGCCTACGGCTCCCTCGCATTCCGGGAGATCGCGCAGCAGGCGAACGCGCAAGGGATCACTTGGATGACGGCGTCCGGCGACGCCGGAGCTGCCACCTGCGACTTTATCTTTTCGTCATCTCCTCAGGCGTCTTTGGGGCCGAGTGCCAGTTTCCCCGCCAGTTTGCCGGAAATCACTGCCGTCGGCGGCACCCAGTTCGACGATGGCAGCGGCGCCAGTTTCTGGGCTCCGACGAATACGGCAAATGGAGCCTCCGCGCTTTCCTATGTCCCTGAAATCACCTGGAATACTTCGGCCCTGCGCAATGACCTTTCCGCGGCCGGCGGTGGTCCCAGCATCCTCTTTAGCAAACCGTCGTGGCAGACCGGTCCCGGAGTTCCGAACGATAACGCCCGTGATACCCCCGACGTGGCCCTGGCTGCATCTCCGCAGCACTATGCCTACATCATGTACAGCGGCGGCGCCCTCATTCACGTAGGAGGCACCTCGGCTTCAAGCCCCTCGTTTGCCGGCATTGTCGCTCTGTTGAACCAGTACCTGGTGTCCAACGGATCGCAAGCGCAGCCCGGCTTGGGCAACATCAATCCCGCCCTCTACCGCCTGGCCCGGAGCACGACGGACGTATTCCATGACATCACTTCGGGCGACAATCTCGTCCCGTGCGCGCAAAGTAGTCCCGGCTGCACCGGATCCGGTATGGGATATGCCGCCGGTCCGGGCTATGATCTCGCATCCGGCCTCGGGTCGATCGACGTCTACCACTTGGCCACAGAATGGAAGACGGCTACCGCCACCACGACCGCGTTGACTATCGCGCCCTCGGCCATCTCTTTGACCGATACCGTGATCCTGACCGCCACGGTTACAGGAAACGCCGCCACCCCGACCGGGGCTGTCACATTCCTGGCCAATCAGACGAGTCTGGGATCAGCCCTCCTGGCGTCTTCGGGAACCGCTACTCTCACACTTCCCGCCATCAATCTGGCTGCAGGAGATGGGACAATCACGGCCCTCTATGCAGGCGATGGGTTATTCGATGGTTCCGCCGCGACAGCGACCATCACGCTCACCCTGCCCCCTTCCGGTTCGCTGGTTGTTCCGTTTGTTTCGCCCAATCCCGTGCCGCAAAATGGATCTTCATGGCGTTACACGGTGGGCCTGTCGGAGAAAGCGGGAGTCGCCACAACGCTTACCGATTTCACCATCAATGGCATCCATCAGAACCTCGCCTTCTGGACCAGCACCAGGATTCCGGCAAACGGAATCGTAACGGCGAATCTGGCGGCCTCCGGACTCACCGCTCCGCTGAATCGCGTTTTTGTCTTTACGGGTGAGGATCCGGACGGCCAGTCGTGGACTCAGCAAATTACTGTCCCGTTCGTTGCGAGTCCCGGTCCGGTGTTTGCACCCTCAATTACTTTATCCGGTGCGCCGTCCCTGGTCCGGCAGAATCCGAAGGCCGACGCCGCGTGTCAATGGTCGCAGCAACTCACGGTTCAGGAAACCGGCGGCTTCTTGATCCAACTTGCCTCGCTTCATGTCGGATCCACTAATCTAAGCAATCGGATTCAGCAGTTGTTTGGGACTACGCGTCTCGCGCCTTACGGAATGTTGCAGGCTACCCTCTGCTTCGACAGCACGGCGCAACCGGGCCCCACGCAGATTCAAGTCATCGGTCAAAGTCAATCGGGGATATCCGTCGCAGCGAGTGTGTCGACAACGTTGGCCGCAGCCGCGGTGGCGCCCCCGGCTCTTACGGTGTCCACTCCCGTAGTGCAGATTCCGGTGGATAATTCGGGTCACGCAAGCCCCACCTCAATCGGCGTCAGTTTCAATGGCCCTGCGCCGGCTTGGACCGCCAACGTTTTGCCGGCTAACCGGACGACCAGTTGGTTGCAGGTTTCGGCCGCGCCATCCGGGGCTACCGTACTGGCCTCCACCGCTGGACTAGCTAATGGCGTGTATCGGGCCATCGTTTCGATCGAAGCCCCCGACGCCATTCCTTCCGCCATTAGCGTTCCTGTGATCATGGTCGTGGGCGGTTCCTCCGCCATAACCATCGTTGAGATGCGGAACAATGCTTCTGGCAGCATTGCGTTTGCGCCCGGTATGCAGGTCGCGGTGCGCGGGTCCGGACTCGCGCCTGCGCCACAGCAGACCAGCCGCATTCCCCTGCCATTTGAGCTCGCAGGCGTGTCCGCAACGGTTAATGGCATCAGCGCGCCGGTATATTTTGTGTCACCGGGTCAGGTCGATATCCAGATTCCTTATGAGACGGGCCTCGGCACGGCCGTTCTAGCGATCAACAACAACGGCCAGGTCACATCGTTTTCATTTCCCGTATCTGTCGCAGCCCCGGGCATCTACAATTTCTTCATCGACAACAACACGGGCGCGCGGAATTCGGGCCGGGCTG
>Ga0070741_10017718_pt1 | contig 11656 bp, 15 predicted proteins | sample Coa_R1_4_FD_66440 | JGI IMG/M metagenome (GOLD analysis project Ga0070741, IMG submission 66440) | Surface soil microbial communities from Centralia Pennsylvania, which are recovering from an underground coalmine fire - Coalmine... | ecosystem: Environmental > Terrestrial > Soil > Unclassified ...
GCCCGTGAATCTACCGATCTCTCTCTTTCCTGGCTGGTAATATCACATAACTCTAGGGTACAGATAATACGAGTAAAATATATCATACCGGATAGTATCAGACAAGAGAGATAATAGTGTATGTAGATTTATTATTTTCAAGTAAGAGGTGCGGGAGCGTTGTGGATAAAGATAGGATTGATGCGAGTCTTGGCCTTGCATTTAGTCTCGCGCTATTTGAGCAGTATAGGAAAAGTGGCTTGCTCCAAGCTGAGCTTCATCATGTCCCTGGTCTTCGTGGACGTTGTAAGGGTTATTTGCACCTTGTTGAAGGGAAAGTTGTCACCTGTTATCTTGAGGATACACAGGGGCAGCGCCACCCGGTGAGCAAAGACATGTTGGCCCGTCTGGACAGTGAGAAAGGACCCTTTGAGTGGTCCTTGATAGCTCTCCCGGCGCCGCCACCACTGACTCCACGAGAGATACCTCCTCGTCCAATATTGAGTTCTCCTATTCCCAGACGCATCGCGGCCCTTGATTTGGAGAAGTTGGAGGGGTGGACGTATAGGCACAAAATGATGCTGTCTATCGTCTTCGACGTTATCGACGGACAACGCACGATTGAAGACATCAAAGTGGATACGCCTCTTCCCCCCATGATCGTTGAAGAGGCATTGCGTATCCTGGTAGCACTCAAGGTGATTAGTATTCTGCCATAATTGGCAAGGAGGTTCCCTTATGAGTAACACATCATTACCTGGTAGTCCTCTGGACAAGAAAATCTGGTCTCCAGCAGAACTTGCTGATGAACATAAAGAGGCCGCCCAATATTCGCTCGTGAAGTGGTGGTATGATCTCACAGCGCTTCCCGAGCCAGAGGTAAATGCCAGTTTTGTGAAGCGTGAAACTGCTCGCAAATCGCGCCTGTTCAGCACCGTATTATTCTATTTTACGCTTGTCCTGATCGTTTTTTTCCCCTGTTGTTTGCTGCTTCCCAACAAATATGACATCTGGATCGATGGCATCCTGATTGTACTTAGCATTGTTTCATTAGCACTCAATCGGCAGGGTCAAACGACAATGGCAGGTATCATCGTCGTAGCTGCGTTCCAATTAGCTCTCACTATCATCATCTTTACCACCACGCCGTTCGATGAAACGAGTATCCAGATATACGATTTGTTTATCATGACGGAGCTTCTTACAGTCTCATTACTGCCACCTCAAACTGTCTTTATTCTAGCAGTCGCGAATTCGGCGGTAATTGTAGCGAGCCTGCTCTACGAACCCCACACACTGATACTCACAACAGATCTTCAGACACAATTCATTCCGGTCATGATACGACCTGTCGCCTTGCAATTCATCATTGCCGGAGTTACTTATGTATGGGTATACAGCACGCTGAAGGCAATTTCGCGTGCAGACCGGGCCGAGATGGTCGCCTCCCTCGAACATGCACTGGTTGAGCAAAAACGCGAGCTTGAAGTGGGTATCGAGCAGATCCTGCAAACGCACGTGGCGGTTGCCAACGGCAACTTCAATGCCCGTGCTCCACTCTCACAAGATAATGTGCTCTGGCAAATTGCTCGGGCCTTGAATACATTACTGGTACGCTTACAACGCGCCTCGCAGGCAGAGAAAGAACTGCAACGTGTACAGCAAGCAGTTGCATATTCCGTCAATATGATCCAACAGGCGGAGCAGCAACAACAACATCCTCGTCTTCCCTTTACCCAGACAGCTATTGACCCACTTGTTGTGGCGCTTCAGGGAAAAACGCTGTCCTATACTCAACCTCCATTCTTCCAGCAAGGCATGCCCGGTAAGTCAGAACCAAACTCTTCTTCGTCTTTGCATAATATCAAGTACCCCTGAATGTGCATCAGGAGAAGTCTAAGTAGGTACTCATGGGAAAACCATTTCTTACAACAACTGCCAGAGGCAGTTGTTGTAAGAAATGGTTTTCCCATGAGTACCTACCGCCTGTGTAATGACTCATAGGACAGTCCTGGCGCGAAGAATGTAAAGGCGACGACGAGCAAACATGCTCAAAATCGAGACGAAGGCCGGGAGAACCTATAGACTAGTGCAGTATCCTCAAAGTGGATCGTGATCAGGCACACCCGTTGCCACCCCGCGCCAGGATACTCTACACGGGAAAGCCGAAATGGTCAAATGGTTTTGCACTAGGTATGCATTAATACAGTTCCGTCGTCATAGCGTGCAGTGCTCCAATCCAGCACATCTGCTAATGCCTGACGGAATGCTTCTAGGGCCGCTTCGCGTGCGACTTCATCAGGCATAACGGAACTTCTCCATATTAATAAAATGATGACTTGCCCAGGATTTGTTTTACTATCTATGATGTAGCGTGCTATGGTGCCTGGGAAAAGGTGCTGCTTCTCGCGCCTGATCTCTTCTAATCGCTGCAGCAAAGCTTCGCGTTGGCCTGCTTTTATCTGCACAAGCAGAAGCGTTGTGAGTAACAAGTTATCGCTGGGGGAAATATGCCAGCCCGGAATGCTTTTGCGTGGCCGCCCTGAGATTCCGCGTTTAAATTTCTTGACCTCTTCCGCTGGAATCAAAATAACGTCAGCTGCTCTTACACCTGGAATACGCCCCTCCGCAACATACTGATAAACGGTCTTTTCTGCGAGGTTAAGTGATTTGGCGGCTTGCTTTATAGAAAGGTATTCTGTAATCTCAGGAAGATTCACCTCATCATTCATTCTCATAACTTACTTATGTTCTGGTGTTATTGACTATTATCTTTGTAGATAGTATTTCTAATCGACAGAAAATGTGATATACTTTTTCCATCGGTATAGGTTAATTAATTTCCACAGGGCGGGAACGTTTGAAAGGGAGGAGTTATGAGCGAAGACCCCCAAACATTAGCAGAGCTACGACTGGCTTATAATATCGAAGAAGAGATGGGCTATGATGCACCGTTTGTTACTTTTACCTGGCAACACTGGCAAGAGATGCAGGCACAGATGCTCTTGAGCTTTACCCGGTTCCAACGCGCTATCGAGCAACGACAGCCACGCCTGGCATTATTTATCGCGCTAGAGATGCAAGAGGTCTCTTTTTATTCCTCCCAACACGCACCATGATCCCGCTTCCCTTCGGGCTCTAGATACTTCAAGAAGCACTAGAGTCCGAAATTGACAGTTTATTTGACAGTAGCTGTACTTAAAACGGCCCAAAAGGGTGTAAACTTTGACATGACCCTGTTGATTTTTCGGTAATTCCTCTGTTGATCAGAAATACCCTTGCTCGATCAACTCTGAAGAAGTTGGCGGAGGCGCGCTAGAGTCTGTTGTGAACTTATAAGGTAGAAGTCGTTAAAAGAGCAAAACGATGAAGCATGAGCACAGCGAAAGCCACCAAGTGAAGACCAGCCAAGGTCTCCGGCCAGCGTTCGTAATCGCGAGCTAGGCGGCGGAAACGTGTCGTCCAGGCAAAGCTGCGTTCAATCACCCATCTCCTGGGCAGGGGACGAAAGCCTTTGGGGAAGAGCTTGTCCCAATCGACTTCCTCTCCCTCCGGCACGAGCACACCCCGTTTGGGAACGGTGAGCGCGCGCACGGTCTGCATGGTCCAGCCCAGATGCACTTTCAACCAGCCGATGAAGGTGCCGCCGTAGTGGCTATCTCCCCACACCAGCTTCATCCTGGGATACTTCTCCTTCACGGGCAAAAGCAACACTTTGCCGCCTTGCTGGTCGGAAGCGTCGGCACCTGTGACTTTGACCTCCAATAAATTGCCCTGACTATCGACGAGGGCGTGCGTTTGCGACCCCAGATTTTTTTCCCCGCGTCGTAGCCCTTTTCGGGGCCGCGAACCGCGCTCGTTTTGATCGATTGACTGTCAATGACAGCGGCACTGGGCTCGGGATCTCGCCCCTCTTTCACACGCATCTGCATGCAGAGGGCCTCCAAGACGCGATCCCAGATGCCTTCGCGTTTCCACTTCCGAAAGTAATGGTAGACGGTCCCCCAGGCAGGCAAGTCGTGGGGCAGCGATCTCCACGGGCAGCCGCTCCGCAACACGTAGAGAATGCCATTGACGATTTCGCGTCGTTCATGGAAGTAGTAGGAAGCCTCAGAACTCAGAGGCGCAATCAAGGGGACCAGCAATTCCCATTGCGCATCGGTGAGATCGGACGGATAGGCCCGTTGCAGACGTGTGCTAAACATCAGAGCATTCCTCCTCATACCGGTAGAAAACAAAGTTGCTAGTTTCAGGTTACCCCTTGCTTTCAAACAAGAGTTCTGTTTTCTCCCTATTTTACTTCTCTTCATCGTCCACGCTCGTTCTCATAAGCTCATCAGCGACAAGTTTTGCGTCCGATGGTGATGGGAGTACGACACCTTCTTAGTACTACAGTGCCACTTAAAAGATGGGACGGCTCCAGAGGCTCTTTGCCATTCTGCTCGCTGTTTTGAAGGCGAAGCCTAAGAAGCCATCGGACAATGAGTGCTTCTGAATAAGTGGCACTGTAGTATTAGAGGCTGTGTGCAAAGGCGAGAGAAGCCAGGGGAGAAAGCACAAGCACTGCTAATGAACTCCTACCTGAAGCCGATTCGGGATATCTTTGCACGCAGCCTCTTACATCTACTTCTTGCGCAAGCTATGAATACTGGACCGGGCTTGCGGTTCCGTGCGGATTGCATATTCCAGTTACACATGACAGCACGAATTCCTGCCAGGTGTGCCCTGATCCAGCCTTATAACCAAGCGGCCCAAAGATATGTGTATTGGTACCACCATAGGTTGATGAAGCGACCTGATTGCCATCCTCTACCAGCATGATCAGTACTGTAACATCATCGGGATGACCAGTGGGGTTCACGTAAACGTAGAGATCTGGAATGATATAACCATTGCTGTTAACGGCTATGCATGCATCTACAACTCCCGGGTTCCAATGACACCCACCACCGCTGACCGAGCCGGTGTTGCCGTTCCCAACGCAAAAACCGAGCGATCCCCACGTCTGTGGACCAACGAAGCCATCGACTTGCAGGCCGTGCTTGCTTTGGTAGTCTTTGACTGCTGCTTGCGTCTGCGGTCCAAAACTGCTATCGACGGCGAGGGCGGGGACAAAGCCATACGGGGAGTTGGTGAAGTCTCCGATGTCATAGTACGCGTTGAGCGTCCCCTGCAACCGTTGCACCCATGTCCCGCCTGAGCCATAGTCCAGTTCTGGCGGACAACCAGCAGCAGAAGCGACCTTCGCTGACCCCCCTATCGGGAGAAAGGCGGCGAGCAGGAGCGCGGCGAGCAAGCCGACCCCGACCCGTGCCGCGATTGATGAGCGGCCTGCTCGCTTACTTGTTGTTTTGGCAAAATGAGCCATCATGTTTCCTCTCTAACAACTCTTCAGGCAATTCCAGACCGCGCCTCGCGCGCAGATTCCACAGACAACACAATTTGCGCCTGTCACGACACTTGGATGACCGGTAAAACAGCTGTAACAGTAGTTGGCACAGCCCTGACTAATCTCTCCGGTGTCCAGTGCTACGGCGAGACAGAGCAAGACACATGGCACATAGACATGTGGCTGCACTGCTGACTGGTTGACCTGGCTGCTGGCGAGCTTGCTATTGTTGACCGTGTAGGTGGCGACCTGCGGCCCACTAGGCAGGAACAGCGTGTAGACCAGCTCAGATGCGTTAGGTGCCTGCAGTTGCAGCACCAGGCTGTTAGTCGTGCTGGCATCTTTGATCATTAGCCAGGACAAGACGCCCGCCGCCGAGACCAGCAGCACTTCATGGAAACTCTCCCCGGTCTTCTGATCGGTAAAGCGGTTGGTGTGCGCCCAATCAACCGTGCCAAAATGCTGGCTGGCAAGCTGCACCAGAGAATGATGCTGAAAGAGCTGTTTGGCTTCGTTAGTGCCCAGGGTCGTCACGTGGTAGGCAGGAGTGTTGCTCGCGGGCGAGGTAGCCAGCGCGGGCTGCGGCTTCTGCCAGCCCAGCACGTCCCAGCCGAGCGTCAGTGCCAGCCCGCCCAACAGTGCACTGCCCACCCGAAAGAATCGGCGCCGCCCGACCTGCACCGGCTGCTGCGTTTCCATCAGCAGCAGCACCCGCCACATCCGCTGTGGACCCAGCCCCAGCAGCATCTTATATCGCAGCGTCCATCCCGTGCACACCCGCACCTGCTCCCTGCTGACCTCCAACAGCGTCGGCTCCCACCGCAGTTGATGCCTGCCCTGCTTCAGATAGGCCTGCATTTGCGGATCGCGCAGGCTCCTTGCCTGCAACCACCCCTGACTCTCCTGCTCAATCGTCTGGGCCAGCGTGCTACAATACGCGCACCCTGCATCAAACAACAGATAACGTTCCACGGCTTTCTCCTTTTTCTTTTTCGGTGAAATTGAGGTGTTTCTGCGCTGTAAATCATTTTACTTTGTGAATCTTACGCAAGTTTGCTGATAGCGGCAAGAACTACTTCCATTGGAAACGGGTCGATGCGCTGTGCTCCTCAAGCCAAATAGTTTTTTGGTCTTTTCTGATCCGTTGTTGCTTGAATCAGTCAACTTGCGTAAGATTTAGGAATTCTGTTAAACCAGACTATTTTCACTGGCAACTGACATCAGGTGGCAGTGAAGGCGAGATTTCATTGACAGCTCTACTCACAACTTCCTGTACCTTGAAGTAATACTTGGCCATATCACTGACCAATAGAGTGACTGCGCATCTGCTTGAAGCAGCTCCTCGCTTTGGTGAACTCCTTTTGCTTCCCTGAGAACCAAGACACCTATCCTGACCGTAAGTTCTCTTCCTCCGATGCCTCGTGCTCTTCATTGCCTGCTTCTCATCTCAAATGGACTGTTAGGTCAGGATAGGGGTCATTTGGACAAGACATGCATCTCGTGATGTCCAAGAGAGGAGGTCAGCACATCCGCCCTGCGTGTACAAGTTTCACGTTTGCATGCGCTGCCCCTCTCTTGGGGCAGGTTGCCTTCAGAAGGGACAATGATTGACCCTTCTCGGAGTCTCAATTATGGTCTGCCCATGAGAGAGGATCTACAGCTGCTAATGAGGAGCCGTCGATCATGTATTCAGCTTTTGGAGCACCACCAATCATATATTCAGCTTTGACGCGAGAAACAGGGAGCAGAGCAAGATAGGCAATAAGAAGCATCATCAAACACACAATAACGACTCCTGCCACCACGAGCATTTTTTTTCAAATGGCTCATCGTGAACTCCTTTCGTTCTTTGTCTCTAAAAGAGACGACCATTTTTGCCACGAGGGGTCCAGGGGTCCTGAGATGTGGATAGGACATCTCATTGGCTTTGACACTCCCTTCCAGTTCCAGTGGCTGCTCTCGAGACAAGAATACCGTATCACCATGCTCCTACACAGTAGACCAAAGTATACTATTGGTCGTATCTTGCAGATGACAGGAAGGGGAAGCAAGAAGGCTGAGACAGGAGGGCAAAGGATCGTATCGTAAACCAGACGAGAACAGGGCACAATCCCAAGCTTGATGCCGCGCGGAAGCTTCGACCTTTTCATAGGCTGAGTCACAAGACGCAGACCTTACTCCTGTGCATGCACGACGGCTTGCATTCGATTGGTGGCCCTCAGCGCAGAAATTGCCAGAAATTGACGCAAACAGTGGTTCTCCTGCAGGCTCGATACTCCCACGGGATGCGCAACGAGACCGACTGGTAGTGAGGAGCGCAATGGAGCCTTGTCTTCTGCTAGAGTACAAAGGGGATGAGCCGTTTCGTGCGCCGCATATACTCCTGATACCGCTGGCCCAGTTTCGCCTTGAGGACGCGCTCTTCTACACGGATACGGTAGCTCAAGCCAATCAGCGCACATCCCATTATGACGAGCAGACTCAACCAGTTCGTCAGGCTGAGCCCTAATCCGAGCAATATCATAAGGAGGCCGGTATAGGCGGGATGCCGAATGAAGCGGTAGGGACCCGTTTCAATCACCGTCTGCTCGGGCGCAACGGCCACCATCGTCGTGAAGAAGGCACCGAGGACGGTAATAGCTGAGATCCGCAAGGCGATTCCCGCGTACATCAGGAGAATGCCCAGCCAGAAGAGGAACACACTCGCACTGGTGATGGAGAAGGCCTGAACCTTCAAAGCCAGTAGCACGCCGAGGCCGATACCCAAGACGAGCAGGAAAAGCAGAACCAGGTGCGACCCTTTATCCTGACGCTGGGCGCCAGCACGGAGACGTTTGAGGGTCCTGATATCCACGCTCGCTTCCATCACTCTCCAGATGAGAAGGCTCGCCAGCCAGACACCAAGATCCAGCAAGTTATGTGTGAAAAGCGGTTGCAAGCTCCACGTCCTTTTCCAGGAAACTCCTCTGTATAGCAATGAGCAATGCGACATGTGAACCGCAGGCCAGCACACACTGTGCTTCTATCTTACGCGATCTTTCTTGTGGAGACAAGCGTTTTTTGCAAAAGATACTACACGCAGGTGTTACCAAGGTCGTGGCCCGGCTTCTTGCCCTACTCCCCTCTCAGACCCAGAAGACGAGCAAAGGCGCGAGGAACGCCGAACAGCTTGATCGTGACCTGGGGAGCGTCTGAAGCCCCTCCATTGCGAGCGAAGCGCTCGTGCCAGTCGAGACGATACTGGGCACGAATCGTGCGAGAAAGGATGAGCGGTGACGAGGTGGGAGGAGAGGTTCCAGAGGGCTCCAGGTGGACCTCAACGCGTTGGTGAGCCACCAGTTGCGTGCATGCCCGTCGATGAACTCTTCGGCTCCAATCTCGCCAGAACAGTGGAGCTCCCCCAACGGCGAGCGGATGCAGTAGCACGCTCACCTGGCGCGGCTTTTTGGTGGCGCAGCAACCACAATGGCATTTCTTTCTCAACAGATCAAGCCTCGATTGATCCCGAACGCCATTAGTTTACTGCTCTGCTTTGGCACGGTTGGACATGCATTCTTCTCGTGGCTAGCAGGGAAACTAGGCCTTCGTTTTCTCCTCCCGTATGAAATCATCCTCACTAGTGCCTTAATCTGCTACTGGACCATCTTATGGGTTCGCTCTCGTAGTCGAGAGCAGCACTAGCAATGATAATGCTTTGCTTGGAGTCATGTCAAACCCTCTATATTGGCCTACAGCGGTCTTCACAAAACTTGAACCATGTGACAAAATAAACTCATGCGAGCGTATTCTCAAGATTTACGACAGCGTATTGTGCAAGCGGTTGACCAGGAGAAACCACGGGCAGAAGTGGTCAAAACCTTTAACGTCTCCCCCTCCACGATCAAGCGCTATCTCAAGCTGAGGCGAGAGACAGGCGATCTCAAACCCAAGGCCATTCCAGGTCGCCCGTCAAAGAAAGGGGCTGTGTTGCAAGTGGGCCTGCTCTCGCAGCTCGAAGCCCATCCTGATGCGACCCTCGACGAGCATCGCCAGTTGTGGGAAGCCGCGCATGGCATCCGGGTCAGTTCCGCGACTATGAGTCGTGCGATCACACGTCTGAACTGGTCCCGCAAGAAAAAAACGATCCGCGCAAGTGAGCAGAATGAAGCCGACCGCGCTGTCTGGCGGGAGCAAGCCAAAACGTTGGATGCCAGCAAACTGGTGTTCATTGATGAATGCGGTTCGAACATAGCCTTAACCCGCTTGTATGCTCGATCTCTTAGAGGGAAACGAGCCTATGGAGCGGTCCCACGCAATAAACGAGCCAATATCACACTGTTGGCCGCGCTCTCGCTTCAAGGCATGGGCGAAGCGTTCATTTTGGAAGGCTCGGCAGATACCATCGTCTTTGAACTCTATATCGAACGGGTTTTGGCCCCGTCCCTTCAACCAGGGCAAATTGTCATTCTGGACAACTTGAACACGCATACTGGTGCAAAGGTTCGGCAAGCGATTGAAGCACGAGGATGCCAACTGTTGTTTCTGCCATCCTACTCTCCAGATCTTTCGCCGATTGAGGAAGCTTTTTCCAAATTGAAAGCCTTTTTACGCCGAGTGGGTGCGCGCACTCTAGAAGCCTTGGAGGAGGCGATCGGCCAAGCACTGCTGATTATTACTGCCCAAGATGCTGTGGGATGGTTTACGCATTGCGGTTATCTCTCAAGACCAGCTTAAGAGTGCGAGGCTCTCTCTTGCTCATGCCGAAAACTGAGCCAGCTTGTGCTGCTGGTTCAGGAGATTTTATCCGTGCAACGTCGGTTGCCTCCTGAACCAGTTTCCAGGAGACCATTCAACGCGATTGAGCGCGGTAGAGATCGCGTAAAAGAGCAATCTCAGCACCGTGACTCAGAAGTTCTTGGTTCACCCACCAGATGATATCAAGGAAGGGGAGTTTAGGGTCTAATCCCCAGGGGTACTGGCTGTGGCCGATCTGATCAAGGTCTGCATCCAATGTGCTTGTGAGGACCAATCGCCAGATGTGCGCTCCAGTCACCAGAGCTGATATGGCAGATTGAGCCGTGGAAGCAATTTCGTAGTCATCCCAAGCAAGCGATCTGCTGCCTGTGGTGTAGTCAGCGCGCCGGATCAACCCGTTGGTCAGATGACACATTCGCCAAGCGATGGTTGTCACTGGAGGCGGCACGGGTTCCGGGCGATCGAAGTCCATGAGCCAGTTTCCTTTGCCAAAGGGCTTGCTCGTCTGGCAATGCTCTCGCAGGCGAAGACTCCAGCAGCCAGGGACAGGCTCCCACAAATACTCGTCATCAGTCAGACCTTGCAGGCGTGTGATGAGACGATCCCGCGCATCATCGAATTGTTTGAGAAACGGTTCCAATCGTGCTGGAAGAGTCATGAGTCCATTTCCTTTCTTGCGAACAATAGACCAAATGCAGGCATCTTTCCAAAAGAAAGAGCCTTAAATACTCTCTAGAGCAAAGGAAAGAGTATTTCTTCCTCTTTCACCTTCTATTCTATACGACAACGCGGTAAGAATATGCCCTCATTTCAGAGATTGTGATAAAAGTTCTTGTTCCCTGTTGGTCTGAGCACGCACAGGCTTCTTGGGAGGAAAGCGAGCTCAATCTTTGTGAAGACCGCTGAAGGTTTCCTGCCAGGCAGCAATCTCATTCCACATACCTTCTCCTTGTTATTGGCACAGTTCTATTATCGGCGCAGTTTTTCAGGAGATAACTGTGCCAACTCTGCCGATAATAGACCAGATGAGGAGGGAAACTGTGCCGATAAGCCTTCTTTAAGGAGCAGTTCGATCGGAGGTTTGAGAAGAAGACAAGGTCGCTTATGTTTGTTCGCTTGGCCCTGCGCAGTTCTGAACTTCTGCTTGAAATGCATGCATGTCTCTTAATATAGATACTTACATCTATTAACGCAGAGAACCTTTCGTTCGCCTTCTCCAAGTCAATACCAGAGCGAGAGAACCACATTTCTCCGCTCGTACAACCAGGACACCCATCGGGACACAATCGGGACAGAGCCTCATGACAGCGGGACGCCTTCTCCGCTACACTTCTAGCAGAGAAACAACGAGTGGACGTGCAGCGTCCCGACCGGCCTCATGAGCGGCATAGCACCCTGTATCAGCTCAGGAGCGGTTCTGTTCCTCCAGGCATATGCAGATACGCGCCACCATTGAGCATCTGCAACACTAACTGGAGATAGGTTTGTTACCTGTTTCTAGCAGAAGAAGAAACAAGAAAAAGGAGCAATGGTATGAAAACCTCTCGTCCTCGT
>Ga0070741_10017719_pt1 | contig 11656 bp, 12 predicted proteins | sample Coa_R1_4_FD_66440 | JGI IMG/M metagenome (GOLD analysis project Ga0070741, IMG submission 66440) | Surface soil microbial communities from Centralia Pennsylvania, which are recovering from an underground coalmine fire - Coalmine... | ecosystem: Environmental > Terrestrial > Soil > Unclassified ...
CAAGCCGAAGGCGAACACGCTGGCGCCGACCACCACCGCCAGCAGGCGGAACCACACCACCTCGAGCGCCAGGCCGAGCGCGCCCGAGCCGAACGCGCCCAGCAGCGTCGGCCAGCGGCCTAAAGTGAAATCGGTTTCACGTTTGTTGGTGATAGTGAAATCACCTTCACTTTTTGCCGGAAAAGTGAAATCGGTTTCACTTTTGCGTTCGCCGCGGCGCGACTGGAGCAGGGCGGCGGCGGCGAGCGCGAGGTTGCCGGCGGCGGCGGCGAACAGCGCGCGTGAGGTGCCGAGCAGCGGGACCAGCGCGTAGGTGGAGGCGAGCACGCCCGCGGCGGCGCCGAGCGTGTTGGCGCCGTAGAGCGCGCCCAGGCGGCGGCCGGTCTCGCCTTCGGGAGACTCGGCGGCGATCAGGCGCGCGCCGAAGGGGAACGTCATGCCGGCGACCAGCGCCGGCGGCACCGCCACCAGCGCCGCGACCACGAAGCGCGCCGCGACCAGCAGCGCGCCCGCGCGTCCGCCGGCGAGCGCGACGTAGAGCGCGATCACGCCGCCGAGCAGGTGCGGCGCCGCCAGGGCCGCCAGCGCCGCACCCGCCTCGACGAGCGCGTAGGCGCGCCACGGCCGTCGCGCGCGCGCGGCCAGCCGTCCGCCGAGCAGGCTGCCGAGGCCGAGCCCGCCCATGTACGCCGCCAGCACCGCCGCCGTGCCCGCCGCCGAGGTGCCGAGCGCGCGGCCGAGCAGCTTCTGCAGGAGGTGCTCGTAGACCAGCGCCGCGGCGCCCGAGACGAAGAACAGCGCGACGAGCAGCCGGTGCGTCGGGGAGCGGGCGGCCATTCGGGCGCTCGATCTTCACACGCGCGCGCGCGCGCCGCAACGTGCGCTGGAAGGTGAACGGCGCGGCAAAAGCGATTAGCATGCGCGCATGGTTCGCGTGGGCCCGCTCCTGTTCGTCGCCGCGGCGACGGCGGCGTCGACCGCGCCGTCGGGTTGCGGGCGGCTGCGCGGCGCGCGCGTGGACGTCACGCGGGTGGAGACGGTGCGGCCGGAGCACGCCATCTTGCGCTGCCTCGTCGACGGCGGGCGCGCGCCGATCGCCTATTCGTGGCGGCTCACGCCGGGGATCCACCAAGCGGGCTACGGCGTGCCGGGCGACGAGGCGGCGATGCTGGTGACGGTCGAGCCGATCAAGACCACGCAGGCGGGGCTGGTGACCTGCACGGCGAGCGACGCGAGCGGGCAGTCGGTGAGCGCGTCGGTGGCGCTCGGGCCGATGGCGATCACGCGCGCAGCGGCGGGGCCGGGGACGATCACCGTCGAGGGATCGGGGTTCGGCGTGCGCGGGGCGGACGACGCGGTGTGGCTGGTGCCGGCGCGCGGCGCGGCGCTGATGGCCGATTCGAGCTGCAAGCAGGCGTCTTGGGCCGATGCGAAGATCGTCGCGTGCGTGCCGCCGCCCGACGGGCGCGTGCGCGAGGTGCGGGTGGAGAGCGGCGGGCGTCTCGCGCTCGCGCCGAGCGGGCCCGTCGAGCTCGAGCGCGCCGCGCCGACGGCGAAACCGATCGCGCCGCCGGCGGCGAAGCCGGTCGCGCCGGCGGCGAAACCGATCGCGCCGGCGGCGAAACCGATCGCGCCGACGGCGAAACCGATCGCGCCGCCGGCGGCGAAGCCGGCGTTGAAGCCGCCGGCGGTGTTTGCCAGGCCGCCCGCCGCCGGCGCCGCGCCGACGCCGCCGCCGGGAGCGAAGCCGTGAAGCCGGCGCTGTTCGTCGCGCTGACGGCGCTGTTCCTCCTGGCCGCGCCGCGCGCGCCGTGGAGCGGCGCCGATCGCGCGCGCGTGGCGACGGCGCGCAGCCTGGCCGCGCGCGGCTCGCTCGACGTCGCGTTCGACGGCGCGTCGCCCGCGACCGTGGTGCGCGACGGCCGCCGCTACGCGCGCGACGGGCTCCTGCCGGCGCTCGCGCTCGCGCCCGCCGAGGCGCTGGCGTCGCTGCTGCCGCGCGCCCCATCGGCGGCGTGGCAAGTCGTGTTGGTCGAGAGCGCCGGCGCGGCGCTGTGCGCGGCGCTCACGTGCGTGCTGCTGTTCGCCGGCGCGCGGCGGCTCGGCGCGAGCGTGGGCGCCTCGCTGGCGTCGACCGCGCTGGTGGCGTTCTCCACCACGCTCGCGTTCCAGGCGCGCGTCCCCGACGGCAGCGCGCTGGCGGCGCTCCTGCTGCTCGGCGCGGTGCAGGCGGCGCGCGCCACCACCGGCTCGCGCTCGACGGCGGCGGCGTTCTTCGCCGGCGCGCTCGGCGGGCTGGCGGCGATGATCGAGCTCGAGTACGCGCTGCCGGCGCTGGTGCTGGTGGCCGGCGCCACCATGCGGCAAATTGCCGCAGCTCACACCGACGGCGGCGACGCGGCCGAGGCCCGCTCGCGCGCGGCCACCGTGGCGCTGGCGGCGCTCGGCCCGCTCACCGCCGGCGTCGGGCTGGCGCTCCTGCACCGCCGCGTCATCGGCTGGCAGCCGCTGCCGGGCGATCTCGGCGAGGGGCTGATCGGCCTCTTGCTCTCGACGGGAAAGAGCGCGCTGCTCTACAACCCGCCGCTCGTGCTGGCGCCGTTCGCGCTCAAGGCGATGTGGCGCGCGCGCCGCGCCGACGCCGCGCTCACGCTCGCCGCGCTGCTCGCGCTCCTGCTCGCCACCGCGCGCCTCGCCGACTGGCACGGCGATCCGGCGTGGGGCCCGCGCCGCCTGCTGCCGCTGGTGCCGATCGCGCTCGAGCCGCTCGCGCCGTGGCTCGACGGGCTCTTCGGCCGCGCCCGCGCGTGGGCGCGCGTCGCGTGCGTGGCGCTCGGCATCGCGGGGCTCGGCGTGCAGGCGCTGGGCGCGGTGTTTCCGCCGAGCGAGTTCCTGCGGCTCGTTGACGTGGTGCGCGGCGCGACCGGCGCGCCGGTGTGGTTCGGCGACCAGGCGAGCGAGTGCCACTTCATCCCGCAGTTCTCGCCGCTCGTCGGGCAGCCGTGGATGATCCGCCACGTGTTCGGCCGCGATCGCGACGGCGCCGCCGACGCGCCCTGGCGCCTGCTCGTGCCCGGCACGCCGAAGCTCGACGGGGAATTTCCCAAGTTGCGCGCCGACTGGTGGGCGCTCGAGGCGCCGCGCGCGCACGCGGCGGCGCTCGGCGGCGGCTTGACGCTGCTGGCGCTCGCGGGCGCGCTCGGCGTCTGGCGGAGCTACCGCCGCCGGACGCACGTGTTACGGTAGCGGAGATGAAGGCGACCGATGAGTGACTGGGTGATCCTCGGCTGCGGCTACGTCGGCACGCGGCTGGCGCGCGCGCTGCTCGCCGACGGTGAGCGCGTGCGCGCGCTGACGCGCAAGACCGAGCGGCTCGCCGACCTCGCGAGCGCCGGCGCGCAGGTGGTGCCGATCGACGCCTCCAAGTCGCGCGCGTTCGGCCCGGCGCTCTACGGCCTGGCGTCGCCGACGGTGGTGTACTCGATCCCGCCGGTCGCCGGCATGCCGCCGGGCGAGGCGATCCGCCGCGCCACCGACGCGGCGATGACCAACGGAGCGCGCCGCTTCATCTACCTGAGCTCGACCGCGGTCTACGGCGAGACGCCCGACGGCGAAGTCGTCGACGAGGACAGCCCGATCTCGATCGGCGACGCCGAGGCCGGGCCGCGCATCGCCGAGGAGAGCGCCATCGAGACCGCGCGGCTGGCCGGGCTCTCGACGGTGATCTTGCGGCTGTCGGCGATCTACGGGCCGGGGCGCGGCGTGCGCGAGCGGCTCAAGGCGGGCACCTACAAGCTGGTCGACGACGGGCAGCACTGCTTCTCGCGCGCGCACGTCGACGACATCGTCGGCATCATCCGCGCGGCGGCGGATCGCGCGCCGCACGGGGCGCTGTACTGCGTCGCCGACGATCGCCCGACGACGCAGCGCGAATACGCCGACTGGCTCACCGCGCACCTCGGCACGGCGCCGCCGCCGTCGGTGCAGTCGCTGGCCCCGGGCGCGCCGCGCCGCGCGGTGCGCAACCGCAAGGTCTCGAACGCGCGCCTCAAGCGCGAGCTCGACTTCACGTTCCGCTATCCGTCGTACGTCGAGGGCGAGCAGGCGATCGATCGCGAGCTCGGGCTCGCCGGCGCCGCGCCGACGGTGCGCAACACGGTGAGCGCCACGCCGACCGCGCGCGTGCCCGTCGAGAGCGAGCGCGCCGAGGCGAAGCCGGGCGAAAAACCGGCGGCCGCGAAGTCGGACGACACCGAGCGCAACGTCACCGCGCCGCCGCCGGCCGTCGCCAATCCCTTCGACGCACGTTATGACCGCGGCGCCTCCGAGTACGAACGGTATCTCAAGACCGCCGAGCTGCTGGCGCTGCAAAAAGCGCCGGCGCACCGCTCGCACGCCGACGAGCTGTTCTTCCAGACCATCCACCAGGTCGAAGAGCTGTGGATGAAGGAGATGATCCACGAGCTGGGCGAGCTGGTGGTGCACCTCGACGGCGAGCGCTTCGTCGAGGGGCAGCGGGCGCTCGCGCGCGTGGCCGAGTTCGGTTTGCTGCTCGAGCGGCAGCTCAAGCTGTTCGAGACCATGCTGCCGTCGGCGTACCTGGTGATTCGCGCCAAGCTCGGGCGCGGCTCGGGGCTCGACTCGCCGGGGTTCGTGCGGCTCAACGAGATCGCGCCCGAGGTGTGGGCCGCGTTCGAGCGCGCGCTCGCGCGCCACCGCGTCGACTTGATGGAGCTCTACCAGCGCGCCGAGACGCACCCGGCACTGCTGGCGGTCGCCGAGGGGCTGGTCGACTTCGACGCGGCGATGCAGCGCTTCAAGCGCGAGCACATCATGGTGGTGCGGCGGATCATCGGCATCGGCACCGCGTCGCTGCGCGGAAATCCGATGGACCTGCTCGAGCGCAGCGCGCAGCTCACGTATTTCCCGTCGCTGTGGGCGGTGCGCGACGGGATGTTCAGCGACTTCAAGGTGGGCGAGCTGGAAGTGTGACGAGGCGAGGCGGTTAGAGGCCGAGCAGGCGGTCGAGATCGTCCTTCGACTTGCGGTTCTGCTTCGAGTCGTGCTTGGCGAGGATCGCGTGCGCCTTGGCGTCCGAGAGGCTCTTGTCGCGCTTGGCGACGGCGGTCTTGGCGTGCGCCTTCTTCGCCTTGGCGTGCTTCGACGCCTTGGCCGACTTCGACGCCTTCGCCGGCGTGGCGGCGGGCGCCTCGTCGTCGGCGGCGGCGCTCGGCGCGGCGGCCACCGCCACCGGCGCGGCCGGCTGAGGCGCGGTCACCGACGGAGCAGCGGCCAGCGCGGCCGGCGCGGCGGGCGGACGAACCATCGCGAAGACCAGGTACGCCGAACCGATCGCGATCACCGCGAAGATTCCGCCGAGGGTCGCGCCCAGCCATTTGGGCATCTTCCAGGGGCCTTGAACCGCGTAGTAATCGATTCGTTTCACGGCGTCTCCTTCTGGCTCAAAAAGTTGAGCACCAGTGGTTTGTGCAGGCCGCCTGCCAAGAAGTGCCCACGACAACCTGGGGGTTTTCGCCTCCGAGTGGAGACTTTCCCCCCAGTCCATGGACAACTGACCCTAGTGAGGTGTAGGCGGAGCTACGCGGGTAACTAGGACTGCGATTCGAACGGATCGTCGGTGGTGCGCTCGTCGGCGGTCTCGGTGTCGAGCGTCTCCGACGGCGGCGGCTGGTGCGCGCCCTGCTCTTTGACCAGCTCGCGGATCTGCGCGCCGCAGTCGATCAAGAGCGCGCGCAGGCGCGACGCGAGCGAGCGATTCGGCAGGAGCGGCTCGAGCGGAACGCGCGCCACCGCGTCCCACAGTTGCTGATCGCTGGTCGACGACGACGCCGCCATGTCGAGCAGCGTCGCCACCTGCTGCGCGCGCAAGAACACCACCGCGGGCGGTTTCCCGTCGGGAAACAGCGTCAGGTAGAAGCCCTCTTTCGGGGCCTCCGCCGGCTCGAAGTGCAGCGCGATCGCGGACCAGCCTCCCGGTGGTGCATGCGCGAGCGTGCGGCGTGCGGGCATCCGGGTGACCTCCTTTTACTCATATACACCTGCTCACTGCGGCTTTGCGATCTTTTGGATCGACGCGCCGTCGGTGAAGTAGATGTTGGCGGCGTCGAGCGCAATCGCGCGCGGCCCCGCCTCGGCGAGCGTGAGCGTCTTGGTGCCGTCGAGCGCGAAGCGCATCAGGTGATTTCCCTGCCGCGCGTAGACGCCGGTCTCGTCGAGCGCCAGCGCCGCGGCCAGCATCGGCGAGGCGATCACGCGCGCCATGCCGTCGAGGCGCAGCACCGCCACGTCGCCGGTGCCGATCGACGCGATCTCGACGATCGCGAGGTGCGCCGAGTCGATGGCGAAGGTGTTGTTGTGCACGCTCGAGGTGCCGACCGAAAGGCCGCTCCCGCCCGCGCGCGGCTGGATGAACACGCCGTTGGTGTCGCTGTAGTAGTAGTTGGCGTCGTCGACGGCGAGCCCGCCCGGGTTGCCGATCACGCCGTCGAACATCACCTCGACCGCGCTGCCGCTCCTCACGCGCACGATCGCGTTGCTGCCGTTGAACGCGTCGACCGCGCCGTAGACGTCGGTGATCCACCAGACGTAGCCGCCCTGCGCGTAGAGCGGGCGCTGGCCGAGAAAATGTTGGCCGCCGGCGATCGGCTGCGCGCCGGCGGTGCCGGAGAGCGGCGCCTGCATGAGCTGATCGCCCGACGTGAAGTACGCGTTCGTGGAGTCGATCGCCACGCAGCCGGGCGCATCGGCGCCGACGGCGAGCGTCACCGGCGCGCCGCCCCCGAGCGGCGCCTTGAGCAACTTGTTCGCGCCGCCGCCCTGATCGGTCCAGTACACGCCGCTCGCGTCGACGGCGAGGCACGTCGTCAGCGTCTGCGCCGGCGCGAGCATGGTCTCCATCGGCAGCGGCAGATCGCTCATCGCCAGATCCTGATTGTCGTTGGTCGGCGAATCGCAACCGGTGAGCAAAACGATCACGGGCAGAATCGCGCGAAGGCGCTTAACGGTCGGCACGCGCCCATTGTATCCTCAACTCCCTTTCGAGGAGACAGCCATGGCGAAACCGCAAGCGAGCTTCGGCGTCATCGGCCTCGGCGTGATGGGCCAGAACCTGGCGCTCAACATCGAGGAGCACGGCTACCCGATCGCGGTGTGGAACCTCGAGCCCGAAGGCGTGGATCGCTTCGTCGCCAAGAATCCGAGCATCCGCGTGACGCCGGCCAAGCGGCTCGAGGAGTTCGTCGCCGCGCTCGAGCGGCCGCGGCGCATATTAATGATGATCAAGGCGGGCGCGCCGGTCGACGAGATGCTGGAGAAGCTGCGGCCGCTGCTCGAGGCGGGCGACATCGTCATCGACGGCGGCAACTCGTGGTTCAAGGACACGCAGCGGCGCGAGGCGGCGCTGAAGCTCTCGGGCGCGTTCTTCTTCGGCGCCGGCGTGTCGGGCGGCGAGGAGGGCGCGCGCCGCGGACCGTGCCTGATGCCGGGCGGCGCGAAGCAGGCGTACGAGCCGGTGAAGCCGATCTTCGAGGCGATCGCGGCGAAGACTGACAGCGGTCCGTGCGTGACGTGGTGCGGTCCCGACGGCGCCGGCCACTTCGTCAAGATGGTGCACAACGGGATCGAGTACGGCGACATGCAGCTCATCGCCGAGGCGTACGATCTGATGCGCAAGGCCGGCGGCATGAGCGCCAAGGAGATGTCGGCGCAGTTCGCGGCGTGGAACCGCGGGCGGCTCGAGTCGTTCCTGATCGAGCTGACCGCCGAGGTGCTCACCGTCGAGGACGAGCGCGGCGGCGCGCTGGTGGATCGCGTGCTCGATGCCGCGCAGCAGAAGGGCACCGGCAAGTGGACGGCGCAGGTGGCGCTCGATCTCGGCGTGCCGATCCCGACGATCGCGGCGGCGATCGACGCGCGCGTGGTGTCGAGCCTCACCGCGATGCGTGCCGAGGCGCGCGAAAAATTGGGCGGCGCTCCCGCGAACGCGGCGCGGATCGATCGCGAGGAACTGGTCGCCGCCGTCGAGGAGGCGCTCTACGCCTCGAAGATCTGCTCGTACGCGCAGGGCATGCACCTCATCCGCGCCGGCTCCGACGAGTACAAGTGGGGCGTCGACCTCGCCGAGCTCGGCCGCATCTGGAAGGGCGGCTGCATCATCCGCGCGCGCTTCCTCGACGACATTCGCGTCGCGTTCCAGCGGCGGCCGCAGCTCGCCAACCTGCTGTTCGACGAGAAGTTCGCGCCCGAGGTGCGCGCCGCCGAGCCGGGCTGGCGCAAGGCGGTGTCGCTCGCGCACGCGCGCGGCATCCCGGTGCCGTCGATGGGCGCGAGCTTGAGCTACTTCGATGCCCTGCGCGCCGATCGCCTGCCGCAGAACCTCACGCAGGCGCAGCGCGACGCGTTCGGCGCGCACACGTACGTGCGCGCGGATCGTCCCGAGGCGGGCGCGCTCCACACCGAGTGGCTGAAAAAAGCCAAACTGTAGAGGGAGACGCCGCGCGCGCGTCGCCGTACTAGCTCGCATGCGGATGGCGATCGTGATCGCGGCGCTCGCGTCGTCGCTCGAGGCGCGCGCGGACGTGACGTTCTCCGGCGGCGACGTCGAACCGGTCGCCGAGTGCGGCAGCATGCGGCGCGCGCAGCTCAAGCACGCGCTCGCCGAATATTGCGAGCACGAGCCGAGCGCCGACGCGCGCGGCTGTCACTTCGCGCGCCGCGTGCTGCGCTGCGAAGGCGGCGCGTCGCACGACCTCTTCAACCTCAGCGACGGCGAGATCGAGCTGAGCGTCTCCGACGGCTGCGGCGGAGATTGGAACGTGCGGTTCGCGCGCGACAAGCGCGGCTGGCGCGTCATCAGCTTCGACTACTCGTTCGGTAGCTGCTGCGGCGGATGACTACGCGTCGACCGCCTGCCAGCCGACGAACCTCGGCGGCCCGACGAGGAACGCCACCGTCTTGCCGCCCTGCGCGTGCGCCTTGCGAAACGCTTCGCTCTGCGTCCAAGAAGTGAAGTCGGCTTCGGTCTCCCAGACGGTGTGCGAGGCGTAGAGCTGCGCGCCGTCCTCGGCGGGCCCGCGCAGCAGGTGGAACTCGCGAAAGCCGGGCACCTCCGACAGGAACGACTTGCGCTCGCGCCACGCGCGCTCGAAGTCGGCGGTCTTCTCGGGATGCACGCGAAACTGGTTCATGGCGATGTACATGCCGAGAGTCTAGCGCCAACGCCGCCCGACGAGGAACAGCGCCGCGCCGACGGCGAGCGCGCCCGCACCGAGTGAAATTTGCACGGCGGGCGCCAGCACTCCCCAGGACGCGTTCGCTCCCGGCAGCACGCGATCGACCAGCGCCACCACGCCGATCAGCAGCAGCAGCGCGCCGGCGGTGCGCAGCCGCGGTGACCATCGTTTCTGCGCGCGGCTCGGCAACACGGCAGGAGGGTAGCCGAAGGCCCGCTTCGCTTCTATAATGTGAGATGGTGCAGTTTGACCTCGCGCCGAAATAAATTTGCCGCGCGGGCGGTGGTCGCCGTAGTCCTGGCGCTGGTGCTCCACGCCGTCGGCGGAGTGCTGTTCGTCGCGCTGATGGACCTCACGCCGCTCACGCTCCCGCCGCGCGCGCCCGTGGCCGCGTCGTCGTCCGCGAGCGAGCGCGCGCAGGACGACGAGCGCGATCGGCCGATGGAGATCGAGTCGCTGGTCGACGAGCTCAGCCGCCCCGACGAGAAGACCGCCGAGGAGAAGGCCAAAGAGGAGCAGGTCAAGAAAGAGGAAGAGGACAAGAACCCGTCGGGGCAGGTGGTCGACATCGCCAAGCCGGCGATCGAGGAGCGGCCCGACAACGCCAAGTTCGTGTCCGAGTTCGACTCGAAGGTGGAGCGCGAGACCAAGGCGAACGGGCGCGATCACGGCGGCGCGCGCGCGGAGATCGTGCCGCCGGTCGGGCGTCCTGACGTGAGCGAGCCGCGCGCCGGATCGCGCAGCGCCGCGCCGGCCGTCGAGGAGGCGGGGCGTCCGGGAAAACCCGGGCCGCTGGCGATGCGCGAGCTCGAGCGGCGCCGCGCCGAGCAGCGTTCGGTCGACGGCCCGCAGCCGACCGCCGACGGCGAGCTCGAGCACGCGGGCTCGACGGGAAATCCGGAGGCCGCGCGCCCGCAGCCGCCCGCCGCCGAGTCGGGCGAAGGCGGAACGCCGGGCGCGCGCCGCGCGTCACCCGGCTCGCAGGAGGCGGCGACGCCCGGCCTGCCCGGCGATCGCAAACCCAACTTGCAGGCGTCGAACGACGTGCTCCAGCACGCCATCGGCAAGGGCGCCGGCTCGATGGACTACTTGAAGGACGTCGACGACGGCGAGGCCACCGCGCTCAACTCCAAGCGCTGGAAGCACGCGCCGTTCTTCAACCGCGTCAAGCGCGCCGTCGCCGATCAGTGGCACCCTGACGTGGTCTACATGATCCACGACTCGTCGGGGCACGTGTACGGCTTCAAGGATCGCATCACCGTCCTGCGCATCCACCTCGACCCGCAGGGCAAGCTGGTGGCGTGGCAGGTGCTGCAGTCGTCGGGCGTCGACTTCCTCGACGACGAGGCGATCTCGGCGTTTCGCAAAGCGGGGCCGTTTCCCAATCCGCCGAAGGACCTGGTCGACACCGACGGGCAGATCCACTTCAACTTCGGGTTCGCGTTCGAGCTGTCGGGGCGCGGCTCGGTGAAGGTCTACAAGTATCAATGATCCGTCGCCGCGACGGCGGCGTATGATGATCGTGCATCGAACGCTGCGCGGCTCGGGGGGGACCTTGAACATCCTGCTGGTCGACGACGACCCGGACATCCTGCGGATCGTCTCGCGGATGCTGGCTCGCAACGGCCACCAGGTGGGCACCTGCGAGTCGCCGTTCGGCGTGGCGGCGGTGGTGCTGCGCAGCGCGCCCGACATCGTGATCCTCGACGTGCAGATGCCGGGGCTCACCGGGCCGGCGCTCGCGGGCGTGATCGCCAAGCTCAACCTGCCCAAGCGGCCGCTGCTCGCGTTGTGGTCGTCGATCGACGACGACGGCTTGCGCAAGGCGGCGGAAGAGGCCGGCGGCGTGCCGACGATCTCGAAAGCCGTGCGCCCGACTGAATTGGTCGCGGCGATCGAGCGCATCGGCGCCCAGCGCACGCGCGTCTGAAACGACAGCGCAGAGACAGAGAACCGCCGCAGACGCCAAGAGCGCAGCGGATCGCCATCGGAAATTATATATATTTAAATATATAAATCTATCTGCGTTCAGCGGTCGGTTTTGTCGGGCGGGGTCCAGCGCAGCTTCGGCTGGCGGGCGGCGCGCGTCTCGTCGAGCCGGCGCAGCGCGGTCTGGTGCGGCGCGTTCTTCGCGATCTCGGGATCGCGCTTCGCCTCCTCGGCGATCGCGGTCATCGCGTCGCAGAACGCGTCGAGCGTCTCGGGCGTCTCGGTCTCGGTCGGCTCGATCATCAGCGCGCCCGCGCCGCCGGTCACCGCCGGCAGCGGGAAGTAGATCGTCGGCGGGTGGTAGCCGAAGTCCATCAGCCGCTTGGCGACGTCGAGCGTCTGCACGCCGGTCTCGCGTTTCAGCTTCTTGTCGGTGAGCACGACCTCGTGCATCGACGGCTTGTCGTACGCGAGCG
>Ga0070741_10017720_pt1 | contig 11655 bp, 9 predicted proteins | sample Coa_R1_4_FD_66440 | JGI IMG/M metagenome (GOLD analysis project Ga0070741, IMG submission 66440) | Surface soil microbial communities from Centralia Pennsylvania, which are recovering from an underground coalmine fire - Coalmine... | ecosystem: Environmental > Terrestrial > Soil > Unclassified ...
CCATGAAGACGTATTCGCCCTCCGGCAGCTTCGCCACCAGATCGCCGGTGCGATAAAACCGGCGCTTCGCGTGGCGTCCCACCGGCAGCTCGACGTAGCGTTCCACCGTGATCTCCGGCGCGCGCCAGTAGCCCGGCGTGGTCTGCGGGCCGTTAACGCAGAGCTCGCCAAGCTGCCCTTCGGCGACCGGCTCAAGCCGCTCGTCGACCAGCACCGCCGCCAGGCCATCATAAGGACGCCCGATGGGCACGATGCCGTTGCGGCACATCGCGGGCGAGCGCTGCGGGTCCCAGCGATGCAGGAAACACGCGATTGTCAGCTCGGTCGGCCCATACAGATTTTCCAGCACGGAGTTGGGCGCCGCGGCCTGCCACAGCTCAGCCGAGCGCTGCGTGAGCGGCTCGCCGCAAAACAAGCTCCAGCGCAATGTGGGCAAGCTGTTCGGCAAGAGTGTTCCGCGCCGTCCCATCTGCGCCGGCACCGACGGCACCGAGAACCACACCGTGATTTCATTCTGCATAATGTACTTCGTCGGCGACAGCAGCTCCACGGGCGTCATGCCGTAGACACACGCGCCGTTGCTCCAGGCGAGAAACAGGTCGAAGACCGAGAGGTCGAAGGTCTGATCAAAGGTCTGCGAGAAGCGGTCGTGCGGCGCGATGCCGTAGCGCCGCGACATGAACTCCATGAAGTACACAGCGTTGCCGTGCGTGACCGGCACCCCTTTGGGCGCGCCCGTGCTCCCCGAGGTGAAAAGCAGGTAGGCGATGTCGTCAGGCGTGAGCGGCGGAAGATTTTGCAGTGGCGCGAGGCGATCGAGTTCCGCCTTGCCGAAGACGCGGCCCGACATGCCGGGAATTTCGCCGATGTCGGCTTCCGGTATCAGCAGAGGAAGCTGCGACAGCGCGCCCAGCTTGGCGACTTGCGGCAGACAGGTGCTGTCGACGATGACCGCATCCAGATCGGCGGCAGCGATCATCGCTGCAGATTTTTCCCCAGGAAAGGTGGGATTCAGCGGGACGTAGGTCGCGCCGGAGAACAGCGCAGCCAGCGTTCCCGTGTATGCCACCGCGCTGCGATAGGCGAAGAGGCCCACGCGCTCGGGGCGCGCGCCGCAGGCGTCAAGGATTGCCTGCGCCCAGCGGCGGGCGGTCTCCTCGGTTCCACCATAAGAAGAGGTTGTGCCGCGCACCACCATCGCGGGAGCGTCGGGCTGCGCCGAAGCCTGTCGCAAGAAGCCCGAGCGCAACGACGGGCCATCGGCGCGATCAAGCACGGGCGGCATCTTCGGCGCGCTCGCCCGCCAGTCCGCTCATCAGGGCGGTGAGTTCGTTGATGGATGTGGCCTCGACGAAGCGGTCATCAGGAATGGCCACGCCGAAGCGCTCTTCCAGTTCGGTCAGCAGCTGCAGCGCGTGGATGGAGGCGACGCCGAGATCCAGATAGAGGTTGGCATCGGCCGGCATGTCGGCCGGCAAGTTGGAGATCTCGGCTACGATGGCGCGAACTTTGGTCTCGATGGGGTCCATGGGAAAATCGGCAATTGGCACTTGCCACAATCTGCATATTAACGCTACGTCCCAAATGCCAAACGCCAAATGCTAAATGCTAAGTGCCATTTTTTTCGTTTCCAGCGACATGATCTTGCGCGCGGGATTGCCGGCGACGACCACGTTTGCCGGAACATCGCTCATCACCACCGAGCCCAGCGAGATCACGCTGTTGTCGCCGATGGTCACGCCGGGAAAGATCGCCGAGCCGGAGCCGATCCACACGTTGTCGCCGATAGTGATCGGCCGCACGTTCTCCGCGTCGGGCGCTTCGCCCGCCATGCGCCGCTCGGGATCGAGCGGATGCCCGGGCGAATCCAGCATGGTGATGTTAATGCCCATGCGGCAATGCTTGCCGATGGTGATGCCCTTGCCGATAAAAAAATTGCAGTTGTGTCCTATACCGGAATTGTCGCCCACTTTCAGGAATGGCCGTTCGGAAAATCGCACGGCAAACATAAAGAGGCATTTGCCGTCGACGATAACGTTATTGCCGGCCACGATATCGCCCTTGCCCCACACCTCGTGGATAAACGGCCCGGTATGAAGGTGTTTGCCGTAGGAGCGGCAATGCATCTTGAACAGCGGCTCGCAGACGAAAACGCGATACAGGAAATACCAGGTTTCTTTAATCCCGAGCACGAGATACAGGAGAGGAAGGAAGACAAAGCGGGGCGCCGGGATGCCAAATTGCGAAATCCTGCGTCTAAGAGTACGCAAAGCCTGGGCCGCAGGATGATCGGAAAGAGCTACGGTACGATACAATGACATTGCCCAAGGTCGCTCCCAGTTCACAGGCGCCCACGTATTATACGACACGAATTCAGCGCCCCTTTGGATACGAGCGATGAGTCCAGCCACCACGACGGCGCCCCGCGCCATCGGCCATTTTAACGGCGACTTCGGAGAGCTCTCCGCTCTCATCGGGCGCTCATGGTCCGAAAACCAGGAGCAGCCGCTGCGCTACACCAGCGAATTTCTGCGCTCGCTGTTCGACTATCCGGGCGCGGATTTCGAGCTGGCGCCGGCCATTTATCGCGATGGACAGCTGGCGGCCTTTGTGGCGGGATTTCCGCGCACTATGCGCATTGCCGGCGAGGAGCGGCGCGTGCTTTCCGTCTCGTTCCTTAGCGTCGCCCCCGAACATAAGCGCTCCGGCTATGGGCCCGTCATCTGGGGAGAACTGCTGAAACGCGCGCGCAAGATGGGATACGATGCGGCGCTCGACTTCACCGTCGAAGGCGATTCCTGGAGCCGGCAGATCGTCCCGGTGGCCCGCGTGCTGCGGCAAACCACCGGCCGCCTGTTTAGCGTGTCGTTCATGGCGCGCGTGCTGAAGGGCGATGAGGCGCAGCCGGAGGCGCGCGCCGAGGGATGCGACATGGCGACCGTGCTATGCGAGGCCGCCGCGGAAATCTCCGCCGATGTTCCCATGGTCCGCTGCTGGTCGCCGGCCGAAGCCGAATGGCAATGCCGCCGCAATGGCGCCCTGAACACGGTAATGTGCGTCGAGAAGCGCCACGGCATGCTTAATGGCTACGCGATTTGTGCCTCCGGGCCGACGCCCATGCCGATCGTCATGCTCGACAACATTCTCTGGGGCAGGCTGCAGCCGGCTGAATGTGTAGCGCTCGCCAAGGCGTTCATCGGAAATGCGGCCCAGGCCGGCGCGCGCATGATCGTCACTCCGGTGCTGAACTACGCCGACATGCAGCCGCTGGCCGCCGCCGGCTTCCGCAAGACGCGCCGCCTGCTGCACGCCTACCTGACGCCCTGGACCTTCACCACTCCGGCATCGCTGCCTTCGCTGTACATCGACGTGTTCTGATCGGCTAGCAACGCAAAGCCCCGATGAGCTTTCAGCCTGCGGCGTTCAATCGAGCTGCGGAGCAGCGGCTGTGCCTCTAGCCCCGGGCGCAAGCCCGGGGGTGAAGGAGAAGAAGAATGGCCGCCTGGCCGCGGAGCGGCCATCACGGGTGCCTATCCGCTCATGCGCTGGCCGCGCGCCCTTCCAGGTACGCCCGATACTTCTCGAACGAATCCAGCCCGGCCAGATCGTCCAGATCGATCTGCAGGCCGAACTCATCTTCGACCACGTTCATCAAGGTCAATCCCGCGACCGAGTCCCACTCCGCCACCGTCTCGGGCGAAGCCCCGGGAATCTTCTCCTGCGGCAGGTTGGGGAAGACCACCTGGAAGCACGCGATCAGCCGCTGCCGGATGTCATCCATGCGCTTCCGCTCTCCTCATCTCGCGCACCTGGTGATAGAGCGCGGGGCACTTCGCCTGGAAGGCAGAACGCGTCAGCGCGAAACCGGGTTGCGGCTCCTCGCCCAGCAGCGACGCAAAGAATTCGCGCAGCGGCCCGTTCTTGGCCGTGGGGGTGAAATCGAACAAAATCCGGTCTGCGTGTGTCGTCTCGAACAGCAGCTTCAGCGTCTGGTGCTCGATGCGGCGCGCAAAGGCACGGCAGCTCATCACCCAGCTCTCCAGCGTGAGCGTGTCGCCTGACATCCGCCCGGCCGCGACGGCAATCGTTCCCAGCGGTCCGAACTTGTCTTCGTAGCTGACGGCCGCAAGAAACGCGCCGGGCTCCGACGACAGCTTGCGCCAGTCCGCCTCGGTGTAGCGACGGCCGTTGAGGTTAAATTGGTTCGTCTTGTTCACCAACTCCATCACGCGCGGCTCGTTCCAGGCGGCAAGGTCGAAGGTCACGAGCGCGCCAAGCTGTTGCAGAAAACTCTCCGGCGCGGCGCCGCCCGAAGCTTGCTCGCGAAAGGCCGCACCCTGGCGCAGGCTCTCAAGCCGCACTGCATCGTCCTGCGAGACGCGCTCCTTGCCGCAACGATCGCGCAGGCGCCGCATCATCGCCAGGCACGCGTTGTAATCGTCCTTGGGAAACAGCACGCACTCGATGCCGGGATGCGCCGCTGCGACCTCAGCCAGCTCCATAGGGCTGTCGTCGACGAAGACCACACTGTCGGCCCCGATGTTCCACGCCTCGAGAATTCGACCCACGCTGCCCGACTTGGCGTTCCAGTGCACTTCGATGGGAAACACTTGCTCCGCCCGCAGCAGCAGGTCCGCGCGCTCGAAGGTCTTCTGCACCGCCGTGGGATCGTTCTTGCTGGCCACGGCGATGAGCGTGCCGCTCCCGGCGAGCGAGGCCAGCAGCTTCTGATAAAGCCCGTGCAGCTGCGCGTGGCCTGCGAGGTCCCAGCTCACGGCTTCAGGGCCGACTTCACCGACGATGCCGCTCCACAGCGTGTCGTCCAGGTCGGAGATGATTCCCTTCTTCGGCGCGGGCGGGGCCAGCAGGCTCGCCAGCTGCGACGCCAATTTGTCGGCGTGCTGCGCGGTGTAGGGGAATCCGGTGTAGAGATGGGTTTTCAGGTCGAGGCGCTCGGCCGCGGGCGACTCTTCGGCGAGCCGCTGCCAATTCATCAATGCGACGCGTCCTTGCCCGGCCAGGGCGGCGGCAAAACGCGTGATGGCAGCGTGCAGGGCCGCTTCGTCTTCGCTGGTCTGCCATCCTGCCGTGTGAAAAAGCGGCGGTAGCGGCAGGGTGGGAAGCGAGAGGGCGATGCGCGGTCCCGCGGGCAGCCGCTCCAGCGCGAGCGACACAATTTCGACGGCCGCGTCCAGGCTTGCCACAATGTCGGAGACCGCCTGCCCTCCCCACGCGCCGGCGCTGCGAAAATCCAGCCGAGGATCCAGGTCTGCCCACTCCAGCACGACCGCCAGCCCGTCCGGGAGCTCCGCTTCGCTAACCCGTGCCAGCGTCCCCCGCAGGTCGCCGTAGAGGCCGGTCGCGATCGTGACGTGGCGATCGGGCAGCGCCTGTTGCAGGTGCGCCGCCAGAAATGTCTGGAAGTGAAGCGGGGTAAATCCGCAGGCCAGCGTGACCGCGAATGGCGGGGCATTGCGCGGCGCACTCTGCACTATCTTCAGGGCCTCGGTGATGGTCACGGAACGGTGTCTCTTCTGCGCAGGATGGGCGCGGAGCTCTCTCGATCGGCCTCTCGAATATATGCAATGCGCGGAGGCGGGCGCAAGAAGCCGAGCGTGCCAGGGCGTCTCCCATGGGTGGGTAGCGCCTCAATTTGAATTTAAGTCGGCTTTCAGCCGACGGCAGAGTGTCGCCCGCTAAAGCGGGCTCTCAAAAAAGAGGACTGGCGTAACGCGGCGCCGAAGCGCCGCACTACCCGGTACTGGCCCAGGGTAGAGCTGGCCTTCAGGCCAGCGTCTAAGCCACCTGATTTCAGGCTCCCTGTTTTTTCGACAACCTGTCAAGGTGTCCACCCACTATCTGTTGAATGCCGTTTCAAGTTGAGCCACTACCGGATTGGTATCCTTACAGGAAGAATTAAGGTTACGACTGGCTATACTGAGAGCAAGCCCTGCGCTTACTATTCGGAAATCCCAGCTACAATGGTCATCCCATGAAAAGCATCAACCGGGTCACAATCGTGGGCGGGTGCGGCCATGTCGGCCTGCCTTTGGGTATCGTGCTGGCCGCCAACGCCGGCCTGCAGGTAGATTTGCTGGACATCGATCCGATAAAGGTCGATCTGGTCAACTCCGGCGCCATGCCGTTTATGGAGCGCGGCGCGGACGAACCGCTGCGCGCGGTGATTGGAAAGTCGCTGAAGGCCACGCTCGATCCCAGCTGCATCGAGGCCGCCGATGCCGTGATCACCGTCGTGGGAACGCCGGTCGACCGGCACCTGAACCCCACGGTCAACGAGGTCTATCACAGCATCGACGCGCTGCTCGACCACATGCGCGACGGCACGCTGCTGGTGCTGCGCAGCACCGTCTATCCCGGCGTCAGCCGGCTGGTTTACGAGCGGCTGCGCAAGCTGAAGCGCAAGGTGCTGCTGGCCTTCTGCCCGGAACGCATCGCGGAAGGCAATGCTATCGAAGAGCTGGTAAAGCTGCCGCAGATCGTCTCCGCCTTCGAGCCGGACGCGCTGGCCGCCGCCCGCGAGCTGTTCGGCAGGATCGCTCCGACACTGATCGAGCTGACGCCGCCCGAAGCCGAGCTGGCCAAGCTTTTCACCAACGCCTGGCGCTACGCCAACTTCGCCATCTCCAACCAGTTCTACATGCTGGCCGAAAGCCGCGGTCTCGACTTCTATCGCATTCACGATGCGGTCACGCGCGACTATCCGCGCATGAAGAGCTTTGCGCGCGCCGGCTTTGCCGCCGGGCCCTGCCTGCTCAAGGACACGCTGCAGCTCGCCGCCTTCTCGCAGAACAATTTCTTCCTCGGGCACGCCGCCATGCTGATTAACGAAGGCCTGCCCATGTTTCTGGTAGAACAGTTGCGGCCCTGCGGCCTCGCGGATAAGCGGGTTGCGATCCTCGGCATGGCGTTCAAGGCCGAGTCGGACGACAAGCGCGACAGCCTCTCGTTCAAGCTGAAGAAGCTGCTCGAGGTGGAGGCGCTGGAGGTGCTGTGCACCGATCCGTATCTGAATGAGAGCGGCTTCGTTTCGCTGGAGACGGCGCTGCGCAAGGCCGACATCGTGATCATTGGCGCGCCGCACCAGGGCTATCGCGACGTGGAGATTCCGGAGGGAAAGGTTGTAGTAGACCCGTGGAATTTTCTGCCGGCACGGGCGATGGCGTCGACGAACGCGTAGTTTTGCAAGAATGATCAAGGAAAAGACGGGAAAGGTGTCATCCTGAGCGGAGCGACCCGCGCAAATATCCTGACAAGCGCGGCTGTCTCGCGCGTGGCGAGATAGTTGTTTCGGCCGCGGAGTCGAGGGAGCCCTAGCACGCGGTCGATAGAACCGCTAGCGGCAAAGGAGAGGACATGACGAAATGGGTCGTTAGCTTGCTTTTCGCCACTCTGCCGATCTTAACGGCCGCGGGTCAAGCGCCCGGCGCCAACGTCCACGCGGAACAAGTCGCCTCGCACATTCCTACTGTGTTCCAGGCGAACGGCGCCTTCACCGTGCATATCGGAAAGGAACTCGATTCCAGAAAGCTCAAAGAGGGCGATGTAGTCGAAGCGAAGCTTGACGGCGATATCTCTGTTCCCGGCCTCCTCGAAGTTCCTCGTGGAACATCGCTCATCGGTCATGTAATCCACGCGAAGGCGCGCTCGAAAAACGACTCAGAGTCAACGTTGGCAATCTCCTTCGAGGAGATTGCTTTCAAAGCAGGCATTCCGATTCAGAGTGTGATCCGTGCCGTGGCCCCCGGTTCGGGAGCTCCCGCCAGGTCCGCTCTCGGACATGGCAGCACCGCGACCGATCAATTGTGGGGAGCGCCTGATATCCAGGAGGATCCCACACCGATTCTGACAACCGCGTCACGAGGCGTTTTGGGGATCAGGAACCTGAAGCTCGAGCCGGACGGCACGCTCAGTTCCGGCGGCAAAGAGGTCAAGCTCGCCGGTGGAACGAGAATGATCGTCGAGATGACGATACCGATAACGAAGTAAAATCGGGGTTCTGCTGCGCAAGCCATGCGGAATCGTCGTTCGAAATAAGAGATTGTCATCACGAGCCCGGCTCGGCGGGGGAGGGATCTGCTGTTCGCCACGTAACAACAGATTCCTCGTCGGCCTGAAGGCCTCCTCGTGATGACAACTTAATAAAGGAACCAGTATCGGGAAGCGAAGATCCGCGCCCCATTCAACATTATGAAAGCACTCGTCACCGGCTCGGCCGGCTTCATTAACGGCTACCTCATCCAGGAACTGCTCGATCACGGCTACACCGTCGTCGGCCTGGACAACTTCAGCAAATACGGCAAGGTCGAGAAGAGCTACGACTCGCACCCGAAGTTTCACTTTGCCAAGGGCGACGCCAAAGACATCGCGCTGCTCAACGAACTGCTCGAGGACTGCGATCACTTCGTCGCCGCCGCCGCCATGATCGGCGGCATCAGCTACTTCCACGAGTTCGCCTACGATCTGATCGCGGAGAACGAGCGCATCACCGCCGCCGCCTTCGATGCGGCCATCCGCGCTCATCAGCACGCCAGGCTGCAGAAGATCACCATCGTCTCGTCAAGCATGGTCTTCGAAAACACCACCGAATTTCCCACGCCCGAAGGCGCGCAGCGCCGCTGTCCGCCGCCGAGCTCGACTTACGGCTTCCAGAAGCTGGCGACCGAGTACTTCGCGCAGGGCGCCTGGGAGCAGTACAAGCTGCCCTACACCATCGCGCGTCCGTTCAACTGCGTTGGCATCGGCGAGAAGCGCGCGCTGGCCGATCGCGACATCATGAGCGGCAACGTCAAGCTGGCCATGTCGCACGTCGTGCCCGATCTCGTCCAGAAGGTGCTGAAGGGACAGGACCCGTTGCACATTCTCGGCGCCGGCAACCAGGTGCGGCATTACACCTATGGCGGCGACCTTGCGCGTGGCATTCGCATGTGCATCGAGCATCCCGCGGCGATGAACAACGACTTCAACTTGTCGACACCAACGCGCACCTCGGTGCTGGAACTCGCCGAAGCCGTGTGGAAGAAGATTCACGGTGACAAAAAGCCGTTCCGTTATGTCAGCGATCCGCCGTTTGAATACGACGTGCAGGAGCGCTCGCCGGAGGTGACCAAGGCGAAAGAGGTGCTCGGCTTCACCGCCGAGACGAAGCTGGAGGAAATTCTCGACGAGGTTGTACCGTGGATCGAAGAGCAGATTTCGGTGGGACAGATGTGAGGAAGCGATTAGCGATTAGCGACCAGCAGCTAGCGATTAGCGACTAGCAACAGCAATCAGGTAGCGACGAGCAATTATCTCTTTTCCTGGTGTCATCCTGAGCTCTTTTCCTGGTGTCATCCTGAGCGCTGCGACCGCGCAACTATCCTGACAAGCGCGCCTTTTGCGCTTGGCGGGATAGTTGCCCCGGTCGCGGAGTCGAAGGACCCCTACCTTAGCAGAAATGCCTGAACCAGGGTCCCGACCCGCCCGCACGCCCCCAACCTCCAACCGCGCCACGTGATTGCGAGGATGACACTCGAACAGGGCAGACGCTAAACTCATTACCTCCGACCATGCCCTCCACTCCCCCGCTCACCATCGTCATCCCCGTCTACAACGAAGGCGCGAACTTTCGCGCATTGTGGGCGGAGCTCTCCGAGGGCATCCGAACTCCCTTCACCGCACTCGTCGTCTACGACTTCGACGCGGACAACACCGTCCCTGTCGCGCAGGAGATCATCGCCGCCGGTGAGACGCGGATCACGCTCCTCAAGAATGCCTACGGCCGCGGCGTCACCAACGCAATCAAGACCGGCCTTGAAGCCGTCGACTCCGGGCCCGTGCTGGTCACCATGGCCGATCTTTCCGACGAGCTGACCACCGTCGACCGCATGTACAACCTCTATTGTCGGGGCTACGACCTGGTTTGCGGCAGCCGCTACATGCCGGGCGGCCGCCTTATCGGAGGCCCGTTCCTCAAGCAGCTCATGTCGCGCACCAGCGGCCTGACGCTGCACTGGTTCCGCGGCGTGCCCACCCACGACGCCACCAACAGCTTCAAGCTTTACGACGCGCAGATGGTGCACCATCTCAAGGTCGAAAGCGTCGCCGGCTTTGAGCTCGGCCTGGAGCTCACGGTCAAGGCCTTCCTCAACGGCTATCGCATCGCCGAGATCCCCAGCGTCTGGCGCGATCGCACCGCCGGCACCTCGCGCTTCCGCGTGCTGCACTGGCTGCCGCACTATCTGAAGTGGTATTTCTACGCCTTCCGGCCGAAACAACAAACGCGCGCTCCGCAGCGCGAGGCCGGCAACGTCGCGTCCAGCATAGAAAAGCCGCAGGCGTCAGGGCGAACCAAATGTTAGCTCGCGCCTGATTCGCGTGAAGGCATGCTCTCACCGCGCCACTTCTTCGATGATCTTCGCCAGCGCCTGCGTCTGGTTCTCGGCATTGAAGTGCTCGCGAAACCAGTCGTTGATGGGAGAGGGCATGTTGGGCAGGCGCAGAAAGTCGAGCACCTTCACGTCGACGGCCTCGGGCGGATCGCCGGGATAGAGAAACGCGCTGGGCACGGCCGCGTTCACCAGAATCTCCTCGATGGGCGATGCCGGCGGCACGATGGCCAGCACCGGCCGGCCGATGCAGACATACTCGAAGAGCTTGCCCGGCACCTGCACCGCGGTATGCGGCTGCACGATCAGCAGCGCGTCGGCTTCCTCCACAATGCGCTGCGCCTCCGGACGCGGCACGGTGGCGCGCAACTCCAGCCAGCCCTCGCGCTGCGCCTGCTCGTAAAGCGCCCAGTTCACCTCGCCGAAACTGGGCGCCGGGCCCAGCAGCAGCACCTTGGCCCGAAGCGCCTCTGTCATGCCTCGGGCGCGCAATCGCGCCAGCGATTCCATCAGCGCGTTGGGATTGCGCCCGCCATAAAGCGTTCCGGCATGAACGATGAGCTTGTGATCGCGCGAGGGCAGCGGCCGCGCCTGCGGCGATTCTTCCGGATCGTAGCCGTTGTAGATGACGTGCAGCTTCGCCCGCGCGTTGGGATAGCGCTCGCGCCAGACCTCCGCGGCCGGCGCCGTGTTGGCGATGATCGCCGCGGCCTTGCGGAAGATCCGCCTTTCCGCGAACTGGTTCCACCGCATTTGATACCAGGTAACGCCGCCGTGCACCAGCGCCGCCAGCGGATCGCGAAAATCCATGATCCACGGCGTCCTTCTGCCGCGGGCGAACAATCCGGCCAGCAACGAGCCGAGCGGCGGATAGCTGGAGAAGACGACGAAGCGCGTCCCGGGATTCGCCCTCACGATGCGCCCAGTCTCAGCAGCTGCTTTACGCGACCACACAAATCCTACGTGCCCGGGAAACATGAGTTGCCGCAGCAGCAACTCGGTGTATCCGCGAAACCCCAGCCGCCCGCCTTCGCCCTCCCAGACTCTACCCAGCTCGTCGGCAATGAAGGTGACGCCCGCCGATGCCTGCGGCTGCGGGGTCGCGGTGATCACGTGGCAGCGATAGCCCATCCGCTCCAGGTACTTGCGAAATCGAAAGGGGCGCATCGAGCCGATCTCCCGGTGCGGAGGATAGAGGTAGACCAGCAGGATGACCTGGGGCTTGGCGTTGTCCACGGGATTTGGCGGAACGCAGAGGCCGACAGAATAC
>Ga0070741_10017721_pt1 | contig 11655 bp, 7 predicted proteins | sample Coa_R1_4_FD_66440 | JGI IMG/M metagenome (GOLD analysis project Ga0070741, IMG submission 66440) | Surface soil microbial communities from Centralia Pennsylvania, which are recovering from an underground coalmine fire - Coalmine... | ecosystem: Environmental > Terrestrial > Soil > Unclassified ...
CTTGATCTGCGTGCGGAATTGTTCCCGCACTCATGGCCACGAGCACCCGCAGCATTCCATATCCCAGAAGCAATCCGGCGGCACTGCCGAGCAGAGCCAGCAGCAAGCTCTCAGTCAGCAACTGCCGAACGAGTTGCCCGCGCTCAGCGCCGAAGGCGCTGCGTACGGCGATCTCGCGGGTGCGTGAGGTGCCGCGTGCGAGCAGGAGATTCGCGATATTGGCGCAGGCGATCAGCAGGACGAGCGCTACGGCTCCAAAGAGAATGAGCAGAGCCGGCCGGACATTGCCCACGATTGAATCGCGCAGAGAGACTACGGTCGATGATCCCGTTCCGCTGTTCGTGACCGGATAGGCCGTTTCAAGCTGTTTCAGCTTCAGCGAAGTTTCGTTTTGGGCTTGCTCCATCGAGACGCCCGGCTTCAATCTGCCAATGACATTCATCCAGCGAATGCCGCGGCGATGCGGAACCATCTCATCGGTTTCGAGCGAAATCGGCGCCCAGGCTTCGACTTGCGGTGAGGGATAGTCGAACGACGGCGGCATTACGCCGACGATCGTGTACGTCATGCGGTTCGAGGTGATCCGGTCAGCCGTAATTTTTCTGCCGATGATGTTGGGATCTTTCCCGAACTGGCGCTCCCACATGCCATACGACAGCACCAGCTGCGTGTTCTGGCCTTTGACGTCGTCGCTCGCCTGAAGAGCACGTCCCAATTGGGCACGCGCTTGCAGAGTCGAGAAGAAATCGCCGGAGACGTAGGCCGTCGAGAGATAGTGCGGCTCGCCGACATCGAGCAAGGTCCCGCCGGAGTTTCCCGGAAAGAAGGAGAACGAAGCAAAGCTCTCGAAGAGAGTTTGCGACTGCTTCAGATCCTCGACATCCTGTGGCGAGAAGACGCCGTGAAGCTCGCCACTCTCACGGTTCGCGTCGTAGATGCGGACGAGACGGTCGGCATCGTGATATGGCAGCGGCCGTAACAAGAGCGCGTGAATCACGCTGAAGACGGCAGCATTAGCGCCCACTCCGAGAGCAAGGGTTACGATCGCAATCGCGCTGAAGCCGGGATATTTCGCAAGCTGGCGGAAGGCATAGCGGAGATCTTGAAGGAAGGTTTCCATTTTCCTCGGTGTCATTCCGAGCGTAGCGAGGAATCCCTACTGCATCCATACTCAATAGGCAGGCCGGGAACTCGCAAACTCAAGACACACTCCGATCGTAAGGATTCCTCACTTCGTTCGGAATGACAGAAAACCGGTTAGACCGCGGTGACGCTTTCTTCGACTACCTTGCCGTCGAAGAGGTGAATCGTCCGCTCGGCGTGGCGGGCGAAGCGCTCATCGTGCGTCACCATGCAGATGGTTGCGCCCTCGCGATGGAGCTGCTGCAGAAGTTCCATGACCGCTTCACCATTTCGGGAGTCGAGGTTTCCGGTCGGCTCGTCCGCCAGCAGGATCGACGGCTTGCCTGCCAGCGCGCGGGCTACGGCAACACGCTGCTGCTGACCGCCGGAGAGCTGCGAGGGATAGTGGCGCATGCGATGCGACATGCCGACCTTCTCCAGCGCCTCGTGAACGCGCTGCTTGCGCTCGGCGCCGCCCATCTTGCGATAGGTGAGAGGGAGTTCGACGTTCTCGTACACGGTGAGATCGCCGATCAAGTTGAAGCTCTGAAAGATGAAGCCGATTTCCTGATTGCGGATGCGTGCGCGGTCGGCAAAGTCAAGGCTCTGCACCGGCTTGCTGTTCAGAACGTATGTGCCGTCGGTCGGCGTGTCGAGGAGACCGATGATCGACAGCAGCGTCGATTTGCCGCAGCCCGAGGGCCCGGCCATCGAGACGTACTCGCCTTCGCGGATCTCGAGGTGAATGCCAGAGAGCGCGTGGGTTTCAACTTCGTCGGTATAAAAGACCTTGGTTACGTTCTCCAGCGTGATCAGCGGACGGCCGTTCTGTGTTGCCATTCAGGGCTCCTCGTTTAAGTTCCAATTCCCAAAACCGGAGAGGCGAACACGAAGGTCACGAAGTTTGAATTCGAGAGGTCACAAAGAAGCCAAGAATGAGAAAGGCTGGTTTGCCATTTTCCTCTTTGTGACCTCTCGGTGTTGACTTCGTGACCTTCGTGTTCGCCGTTCTCGGGTACTATTCCAACCTGATTCGATCTACATTGTCCCAGCGCGACATGTCAGAGAGGATTACCTGATCGCCCTCGTTCAGTCCGCCGAGAATTTCTACTGCGTTTACCGAGCTGCGTCCCAACTTCACGGTTACGCGCGTCGCGCCTTTGCCGTCGGGATCGAGCTTGAACATGCTTACTGTGCTGTTTTCCTGGCCGAAGGCCGGACGGCCTACGAACTCGACGTTGGCGAGGCGGTCGAGATCGATGGTACCGTCGACGCTCAGATCAGGACGCTCGCCGGGCGCGTGGCCATCGAGTTTGACGTCGACTGTAACTGTGCCGTTGATAACTGCCGGGTCGATTCGCATGACCGTGCCATCGATTATCCCGTTGTGCGTATCGATGGATGCGGGCTGGCCGAAGGTGATGTCTTTCGACTGCGTTTCGGCGATCTTCAGCTCTGCCTTCAAGTGAGTCGGATCGACGACCTTCGCAATATTTGTGCCCGCGGTGACCCGCTGACCTTCAACCACGGGAACTTCCGTGAGCACGCCGTCGATACCCGCGCGGACGTGTAGTGCATCGAGCTGCTTCTTCTTTAGCTCGTAAAGAGCCTTCAGTTCGTCGATCTTCGCCTGTTGCACCGCCAATTGAGACGCAACAGACTTGGTATTGATAGCAACTCTTTGTTCTTCAATTTGATTTCTTGTTGCTAATTCCTGAGCGTGAGTCTCGGAACTCTGGCACGCCTGCCCGGAAATCACGCCCAGTTTGCACAGTTGCTGGTCGATTTGCGCTTTGGTTTTGGCATCGCTGTAGTCGGCGCTGACCGTGGCGGCATTGGAGCGCTGCGTCATCAGGTCGCTCTCGACCTTAACTTCCAGGTTCTTATAGTCGGCTTCGGCGGCCTTAAGCTGTAGTTCAGCGTCCTGAGCTGCCTGCTCCGTTACCGGATCGCTTAGATCCATGATGATGGTGTCAGCCTTTACCTGCGTTCCGGGCAGAATGCGGCGACGCTCAACCGTGGCGTCGGTTAAGGAGGAGATTGAGCGAATATCGACCGGAACCAGAGTTCCCAAACCTCGGACCTGCCGGATCATAGGGCCGCGCTTAACGGTATCGGTCCAGATGGTGGAGCGTTCGACGGTCGGAGCGGCAGGCTTAAGGCGTGACAATCCCAATGTGACGCCCGCAATAAAGATGATGGCCAGTACCGAAACAATGATGCGACGCTTGCGCTTAGCTGCCGCTACACTCGCTGATCTCTGAATATCCATGACTACGCACTCCTAATGCGCTTGGCCTGCCAAAGGGTTTTCATTTGTAAGTAATTGAAAGCTTTTGTGTTACTTCCTTTATTTCGAAGTTGTTTCGTGCGATCTGTGTTCACGCCTGAATGAAAATGTCCGGAAATGAACAGGAAGGAAACTGGGAAGCATTGCAGCAGGCGAGTCTCAGGGGAGCGTCCGCGGAAGCAACTCGGGATCCTTGGCACACCTCCGCTCGGGACGCACTGCGCCAAGAAGCTGAGACAAAATGTCTCTTTCGCAGCTTATCCAAGGTAAGCCATTTAGGTTCAGATGCTTACGATGGATTTACTCTTCTTATCCGGCTCTTGGGCCAGACGAACTGTCTCATTTTTTGACCTGACAATCTTTGTCATTTCCTTGAAAGCAAACCACTTGCCCCATTCAGAGCTCTGGCTTCAGGCGTGCACTACTGGGTAGCGAGGTTAAGTCACCACTATGTCCAAGTGCAGCAAAACTATCGTCTTCGTGCTCAGCCTGATGGCTGTCATGGCTGGGTTCAACCTTTCCTCCCCTCAAGTAAAGCACGTGCTTAGCACCGTGGCCTCCGCAGTTTGGGGCTCCTAAGCGTGGCTTTGCCAGAACCCCGCGCACGATTTGAAGGGCGCGGCGCAAGTGGAAGTGAGTCTCCCCAGAGCTTCACAAAATTTGCAGGGAGTTTAAGAAAGAGAACCCTAATGAAACCGCAAACGAAAACGAAAGGTGCAGTAGGCCGCCTCTGGCGCTTGCACCTGGTCGCCGCGATGCTGCTAGTTTTCGCAACTGCAGCGTTCGCAGCTCCAGGGGGTAAGCACGGGCCTAAAGCTGCGCCGGACATCGACAACTTCCCGGTAAATGCGGACGGCACGGTGGATGTAGTCGTCCAATTCAAGCCGGATGCATTCGAGCCCGACAAGAACTTTCATCCGAATGACAAGTTCTACCAAGGCCCGAACGGCGACAAGCGGAAGAAAGTCGCCGAAGAATCTCACAGCCACTTCAAGGCGGACGAGCGCCAGAAATATGAGCAGCAGTTCAACGCCCTTTTCAAGGGCGACCTTGGAGTCATCAGCGCAGAATCAGTGCGGATCCCCTTGGCGATGCTGGACCGCCTGTTGAAAGACGACAAGGTGCTTTATGTCTCGCCGGATCGCAAAAACACATCCGCGTGGGACGACGCTCCTGAGCCGGTGAACGACCAGATTGCGCGCCAGAACTACGGTGTTGACGGAACTGGAATCGGCATCGCGGTCATCGATAGTGGTGTCTATCAGCACGATGACCTGCAGACCGCGGACATGAAGTCTTCGCGCATCGTCTACAGCGAGAGCTTCGTGCCTGGAGATTCCAGCACCAACGATGCTTACGGACACGGTACCCACGTAGCCGGAATTCTCGCCGGCAACGGTCACGATTCAGCGGGCCGCTTCTACGGTATCGCGCCAAACGCCAACATCATCAATCTGCGCGTGCTGGACGCCAATGGTGCCGGCTCGGACAGCCAGGTGATTGCGGCGATTAATCGTGCGATCCAATTGAAGGGTCAGTACAACATCCGTGTGATTAACATCTCACTCGGACGTCCGGTATATGAGTCCTACACGCTGGATCCTCTGTGCCAGGCAGTTGAAGCGGCATGGAAAGCAGGAATCGTAGTAGTAACTGCGGCTGGCAATATGGGCCGCGACAACAGCTTCGGCGAGCAGGGTTATGCGACGATCGAAGCGCCCGGCAATGATCCCAACGTGATCACGGTCGGCGCGATGAGCCCACAGGGAACCTGGGCGCGTACTGACGACATCGTCTCCAGTTACAGCTCCAAGGGACCCACGTTGCTCGATCATGTCCTGAAGCCGGACATCATGGCTCCAGGCAACAAGATCACCTCACTGCTTTCGCCGGGATCGAGTCTGAGCCAGATCGCTCCGGCGTCAGCTGTAATTAAACCGACGCAGCTCACTTGGCTTTGCGACGTGTTCGCTGGCCAAAGTGATTGCGGCGCTACCTCGCCTGGTCCGCAGTACCTGCAGTTGAGCGGCACCAGCATGGCCACGCCGGTGGTTGCCGGCGGTGCAGCGCTGATGATCCAAAGCAATCCGAATCTGACGCCTGACACAGTAAAGGCGCGCATGATGCGGACCGCGTGGAAGGGATATCCTGCACGCGGCAATAGCTGGGCACGTGACGTTCGGGGTAATACCTATCTGCAGCAGTACGATGCGTTCACCATCGGCGCGGGCTATTTCGATGTTCAAGCCGCCTTGGGTGACAGCACCGTAGTTAACGGCGGTGCGACTTCACCGACTGTAGTCTTCAACCCGCTCACCAAGACCGCCACGCTGGTTAACGGCAACTCGGTCGTGTGGGGACAGAGCGTGGTCTGGGGACAAGGTTCCCTGTTTGCTGACTCAGTCGTTTGGGGCCAGTTCACTGTTGACGCTACTGCTGTGGTTTGGGGCAACTCTGTGGTTTGGGGCCAAGCCGGCACTGACGCCTGCAGCATGGTTTGGGGTCAGAGCGTGGTCTGGGGCCAGCTCAGTGATGCTCTTAACGCTCTGAGTGACGGTGATCCTGGCGATGCCAGCGACATCGACACCACAGACTCAGGCGGCACGATCACAGATTCCGACACAGTCAATCCCCCCGATCCGAGCACGACGGGAGGTACGCTGTGAAGACCTCCGCTAAGATTTTCGTCGCTCTAGTCATCCTGGCGGGACTCGCGGTGTTGGTAGAGGCGATCCTGCATGCACACTCGGCTGATCACGTTCGCGTTGCTTCGTTCCTGATCGTGGCGTGCTTGGCAGCGCGGCTGAAGGTTAAGCTGCCGGGTCTGACGGGCAGTATGTCGGTCAACCTGCCGTTCATCCTGGTCGCGGCGGCCGAGATGAGTTCGTCAGAAGCCCTTGCAGTAGCTTGCTTCTCGACGTTCGTGCAGTGCTTGCCGCATGCAACGCAAAAATTCAACACGGTTCAGGCCGTGTTTAACTTCGCCAATATGGCGTTGGCTGTTGCCGCGACGCGATTCGTCTTCGGCTTCCCGCCTTTCAATAACGCTGTGCCGTCACATGCGTTGTTGCTGGCGCTGGCCGCAGGTGGATTCTTCCTGGTCAACACCGTGCCCGTGGCGATCGTAATTTCGCTCACCGAAGCCAAGAACGCCCTGAAGGTGTGGGGACACATCTTCCAGCTCTCCTTCCCGTACTTCGTCGCCAGCGCCGCTATTGCCGGCCTGGTGCTCGCAGCTACGGCAGAGATCGGCTGGCAGGTTCCGCTCTTCGTGCTGCCGGTGATGTTCGGAGTCTTCCACTCCTACAAGCACTACTTCGGTGGCGCTAAGGAGACGGCTCCGGCTCAAGTGGCGGCTGGCGCACGTGCGGCCACGGCTACTGGAGATTAGCTTCTAGACGGTTTCATTCGCGGTTGCTTGTACCGGCTATGCCTTTTTGGGGGAGGCACAGCCGGTTTTTTATTTCTCGACGTAAGCCCGTGATGATTTGTGCCCAAATGCGACTCACCTGAAATTCCCTGCGCAGGCAATTTTGCACGGAAAATTTTCCCGCAAAGAAAATTTTTATTGCCAGACCCGCATAGACACAGGCGATTCGCAATCGACCAGGGAATCTGCAGGGAGTTAGCTGGGAATTTCCATCATTCCGGCCCTCGCTGTGGGGTGCGACTTTTTCTGGCGGCCGCTGCCGGGGTTTTTCGTCGCGCTCAGGTCACAGTAAGATCTGACCAGCCTAGTTGGATAAAGCGCCAATAGTTTTCTGCAGCGACTCTTCGCTGTCCACATTCAATCCTGTTTTCGACCGATCGATCTGCCGCAGCAGCCCCGTCAGCACCTTCCCGGGCCCGACTTCCACGAAACGTTCGACACCGCTCGCAATAAGGAGCTGGATGGAGCGAACCCACTGCACGGCTCCCGTCACCTGCCGAATAAGCGCGTCGCGAGCGGCATCGGGATCCTTCACAAGCGCGGCATCGACGTTCGTGGCGACGGGAACGGTCGGTGTGGCGAAATGCAGATTGCGAAGATCCTGAGCGAGCCGGTCCTGCGCCGGTTGCATCAGTGAGCAATGGAATGGCGCGCTTACAGACAACATCACAGCGCGCTTGGCGCCTTTTTCTTTTGCCAATTCTGCCGCGCGCTCCACGGCAGCTTTGCTGCCGGAAATGACGATCTGATCGGGAGAGTTGATATTTGCCGGCGCTACCGTGCCGCCGACTTCCTGCTGGGCCTGACGGCACGCGGCTTCGAGCGGTTCCAGTCCAAGCGCGAGCACAGCAGCCATTGCCCCGACTCCCACCGGCACTGCTTCCTGCATGTACTTGCCACGTTTCGCGACCGTGCGCACTGCATCGGCGAAGCTCAATGTGCCGGCGCAAACATGTGCCGAGTACTCGCCCAGACTGTGTCCAGCGACGCATGCCGGCTCGATTCCTTTCTCCGCCAATACCTGTTGCGCGGCGATCGAGACGGTGAGGATCGCAGGCTGAGTGATCTCGGTCAGTTTGAGCTTGTCCTCAGGGCCCTCGAAACAAAGCTTCGATAGCTCATAACCGAGCGCTGAATCGGCTTCAGCAAAGGTTTCGCGTGCGATCAAATACTTGTCGGCAAGCTCCTTGCCCATGCCGACACTTTGCGAACCTTGTCCGGGAAAAAGGAATGCGAGGGACGCGTTTGCCATGGCGAACAATTGAATGTAGCAGAGCGCGGGGGTCTGGCGGCGTGCATGGGCACACAGCACTCCTCGGCAACTTGATTACACTAGCTGAGAATGCCCGCCATTCGGCTTGTCTTTCTCTGGCACATGCATCAGCCCTTCTACAAGGACCTGGTCACAGGAGAGTACCGCCTGCCCTGGGTCCGCATGCATGCTCTGAAGGACTACTACGGCATGGTGAAGCTGTTGGACGAGTTTCCCATGGTCCACCAGAACTTCAATCTTGTGCCGTCGCTGATCGCGCAGATCGAGGACTACGCCGCAGGAGCCGCAAAAGACCAGTGGCGCCAACTGGTGGCAAAACCCGCCGCCGACCTCACGCGAGAGGAAAAAATATTCGCACTGCGCTATCTCTTTCAGGCAAATCACACACATCAAGTGGGAAGATATCCGCGCTACGCAGAGCTGCTGAGCAAGCGTGCCGCACACCCATCACCGGAAACTGCGCTGAGTTCTTTCACCACGCAGGATTTCACTGATCTCCAAGTTCTCTCCCAACTTGCCTGGTTCGACGAGTTTTTTCTGGAAGAACCCGATGTTTCCGCACTGATCAAGAAAGAACGCAATTTCACGCGCTCGGACCAGGAAGCGCTCGCGGGCATGGAATCCCGTATCCTCTGCGCCGTTATTCCTGCATACCGTTCAGCCGCCGAGCGCGGAGGAGTCGAGCTCTCAACCACGCCGTTTTATCATCCAATTCTCCCGTTGCTCTGCGACACCAACAACGGACGCGTGAGCAGCCCAGGGCTCCCCCTTCCACGTCGCCGATTCCTGCAGCCCAACGATGCGCTCGAGCAAGTGCAACGGGCCATCGAATCGCACGAGCGCACGTTCGGAAAGAAGCCAGCCGGCATGTGGCCGTCGGAAGGGAGCGTCTCCAACGACATCCTCGGCCTTGCTCGCCAGGCCGGGCTAAAGTGGGTGGCGACCGACGAAGGCGTGCTCGGCCGTTCGACGCAGAGTTTTTTTGAACGCACCGGCACCGGCGAGCTTCTTCCCGATTCGGCACAGCGGCTCTATCGCATTTATCGTAGTGGCGAGGTTGATGACGCGATATTTCTGTTTTTCCGAGACCACAATCTCTCTGATCTGATTGGCTTTGTCTATTCCGGCATGCCTGCGAAAGAAGCAGCCGAGCACTTCGTCAAGAGCGTGAAGACCTCCGCTGCGCCGGTGCTTTCGAGCGGACGAGATGCAATCGTCTCGGTGATTCTGGATGGGGAAAACGCCTGGGAGCACTATCCCAAATCCGGACGCGAATTTCTGCGGCGACTTTATAGCGCAATCGCTGCCGATCCGCAGATTGAGCCATTGACAATTTCGGAGACGATTGAGCGAACGCGTGAGACAACTGCTCTTACCAGCCTCGTACCAGGTTCTTGGATCAATGCCAACTTCAACGTCTGGATTGGCGCTCCGGAAGACAACCTTGCGTGGGACTACCTCGCCGAAGCGCGCGATTTTTACACTCACCGCGCTCAGTCAGCTAACGCCGAACAGCAGAAATTGGCTTATGAAGAACTTTTGATTGCTGAAGGCAGCGACTGGAACTGGTGGTACGGCCCGGAGCATCACTCGGCAAACGATCGCGACTTCGACGAACTTTATCGTAACCACTTGGCGAATGTTTATCGCCTGCTCGGAGCAAATCCCCCGGACTATCTGCACCATCCCATTTCGAGTGAATTCATCGGCAAGGTACGCACCGTGCCGCAAACTGCCTTCATTCGTCCCCGCATCGATTCGCCAAATATCGGCTACTTCGACTGGCTCGGCGCCGCAACCTTCACTGCTGACCGTCGTGGCGCTTCGATGCACGGCAAGCAGTTTCTGCTGGAGCGCGCGCATGCAGGCATCGATGGCAGGCATTTCTTTTTTCGACTTGACCTTGCCGAGGAATTGCATGGAGACCACACGCTGGAGGCGCGCGTTGAGGTGTTACCTGCGAGCGTCGATGAGAAGCGAAAAGCGTTCATTGCGCGCTTTTCCGTTTCCAACGGGACCCTGCTGCAATCAGAACTCGCTGCTCAGTCCGAAGCTTCCGATAATGGAAATCGCTCCAATGTTGACAGGGAGTTGAAGGCAAGTTTCGAAAAGGTTCTGCGAGGCAAGGTTCCCTTATTTGCGCTTGGAGCCGCGCTGGGCGACACTTTGCTGCTGCGTTTCAGCATCCTTCGCGATCAGCTCCCGCTGGACTCGCTACCCCCGCAAGGCTGGATGGAACTGCCGATCATCGCAGAAGAACAGATGCTCGAAACCGGCGATCAGGTGTGGTGAGTGGACGTGAACCCAAGCAGATGACGTGGATCATGCAGATAACTTCTGTCATCCTGAAGCGCTTTGCGCGAAGGATCTCCCGCGATCTGTCTGACTAAGTTGCCGCCGGTCTGGCTCCTCCACCGGAACCTCGAGCTGTTGGACCGAGAAGCCTCGCGAGTGCATGTAAGTCGGAAGCCCTTCCGGGAGATCCTTCGCGCAAAAGAAGCGCTTTGATTCCATAACCACGACGGCTCCAGAGGCCCGAGTAGACTGAGGTTGCTTAAAGACCAAAATCGCTCGGGCGAAAGGAGCCAGTCATGTGGATTATAGGCTGTGATTTTCATCCGAGTGGTCAGCAAGTGTACACGGTGAATGAGCAGACCGGCGAGATCGTGCAACGGTGGTTAAGTCACGCGGGCGGGGAGGTGGATGAGTTTTACTCGTCGGTGCCGGCGGGCAGTGAAGTGGGAGTGGAGACGAGCGGAAACATGCTGTGGTTCGAGCGCAAGCTGGCGCAGTACGGACACAAGCTGCGCATCGGAGACGCCGCCAAGATCGCCGCCAAGGACGCGCGCAAGCAGAAGCATGATCGGCGCGATGCCGAGCATATTTACCAGCTGATGCGCAAGCAGGACTTTCCCGATTTGCAGTGGGGTACCGACGCTGCAAGAGCGCGATCTGCGGCAGTTGCTGCTGCACCGGCACAAACTGGTGCGGATGCGGGCGCAGGTAAAGAACCAGTTGCAGCATATCGCCATCAATCAGGGGCAGCAGAAAAAGGGGCAGCTGTGGACCAAAAAGGGACAGGAGCTGCTTCGGCAACTGCAGCTGGAGCCGTGGACGGCGCGGCGGCGAGACGATCTGCTGCAGCTGCTGGAGTCGCTGAACGGATACTGCGAAGGTCTGGACACGGCGGTGGAGCAGGCGGCCACGCAACGAGCCGAGGCGCGGCTATTGATGAGCCATCCGGGGATAGGACCGGTCATCAGTCTGGCGGCGGTGCTGACGCTGGGTGATGTTAACCAGCGCTTTGAAAACAGTCGCAAGCTGGTCAGCTACCTGGGACTGAATCCGAGCGAGGACTCCAGCGGGGTGCGGCGGCGGCTGGGCTCGATCAGCAAGCAGGGCAGCAGTTTCATGCGCTTACTGCTGATCCAGGGAGCGCAGACGGCAGTACGCGGCGATGAGCAGTTGGCACGGCAGTATCGTCGCCTGGCGATGAAGAAGAACAAAAGCATCGCCAAGGTGATGGTGGCGCGCAAGCTG
>Ga0070741_10017722_pt1 | contig 11655 bp, 10 predicted proteins | sample Coa_R1_4_FD_66440 | JGI IMG/M metagenome (GOLD analysis project Ga0070741, IMG submission 66440) | Surface soil microbial communities from Centralia Pennsylvania, which are recovering from an underground coalmine fire - Coalmine... | ecosystem: Environmental > Terrestrial > Soil > Unclassified ...
ATCGTCGTCAACAAGAGCGGGCATCCGCTCGCGCGCGCGACGGCGACGGACGTCCGACAGGTGCTCGCGCTCGGGCCGGCGGACGTGCCGAAACCGCCGGTGCTCCTGACCGACGCGCTCGCGCCGGCGAGGATCGAGGAGCTGTGGCACGCGATCGAGGAGCACGGCCGCGCTCCGGGCCTCGAGGAGCGACGGCGCCGGAACCTCGCCGCCGAGGTGTTCGCGGTCGCCTCCGCGCGGGCGCGGCGCCACCTGGAGGCCGCCGTCGCGGACGACCCGGAGCTCGCGCGGCTGCTCGAGCGGGTCCAGCAGCGCGAGCTCGACCCTCTGAGCGCGGTGCGTGCGATCCTTCGGACGGTGTTCCGCGTTGGCGACTAGAACCGCACCCACCCTCGACGACATCCACGCCGCGCGCGAGCGGATCGGCGCACACGCGCGCGTGACGCCGGTCTACGGCTCCGCCACGTTGTCGCGGGAGACGGGCCGCGAGATCGTGCTGAAGGCGGAGAACCTCCAGCGAACGGGCTCCTTCAAGATCCGCGGTGCGTTCAACACGCTCTCGACGCTGTCCCCGGAGGAGCGCGCCGCCGGCGTCGTCGCGGCGAGTGCCGGCAACCACGGCCAGGCCGTCGCCTGGGCGGCGCGCGAGCTCGGCCTGCACGCGACGATCTTCATGCCGCAGGACGCGCCGATGGCGAAGGTGGAGCCGACGGTCGGCTACGGCGCCGAGGAGGTGCTCGTCGGCGCCGGGTTCGAGGAGGCGCTCGCGGAGGCGATGCAGCGCGTCGAGGAGACGGGTGCGACGTTCATCCACGCCTTCGAGGACGAGCGCGTGATAGCGGGGCAGGGCACGATCGGGCTCGAGCTCGCCGAGCAGCTCCCCGAGGTCGGCACGTTCGTGATTCCCGTCGGCGGCGGCGGGCTCGCCTCCGGGATCTCGATCGCCCTGCGCGCGCTCCGCCCGAAGGCGCGGATCGTCGGCGTCGAGGTCCGCCGCGGCGGCTACACGATCGCCGACGGCATCGCCGTCAAGCAGCCGGGGGCGCTGACGATGGGGATCCTCGAGGAGACCCTCGACGAGATCGTGGAGGTCGACGACGAGGTGATCAGCGAGGCGATCACGCTGCTGCTCGAGCGGTCGAAGCTGCTCGTCGAGGGAGCCGGCGCCGTCGGCGTCGCCGCGCTCCTCGGCGGCAAGGCCGGCGGCAGCGGCTCCGCGTGCGCGCTGCTCTCCGGCGGGAACATCGACCCGACGCTGCTCCTCTCGGTGCTGCGGCACGGGCTCACGGTCGCCGGACGGTACCTCGTCCTGCGCAGCCGCCTCGGCGACCGCCCGGGCGAGCTGATCCGGTTCCTCGAGGTCGTGGCGAACGCGCGCGCGAACATCGTCGCGATCGAACACCGGCGCGAGGGCGTCGCGCTCGAGGTCGCCGATACGGAGGTGGAGCTGACGGTCGTCACGCGCAACGAGCAGCACTGCGTGCGGCTCATCGGGGCGCTCGAGGCGGCGGGCTACCCGGTCGAGCGGCTCCGCTGACCGCGGAGGACGTCCTCGACGCCGCCCCCGACGACCGCGCGCGCGTCGAAGCCCTGGCGGGCAAGCAGGCTCGCGGCGAGCGTCGCCCGGGCGCCGCTCGCGCAGATCGTGTAGACCGGCCGCGACGGGTCGATGCCGGCGGGCGGGGCGAAGCGAAGCACCCGGTACGGGACGCCGATCGCGCCGCGGAGCGGGCGCTCTTTGCGCTCGGCGTCCTCACGGACGTCGAGAACCTGCACGTCGCGCAGCCGCTCGAACTCGGGCACCGAGAGGACCTGCAGCCGTTCGCCTCCGTCGCCGCGCACGAAGCCGCGCTGTTCGAAGAGCCCGACCGCGGTCAGCAGCCTTGACGCCTCCTCCGCTTCGGCCTGCGACTGGGCGTGGAGCACGATCGGCTCCGCCGGATCGAGCACGAACGCAGCGCGCGTCGCGAACGAGCCGCCGTCGAGCGCGACGCTGATCGCGCCGGGCACGTGGCCCGCTGCGAAGACGTCGACCGGACGTGCGTCCAGCACGAGGAGCCCGTCCGTCGCCGGGAGCTCTTCGAGCGGCGGTAGCGACCCGACCCAGGGCCCGCGGTTCAGCGCGACCAGGCGCTCCGTCGTCGGCGGCTTCGGTGTCGTGAGCGACGCAGCTTCCTCGACGAACGCCGAAAGGGGCGTGCTGAGCACGTGGTTCGTCCGGCGCTCGCGTCCGATCGACGTGGAACGCTCGTCGCTCATGTTCGCGCCGCAGAGCGAGCCGGAGACGTGTCCGGGGTAGACGACGACGGCGTCGCCGAGCTTCGCGAGCCGGCGCACGGAGCGGTGGAGGTCGGCGGCGCCTTCGCGCGCGTCGATCGCCAGGTCGGGGCGCGCCGCGTCGCCGACGAACAGCGAGTCGCCGGTGAGCACGACCTCGTCGTCGAGGACGAACGCGCAGTGCTCGGGCCGGTGGCCGGGTGTGTGCACGACCCGCACTTCGACCGACCCGACGCGGAGCACCTCGCCGTCGTCGAGCGCGTCGAACGGATACTCCGGCCGTGCGAGCGGGTGGATCCCCGTTGGCAGGTCGTGCTCGAGCGCGAACCGGCCGTGCCCCGAGAGATGGTCCGCGTGCGTGTGCGTCTCGAGCACGCGCGTGATCCGCACGCCTTCTCGCTCTGCCGCGTCGACGTACTGCTCGATCGCGAATGCGGGGTCGACGACGACTGCCTCGCCCGCGTCGGGGTCGCCGACCAGGTACGAGCCGCAGCCGAGATCGCCGTCGACGAACTGGCGGAAGAGCACGAAGCGAGCCTAATCCGGAAGCCCGAGATGGCGCGCGATCACCATCCGCTGCACCTCGTTCGTGCCCTCGCCGATCTCGAGGATCTTCTGGTCTCGGTAGAGACGCGAGATCGGGTACTCGTCCATGAAGCCGTAGCCGCCGTGGATCTGCAGCGCCCAGTTCGCGGCACGGTGCGAGAGCTCGCCGGAGAAGAGCTTCGCCATCGCCGCCGTCTGGGCGAAGTCGCGGCCCTGGTCCTTCTCCCACGCTGCCCGGTAGACGAGCAGGCGCGCCGCTTCGATCTCGGTCGCCGTGTCGACGAGCTTCTGCTGCACCGCCTGGAACGACGCGATCGGCCTGCCGAACTGCCGCCGCTCGAGTGCGTACGCATTCGCGAGGTCGAAGCAGCCCTGAGCGAGCCCGACGCCCATCGCCGCGACGGAGATGCGGCCGCCGTCGAGGATCTGCAGGAACTGCTTGAGCCCCGCGCCGCGCGGGCCGAGGAGGTTCTCCTCCGGCACCCGCGCGCCCTGGAACGACAGCTCGCGGGTGTCGGATGCGCGCCACCCGAGCTTCTCCATCGGCGCCGAGATCACGTAGCCGGGCGTCCCGTTCGGGACGACGATCGCGGAGATCTCGCCGTCGCCGGTGCGGGCCGTGATCGTGACGCACGCGGTGATGTCGGTGCCCGCGTTCGTGATGAAGATCTTCGCCCCGTCGACGACCCATTCGCCGTCCTCGAGCCGCGCCGCCGTACGCGTCGCTCCGGCATCGGAGCCCGCCTCCGGCTCCGTCAGCCCGAACGCGGCGAGCTTCCGTCCCGACGCGAGCTCGGGGAGCCATCGGCGCTTCTGCTCCTCGGTGCCGAAGAGGTAGATCGGAAGCGTCCCGAGCGAATGGTGTGCGGCGACCGTGATCGCGACCGACGAGTCGACGCGCGTCAGCTCCTCGATCGCGATCGCGTAGGAGAGCGTGTCGGTGCCCGCGCCGCCGTACTCCTCCGGGATCGTCATTCCCATCAGGCCCAGCTCCGCCAGCTCCGCGACGAGCTCGTAGGGGAACCGCTTCTCCCGGTCGAGCTCCTCGGCTACCGGCGCGATCCGCTCGAGCGCGAACTGCCGGACGGTGTCACGCAGCAGCTCGTGCTCGGCGGACAGGTCGAAGTCCACGGCGGGAGCCTAGGGGTTGGTAGCGTGGCCGCGTGGCCGCGCGGGCGTTCTTCGAGGGGCTTCCGGCGCGTGCCGCCGGTGCCAACCTGGACGGGATCAACCACACCTACCGGTTCGAGATCGACGGCGAAGGCACGTGGGACCTCGACGTGCGCGGCGGCGCGGTCGCGGTCCGCGAGGGCGGCGCCGACGGGAACCCGGACGCGACCATCCGCACGAGCAGCGAGATGTTCGAGCGGATCGTGTCGGGGCGGCAGAACCCGGCCACGGCGTACATGCGCGGCAAGGTGAAGGTGAGCGGCGACCTGGGCGCGGTCATGAAGCTGCAGCGGCTGTTCGGTCGCTGAGCTCGACGACCGCGGCGCCGCCGGCGACGCTCGCGCCCTCGGCCACGTGCACCGCGTCGACCACGCCGGCATACGGGGCGACGAGCGGCGTCTCCATCTTCATCGCCTCGATCACGACGAGCGCTTGGCGCGCGACCACCTCGTCGCCCGGGGCGACGAGCACCCGCAGCACCGTTCCGGGCATCGGCGCGACCACCGTGGACGAGGCGCCCGGCTCGGGCGCCTGCGCCGCCGCGAGGTCGGGCGGCGGAGAGGGTGGGGGCGACGGCAGGTTGAGCCGGAACGGCCCGCGCCACGGCCGCTGCGGCAGCGGCGAAGGCGGCTCGAGTGGCGCGTGCTCGAGGAGGAACGCCGTCGTCGTCTCGCCGGCGCGCAGCGCCGGGTGGGAGACGAGCCAGCGCAGGAACCGCAGGTTCGTCGTCAGGCCGCGGACGTCCGTCTCTGCGAGGGCGTCGCGCAGCCGGTCGAGCGCGTCGGCCCGCGTCGCGCCGTGGGCGATCAGCTTCGCGATCAGCGGGTCGTAGCGGCTGCCGACCTCGTCGCCCTCGGCGACGCCGGCCTCGACGCGGATGCCCGCGGGCAGCCGCAACCGCTCGAGCCGACCTGTCTGCGGCAGGAACGTCCGCGGGTCTTCCGCGTACAGCCGCACCTCGACCGCGTGCCCGCGTGCGCTCGCGTCGATCTGCGGCAGGGGCGCGCCCTCCGCGATCCGGATCTGGAGCTCGACGAGGTCGAGCCCGGTCACGGCCTCGGTCACGGGGTGCTCGACCTGGATCCGCCCGTTCAGCTCGAGGAAGTAGAAGTCGCGGCCGTCGAGCACGAACTCGGCCGTCCCCGCGTTCACGTACCCGACCGCACGGGCGAAGCGGGTCGCGGCGTCGCTCATCCGCGCGCGCAGCTCGGCGTCGACCGCGACCGACGGCGCCTCCTCGAGCACCTTCTGGTGGCGGCGCTGGATCGAGCACTCGCGCTCGCCCACGCTCGTCACCGTTCCGTGAGCATCGGCGAGGAGCTGGATCTCGACGTGGCGCGGCCGCTCGAGGTAGCGCTCGAAGAGGAGACGGTCGTCGCCGAACGCGGACCCGGCCTCACGCGCCGCCGCCTCGACCGCCGCGCCGAGCTCGGTGGCAGCCCGCACGACGCGCATCCCGCGGCCGCCGCCCCCGGCGGCCGCCTTCACGAGCAGCGGGAAGCCGACGTCGTCCGGGCCGCCCCCGGGAACGACCGGAACGCCCGCCGTCTCGGCGATCCGCTTCGCCTCGACCTTGTCGCCGCCGGCGCGCAGGGCGTCCGCCGGCGGCCCGATCCAGAGGAGCCCTGCCCCCGCCACGGCCGCGGCGAGCTCGGGGCTCTCCGCGAGGAAGCCGTACCCGGGGTGGACGGCGTCGGCGCCCGCGTCGTGCGCCGCCCGGACGACCTCGGCCGCGTCCAGGTAGGACGAGACGGAGACGGTCCTGTCGGCTGAGCGCGCATGCAGCGCGCCCGCGTCGTCCGGGGCGGCGATCGCGATCGTCTCGATCCCGAGGCGTCGCGCGGTGCGGAAGACGCGGAGCGCGATTTCGCCGCGGTTCGCTACCAGGAGCGTCGAGACCGCCACAGCCCGGCAAGGGTAAGGCCGGCTATCGCCGTCAGCGCGAGGTACGGCACCGCGTCCGACGTCGCCTGCGCGACCGCGCCGCCGATCGCGCTGCCGCCGCTCTGCCCAGGCGCCCAGGCGAGGTTGACGAGCGCGAATGCGTAGCCGTAGTCGAGGCCGCGCGCCTCGGCGGCGTGCGTCAGCAGGGTCATCCCCGGTGTGTAGAAGGTGCCGAACGCGACGCCCGCCACCGCGATCAACGCTCCCAGGACGAACCGGTTGTCCGGCCAGGGAAGGAGCAGCGTCACGACCACCGAGGCGACGAGGCCGGCGGTGATCGGCACGAACGGGCCGAACCGGTCGGCCGCCCGCCCCACGCCGATGTTGTTGACGGTCTCGAGCACGCCGGCGAGGAGCCAGACTGCCCCGATCCCGACCGCGCCGAAGCCGAGCGTCGAGAGCCGCAGCGGCGCGAGCACGGCGAGCGTCCCGAACAGGAGTGCGGGCAGGACGACGAACCAGATCGAGAGGAGCAGGCGGCGGTCGCGCACCGCGTCGACGAGGGCGCCGAGCGGCTGTGGCTCGTTGGGGCGGGCGGCCGGAGTCACCGCCGCCCAGGCGGCAAGGACGAGCGACCCGGCCGCGACGGCGGCGAAGGTCCAGCCGGTGCCGGCGAGCGACGCGACGCCGCCGAGGACGGGCCCGAGCAACGCGCCTGCGACGGCGGCGGCGAACGCCTGGCCGATCAGCGTCCCGCGTCGTGCAGCGGGCGCGACCGCCACGAGCCATGCGAGCGCCCCCGTCCACGAGAACGCACTCGCAAGCCCCTGGCAGAAGCGGGCGAGATCGAGCTGCCAGGGCGCGTCTGCGATCCCGAAGAGCGCCGTCGTCAGCGCAACCGTCGTCAGCCCCACGAGCACGGTGCGCTTGACGCCCATCCGGGCGGCGACGATCCCGCTCGGGATCGAGCCGACGAGCGCGCCGAGTGGGTACGCGGCGGCGAGGAGGCCGGCCCCTCCCTTGCCGAGTGAGAACCGGTCCGCGTAGTTGGGGAGGAGCGGCGTGAGCGCCGCGAAGAACAGCGTGTCGACGAGGACGATCGCCCCCGTCAGGAGCAGGATGCGGCGCAAGGGACGGTCTTACCCGCGGGCGGTCATGCCGAAGTGCACCGCCCCGCCGGTGGACGCGGCACGCGGCCTTCGCCGCGAGCGCGCGCCGGCGAGGCGGGTAACGCCCGCCACGCCGCCGAACGCTTCTCGAGGAACGCCCGCAGGCCCTCCTGGCCCTCCTCGCCGGACCGCAGGGCGGCGGCGATCCGCGCGAGCTCCTCGCCGTCGGCCGGCCGGTCGAGCGCGAGGCGCTTCGCGGCGCGGACCGCCTGCGGGCCGGACTGGAGCACGTCGGCCACGATCCGGGCGACGGCCGCCTCGAGGTCGTCCGCCAGCTCGTCGACAAGCCCGATGCGCATCGCCGTCCGTGCGTCGAACCGCTCTCCCGTCGTGAAGTAGCGGCGCGCGTGCGCGCCGACCTTCGCGAGCGCGAACGGCGAGATCACGGCCGGCGCGATCCCGAGGCGGACCTCCGTGAAGCCGAAGACGGCGTCGGCCGCGGCGACGACGACGTCCGCGCAGGCCGCGAGGCCGGAGCCGCCGCCGAGCGCGTAGCCGTGCACGCCTGCGATCACGGGCGCGGGGCAGTCGTTGACCGCGGCCAGCATCCGGTAGAGCCGGGCCGCGTCCGCGACGTTCTCCTCGAGCGAGAGGTCGATCGACGCCCGCTGCCACTCGACGTCGGCGCCGGCGCAGAAGCTCGGGCCCTCCCCCGTGACCACGACCACGCGCGCGTCGCCGACGTCGGCGAACGTCTCGTGCAGTCGCGCGATCAGCGCAGCGTCGAATGCGTTGCGGCGGTCCGGCCGTGCAAGCGCGACGCGCAGCACCGGCCCATCTCGCGCGACTGCGAGCATCAGGCCTCGACGTCGAAGAGCTCGGCGATCTCCGGGTCCGTGCCGATCAGATCGCGTACCTCCTGTGCGACCGGCTGCTCGTCGTCCGACGAGTCCCAGACCGAGATCGCGCCGAAGCGCTCGGTCGACTCGTCGGAGATCCAGGCATGGAACGCAGCGCGCGGCTCGGGCCGCAGGTGGGCGCGCAGCTCCTCGAGGTTCGTCTTCGAGTCGGCGAGGTTCCACAGGACGAGCCGAACGACCATCGATCGACCAGCTTAATTGGCCGCCGGGCGGAGCCCGCCGGCTCTTGAGTCGGCGTCGACAACGCGACGCCTTAAGCTGGCGCCGTGATCTCGGGCGCCTTCGCCGCCGCGCTGACGCCGCTCACGGACGGCGGCGCGGCGCTCGACGAGGACGCGTTCGCGCCGTACGTCGCCTTCCTCGCCGACGGGGGTGTCGACGGGATCCTCGCGTGCGGGACGACGGGCGAGGGGATCCTCCTCTCCGCCGCCGAGCGTCGGCGGGCAGCGGAGCTCTTCCTCGCCGCCGCCCGGCCGCGCGGCCTGCCGGTGGCGGTGCACTGCGGCGCGCAGACGACGGCGGCGACCGCATCCCTCGCGGCGCACGCGGCCGAGGCGGGCGCAGCGGCGGTCGCGGTGATCCCGCCGCCGTACTTCCCGCTCGACGAGCAGGCGCTCGCGGCGCACTTCGTCGCGGCGGCGGCGGCATGCGCGCCCGTGCCGTTCTACGTCTACGAGTTCGAGGCACGGGCCGGCTACGCGGTGCCGCTCGCCGTGATCGACCGCCTGCGCGAGGAGGTGCCGAACCTGCGCGGGCTGAAGGTGTCGGACAAGCCGTGGGAGCGGCTCCAGCCGTACCTCCTCGACGGGCTCGACGTCTTCGTCGGCGCCGAGGCGCTCCTCGTCCAGGGGCTCGAGCGCGGCGCGGCGGGCGCGGTGTCGGGCCTCGCGTCGGTCTATCCGGAGGTGGTGGCGGCGCTCGTGCGCGAGCGGACGGCGGAGTGCGGGGAGGAGGCGGGGCGGCTCCGGGCGGCGCTCGAGCGGTTCCCGTTCCACGCGGCGGCGAAGACGGTGCTCCGGGGCCGCGGCGTGCCGATGCGGCCGGACGTCCGCGCCCCGCTCCGGCCGCTGACGGACGCGGAGCGCGGAGAGCTGGCGCTGCCGTGATCGTCGTCGCCGGAGCCGGGGCGATCGGTGCGAGCGTGGCGTACCACCTGGCGCTCCTCGGAGCGCGCGAGGTGGTGCTGTGCGACCGGGGCGAGATCGCGGGCGGCTCGACCTCCCGTGCGATGGGCGGCGTCAGACAGCAGTTCTCCACCGCCGCCGAGGTGCGCCTGGCGCAGGCGTCGATCAGCTTCTTCGAGGAGCTCGGGGCGCCGTACTTCGAGCAGGTCGGCTACCTCTTCCTCGCGACGACGGCCGCCGGTGTCGAGCGGCTCGAGCAGCGGCTCGCGCTGCAGCGGTCGCTGGGCGTGCCGGCGGAGCGGGCGCTCGTGCCGGAGACGGTGCGGTCGGACGACGTGCTCGCCGCCGTCGCGTGCTGGAAGGACGGCCTCGCCGACCCGCCGCGCGTCACACGAGAGCTCGTCCGGCGCGCTGCCGCGCTCGGCGTGCGCGTCGAGGAGGGCCGCGACGCGCGCGAGCTCGACCGGGACGTGCTCGTCGTCTGCTGCGGGCCGTGGTCGGCGGAGCTCGTGCCCGAGCTGCCGATCCGCCCGCTCTGCCGGCAGCTCCTGCGGACGGCCCCGATCGACGTCGACCCGGCGCTGCCGATGGTGGTGGAGGAGGAGACCGGCTTCCACTTCCGCCGCCGCGACGGCGCGCTCGTCGTCGCGATGGGCGACTCGGAGCCGCGGTGGGGATGGGCGACCGACGTCGACGAGACCGTCTACGACGACCGGCTCGCGCGGCTCGCGCACCGCTTCCCGGCGGCCGCAGGGACGTCGATCGCCGACGCGTGGGCGGGGCTGTACGACATGACGCCCGATGCCCACCCGATCGTCGGCCGCATCGGCGACCGCGTCTACGCGGCGTGCGGCTTCTCGGGGCACGGGTTCATGCAGTCGCCAGCCGTCGGTCGTGCGCTCGCCGAGGAGATCGTCGGCGGCCGGTCGTCGTTCGATCTCTCGCCGTACAGCCTCGCCCGCTTCAGCGGCGAGCCGGAGTTCCCCGAGACCCTCGTCCTCTAGCTCCGGCTCACATGCGGAAGATGCCGAAGGTCGTCTCGGGGATCGGCGCGTTCAGCGCGGCGGCGATCCCGAGCGCGAGCACGCGCCGCGTGTCGAGCGGATCGATGATCCCGTCGTCCCACAGCCGCGCCGTCGAGTAGTACGGGTTCCCTTCCGCCTCGTACTTCGCGCGGATCTCGTCGGCGTCGGCGTCGCCGACCATCGTCAGCACCGTCGCAGCCTGCTCCCCGCCCATCACCGAGATGCGAGCGTTCGGCCACATCCACAGCTGACGCGGCGCGTACGCCCGGCCCGCCATCGCGTAGTTGCCGGCGCCGAACGAGCCGCCCGTCACGACCGTGAACTTCGGCACCTCCGCGCACGCGACAGCCGTGACGAGCTTCGCACCGTCGCGGGCGATGCCGCCCGCCTCGTACTCCTTGCCCACCATGAACCCCGTGATGTTCTGGAGGAAGACGAGCGGAACCTTGCGCTTGCAGGCGAGCTCGACGAAGTGCGCGCCCTTGCGCGAGGACTCGGCGAACAGCACGCCGTTGTTCGCGAGAATCGCGACGGGATACCCCTCGATCCGCGCCCACCCGCAGACGAGCGTCTCGCCGTAGAGCGCCTTGAACTCGTCGAATCGTGAGCCGTCGACGATGCGCGCGATCACCTCGCGCGGGTCGAGCTGCGTCCGGTGGTCGTCCGGCACGAGCCCGTAGAGCTCGTCCGGGTCGGCCTCGGGCGGAACCGGCTCGGCGACCTCCCACGGCGGCTCCGGCCTCCTGCCGCCGAGGTCGGCGACGATCCGCCGCGCGATCGCGAGCGCGTGCTCGTCGGAGGTCGCGTAGTGGTCTGCAACGCCCGACCGGCGCGCATGGACGTCGGCGCCGCCGAGCTCCTCGGCCGACACCTCCTGCCCCGTCGCCGCCTTCACGAGCGGCGGCCCGCCGATGAAGATCGTCCCGGTCCCGCGCACGATCACCGTCTCGTCGCTCATCGCCGGCACGTACGCGCCGCCGGCCGTCGACGATCCCATCACGACCGCGATCTGCGCGATCCCCTTGGCGGACATACGCGCCTGGTTGAAGAAGATCCGCCCGAAGTGGTCGCGATCCGGGAACACGTCCGCCTGGAGCGGCAGGAACGCGCCGCCGGAGTCGACGAGGTAGATGCACGGCAGCCTGTTCTGCTCTGCGACCTCCTGCGCGCGCAGGTGCTTCTTCACCGTCAGCGGGAAGTAGGAGCCGCCCTTCACCGTCGCGTCGTTCGCGACGACGACGCACTCGCGGCCTTCGACGACTCCGATCCCGGTGACGATGCCGGCGGATGGTGCGTCGCCGCCGTAGAGGTCCCACGCGGCGAGCGCGCCGAGCTCGAGGAAGGCGCCCCCCGGGTCGACGAGCCGATCGATGCGCTCGCGCGCGAGCAGCTTCCCGCGCGAGCGGTGCCGCTCGACGGCGCGTTCACCGCCGCCCGCGGCGACGAGCGCGGTCCGCTCGCGCAGCTCGGCCACGAGCGGCTCCATTCGCTGCCGCCGCCGCTCGAACTCGTCCGTCCGCTCCACATGCGATTCGAGCAACGTCACGGCGCCATTATCGTGTCGGCCGATGTGCTTCGAGCTCGACTCGTCGCCGCCGGT